>Ga0105046_10001432_pt1 | contig 36710 bp, 24 predicted proteins | sample MAT03_FD_78385 | JGI IMG/M metagenome (GOLD analysis project Ga0105046, IMG submission 78385) | Freshwater microbial communities from Lake Fryxell liftoff mats and glacier meltwater in Antarctica - MAT-03 (megahit assembly) | ecosystem: Environmental > Aquatic > Freshwater > Ice > Liftoff... | reverse complement strand
CTTTTCTGGACCGACATGGCCGACACTTCGAAGGTAAACATGATTTCGCAGTTAGTTTCGGAGGCCCAGTCATCGCTTAGCGATGATGATGTGCAGGCGGTAAATCGTCTTGGGCAAGCCCATAAGCGTTTAGGCGAAGAACTTAGTCGCGTGATTGTTGGACAACACGATACGGTTGATCAACTGCTTGTGTGTCTGTTCGCTCGGCGGCACGCGTTGCTGATGGGTGTACCCGGCTTGGCAAAGACCCTTTTGGTCAGCAAGTTGGCAGAGACGCTATCGTTAAAATTTAGCCGCATTCAGTTCACCCCGGACCTGATGCCGATGGATATCACCGGCACTGACATTCTGCAAGATAACGGCGATGGCCGTCGTACATTTGAATTCGCGCATGGCCCGCTGTTTGCCAACATCATCTTAGCCGACGAAATCAATCGCGCCCCACCAAAGACACAAGCGGCGATGCTTGAAGCGATGCAGGAACAACGCATCACTGTCGTCGGCAAAGGCTTCGACTTGCCTCCACCCTTCATGGTCTTGGCTACTCAGAATCCAGTGGAACAAGAAGGCACCTATCCGCTTCCCGAAGCCCAACTGGATCGCTTCATGTCACTCATCGAATTGGATTACCCGTCGGAAGCGGAAGAGATCGCAATTGCACGAACGACGACTGGTGGCGCATTGCCGACACTCGAGAAGCTGATGACGGCAACCGATATCATCGCTCATCAAGAGCTGGTCAGACGCATCCCCGTTCCTGATCACATTTATACCGATGCGGCTCGCCTTGTCCGCAAGACTCGACCCGCAGGTGGTACCGCGCCTGCGTGGTTGTTGCCGCTCGTTTCATGGGGCGCAGGCCCGCGCGCGGTTCAGGATTTGATATTGGGTGCGAAGTCACGGGCGGCCCTTGAGGGTTCGTACATGGTGCGAAGTGAAGATGTCCGCTTTGTCGCTCAGCCAGTGCTGACGCATCGCTTGATCACGACGTTTGCGGCTCAGGCCGAGGGCGTATCGGCTCGCGATATTGTGGGTCGACTATTGCGGGAGGATTGACATGTGGAACGAGAGTGCAGCTCGCGACTTCCTGGATCCCGCCGTGTTGGCTGGCCTTGCCGGTTTACCATTGGTTGCACGGCGGCCGATGCGAGGGTCCGTATCAGGGCTACACACCAGCCCCAACCGGGGTGCCAGTGTCGAGTTTGCTGAGTATCGCAAGTACGTTCCCGGAGACGACCTGCGCCGTTTGGATTGGCGCGCTCATGGACGCAGCGATCGATACTATGTCAAAGAATTCGAAGCGGATACGAATTTACGATGCTGCTTGGTGTTGGACACAAGCGGTTCAATGGAATTCGGTTCGGGTGACCTAACGAAGTTGCAATATGCGAGGCGAATCGCGGCAGCCATCGGTTATCTGGCAGTCCAGCAAGGTGACGCGATCGGCTTGTCCTGCTTTAACGCGGGCATCGCTCAACATCTCCCTCCACGCCGCAATCCGTCGCATTTGCGGGTCATCTTCGACGCGCTAGAACAAACTCGAGGGCGCGGTGAAACGCATCTGACAGAGGTCTTGCACGAGCTTGCCGAAACAACACGCCAAGCCGCGATGGTGATCGTGATCTCGGACTTCTTTGTCGACCCGAAACTGCTTCGCAATTGTTTCGAACATCTCCGCTTTCGCAAACATGACCTGTCGCTGTTTCATCTGCTTGATCCGTTGGAATTGAGTTTTACGTTCACGCGTCCGACGCGATTTTTGGATATGGAAGGCGGTACCTCGGTGTTTGCTGAACCGAGCGAGATTGCCGATCGATACCAGCAAGCGCTGCAAGACTATTTGCAGGCCCTACAAAAGATCGTTTTGGAAACCGGTGTTGATTACCACCGCGTCAGTATCGATGAACCTTACCAGGATGTGTTGACTCGATTCTTGACTCGTCGGGCGACGGCACGGAGAGTCCGATGAGTTTCCTTCAACCCTGGATGCTCGCGGCGTTGCCGCTGGCGGCGATTCCGATCATCATCCATTTGATCAATCAACGCCGTTATCAAACGACGCAGTGGGCTGCGATGATGTTCTTGCTCACCGCCAACCGCATGTCGCGTGGTTATGCAAAGATTCGGCAGTGGGCGATCTTGGCGTTACGCACTTTGGTGATCGCCGCACTTATACTGATGGTTGGCCGACCGCTTGCCAGCGGATCGCTCGGCGGTGGATTGATCGGATCGATCACCGGTCGTGGGTCAGCCAATACGATTGTGCTTTTGGATCGATCGCCTTCGATGCAGCAGCGCGATGGCGATGGAGCGTTGTCGAAACTCGAAACCAGCGTCGCGCAGTTGGCCGAGACGTTGCAAACGATCGGCGCCGGCCGGCTGACGTTGATTGAAAGCAACAGCGCTCGTCCGCGCGAAATTGTTTCTCCAACGTCGTTGTTGGAGCTTCCTGAAACGGGGCCATCCGATGCGTCGGCTGACTTGCCGGCGCTAATGCTTTCGGCCCTAGATTACATTCAGTCCAATGAACTTGGACAAACCGATGTTTGGATTTGCTCGGATCTTCGCGATCATGATTGGCGTTCGAAGGACGGTCGCTGGGTTTCGCTGCGAGAAGCGTTCGCAGAGCTTGGACGTCGAGTCCGCTTTCGGCTGCTGGCCTTTCGCGAAGTTGAACCAAACAATCGTTCGGTCCGAGTCGACGAAGTACGGTTCGACAACCGACAAGCCGAGGCGTTTGTTTCCCTCTCGGTGAAAATCGAAGGTGGCAAAGAAGTCGTAGATAGTACACCGCAAGTGGTCCCTGTCACGGTCGAACTCGACGGTGCCCGATCAACCTTGGATGTTAAGTTCGATGGGGTTGTCGGTGAGACGAAAGGACATCGGATCGCCGTACCCAAAGGACAAACGCGAGGCTGGGGGCGAGTTTCCGTTCCCGCCGACGCGAAGCTGTCCGACAATGACTTTTATTTTACTTATGACCTGGCACCGCCTCGCCGGACCGTGATCGTGACCGACGATCCAGACGTCGGGCGTGTGTTGCAGTTGGCTTCGGAAATCGCATCGGAAGAAGATGTCCAGTGCGTTGCTGAGGTAGTCGGGCCCAACGCGGTTGCATCGATTGCGTGGGAGGAAGTGGCCTTGGTGCTTTGGCATGCTCCACTTATGAAAACAAAGGCGCCAAGCGAGGACGTGGGCGATAGGAGCCTTGATGACGAACAACGATTGCAGGCGTTCGTCGATCGTGGAGGAAGTGTGATCTTTTTTCCGCCACAAGTGATTGATAGCGCACCAGGCGAGGAGTTGATGTTCGGCATGTCTTGGGGAAGTTGGAACGAACCCAAAGATCCCGCTTCGGTTGCGTCTTGGCGTGGGGAGACCGATTTGCTCGCTAACACGTTGGCCGGAGCCTCCTTGCCCGTCGGTAGCCTGAAAATCAATCGGTTCATCGATGTCAAAGGGGAAGCAACGTCGCTTGCAACACTGGTTGATGGGTCACGTCTTTTAATGCGAGTTCCCACACCGCGGGGCAGCGTCTATGTCAGTGCGACCACGCCGCTTGCCAAGGATTCGTCGCTCGCCGCCGATGGCGTGGTCTTGTACGTTTTGATCCAGCGAGCCATTGAAGAGGGAGCTCGCTCGCTTCGAGCAACAGGGCAACTCGACGCCGGCGATGCGAACGTCGAGGCTGCTGCAAAGTGGACGCCCTTGGTCGAGCGCAACGATCGGTTTTCCAATGAGCGAGCATTTACCGCAGGCGTCTATTCGGAAGAGCGGCGTCTATTGGCCGTCAATCGAAGTGCGGCAGAAGACCAACGGCCAACTGTTACCGATTCGCAAGTCGATCAACTCTTTCGCGGGTTGATTCTTGATCGTGTGAATGAACAGGCCGGAAGTACGCAGTCGCTGGTAGAAGAAGTTTGGCGAGCGTTTTTGATCATCATGTTGATCGCCATGATCGGTGAAGCCTGCTTGTGCTTGCCTCGTAAGATCGCTGAAACGTTCACGCAGAATCGCGGAGGCGTGACTGCATGAACGCGACGAATGACCTCACCTTTACCTGGACATCATGGACCGTCTTGATCGCTGTCGTTGCTGTACTCGTGACGATTTGCGTTTCGTTGGTTGCATGTCGGCGCACCCAATGGCGGCGCTCGACAGTCATTCTCGAATCGATCAGGCTGTTCATCGTCATCGCGGCGGCGGTGCTTTTGGGAGGTCCCGAATGGGTTCAACAGTTTCGTCCCGATGACAAACCCGTTGTGGTGGTTTTGTGGGACGATTCCGGCAGTATGCAAACGCAAGATGTTCTCACGCAAGATGTTGCACCGGACTCAGAAAATGAGACCACTGGCGGAACAGATGCCTCATTGGCCGACAAGACGGAGGCGACCACTCGCGCAACAACACGTCGTGAAGCGATCGCTAAATTGACCCAGTCAGCCACCTGGGCGTCGCTTTCGAATCGCGCCGATGTACGGATTCAGTCGTTTTCAGAAGCGAGCGCCGCACAGGCTGCTTCGGAGCAAATCAAAGCGATCTCAAACAAAGCCGGTCAGGCACCGGAGCACCGCGAAGCAGGCACTGATCTTTCCAGCCCGCTGTCGGACCTTGCCCGAACGAGTGACCACTTGCTCGGTGTCGTGCTGGCTTCGGATGGTGATTGGAACCAAGGTGAAGCGCCGGTTCAAGCTGCCAGTCGACTACGATCGATTGGCGTTCCCGTCTTTGCATTTCCCGTTGGCAGCAACACTCGACTTCCCGATGTGGAGTTGTTGAGTTTTGACGTACCGACGTTCGCCATCGCTGGCAAACGGGTACGGATTCCGTTAACGATCGAAAGTTCATTGCCTCGGGATCAAGTCGCAACGATCACGATGAAGTCGACTGACAACAAGGAAGTTACGAAGGAGATTCGTATCGCAGCGATGGGACGAACCAACGAAGCGATCGATTGGCTGCCGACCGAACTTGGTGACGTTACATTGACCTTGAACGTGCCGAAGCATGGAGAAGAGATACGTGGCGATAACAACCAGATGTCAGCACCGATTTCGATCCGACAAGAAAAACTGAAGGTCCTTGTCATCGAGTCGATTCCGCGTTGGGAGTATCGCTATTTACGAAACGCTTTGTCCCGCGACCCTGGGGTTGAGGTTTCCTGCCTATTGTTTCACCCAGGACTGGACAAGCGCGGCGGAGGAAATGCGGACTACATTCGCGATTTTCCTCAAACAAAAGAAGAATTGGCGCGATACGATGTTATTTTCCTGGGAGACGTCGGGCTCGAAGATGGACAACTGACGCTTGAGCAATGTGCTTGGATCAAAGGTTTAGTCGGACAACAAGCAAGCGGATTAGTGTTCTTGCCAGGGCTACTGGGTCGACAATTCAGTCTGCTCGAAACCGAATTGTCAGACCTGATCCCCGTCGTGTTGGATGAAGCTCAGCCAGAGGGCTGGGGCTCGAGAACGGCCCAGCATTTTGAACTCACCGAATTGGGACGCAGAAGCTTGTTGACCAAACTTGCCGATACCGCCGATGAGAACCTGGAGGTCTGGGGAAACCTGCCCGGATTCCAGTGGTATGCGCCGGTGATCTCGGCGAAACCGGGAACCGAAACCCTTTGCGTCCATCAAGAAGTCAGCAATGAACTGGGACGCCTGCCATTGCTGGTCACACGAACCTACGGAGCCGGCAAAGTACTGTTCATGGGAACCGACGGAGCATGGCGATGGCGCAAAGGTGTCGAAGATCTTTATCACTATCGTTTTTGGGGCCAAGTCGTTCGATGGATGGCCTATCAACGCAACATGGCGCAAGGGGAATCGATGCGGTTGTATTACTCACCCGAGCAACCTCAAGTCCGACAAACCATCACCATGAATGCCAACGTGATGGAGTCCAGCGGTGAACCGCTGAGCGGTGGTGACGTGACGTTAAGCGTCCTACCACCGTCAGGACGCGTCAAAACCATTCGCTTCGAATCGCTCGGCGAAGAATGGGGCGCATTCTCAGGACGTTTTACGCCGGAGGAACCGGGCGAGCATCGCGTGACGCTATTTTGCAAACAGACAGGCGTGTCGCTTGAAACGGGCATCGTTGTCCAAGGCGTTGCACTGGAGCAGATCGGTAAACCTGCTCGTCCCGATGTGCTCGAAGAAATCGCCAGAGTGACACGCGGACAAGTTCTCACGATGGACCGCGTTGAGGAAGTAGTTCAAATGCTCACCCTCATGCCCGATCCACCTCCATCGGTGCGTCGGGTTGCGATATGGAGCCATCCGGCCGTCGCCGGATTGTTCGTTTTGTTATTGGCTTTGTTCTGGGTTGGACGAAAGGGAGTGGGATTAATATGAGTCATCTACCAGTATCGAATAGTGCGATTCGTGTACCGGAGTCGTTGACGAAGCAATTGATCGCGTTCCGCCAACGCGTCTGGAAGATCAAGTTCACCGAAGCCGCTGCGATCGTCGCGTTTGGGTTCGGCGTCGCGTTTCTGAGCGTTTATATCGTTGATCGCTGGGGCGGTATGTCTCAAACCCTGCGATTTGCAACGCTTTGTGGGGCCTTGGCTCTGACAACCATCATTCCTTGGTTCGCGTATCGATGGATCTGGCAACTTCAAGGACTGGAACCGCTCGCACGTTTGCTCGGAAAGCGACTGCCTGCGGTGGGTGACCAACTGTTGGGCGTGATCGAGTTATCAAAAAGCGGTTCTGAGCAGGCTCGCTCGCCGGCGCTGTGCCAAGCCGCCATGACCCAGGTGGCCGTTGACGCGAGCCGACGAGATTTTTCGCAAGCGACTCCGACATGCCACCATCGAATCTGGGCATCAGCGGCAGCGGTGATCGCGATCGTTGTCACTGGCATCGCGATGCTGTATCCAGCCGCTGCGGCAAACGCGTTGTCACGGCTGACGATGCCTTGGGCAAATACGCCGAGATATACTTTTACCCGTATCGAAGAGCTTCCCGAGCGTCTGATCGTCGCTCATGGCGAACCCGTCAGTGTGAGCATACCGTTGCGAGAAGATTCCCGCTGGCAACCGTCGATGGGGAAGCTTTCCATCGCTGAGCAACCTGCAATGATCGCAGAACTGCGCGATGGTAAATACGGTTTTGTGCTGCCTCCGCAAATCAGCGATCAGAAGGCAACGCTTCGGATCGGCGATGTGGTTCAGGAGTTAACACTGGTCCCTACTCTGCGACCTGAACTGTCGTCGATGATCGCCGATCTGAAATTACCGAAGTACCTTGGCAGATTGGCAGTACAACAGATCGATTCGCGTGCCGGCGCTGTCTCGATGGTCCGTGGAAGCGAAGCAGTATTCACGGCCACGGTGAACCGAGAACTGGCAACGGGACAGATCAATGACGAAACTCGAACGCCCAGCGGGGCCACTCTTGCCAGCGATGCGGTCGACGTTGTGGAAACCTCGACTTTGCAATTCAAGTGGCAGGATCGTCTCGGTCTCGAAGGACGCGAACCATTCGCGGTATCGATCAACGCGATCGATGACGAAGCTCCCACGATGATCTGCGACGGTTTGCCAAGGCAAGCCGTTGTGCTAGACACCGAAGCACTGAAGTTCAGCGTCCGAGCGAGTGACGATTTCGGGATTCGCCGTGTCGGACTGAGCTGGCGTGGGCTCGCATTCGGTTCGGCAGCAAAACCAGCGGACGGCGAAAGACCGCTCGCAGCAGGGAGTCACGATGCAAATGACTTAGAGGTTCTGGGAACCTTTTCAGCGAAGTCGATGGGGATCGAACCCCAGCCTATCGAGTTGTTCGTCTGGGCTGAAGATTACTTGCCGAATCGTCCTCGCGTCTATTCACCGCCGCATATCCTTTACATCCTTACGCCCGAGCAACATGCAATCTGGATGACAGAACAGTTAAGCAAATGGCATCGGCAAGCTCTTGATGTGCGTGATAGCGAACGACAGTTGTATGAGAAAAACAAGGAGCTTCGCGAATTGTCGGCGGATGAACTGAGCCTCGATGAAAATCGTCGTCAAGTTGAACGCCAAGCCTCCGCCGAAAGCGCCAATGGTCGCCGACTCAGTCGTCTTGGCGAGTTAGGTGATGAATTGGTTCGCACCGCGTCGCGAAACCCTGAAATCGGCGTCGGGCATTTAGAACGCTGGGCCGAAATGCTTCAAGTGCTCAAAGATTTGTCCGAGAATCGGATGCCGTCGGTGGCCGACTTGTTGAAAAAAACTGCCGATGCAAAACTTCGATCTGCGCCACAACTCGCTGATGGGGAGTCGTCTATGAATTCGCCGGATGACGAACCAGCATCGCCAGGAGCCCCGAAGAAACCAAGCAGTCCGTCATTGCGTCTGCCAGCGACGACCGTGATGGGAAAAAATAAACCGCCCGGCGATCCACCTCCAGCGAACCAACAAGACAGCCTGGAACAAGCTGTCGAAGAACAGAAAGATCTGTTAGCAGAGTTCGATAAACTTGCCGAGGAACTCAACACAGTCTTGGCCAACCTGGAAGGTAGTACATTGGTAAAGCGACTAAAGGCAGCATCACGCGAACAAAACCTTGTCGCTGGACAATTGACCGATCAATTGCAGCCCGCTTTTGGAATGAGTAAAGCGCGAGTGCAAGCGCCCGCTCGCGAAGTGTTGATTCAGCTCGCGAAGACCGAAAGAACGAGCACGCAAAACATTTCCTACATCATGGATGATTTAGCGGCTTACTTCGAGCGTCGGCGATTGATGCAGTTCAAAGTGGTGCTTGATGAAATGAAGTCGTCGGATGTGCTGGGTGGATTGCGTCAGTTGGCCGAGGAGATTCCAGAGCAGCAGGGATTGTCGGTCGCACAGTGCGAATATTGGTCGGATGCAATGGATCGTTGGGCCGAAAACCTGGTTGACCCGGCATGCAACGGCACTTGCCCAGGAGGCAAATCGCCCGACAGCTTGCCACCGTCGATTGTTTTGGAAGTTCTGCAAATCCTAGAAGCTGAAGTCAACCTTCGCGACGAAACCCGTGTTGCTGAGCAAGCGATTGCCGCCATCGACGAAAAAGAACGTGTCGCTACCGCCGAGAAATTGTCAGAGATACAGGCGACGATCAACGACCGAGTCGTCAAAGTGATTGCGAGGATCGGAGAGCTGCCCGATAGCCAGATGCACTTTGGCAAAGAGCTGGCCATGTTGGCGAGTGTCGATTCGGTCATGACCGATGCCTCTGATATTCTTCGTCGTCCCGAAACGGGTGCTCCTGCAATCGCTGCGGAAACCGAGGCAATCGAATTGTTATTAAGATCCAAACGCATCAATCCGCGTGGTGGTGGCGGAGGCGGTTCGTCGCCGGGCGGTGGCGGAGGTGGCAACACGAGCGACTCGGCGATTGCACTACTCGGCAAAGGAACCAACCAGAAGGAAGTTCGAGAAGATCGTGGTGTGACGCAGAGTACCGGCGAAACAGGAGTTGTACTGCCTGAAGAGTTCCGGCGTGGTCTCGATCAATACTTCAATCGATTGGGAGGGTCGTGAGATGCCTTCGCGGTTCTTTGAAATGCTCACCATCGTACTGATCTCTCAAGGATGCGTTATCGCGCAAGAGGGTTTTTTAAGAATGGCTGAAGTTGCCACAGTTGCAGAGCCCGAGGATGCCGGATCGCAAAAGACTCCCGAATTTTTGAAGCCTTTGGTTAACCTTGAACTGTCGTTCATCAAACGTACATGTGAACCGAGCGACGAACAAATGACTGCGATTGTTGCCGAGGCCAAGAAAGCTTTTGACGCGATGTCCAACCTTGTTGACGATCAACAAGCGAATCAATGGGGAGACGTCGCTTTTGTGGGCCCTAACCAAGAACGATTATCCGCAAACCCCTTTCTTCGGATACGGCAAGACGCGGCGAAGTTTCTTCAGCCGCTCGTTTCGGAAGATCAATACAAGAAATACGTTGACGAATCGAGCCAGCGAAATGAGTTTGAACGGGAAGCAGCGATGGTCATCGCAATCGATTTGATCGACGGGAAGGTCGCTTTGACGGATCAGCAACGAACGCAACTGATGGAGAAGCTAATGAAAAATTGGGACAAAGCAGACTTCCAGCACTTACAAAATTACCAGAAGAACCGTCAGTATTTGCCGGCGTTCCCCGACCATTTGATTGAACCCATTCTCACTCGGGCTCAGCGTGAAATTTTGAGTGCCGCAAATCAAACACGGGTGGCAATGTTCGCGAACATGGCGACTGGGTCGGCGTTCGGCTTCGACGAGGAGTGGATCAAGTGATCAAACACGTTATTCGGCTCATCGTATGCGTCGTCTGGCTGACGCCGTACGCCTCCGCCCAGCCAATGCAGATCGGAATTGAACAGTTCGAACGATGGATCTTTCAGAATAGTAACGCACAACAGGCTCGCGTCGTGCTGGAGCAAAAGATCGAGATGGAGATCACCCGCATTGAACAAGCAACCGTGCTTGAAGAAAGCCAAAAGGAACGCATCCGACTCGCCGGAAAAGGTGACATCAAGCGATTCTATGATCGCGTCGACACCGTATGCAAACAATTTCAAGAGCTAGAAAAGAACCTAAACCGAAACAATATCAATGAGGTTTTTCAACTGACTCAGCCGTTGCAGCAAGAACTCAACCGTGGCCTCTTCGGTCGCACATCTCTTTTTCATAAGGTCGTTGCCTCGGCAGTAAACAATGAACAGTCGGAAACGATGAAGACCGAGGCAAAACGTCGACAAAGATTAAAAATGGAGAACGTTGCGAAGATTTTTGTTGCACAGTTGGGCCGCCAAATGCCAATGACCGCAAAACAACGAAACGAGGTACTTTCGATCGCTTTAGCCAACCTAGGTAGCTTCGATGCAGATGAAAGTTCATCACTCTATTTGGTGCCCTATCGATTGAGCGAACTGCCAAAAGAGACGTTCGAATCAATCTTCGACGAAACACAGTTGAAGGCTTTTAACAAAACGCTGGAGCAGGGGAAAGCGATGAAAGGATTTTTGAAGCAACAGGGGCTATTGGATGATGAGTAGTCTGGCACGATCTTTCGTTTCGGTGGCGTGGATCAGCATCGTGGTCTGCCACCTGTTCGTCATCGCACATCCCGTGAACGCTCAGTACCCAACGGTCCAGATGGGCGAAGCGGTGCCGAGAGACATCCGTGAATTGTATGACAAGGGTCTTCGTTTTCTCGCCTCGTCGCAAGGCGAGTCCGGCGATTGGGAGGGTGGAGTTTATCCAGGACCCGGCGTTACGGGCATGGCCGTGATGACCTTTCTTGCATCGGGAGAAGATCCGAATTACGGCATCTACAGCGGAAACATTCGGCGTGGGCTTCGCAGTATCCTCAACGGCCAGGACGCGAAGACCGGAATTCTCGGAGGCCGGCAAGTCGGAGGCCGGCAAGGAGGACACTCAAGCATGTATAGCCACGGCTTTGCCATGCTTGCTTTGGCAGAAGCTTATGGAGCAGTTGACGAACGGACGCTTTGGCAAAGCGATACGAAAATCGCCGGACAGACCGACAAACGATCTCTCGGTGCAGCTCTCGAGGTTGCCGTTCGAGCATCCATCACCTCACAGAAGAAGAACCGTTACGGTGGCTGGCGTTACGGTCCCGACGCCACAGACGCCGATACCTCGGTCAGTGGCGCGATGATGGTGGGATTGTTGGCCGCTCGCAACGCCGGAATCGAAGTTCCTGACGACGCAATCGATCGCGGTGTCGCCTATTTCAAGTCCATGACAAGCCCTTCCGGACAAGTCGCTTACAGTGGCCTTGGTGGGTTCGACGATTCCGTCGCTCGCATCTCGATCGGCACGTTGGTGTACGCTGTCGCTCGCCGAAAGGATATGCCTGAGTTCAAATCGACTCTATTGTCACTGACGAGCCGGCTCGAACAAGCAAGCGGCAATTACGTTCGATATGCGCAGTATTACCAAGCTCAAGCGTTGTTCCAGGGTGATGTCGAGGCCTGGAAAAAATGGAACGAACAACTCGTCCGCGAACTGAAGGCTGCACAAGCGGAAGATGGCAGTTTTAGCGGCGAATTTGGTAAGCCCATTGACACTTCGCTGTCGCTTTTGGCGATGGCACTTAACTTTCGCTTCTTGCCGATCTACGAACGATGAATATGGAACAGCAGTACCGAATCCGATCGGTGATAGTCATGATTGCGTGTTGCTGTATCGCGATTCCATCGTCACGAAGCGTCGCCGCTCAACCGAACTCGATCGTCGGCATGCTTCGACTGAACAACGGCGACTACGTCGAAGGTTCGTTCGCGGATTCAAGCGACGAGCAACCATTTGTTTGGCAGCACCCCTATTTTGAATCACCGTTCTCGTTTCCGATTTCGAGTGTAGCGGGAACGACTTTTCCGACGCCTAAAAACGTAAAGCCGATGCAAGGTGATTTTCGCCTGGAGCTTCGAAATGGTGATCGTCTGGCCGGATCGGTTGTTGGGATGGATGACCAGTTCATTCGCCTCCGAACGCTCGATATCGGTGAAATTCGAGTCTCTCGACAACAGATTCGAAGGTTAACAAGATGGTCGAACGGCGACGCGGTAATCGCTGCAGACTGCGGGAACTTTATTGAGTGGCGGACAAGTGCTGAGCCGAACAAATGGGTGAGCCAAAGTGGACAGCTCCGTTCAGAGCATCCCGAAACATGGCTTTTCAGCGATGTGGCTATATCCGAACGATCGCGAATCGATGTTGAATTGACGTGGGAAAAGAAACCGAATTTCCTATTGGCTTTCGGAGTCGGAACGATCGACCCGGTGACCTCGGCCGCAACGGCGTTTCGAATTGAAGTTTGGCAGGATCAACTGGTAGCCGTTTGGGAACTTGATGATGTGGCCGATGTGGCTGTCATCGGTAAGGTTTCAGACATGAACAATGAACTTAGTCTGACCATTGAGCTTGACCAAGAATCCAATCACGCGACGGTATTGTCCGAGCAAGGTGAAACACTGGCCGAGTTGCACTTGGGGCCAAACCCATTAAAGCGAAAACGCCCCAGCGGATTCTGGCTGAAGAATATTGTCGGCATCGTATCGCTGGATACGTTGGTCGTGAGTCCTGGTGGTCCCGTTCGAAACATGGATGTCGCAACCGGTAAAGATGTCGTCTTTCTCGAAAGCAACGAGTCTCTTTCCGGAACGTGGACCGAATGCGAGGAGAGGGAGTGGATTCTGACCGATGGCGATACCGTGCATCGCATCAATCCGAACGAGGTTGTTCAAGTTGATTTTGCAAAAGCTGAAAACCCACCGAAGCTGCCGATCGATTCATTGCCGTCGCAGGTGCAAATAAGGTCGCATTCAGGCGAGCGGCTAACGGGCGCTGTCGAGCGAATTTCTCAAACTGAAGTGTCACTGAAACCCTCTGCGGTTGACGACCTCGTTTCGCTTCCGGTCGAGAAAATTCGCAAGCTCACCGTTATCAACGCAAAGGCGTCCGCGCCGCCATCCATTGGCGGAGCGGTTGCTCGATTGGTAGCGCCGAGTACCCGCATGCATGGTCGCTTGGTCGATTCGGCATCGGCGTCGCCGCCAACCCCTCTGCGTTTTGAGCCTATCGGCTCGCAGGCCAATGCAATGCTTCCGGGGTTTACAAGTCGGCTGATTTACCAAGAGCCTGAATCGAGATTGGGAACACTGGCGAGAGCTGAACGAGAGGCACGGCAACAACAATTCAAGCGAATTGCACCGCCTCCAGTCGGATTATTGGGAGCCGTCACTCGCGCATTTGGCAACAACGCTGAAACCCAGCCAGTCGCTCAAAAGTCGATCTATCTCCGAACTGGCGAAGTCATTCCTTGTACTGTTTCGCAAATCGATGCCGCGGGGATCTTATTCAAATCCGACATGACCGACCAAACTCGCTTGCCAAACGATCAGATTCGCGCGGTCCAGTTGGTTCCAGGTCAAGGCGAGCCGAGCGTTGAAGGATTGAAGCGGGACCGTTTACTCACCGTACCCAGAATCCGAAAGAAGAATCCGCCAACGCATTTGGTTGTAGCGACGAACGGCGATGCCATTCGATGCCAATTGAAAAGGCTGACCGAAAAAGTAATCGAAGTCGAAACACGGCTTGAGACAATCGAGATCGATCGCAGCTTGGTCGCACAGATCATCTGGCTGGACCCGGAACGAGAACCTGAAATCAACGAAGATAAGCCCACGCAAGCGTCAGCAGCCGAACCTCAAGTTCGCGCGGTCATGAAGAACGGCAACCAAATGACGTTGGTGCCTCAGAGCGTCGTAAGCGGTGAATTGATGGGAGCCAATCCGTTACTTGGTCTATGCAGAGTTCGCTTGACCAGTGTCAGAGAGTTGTTGATTGGAGACATCTCGCAACCGTCAAACATCGATCTGCCGTTCGCGAAGTGGAAGCTGTCCGACGCTCCGGAACCGCTGCTTCTTGACGACAGCGCTGGCCAATCGCCTGGAATGGGCTCCGCACTGGTCGGCACACAAGCTCCCGATCTCAAACTTGAACTCCTTGAAGGTGGAAGCTTTGATCTCTCTCAGTATCGCGGAAAAATCGTGGTCTTGGACTTCTGGGCGTCGTGGTGTGGGCCTTGCATGCAGGCCATGCCCATCATCGAAGACACGGTTCGGGGGTTCGAGAAGGACAACGTGATGTTGGTAACGATCAACTTGCAAGAAGGGAAAGAGCCAATCAGAACGACTTTGGAACGGTTGAATATCAATCCCGCCGTCGCGCTCGACATTGACGGTGTTGCTGCGGCGCGGTACCAAGCCGACGCGATCCCACAAACCGTAGTGATTGACCGAGAAGGCAAGATCTCCCATCTGTTTGTCGGTGGGGGCTCAAAGCTTAGCGAGCAACTTGGCGAAGCGATTCGAAGCAATCTCGGTAACGGCAAAGACGTTCCCTAAACGTTCCTTAAACGTTTCAGCCCAGTGATTGACCTAGAGCACCCCAAGCAACGCATTTGTTAGCGACGGAAGGTTGCTCGGAGTGATGCCGGCGACGTTGATTCGACCGCTTCCCACGATGTAGACGTGTGATTCAGAGCGAAGTCGATCGACTTGCATCGGGCTCAATCCGGTATAGCTGAACATTCCTGATTGCCCGAGAAGGAACCCGAAATCGCGTTTCGCACCGCCATCGCGAAGCGCATTGACCAGCGCCCTTCGCATCTCGGCGATCCGGTCTCGCATGGTGGCAAGTTCATTGTGCCACATCGCCCTTAGCTCGTTATCTTCGAGTACCGTTGCGACAACCGCCGCACCGTGCCGAGGTGGGTTACTGTAGTTGCTGCGAACGACTCGCTTCAATTGACTTAAACCGGCTGTTGCAGACTTCGAATCACCCGCAACCATCACGGCTGCACCGACTCGCTCGCTATACAAACCAAAATTCTTGGAAAATGAACTCGCAACCAACAACTCGTTGCAGTACTTCAAAACACAACGTAACCCAAAAGCGTCTTCATCGATCCCGACACCAAAGCCTTGGTATGCAAAATCGATCAACGGCAACAACCGCTTTTCCGCAAGCAGTTTCGCAATCGTTTCCCATTGCTCAGCCGTAGGATCAACGCCGGTCGGGTTGTGGCAACACGCATGAAGCAAAACGACATCGCCAGGCTTTGACTTGTTGGCAAGATCATCCATCATCGAATTAAAATCGAGTCCCGTTTTGGCAGCATCGAGATAGCGATAGGTGTGGGTCTGCAGTCCAGCAGCCATAAAAATATTGATGTGGTTTTCCCAAGTTGGGCTGGAGACCCATACGGTGGCGGCTGGGAATTGTCCGGCAATGAAATCGGCCGCAACACGAACTCCGCCGGTGCCGCCGGGTGTTTGGACGACGGCGACGCGTTCCTTCTCGATCGAATTCCCGAAGAGAAGTTCTCGAACGTGATTTCGATAGTCCGGCAAACCTTCGATCCCGAGATATGTTTTGGTCTTCTCGGAAACGATCAAGCGCCGTTCGGCTTCCTTTACGCACTGGAGCACCGGTGTTTGCCCCATCGCATCCTTGTACACGCCGACTGCCAAGCTAATTTTACTGGGGCTAGGGTCGGCATTGAAGGATTCGGTCAAACCGAGAATCGCATCCGGGGGAGCTTGAGAGATTGATTCAAACATTGTCGCGACAAGGATCGAGAATGGGATATAGTGCGTGACGATAATACGGCGTAGAATCGTACCGCTCACTACTGAAACTGACGAGACCGCCATCCTGACCGTTCATTCCGACTTCGTCATTATTGGAGCTGGTTCGGCTGGCTGCGTGGTTGCCCGAGTTCTTGCAGAAGCTGGTTTTCGCGTCATTCTTGTCGAACCAGGTCCGAAAACGCCCGCCGATCGAACACCTGCGAACTACATCAATTTGTTCGGATCTCGCGACGATTGGGGCTTCGAAACCGTTCCCCAAAAAAATCTTGCCAATCGAAAAATTCGCTACCCGCTTGGTCGGGGGTTCGGGGGCTCCAGTCGTATCAACGCAATGATTTGGTATCCGCCGACGGCAACCGAATTGCAAAAATTGGCTGCCGTCGGCGGATTCGCTTGGTCGACTGAATCGTTAAGCAAATCGTTTGCCGAGGTTGAACAGTGGGTTCGCCCTGAAAGCCCGCTTTACGTCGCCGAGGTGTCAAAACGGTTTTTGACTGCGTCGTCATCCTTAGCAATACCCAACTCTCTATTTGCGAGAATGACCCGCGAGGGTTTTCGTCGAACGGCCGCCGACGTATTGGATGAAAGCAGGGCAAAGGATCGAGTCACCGAAGTGACAGCCAAAGTTCAGCGAATCTTGTTCGATCGAAACGCCGTTTCTGGCGTTGAGATTCTTGCTGAAGACGCAGTCAGCCCTGAAAGACTTGAAGTGAACCGAGCGGTTATCCTTTGTGCCGGTGCGATTCATTCGCCCGCAATCTTGTTTCAAAGCGGTATCGGCACCAGAGACGATTTAATGGCAAACAATACGGTTGTCATTCACGAGCACCCCGACGTTGGCTTGAATCTGAGTGATCACTTGATCATGCCTGTGATATTTGCGACGACTCGCGATCAGCATTTCCCAATCGCACCGACAGCGAATGAACGATTTTCGAATCTTGCCGAAGCGGGCGGCCTTGTCCAGCAGGGCGACGCTGGCTTGATACAATTCCATGTTACACCCACGCACTATCTGAGCTATCCGAACGTGTCTGCTACTGCGGCGATGACCGTCGGGGTCAATGGCTGCCAGCCCTATTCACGCGGCAGATTGCGTTTCACTAAGTCCAACCAACCGTCGCACTGGAACATTGAAATTGACCCCGGCTTTCTAAACGACAGCCGCGACGTCGAGGCGATTCTTGCCGGAGTTGAATTGGCAAGGTCAATCGCTGCTCACCCTGACGTATCATCGGTTGTTGTGGATGAACTGATTCCTGGCAGCAAACGCCAAAGCCCGGAGGCGATACTTCGCTCGATTCAGCGTTTCGCACAAACGCTCTATCATCCGACGGGAACTTGCCGAATGGGATCCGACTCCAACTCGGTCGTTGATGAGCAACTGGCCGTCCGAGGAGTCGAGGGCCTTCACGTCATTGACGCCTCGGTCTTGCCAACTATCCCAACGGTCAACCCCAACGCAACCGTCATGATGTTGGCGATGCACAGTGCTAAATTTTTGATTGACCGGTACCAGTAGTCACGAGCGGCGTAGCATCTTCAAAGCACAATTGCCTCCCCAACCACCTTGAACCGCGAGATGGATGTAGAGCATTGCGGTCGCCTCAAGATATCTAGCGTTGGACAACGGGCCCGCATCCACCGGCTCCATCCCGAGGTCACTGATCAGGGACGCGACCACTTGCTTCGCATCCGAATCATCTCCGCAGTAAAATTGCGTAGCAGTATGCTCTCCGTAAGTGGGGTCGGTCATCGTCGCGACGCTGGTCGTGTTGAAGGCTTTTACCACACGCGAATTAGTAGCCCACGTCGCGATGCGTTCGCCTGCGGAATCGGTATGTCCCAACTGCAACCCATTGAACGATGCATTGAGTGGATTGGTGCAGTCGACAACGATCGCGTTTGCCAGGTCACCTGCCTCTTCAAAAAATCGCTTGGCGTGATCGTAAGGACCCGCGTAAACGACGACTGGCGCGGGGGAATCAAGCTGATTGAGGTGCGATACAACCCCTTTGACACCGGGCAGCCTCACCAGCTCCTTCGCCCGGTCGCTTGCCTTTGATCTGCTAACAAAGGTGATATCGTGCCCTTTTTCGGCCAACCGCCGCCCCAGTACGGACCCAACATTTCCGGTGCCGATGATTGCAATTCTCATTTACTTTTGTCTTTTGCTTTGGGGTTGATTCGGCCGAAAAGAGCCGCTCAGACGTTACCTGACTTACCTGGCTGTTTGCCTTAAGATAGTCCGGCAAACAATAGCGGCGGATTGCGCCGTGACCACTGGAACAAATGTGAAAAAAGATTCATGGGCCCAAAAGACACGCCATCGCGACCCCAGAGCGACCTTCCCAACGAAGCGATCGGCGAAGACGAACTTCAGCGTCCCCAGCCAGCCGACGAACCCCTGGCGTCGACTGATCCGACGAGCACCAACACGAACGACGATCTCTATGAGCTCATGCGTCAGACGATCGAACGGCTCGAAGCCGATAAAACCGCTCGGGGCGATCTGAAGCTTCTTTCTCGGACACTGCGCGAACTGCGATATGCGTTCAAAGTATTTCGTCCCTATCGCCGTCGCCGCAAAGTCACCATCTTTGGGTCTGCGAGAACGGTCTCCGACCATCCTGACTACATCGCCGCCGAAAGCCTCGCTCGGCAAATGGCAAGCCATGGCTGGATGATCATCACCGGTGCCGGGGGAGGCATCATGGAAGCGGGTAATAAAGGGGCAGGACGCGAGGCGTCGATGGGACTTAACATCATGCTTCCGTTCGAACAACGGGCAAATGAGTATATCGACCGCGACCCAAAACTGGTGACGTTAAAATACTTCTTCACTCGCAAGCTGATGTTTGTCAAAGAGTGTAGCGCCGTCGCTTGTGCGCCGGGCGGTTTTGGCACCCTTGATGAGATGTTAGAGACGTTAACTCTCCTTCAAACCGGCAAACAGACGATGATGCCGGTCGTGCTGCTGGACAAGCCAGGCGGGTGTTATTGGCATGACCTTGGTAAATTTTTTGAGAAGCACCTCGTAGGGACTCGTTTGGTAAGTCCGGCTGATCCTAGTCTGTACAAAATTACCGACAATGTTGAAGAAGCGACGAAAGAGATTCTTAGCTTTTACCGGGTCTATCATTCGATGCGTTACGTGAGAAACAAACTTGTGTTTCGAATGACCGAGCCGGTTTCTGACGAACGCCTGGAAATGCTCAATGAGAAGTTTTCCGACATCCTTGTCGATGGTCAATTTGAACGGTCTGGAGTCTTGCCGGAAGAGCAAAGCGAAGAAGATATCGTTGAGTTGCATCGGCTGGTTTTTCACTTTGATCGGCGAGGCCTTGGCAGGCTTCGTCTGTTGATTGACTTCATCAACGGTCGTAACCAAGTTCAAGAATGACTTCTCCGAATCGGGCGTCTGAATCCGTTTTTGCTGCGCAGTGTTGGGCAGATGTCGGAGGCACCTTTACTGACTGCTTTGTGACGACGGCAAGTGGCAGGCAACTGCTCAAGGTTCTTTCCAGCGGTATCGTTCGCGGTGAGCTTGTCGAATGCATCGATGACCGATCGATCCTCACGAAACTGGCGGGGAAAACCCCCGATGAATTTTGGAATGGTGCCAAACTTCGCTTGATTCAAAAAGGACAAGCTGTTTTTGAGTCAATCGTCACAAGCAGTTCCTCGAACGGGGCCATTCGTTTTGACCGGATTTCAACGGTTGATGCACGTGAAGCCAAAGGCGCCATCATCGAACTCGATCCGAGCCTCGAAGCTCCCGTGCTTGCAGTACATTTGCTCCTGGCAATTCCACTTTCTCAGCCGCTGCCAGCCATCGATGTACGACTTGGGACAACTCGTGGCACCAATGCACTCCTGATGCGTCGTGGAGCAAAAGTCGGCTTGATTACAACCCTTGGCTTTGGTGATTGCCTCGATATCGGTGAACAAAATCGCCCCGACCTGTTTGCACTCGAGATCCAAAAGCCAGAACCACTCACACGGCACGTCATCGAAGTCGATGAGCGATTGACGGCATCAGGCGAAGTACTACGCAAACTAGACCCAGCCCTCCTAACCGATCAACTGCTGTGTTGGAGAGAAAATGGCATCTCTTCGATTGCAATTTGTTTACTCCACGCTCATGTCAACGACATTCATGAGCAACTTATCGCGCAGGTCGCGCGCGGAATCGGGTTCGAGAACATTAGCGTTTCGAGCATGGTCGCGCCGATGATCAAGCTCGTTTCACGAGCCGAAACAACCGTTCTCGACGCATACCTTGCGCCCATCTTGTCCCAATACATCTCACGCCTCGAAACACAATTGAATCGTGCTCGCAGTGAAGCCAAAGAACCTGTTGCACCTAAATCGAGAGTGCGACTAATGACAAGCGGCGGCAGCTTGGTCGCTGCCGAATCGTTTCGTGGAGCGGACAGTATTTTATCCGGCCCGGCGGGCGGTGCGGTGGCGCTCGGCAAGATTGCAGAGATATTCGGTACCGCAAGTGCGATTGGTTTCGACATGGGTGGGACCAGCACCGATGTTTGTCGCTATGCAGGAAAAATTCCTCGAGAATATGAATCGCGAAAAGCAGGAATTCGAGTTTTAACACCGATGATTGCGATTCACACCGTCGCTGCGGGTGGCGGGTCAATTTGTGATGTCGTCGATGGCCGAATGATCGTCGGCCCCCAAAGCGCCGGCGCATCGCCCGGCCCAGCTTGCTACGGTCGAGGCGGGCCACTGACCGTCACTGACTTGAACGTGATCCTAGGGCGTTTACCAACGGATTGTTTTCCGTTTCCGCTTGATGTCGAAGTGGCGCGAGAGCGGTTGCGTGCCGTCAACATGCGACTGGGTGACGCTGCTTTTGCGAACGAGGATGATGCCGCCGAAGGTTTTCTAAAGATCGCCGTCACTCATATGGCCGAAGCGGTTCGAACGGTTTCAACCAATCAAGGATCTGACCCAAGAGAATCCGCTTTAGTCGGTTTCGGCGGCGCAGCAGGAGGCCATGTTTGCGCCGTTGCCGATGCGATCGGCATGAGAAGGATCGTTGACCATCGAGATGCAAGCTTGCTGAGTGCACTGGGCATTGGCCTAGCGGATGTCGGACGCATTCGAACACGCGGCGTCTATCAATTGCTCGACGAAATCCGTCATGCGCAGTGGGCTTGGATGATTGAATCGATTCGCCGCGAAACGCTTGAACTACTCGCAACTGAATCCGATAGCGAGCAATTAAATGCAACCCGTTTTCGCATCGAAACCGATGTTCGTTACTTCGGGACCGAGGCAACGCTCGCGATTGACGCCGAACCACTCGAATCGCTCGCCATGCGATTTCATGATGCACATCGAGCCTCGTTTGGGTATGGGCAGGCGGAACGGGCGATCGAAATCGCAACCATCCGTTGCGAGGCAATCATTGCCTCATCTGCCTCAATGGATTGTGCCTATGACCTCCCGCAGATGCGAGTGACCAATTCGCCCAACTCCGCAAGAGTGACCTCCCTCTACTTTGGTGGAAGCCGACATTTCGTTCCGCTGATTAACCGTCGCGAAATTTTGCCGGGCGAAACGATCGACGGCCCGGCCTTGGTGGTTGACCTCAACAGCACGCTAGTGATTGAACCAGGATGGAGAGCAACATTCGACACGCAAGGATCGTTCGACATCATTCGCGAAGAGACCACTCATGAGCCTGTGCCAGTGACTGATCAACGCGCGGATCCCGTCACGATCGAGGTCGTTGCGAGAAGAATGCAGGGGATCGCAGACTCGATGGGAGAACTGCTGCGACGAACCGCGGCCAGTGTGAACATTCGGCAACGATTGGACTTTAGCTGTGCCATTTTCACGTCTGTCGGCGAGCTGATTGCAAACGCACCCCATGTCCCGGTACACCTGGGAGCGATGGGACATACCGTTCGCGAGATTCGAAAAGCGTTTCCGACGATGAGCACTGGAGATGTCTACGTTTCAAACAATCCTTATGCCGGTGGCTCACATTTGCCCGACGTGACGGTCGTGACACCCGTGTTTTGTAAAGAAGTTTATGATACGGCTGCCGACACGCCAGATTTTTTTGTCGCCAGTCGCGCTCATCACGCAGAAATCGGGGGCAAGACGCCCGGCTCGATGCCTCCCAACGGAACGTGTCTTGGTGAAGAGGGTGTCGTGATCGATACCTTTGCCCTGAGGCGTGGCGGGAGGGAATCACTTGACGAACTTCGGAAGTTGTTGAGCAGCGGCCCGTTTCCGTCTCGTGACCCCGAAACGAATTTGGCAGATATCGCTGCGCAGCGAGCGGCTGGAATCTTGGGCACGAAATATCTTCAACAGCTTGTCACGTCGATGGGGCTGGGAGGCGTTGAACAATGTGTCAAATCGCTCTTCGAGCTTGCCGATGGATTGGTCGCACGATGGATCGATTCACTGCCGCCGAACAATTTAGCGTTTCGCGATACGCTTGATGACGGCACATCGATCAACGTTGGCCTGCGAGTCGAAGATCGTCGTTTGGCGATCGATTTTACTGGCACTTCTCCGGTTCATCCAGGTTGTTTCAATGCAACTCCCGCAATTGTTACAGCCGCCACTATTTATGTGATACGATGCGTGATCGGTGGAACGCTACCGATGAACGATGGCATCATGCGAAGAATTGACTTGCGATTGCCGATCGGATTGCTTAACCCGCCTCGCGCCGAATCGTCGTTCGACAGTCCAGCCGTGGTTGCTGGGAACGTCGAAACAAGCATGCGAATTGTCGACTGCCTGTTGGGCGCGCTGGGCCTTGTGGCTGCCAGTCAGGGCACGATGAACAATGTTCTGATCGGAAATGATGCCTTTGGGTACTACGAAACGATTGGCGGCGGTGCCGGTGCGGGGCCTATTCATACGGGTGCGTCCGGCGTGCATACTCATATGACCAATACGCGAATCACGGACCCAGAAGTTTACGAATCGCGATATCCTGTGCGGCTGTGGAGGTTTGAATTGCGAGCAGGCAGCGGCGGGGCGGGCCGACACTGCGGTGGGGATGGATTGGTCCGCGAAATCGAGTTTCTGCAACCCCTGTCGCTCGCGTTGATCACGAATCGGCGCGGCAACAACCGCCCATGGGGAATCCACGGCGGCGGTGCCGGTATATCGGGCGAAAACATCTTGGTCAATCTAAACGGTCAAACTTTGGTACTGCCGCCGTCGGCGACGCTGCATGTACAAGCACATCAGCGATTAATCATCAAGACGCCCGGCGGGGGCGGCTACGGATCAAGTCTTCCAGTGCAGAACCACTAGTCAATTGTAATACTTGTCTTCATGCAATCCTTCAACCATCACCGATCCATCCTGATTATCACACTCGTAACGGTCGCGATCTATCTTTGGCTACGGATGGATCAAGGCTGGATCCCTCACGACGAAGGACTTTTGGGCCAATCGGCCGAACGCGTGGTTCTCGGCGAGATTCCCCATATCGACTTTGATGATCCGTACACCGGCGGCCAAGCGATGTTGCATGCGTTGTCATTTAAGTTGTTTGGCATTCGTTCTTATTCAATTCGAATGGTTCTATTTGCCTTCTCGATCATTTTTGCCTTGGCGACATACTCCCTCGCGTCTCGTTTTGCTAAGCCCTGGCTAGCGGCATTGCTTACTTTGACCTCGGTCTCTTGGAGTGTCCCAAATTATTTTGCGGGCTTGCCATCTTGGTACAACCTTTTCTTTGCAATGTTCGGAACCTGGGCACTTGTGAAGTATGACGAAACGGCCAGGAATCGCTGGCTCGTTCTCGCCGGTGCAATGGGTGGAGTGTCGTTTCTTTTTAAACTTTCGGGGTTGTTCTTCGTTGCCGCAGGACTTCTGTTTCTAGTTTTCCGCGAACAAGAAATGGCACCCAAGGTTGGCATTGATAGGTCACGCCGCGCTTCGTTCTTGGTGTTCTGTTTCGCGTCTTTGGTGGTATTCGTGGCGATGCTGCTTGTCCTCATCCGTCAACGCTTAACACCAATGGACATACTTATTTTTGTCGTTCCAAGCGCGTCATTGGCCGCCTTTCTTGTCGTGAATGAGTGGAACGCTGGGGATGGAAGTTCGTGGGTGCGCTTCAAAGGGTTACTCCTGCCCATCGCGTGGTTTACCGCAGGGGCTGTGATCCCGGTGATGGCGTTTCTGGTTCCTTACCTACTGAATTCAGGGCTCTCCGATTTCGTCAACGGTGTCTTCATCCTCCCGCAGCAAAGATTGCAATGGACAGACTATCGTCTTCCGCCGATTCGAAGCCTGTTAGCTTCGATACCGTTGGCCGTGTTGATGGTCGTTCCATTTTTGACGCACGTGCGGTTCGAGTCGCAGCTAGTGACAATCATCGCATCATTGGCCTGCATCATCGGTGTTCTTTCAGGATCCAATGAGACGGTCTATACATTTTTGTGGAACACAGCTCGTCCGACGATACCGATGGCCACCATCTTGGGAAGCTGGATCTTGTTTGCGAAGCAGACCGGCGAAGAGTCTAGCACCATAGGCAAGCGATGCCTTTTGTTTCTCTTCCTATCCATGGCTTCGATGGTCAGTTTGATTCAATTTCCATATTCTTTTGGGATTTATTTCTGTTACGCAGCGCCCTTTGCCATTTTGGCGCTCGCGATGGCAATTCATGCACAGTCGAACTCGCCCCGAGGAATTCAGCTTTGCGTGTTGTGCCTCTATCTAGGGTTTGCCGTCGTATGGCTCAACCATGGAAAAATTCAGCGGATCGGGGTGCAATTCGTGCCTCAAGACAACAGCACTTTGATGTCGCTGTCTCGCAGCGGTCTTTGGGTTTCAGAGAGCCAAGCGGACCTTTACAAGAGAGTAATCGCAGAGGTGACCTCCCATTCTCAGGAGGGCGATTACATTTACGCGACGTCGGATTGCCCAGAAATTTACTTTCTATCGGGTAGAAGAAATCCAACACGAACATTTTACGACTTCTTTGAGCCGGACTTTCAGTCATCAACCGGTCAACGAATCTCGCGAATCTCCGCACTGCTCAAGCAGTTCGAGGTTGATGTCGTCGTGCTACACTGGCAAGGTGAATTTTCAGGGACTCTTTCTCATGAGTTTGCGGGGTCAATTGCCGAACAGTTTCCAAACGTACGACACTTTGTACGAAACCCTTCGACGGCGACGAACGACGAACCGGTGTTTTCGGTCGCTTGGCGTGACCCTGTCGCAAGCCCCGCTGGAAAGTAATCTGGGCTCTAAAATTGTTCACCCATACACACGATGACCGTTGACGTTAGAGAGATCATTCATGCAAGATCCTTCTGTTTCGCTTGCGATCCCGGTCTTTAACGAAGCAGAGGTACTTCCCGAATTGCTTCGTCGCGCGACGGAAGTCCTGGACGGTATTGCAGGTGGCCCTCATGAAATGGTGTTCGTAGACGATGGGAGTTCTGATCGAACGCTTTCGATACTCGAATCAGCTGCGAAAGCAGATTCAAGAATTGTCCTCGTGGCGTTATCCAGAAACTTTGGTCATCAGGCGGCGTTAGGCGCGGCGCTGGACTATGTTCGCGGCGATGTCATCATCGTGATGGATGCCGATTTACAAGATCCGCCGGAAACGATCCCTTTAATGCTTGCCGAGTTTCACAATGGCCACGACGTTGTTTATGCGATCCGCGCAGAACGAAAAGAGAGGCTTTGGCTTCGCATCTGCTACGCCGGCTTCTATAAGGTGATTTCGAAACTTTCGGACCTTGCGTTACCCGAAGGGGCAGGTGACTTTGCATTGCTTTCCAGACGGATGGTCGACTTGATTCGTCAGTCACCCGAACGCCATCGTTACCTTCGTGGATTGAGAACGTGGTACGGATTTTCGCAGAAGGGAATCATTGTCCAGCGATCTGCAAGACATAGCGGCACGTCGAAGTACAATCTAAGGCGACTCTTCGGCTTGGCTTTCGATGGGATCTTTGCTTTTTCAATCATACCGATTCGCTTTGCAACCGTTGCTGGACTATTCGTCGTTACTTGCTCGATGGCGTTCGCAGCCTATTCGGTTTATGCGAAGATCGCTTATGCGGAAACGGACAGCCGGTCCCCTACAGGCTTCACAGCACTCCTCTTTGCAGTGATATTTCTGGGCGGTATGCAGTTGCTCTTTCTTGGCGTCGCAGGAGAATACATCGGTCGAATCTACAATGAAGTCAAACGCCGGCCGCACTATGTTGTCAGTCGCGTGATCGGTAGAGAATAATTGGATGTAAACTACGCGGAATACTATGAGAATCTCCATCGCAATCATTGGTGGTGGCAGGCCCGCGCGAAACTTGTCGGCCAATGGCTTGACGCGTTAGACCTGCCTGAAAATGGCAAGGTACTAGACATTGGCTGCGGCGGCGACTGGGCGTTCGACCGCTGGAGCCGGTATGGAGACGTCTGGGGCGTCGAGAAAAGTCCGGCCATTGTCCAAGCTGCGAGGGCGCGGAGCCAACAGATCTATTATGGTCCATTCGACCGCAATTATAAACCGGCTCATCGGTTTACACTGATCTTGATGTTGGATGTGCTCGAGCATATCGAGGAACCACACGCCGCAATTGAATATGCGAGCGAGTTGCTTGAGGCGAACGGCAGAATCTTGATAACGGTCCCGGCGATGCCCAGCCTTTGGACATCGCATGATGACCTCAATCATCATTTTGTCCGCTACACCAAGTCCCGTCTTGAGTCGGTTATCACGGCCTCGGCAATTCAAATCGACTATTTGCAGTACTTCTTTCACTGGACCACAGCCGCGAAACTGTTGGTACGACTGAAGGAATCCATGATCGCGACACAGCCTCGAAATCCTTCGATTCCCGGTCCGAAACTGAATCATCTGTTGTATCGAATTACACTACTAGAACAGAAATTGCTCGGTAGAATTAATCTTCCTTTCGGAACTTCGCTCGTTTGCATCGGTAGTAAAACGAATGCCTCGACGGCGAGCAGACCAGCGGCGTCGCTGATCACACCGAATTGATTTATGCTTCCGGCATTCCAACCATAGTCCTCTCATTCAAGGAAATCCCGATGTTCAAAACGAATTTTCGAATCTTCACACTCTCGTTATTGACGAGCTTTGTCGGCTCAATGGCAACGGCTCAAGAAGCTTCAAGCGAAGTCGAACTCAACGCGATCTCTTCAGAAGAAGCCGCACAAGGCTGGAAGTTGCTGTTTGACGGCAAAACCACGAAAGGCTGGCACAACTACCGCAAAGACACGGTCGGCAGCGGCTGGAAAGTGATCGATGGAGCCTTGGTAAGAGCGGAGAAGGGCGCTGGTGATATTCTAACCAACGAGGAATATGGCGCGTTTGAGCTATCGCTGGACTACAAGATCAGTCCAGCCGGAAACAGCGGCGTGATCTATCACGTCAAGAACACCGGCAACACGCCTTGGCAAACCGGACCCGAGATTCAGATTCAAGACAATATTGACGGACACGATCCGCAGAAGTGTGGCTGGCTTTACCAGCTCTACCCAAGCGAAGTCGATGCAACCAAGCCCCCAGGTCAATGGAATACACTTCGCGTTGTGATCACGCCGGACAAGTGCGAGCACTACATGAACGGCGTCAAGTACTGCGAATATGTGAAGGGAAGCGATGATTGGAAAAAGAAAGTCGCGGCGAGCAAGTTCTCTAAGTTCGAAGGCTTTGGCGAACCGACGGAGGGCTATCTGTGCCTTCAGGACCACAACGATGAAGTGGCTTATCGAAACATCAAGATCCGCCCGTTGTAACGCGGATCGATCGTCAATCGCTTGCCGCCCCGATCGCCAGTGGCATCAAATAATTTTCCGCTCGGTGCAGTGTTACGTTACTGCACCGGCTGAGATGAAACTGGCGTGGCTCTTCACGGCACAGGCAAAAACCGAGAAATCGCCCGTTGGGTAGAAATCGAATTGGGCTCACGACTCGATGGGTTCGATCTCCCTTGGAATCGAGATAGTCGAGCTCGACGACATAGTGGTCGGAGTCTTGCATCGCTCGCTGTAAAATAGTGTTCATGCCAGTGATCTATTGGGAAAGTAACTTTCATTTGCCTACGGTCAGTATTGGTTGGCTCCGTGACACGTCTGGTCCCAACTGAGACAACCTCTTGAAGAAATCAGGCGAAACTATGGAGTTGCAAGCTGGTTAAAATCCGTTGTACCTGCCCTTCTTTTGCTTGATTCCCTTTTTCAAGAAGCCGCCGCCATGCAATCAATTTGCTTGAAACCGTTCGTCGCCTTTGCCACTGCGTTGGCGATTGCACCCTGTTTCGGCGAAGACTGGAATCGCTTTCGCGGTCCCAACGGCACAGGCGTTACAAGCGACGCAGCTCCGCTAAGCTGGAACAGCGAAGCAGGGGTTGCATGGAAGCTTGAGTTACCCGGTTTTGGCGTTTCATCGCCTATCGTGACCGGAAGTCGCGTCTTTGTGACGTGCTACAGCGGCTACGGAGTTCCAGGTGGGGGAGAAAATGGCGTAGGAAGCATGTCCGACCTAAAGCGACATTTGGTTTGTGCCGACATCAAAACGGGAGAAGCGATCTGGACGAAAACGATCGACGCCGTGCTTCCTGAGGACCCTTACGATCCGCCTGGCGTTACGTCGCATGGATATGCAAGCCATACCCCGACGACGGACGGCAAATTGGTTTATGCTTTCTTCGGCAAATCTGGGGTTTACGCGTTCGATATGGACGGCAACGAAGTCTGGAAAGCAGGCGTCGGCAAAGGCTCGGGCCCACAACAGTGGGGCTCAGCGGCAAGCCCAATCCTTCATGATAATCTTGTCTTGGTGACTGCCGCAGAAGAAAGTGAATCGCTCGTCGCCATTGACAAGACGACGGGAAAAACGGCCTGGACGGCGCCGGCTGAAGGCCTTCAAAGCACGTGGGGAACGCCCGTGATCGCAGAAACCGAGAACGGGCCTGAGTTAGTGGTATCCGTGCCCGGTGAAGTCTGGGGATTCAACCTGAAAACCGGCAAGCTCCGATGGTTTGCTCGCGGGACCACAGACGGCTCCGCATCGACCAGCCTTGCGATTGACAACGGCGTTGTTTACGCGGTCGGAGGTCGCGGCGGTGACGCTGTCGCGGTAAAGGTCGGCGGCAAGGGGGACGTGAACGACTCAGCAGTCGTATGGGACGCAAATATTCAAGGTCGGTTTGCTTCTCCAATCGCTTATCAAGGCCATTTGTTTACCGTCAACAATGACGTTTTAAGCTGCTTTAAGGCCGAGACTGGCGAGCAGGTTTTCCAGGAGAGACTACCGGCGACTTCCAGCGAACCACAACCAGAAGGATCTGAAGGACGACGTGGGGGAGGCCGTTTCGGAGGGATGCAGTACTCGTCACCAATCATTGCAGACGGCAAGCTCTATATCACACTTAAATCGGGCACCGTCCACGTGGTTGAAGCGGCCCCCGCGTTTAAGGTTTTAGCGACAAACGCGATTACCGGAGATTCGAGCGGTTTCGATTCAACCCCCGCCGTTTCGCAAGGCAAACTCTTCTTGCGATCAGGAAAGAATTTGTACTGTATTTCAGGAAGCTAAGCGCAAGCGGCGCCTCGTTATAAAGCACCGGAGCACGCTCGGGGCTGGCGATAACGGAGGTGCTGATTCGATGCCAAGCGTCGCGACTTCCGAATTGCTATGATTGGTGCGGTCAACTTGACAAACTGTCGAATCAAGTTGCTTCCCCTCTCTGTTTTCTACGATCGATAGCAACATGAAGCTAGGTTTTGTTAGCGCGATTCTTCCTGATGAATCGCTGGAATCCGTCCTTAGTATCGCGTCACAACTTGGCTACGACTGCGTCGAATTGATGTGCTGGCCCAAAGGCAAAGCAGACAGACGCTACGCCGGTGTTACGCATGTGGCCGTTGAAGACTTCGATGAAGAGGCATGCCGTCGCGTAAACGAATTGACGAACAAGTACGGCATTGAAATCAGCGGGCTCGGCTACTACCCCAATGCCCTCGCCGCTGATGTTGGCGAAGCGGAGCGGGCGGTTGAACACATACGCAAATGCATTCGGGCAACTCGCCAGTTAGGCATCAACCAGTTCAACACGTTCATCGGCCGTGATCCCATAAAGTCCGTGAACGAGAATTGGCCAAAGTTCCTTGAAGTTTGGAAGCCACTGATTGCCTTTGCCGAAGACCAAGGCGTTCGCGTCGGTATTGAGAACTGTCCCATGCTGTTCTCGCGCGACGAGTGGCCTGGCGGCAAGAATCTGGCCCACAGTCCAGCGGTTTGGCGTCGGATGTTTGATTCGATCCCGAGTTCAGCATTCGGTCTGAACTATGACCCAAGCCACATGATTCTTCAGCAGATGGATTATCTTGCGCCGATGCGGGAATTTGCGAACCGGATTTTCCACGTCCATGCCAAAGACGTTCGCGTTGACCGACATCTACTTAACGACGTGGGAACCTTTGCCGAGCCCAAGGAGTATCATTTCCCCAAGCTCCCCGGCATGGGGGACGTTGATTGGGGCCGTTTCTTTTCGGTCCTTGGCGATTCGGGCTACCGGGGTCCCGTCTGTGTGGAAGTCGAAGACCGGGTTTACGAGGGAGACCTCGACCGACGCAAACAAGCACTCAAGCAATCGTGCTATTTTCTCCGCAATTACATCCCGAAGGCCTAAACGGCTCTGCCCTTCGTGGCAATAATCTTCGACGGCGTCGTTTGACCGCCGAACACGTCGAGCGTGGGCCGTGCTAATATCTACGCTGACTTTTCGCTTTCCTCGCATTCCCCTGATCACATGAGCATTGACTTCACCTATCTCGACGTCGCAAAGATGATCGACCACTCGCTTCTGAATCCAACGATGTCACAGAACGACTTCGAATCCGGCATCCAGCTTGCACTTGCCTACGATGCCGCAAGCGTCTGCATCATGCCGTATTACCTCAAGCGATGCGCCGAACTTCTCGCTGGTAGCACGGTGATGCCTAGCACCACAATTGGCTTTCCACACGGTGGTCATACGTCCGAGATCAAGGTTGCCGAGGCGAAGCGAGCGATCGCAGATGGTTGCCGCGAGCTTGACATGGTCGTGAACATCTCGAAGGTTCTCAGCGGCGACTGGGCATATGCTCGAGAAGACATTCACGGAGTCATCGATATCGCTCATCAATCAGGCCAAAAAGTGAAAGTGATTTTTGAGAACTGTTATCTGACTGATGACCAGAAGAAAAAGCTATGCGAGATCTGTGGTGAACTGGATGCAGATTGGGTGAAGACTTCGACTGGCTATGGAACAGGTGGTGCAACGATCGAAGATCTAAAACTGATGCGACAGTATTCGCCCTCGCATGTTCAAGTCAAAGCTGCCGGTGGCGTTCGTGACCTCGAAACGTTGCTTAAGGTGCGAGCCATTGGCGTGACACGCTGTGGCGCAAGTCGAACCAAGGAAATGCTTGACGAAGCCCGAACTCGGCTCGGGATGTCGGCGTTGAACGTCGTATCATCGGGCACGTCAGGTTACTAACCGATTCGAAGTTCAATTTACGCGATTCTGGAAAGAGGTCTTTATGTTTTTCGGTCGGTCCGTTTTTTTGTTTCTCATCGTGCTGGTGCTTGCGTACGTGCCGCAAAGCAGCGGGAAGGCTGAGGACGCGAATGCCGCTGGTACCAACGTATGGACTCAGTGGAGAGGCCCCAGTCGCGATGGATTGGTCCTGGGCGCGAAGTGGCCCGATCAGTTAAATGACCACCTAAACCTAGCGTGGGAAAAGAAACTTGAACCCGGTTACAGCGGACCGATCATTACCGGCGATCGCGTCATCACGACCGAAACGGTCGACAAACTGTTTGAGCGCGTAACGGCATTTAGACTAGCCGATGGAGCATCGCTTTGGACAACTCAGTGGGAAGGATCGATGGCAGTTCCTTTCTTTGCCGCCGCAAACGGTGATTGGATTCGTTCCACGCCCGCTTGCGATGGGGAAAGAATCGTCGTCGCCGGCATGCGGGACGTCGTTGCCTGTATCGATGTTGAATCGGGAAAAGAACTTTGGCGGGTTGACCTTCCCAATCGAATCGGAACCCCGCTTCAGGCCTTTGGCTGCGTTTGCTCGCCAATCATTGACGGCGATGCGGTTCTCATTCAATCGGGCGGCGGCCTTGTAAAGTTGAACCTCGCAACAGGGGAACTGATCTGGAGAACGTTGGACAATGGTGGCGATATGATGACCGGTGGAGCATTCTCAAGCCCGATCATCACGACCATTGCGGGGAAGCGTCAAATGGTCGCCGCCGCAAGAGATCGTCTCGTTGGTGTCGATCTTGCCGAAGGCAAAGAACTTTGGAGCGAATCGATTGAATCATTCCGAGGCATGAACATCCTGACGCCTGTGATGGTCGGGGAAAGGGTTTTCTCGTCAGCGCACAGCGGTCGGTCGCGTTTGTTCGAAATTGGAATCGGAGACAACGGCAACGTCGGTGTCGAACAGGTTTGGGAGAACAAAGCCCAAGCGTATATGTCGACGCCGATCGTCGTCGACGGGTACTTGTACATGCATCTCAAAAATGAACGCTTTGTATGCATTGATTTAAAGACAGGGGAAGAGCGATGGACCAGCAAGACTTTTGGGAAGTACTGGAGCATGATTGGCAACGTTGATCAGAAAAAGATCCTTGCGTTGGACAGTGACGGGACGCTCCGATTGATTGCTGCGGACCCCTCCGAACTGCGAATTTTGGATGAAATGAAGGTGGCAGATAACTCGTGGGCTCATCTCGCGATCGCAGGTGATCAGGTCGTGGTCAGGACGCTGGATGCGATTCGTGTCTTTAACTGGCAATAGGTAATCGCAAATGACCGTCCAAGCTTTGGTGCTCGTGGTCGACGACAGCCCAACACAACAACTGCAGATCCAACTTTTGCTGGAGTCTGAAGGTTACCGTGTTTCGTTGGCTAACGATGGATTGGAAGCTCTGAGCGCAATCGCCATGGAACGGCCGGATCTTGTGGTCACTGACTTACAGATGCCCCATATGAACGGACTGGAACTGGTGTCTGCAATCAAGGATCAGTATTCCAATATCCCTGTCATTCTCGCGACTGCGGTGGGCAGTGAAACAATCGCAGCCGCCGCTCTTCAGAAAGGGGCAAGCAGCTATGTCCCCAAGAGCAATCTCGCAACCGGTCTAGCACCGATCGTCCATCAAGTTCTCAGTCTTTCCTTGGAAGCAAAATCGCAACGCGAGATCGATGGTTGCATCGAGTCGATCGAGATCAAACTTCGCTTGGAGAACGATGAAACGTTGGTGCCCAGCGTCATCGCCAGATTGGAAAAGGCGGCTTGCGAGATCGACTTCTGTGATGAGATGTTATGGATGCAGATCGCGATGGCGCTAGATGAAGCGTTAGTCAACGCTATCTTTCACGGCAACTTGGAGGTTTCGTCTGAGCTTCGCCAAATCGACGATGGAAAGCCATTTGTTGACCTCGTCAAGCAACGCAAAGCAATGCCACCCTATCAAGATCGTCGAGTCGCGGTCGAGATGCGGGTCGACCGTGAAAAGGCTCGGTTCATGATTGCCGACGAAGGTCCTGGATTTAATGTTGCCAACCTTCCTGACCCAACCGACCCGGCCAATTTAGAAAAAGCAGGTGGCAGAGGCTTGTTGCTGATTCATTCGTTTATGGACGAGGTGGTCCATAATGAGAAAGGCAATCAGATTACGATGCTGAAGCTGAAGTCCAGTGGAGAAGGCTATGACGATGGAGATGATGACGACGATGACAATGACGACTGAGTTGCCAACGATGCTTTGGACGTTCTTAAGATTCGTCTCATCCGTCGCTCGCTGACGTCGACATCGAAACGACGTTCGGCGGGACTGCGGAGCTACGCACCTTCACAAATCCGGAGATGGCAACGATCACCGCCGCCATCAGCACAATCGTTTTCAACCAAAACGCTCGATTGTCACGCATCGCTTGCAGCTTTGCGCTTCGGCCCACGAGCGCTGATGCGATAAAGAAGATTGCAAAGGCCAGTAACATTTTGGTCCCGATCAGACCATGATATAGCCCGTCGCCCTTATGCAGCCCCGTGGCTCGGAAATAGTTGTAGAAGCCGCTGACCAGGAACAACAAGATTCCTACGTAGACGTACTTTTTCCAACGTCCTTTGATCTCGCTGGCAAGTAAATCATGCGACTCTTGGGATAGTTGCTTTGCTGAAGGAAGCAGTACAAACGCAGTAAAAACGGTCCCTCCAACGAGCACGATTGCTGTTGAGACATGGACGATTCGCGAAACGATATCGATCGATTCCACTGTTCATTGCTCCGATGGTGGATAGGGCTGACCGGGACGCTACGTTAACGCGCCATCAGGGATTTTGCCAGAATAGGCAAGACAAAAGCAAAGCAAGAAAAACAAGGCTACGCCCCGGGGAACACCGGATCGGTTTCAACATCACCAAGAACTTTGGTCGTCGGCAATGAGAAGATTTGCGAACTCGAACAACGTCCCTTTTTCGAAATGCACGTTCTTGGTTGCGACTGCATATTCGGAGATTGAAAAGTGATAGCGACTTTCCGATTCACTAACCCGACGTTGGGCGTCTAGCAGCTGCTCGAGATTGACCGGTAAACCCGCCTTGCGATTCGCCTCAAGCGCATCAAGGGCATCGCTTGCTGCCAAGAAACGATTGAAGTTCGTCTCGACCTGAGCGTACGAGCGATCTGCATCGGCGATGGTTGCCGTCAAGTCGTGAAGAATCTGCCGCTCTTGCTCGCGCAACACGGCTTTTTCTCGGACAATCTGAATTTGGGCGAAACGGACGGCCGCATGACCTTGACGAAAGCCAACCGGCAACATCAATTCGACTCCCGCCTCGTATTCCTGGTAGTCGAAGTCGCCCAATTGCCGAAACGCAGAGTTGTTGCCAGCCAGTTGCTGGTCAAGACCGCGAACGCGATAAATACTTACAAGATCCAATTGCGGCATTAAAAAATTTCTCGCAGCAAGCAACTCCATTTGACGGCGCTGGACGACCAACCTTTGTTGGGTTAACTCACTACGAAGATTCATCGATTCGACCGTGATCGTATCCCAGTCATACCGAATGGGTGCCGAACTTGGTGAGTCGTTGGGCCGAATCAAGTGGCCGTCACTAATCGGCATGCCGATCAGCAACCGCAATCGACGTTCTGCCGCTTGGACACCCGGAATGCCTGCGAACGTGCCGCCTGAAGTTGAATTGTTAACCGAAGTGCGTTGAATGAGCTTACCGGTGATTGCCTCCTGCAACTCACTCTCAAAGCGATAGAACTGCTCTCTTGAAAGCGCCTCATTCGCACCGGGCTGTAGTCCTTTCGCTTTCTGTGTCTGATAGCCCTGCCAGGTCGTACGACTACGATCCAGAGCATCCTTCTTTGCACTAAGGTCGCGATAGGAGTAGTACAAATCCCAATAGGCGTTCACGACATTGCTGATGTAGTCGCGCGTACTTTGTTGAAACCTCGCCGACGTAATGTCGTTGTTTACTTTCGCGATCAACACTCCGTTGTAGATTCCAGGACGCGCCCCAGGACCCGCGATCCGGTTAAAGGTTGTACCGGCCCCTTGCATCAGTGGTTGCCTTGCTTCGGCTTGCATTTGCGTTTGCCATGCGCTGTTGAACAGATTTCCCGTCGCGTTGTTGGCGTCGTAATCGGTAACACTTCGCACTGCAAACTGGGCACCTGTTGCCGTTCGCTTTGACATCTGAAAAAGATAGTCATGAGCGTCTTGTTGAAAGGCATTTGCACCACCGCCAAAGAAGCGGTTATTGAAGCGGCGATCGTTGTTTTGAAACTTACCGATAGCGGTGAATTGGGCATCAAACGCTGAGAGTGCTGCTTCGATTCCCAGTTGTGGATCCGTCTCCGCAAGCCCTCTCAGTTCCTGCGTCGCGATCGCCTGCGGAGCTCGCAAAACGGTCGCCCCAAGATCACGTAACACCGAATCATTGGTAAGCGCAATATTGATCGTTTCCTGTAACGAAAGCTCCAGATACTCAACGCTATCAAAATCTGCTGGCGACCGAAGGGTCAGCGGAACGGGCGTCGTTTCGATCGGATCCGAAGACGGAACCCCCGAGTCGACATTGCGCATAATGATGTCGACTTCGCGAGTCTTGTTCCCGATCGTTTCGGGAAGGTTGTGATAAGTACGACAACCACCGACGATTGAAAGGCCAACGACTGAAAGCGAGATCGTCAACAGTGCTGCAAAACGGTGCGTGAATAGCCCTTGCCAAGATGACGGATACAAACGAAGCGTAGTACGTTTCAAAAACGTACTTGCCTCATTCATATTGGGTCGCATCAACTTGAGAAGATTCATCTGCCGCCTCAAAAAACGGACACTCCAAACAATCGTTACAGAGTGTATCTTTGTCGTTTTTCGACAGCCCGAGCCCCCTGAATTGAATGATTCTTTTTTGGGGGATTTGCTAAAGAGTTCGTCCGACGGAAGCCAATCAAGACGTGTTGCTCAGAACCAGTCGGGCTTTGTCG
>Ga0105046_10001431_pt1 | contig 36731 bp, 25 predicted proteins | sample MAT03_FD_78385 | JGI IMG/M metagenome (GOLD analysis project Ga0105046, IMG submission 78385) | Freshwater microbial communities from Lake Fryxell liftoff mats and glacier meltwater in Antarctica - MAT-03 (megahit assembly) | ecosystem: Environmental > Aquatic > Freshwater > Ice > Liftoff... | reverse complement strand
CACCTCCGGCTTCTCCCCAACCGCCCGCGACACCGGCACCGGCGCCGCGTGGAACTCAAGCAGGTCGGACGAGATGTACGTGTTCACCAGCCCCAACGCCAGCGTCCTGGCGTCGTCGTCGAGCGTGTCCGCCCGGCGGTCGAGTAGGCGGCGCGCCTCGGCCAACAGTTCCTCGAACGGCGTCGTGCCCGGCCAGCGGTCGCCGAGCATCCGCATCGCCGCCTTCAGCAGCGGCCGGTTGGTCGAGAGCGTCATGCCGCTGCGCGTCTGGTACTGGGCCGGCGCCTCGGAGTGAATCTCGGGCGGGTTCTTGGTCGCCGGCTTGCCGCCGGACGCGACGTGCATCGTGCGCACGGCGGTGGGGTCGATCGTCCAGTTCGGCGCGGCCGGGGCGCGGACGAGGAGCGTCTCGCGGAACGTGCGGTTGCGCAGGAAGTCCATGTACTGTTCGGTCTGCACCTGGTCCGCGGCGAGGGTGCGGAGCGTCTTCTGAACGTCCGGTCCGAAGTTGCCCGTCACCATCGTTCCGACGCGCGCCTCGCCGAGGTAGCGGAGGCCGTGCGCCTCCGCCATCGCCACGAACTGGTGGAAGTAGAGCGGGTCGTTGTTCTCCTCCAGGTGCTCGTGGAACAGGTAGTGGTCGGCCTGCTTGCGGACGCTCTCCAGCTCGGACTTCAGGAGCGCGGTGTAGGCGCCCTCCTGGCGGTTCGACGCGGCGAGGAAGTCGAGCAGCGCCCGCGCCTGGCCGATCCGCTGCTTCGCGTCGGGGAAGCGCATGGCGTGGTAGCGCATCATGTCGCGGATCATGCCGCGCATGTGCCACCCGGGGTACGTGTTGTAACTGACGTAGGCGACGCCGTTCGGCGCCATCCGGCGGGCGCACACGTCGAGGATGGCGTCGCGGACGGCGGTCGGCACCCACGAGAAGACGCCGTGGCAGATCACGTAGTCGAACGTGTCGTAGGTGTCGTCCACGTCGGTGATGCTGGCGTGCCGCAACTCGACGTTGCCGAGCCCGAGCTGGCTCACGACCGTGGTACCGTCGGCGATTTGCCGGGCGGACAGATCGACGCCGACGCAGCGGGATTGCGGGTAGGCTTCGGCGAAGGGGATGAGGTTGCCGCCGGCTGCGGCGCCGAGTTCGAGGACGCGCGCGGTCTCGATCGGTGGTGGGTCGAGGCCGAACAGCCGGGCCACGACCGCGAGCCGCGACGGGTGCGTCTGGGCGTACGGGTGGCTCTCGTAGGGCACCTCGTCGTAGGTGTTCGGTTCCATGACGGTGTTGTATCGCCGCTCGCGGCGATGCACCGCCGCGAGCGGCGATACAACACCCGTGTCACCAGAGGGATGCCCGTGGACCGGCCGGTCGTGCTGTGCGGACTCGGGCGCGTCGGGTGGCGCGTCCTCGAATCGCTCCGGGCCGCCGGTCAGCCCGTCGCCGTCGTCGACACCAACCCGCCGGCCGACGACCCGCGCCTCGCCGGCCTCACCGTCGTCGTCGGCGACTGCCGCAAGCCCGACGTGCTCGAGAAGGCCGGCGTCCGCACCGCCGCCGCGGTCCTCATCGTCACCGGCGACGACCTGGTGAACGTGTCCGCGGCGCTGATCGTCCGGCAGCTCAACGCCGACGCCCGCGTCGTGGTGCGGATGTATAACCAGAACCTCCTCGCCCGCCTCGGCGGGACGGTGAAGAACACCACCGCGCTGAGCGTGTCCGGCCTCGTCGCGCCGCTCCTGGCGCTCGCCGCCGCCACCGGCGAGGCGCTCGGCGCGTTCAAGCTCGACAACGACCCCCAGCAGATCGCCGAGGTCGTCGTCGCCGACGGGTCCGCCCTCGCCGGCCGCACCCTGGCCGACATCGCCGGCCAGTACGGCGTCGTGCCGCTGGCCGCCGGCGCCGCCGCGGCCGAGCCGCGCTTCCTCCTCGACGTGCGCGGCGACACCCGGTTGTCGGTGGGCGACCGGGTCGTGGTCGCGGGGGCGGCGGCGGCGGTGCGGCCGCTGCTGGAGGTCGTCCGCGGCGACCTGTTCCCCGGCGTCCGCTGGGCCGGGGCCGTGCGCCGCTGGCTGCGCACCGCCGCCCGCACCCTCGGCGAAGTCGACCTGGCGGTGAAGGTCATCACGCCGGTGCTGTTCGTCGCGCTGTTCGCCAGCACGCTGACGTTCCGGTTCGGCCTCGACGACACCTGGGCCGACGGCGTGTACCAGTCGGTGAGCGTGATGGCGACCGGGGCCGAGCTCCGCGGCGACGCCCGGCCGGCGTGGGCGAAGGTGTTCCTCAGCGGCCTCAAGCTCGTCGGCGCCGCCCTCCTCGCCGGGTTCACCGCCATCCTCACGAACTACCTCATCCGCGCCCGGCTCGGCGGCGCGTTCGAGGTGCGGCGGGTGCCCGACGGCGGGCACGTCGTGGTGTGCGGCCTCGGCAACATGGGCTACCGGTGCGTCGAGGAGCTGACCGCGATCGGCGAGCGGGTGGTGGCCATCGACAAGGTGAACGACAACCCGTTCATCGCCACCTGCCGGCGGAAGGGGGTGCCGGCGTTCGTCGGCGACGCGACCGTGGCCGAGGTGCTGCGGCAGGCCCGCGCCGACACCGCCAAGGCCGTCATCGCGTCCACCGACTCGGAGCTGGCGAACCTGGAGATCGCGCTGCTGGTGAAGGAGTTCGCGCCGGCCGCGCGGGTGGTGGTGCGGCTGTCGGACGCGCTGTTCGCCGGGGCGCTGCGCGAGGCGGCGGGGGTGCGGCACGCGGTGGCGGTGCCGGCGCTCGTGGCCCCGGCGTTCGCCGCGGCGCTGTTCGGCGACCGGGTGCAGACACTCGTGACGGCGCTCGGCCGGACGCTCGTCGTCGTCGAGTTCTCGCCGCAGCCGGACGAGGGGAGTTTGTGCGGCAAGTCGCTGCGGGCGGCGGCGGTCGATTACCGCTTCCTGCCGCTGGCGCTGAACGGTCAGAACCCGGCGGGCGCGCCGGACCGGCGGCTGAAGCCGGGCGACCGCGTGACGGCGGTGGCGGACCTGCCGGACCTGGAGCGGCTGTTGCGCCGCGAGCCGGTGGCGAAGGACCGGCGGGTGGTGGTGGACGCCTTCCCGAAGACGGCGCGGGAGGCGCTGCTGCCGCTGGTGCGGGCGGCGCGGCGGTGCTCGCACGACGAGGCGGACGCGGTGCTGGCGGCGCCGCCGTTCGTGGCCGCGGCAGGGCTGACGCGCGGCGAGGCGGACGAGCTACTGGCGCAGCTCGGGCGCGACCGCGTGACGGCGCGGGCGGAAGGCGACGAGGCGAGCCGACCGCCGTCAGGCGGCGGGTGACGCACCCATCACCCGCCGCCTGACGGCGGTCGGCTCGCCGAGCAATCTGTTCCGCATCAGTCCCGCAGCGCGCTCCCGGTCAGCTCCAGGAACACCCGCTCCAGCGTCGGTTCCGTCGCGGCCGCCGCGGTCAGTCCGACGCCCGCCGCGGCGCACGCCGACGCCGCCCGCGCCAGCGCCGGCGCCGCCTCGTCCACCACCAGCTCGAACCCGTCGGCGGTCGCCGTCACGGCCTTCACCCCCGGCAGCGCCGCCAGCCGCTCCGCGAACCCCGCCGGCACCGCCGCGAGCCCGAGCCGCAGCGTCGTGTTCAGCCGCCGCAGCAGGTTCGGCAGCGTGTCGCACGCTCTCACCCGGCCGCGGTCGAGCACCGCGAGCCGTGGGCACAGCGCCTGAACCTCTTCGAGGTAGTGGCTCGTGTACACCACCGTGACGCCGGCCGCGCTCAGCGCCTTCACCTGCTCGAAGATGTGGTTGCGGCTCTGCGGGTCCACGCCGGTCGTCGGCTCGTCGAGGAACAGCACCCGCGGCCGGTGGACGACCGCCGCCGCCAGGTTCAGCCGCCGCTTCATGCCGCCGGAGAAGGTGCCGGCCCGGTCGTCGGCCCGGTCGGCGAGGCCGACGGCGCCCAGCAACTCGGCCACGCGGCCGCTCAGTTCCGCGCCGCGGAGGCCGTACAGCTTGCCGAAGAAGAGCAGGTTCTCGCGCGCCGTCAGGTCGGGGTAGATGCTCAGATCCTGCGTGCCGAGGCCGACGAGGCGGCGGCGGTCGCGGTCGGCGGGGGTGAAGGGCTTGCCGAACAGCGTGACGGTGCCGGCGTCGGCGGCCGCGAGGCCGGCGAGGATCGAGATGAGGGTGGTTTTGCCGGCGCCGTTCGGGCCGAGGAGGCCGAAGACTTCCCCCTCGCCGACTTCGACCGAGACGCCGTCGAGGGCGAGGGTGCCGCCGTGGGCCTTGCGGACACCGACGGCGGCGAGCACGGGGGCGGACATGCGGGGTATGATAGGCCCGCCCGTCACCCGGGGTACGATTCGGCCTCGATCCCCTGGGCGGCGAACTCCGGCTCCACCACCCCCTTCCAGCAGTCGGGGCAGATGCCGTGGCTGAACCGGGCGTCCGAGTTCGCCGCGATGTACGTCTCCACCCGCGTCCAGTAATTCCGGTCGTCCCGCACGCTCTTGCAGTACGCGCAGATCGGCAGCAGCCCCTTCAGCTGCTTCACCTGCGTCAGCGCCGTCTCCAGCTCCTGCACCCGGTCCGCGAGCCCCTGGTGGAGCGCCACCACCCGCTCGCCCACGCGCACCCGGGCGCGCAGCTCGTTCCGGTCGAACGGCTTCGCCAGGTAGTCGTCCGCGCCGCTCTCCAGGCCGGTGACGATGTCGTCGGAGCCGCCCTTGGCGGTCAGCAGGATGATGTACGTCGGCACCGGCCGGGCCATCGCCCGCACCCGCCGGCACACCTCCGGCCCCTCGAACCCCGGCATCATCCAGTCGATCACCGCCAGCCGCGGCGCGTCCTCCCGCTTCAGCGCGGTCCACGCCTCCTCGCCGTCCTTCGTCACCGTCACGTCGTAGCCCCACCCCTTCAGGGTGCGGTCGAGCACGGTCCGCGAGACGGCGTCGTCCTCGGCGATCAGGACGCGCGCCGGGGCCGACGCGATCCGCCGCCGCGGCACCGGGACGGAGCCGGAGATGGACGCGGCGACGTACCCCGGCGGCGGGGTCTGGGTCGGGTGTGAGCACGAGCAGTTGTCGGGGGTCATGCGGTCACTCCTTCGGCGGCGGCGAGCGCGCTCATTAGACGGGTGAGTTCGGAAGACAGGGTTTCGACGGACGACGCGGCGTCGGACAGGTCGCCGGCGGCGCCGAGGGCTTCGAGCCGGGCCGCGGCGGCGGCGACGTGCGTACCGCCGACGCACCCGGACGAGCCCTTCAGGGTGTGCGCCGCGCGCTTCACGGCGCCGGCGTCCCCGGTTTCCGCGCCGGTGCGGATCGTGTCCAGCAGGCCGGGCGCGTCGGCGGCGTACAGTACGGCGATCTCGGCGAACAGTTCTTCGTCGCCGCCGAGCTGCTTGAGCGCGGCGCGGCGGTCGAGCGCCGGCGGCAGCGCGGCTTCGGGGTCGGCGGTGCCGCCCACGGCCCACGCCAGTACGCGGGCCAGCTCGCCCTTCTGCACCGGCTTCGACACGTAGTCGTCCATCCCGGCGGCGAGGCAGAGTTCGCGATCGCCCTTCATCGCGTGGGCGGTCATGGCCACGATCTTCGTGCGGCGGCCGCCGCCGGATTCGCGCTCGCGGATGGCGCGGGTCGCCTCGAACCCGTCCATCTCCGGCATCTGCACGTCCATCAGCACCAGGTCGAACGGCGCCCGCGCCAGCGCGTCGAGCGCCTCGCCGCCGTGGTTCGCCACCGTCACCGCGTGCCCGACCGACTCCAGCAGCCGGACCGCGACGCGCTGGTTCACGACGTTGTCCTCGGCCAGCAGCACCCGCAGCGCCCGCCCGGCGGTTCGCGGCAGCGGCGTCCGGTCCGACGCGGTCGCCGCCGGCGCCGCGGACGCCATCGCCAGCGCCGCGGAGATGGACCGGTTCAGCTCCGCCGGCTTCACCGGCTTCACGAGGTACGACGAGACGCCCAGGTCGCGGCAGCGGGCGGCGTCGCCGGGGCGGTCGGCGGACGTGAGGAGCAGCACCGCGGCCCCCGCGAGCGCGGGCTCGCGGCCGATCTGCGCCGCCACCTCGAACCCGTCCATGCCGGGCATCATGCCGTCGAGCAGCACCAGCCGGTACGGCTCGGCGGCCGCGGCGGCGCGGCGCAGTTCCGCGAGTGCCTCGCGGCCGGACTCGGCCCACACCGGGGCGGCGCCCCACTGGCGCACCGTGTCGGTCAGGACGCGCCGGTTGGTGGCGTTGTCGTCCACCACGAGCACCGGCACCCCGCGCAGGTCCACCGGGATTGGCACCGCCCGGGCGATCGTCCCGCGGGCGCGCTCGAACCGGGCCTCGAACCAGAACGTGCTCCCCTTGCCGAGCTCGCTCTCGGCCCAGACGCGGCCGCCCATCATCGTCACCAGCCGCGTCGAAATCGTCAGCCCGAGGCCGGTGCCGCCGTACTTCCGGGTGGTGCTGCCGTCGGCCTGGGTGAACGGGTCGAACACCGCCTCCAGCTTGTCGGCCGGGATGCCGATGCCGGTGTCGATCACCGCGAACCGCAGCCGCACGCCGTCCGGGTCGGTCGGGTCGGCCACGATTTCGGCGCGGACGACGACCTCGCCTGCGGCGGTGAACTTGACGGCGTTCCCGGCCAGGTTCGTGAGCACCTGCCGCAGCCGCCCCGGGTCGCCGACGATGAGGTCGGGGACGGTCTCGGGGATGTCGCAGGCCAGCTCCAGCCCCTTGCCGTGCGCCCGCGCGGCCAGCGCCTTCAGGGCGTCGCCGACCTCGTCGCGGAGCGAGAACGGCACCGGGTCCAGGTCCATCTTGCCGGCCTCGATCTTCGAGAAGTCGAGGATGTCGTTGATGACCGTGAGCAGGGCGTCGGCCGACGACTTGACCATGCCGAGCGACTCGCGCTGGTCGGCGGTCAGCTCGGTGTTCAGGAGCAGGTCGGTCATGCCGAGCACGCCGTTCATCGGGGTGCGGATTTCGTGGCTCATGTTCGCCAGGAACTCGGACTTGGCGCGGTTGGCGGCCTCGGCCGCGTGGTGTGCGTGGCGCATCGCCTCCTCGGCGCGCTTGCGGTCGGTGATGTCCATCGCCTGCGACACGACGTGGTTCGGCTTGCCGTCCGGGCCGGGTACGTAGGTGACGCACACCTGCACCCAGACCACGTGGCCGGCCTTGTGCAGGTAGCGTTTCTCGCGCCGGTAGGTGGAAATCTCCCCGGCCAGCGCCCGGGCGACGAACTCGCGGTCGGCGGGGGCGTCGTCCGGGTGGGTGATGTCGCGGAACGTGTGGCTCAGCAGTTCGGCCTCGGGGTAGCCGACGAGCTCGCACTCGGAGCGGTTGACGCGGAGGAAGCGGCCGTCGAGGGTGAGGAGCGACATGCCGACGGCGGCGTCGTCGAACGCGCTGCGAAACTGCCCCTCGGTGAGCCGCAGCTGTTCGGCGCTCTCGGCCAGTTCGCGGGTGCGCTCCGCGACCCGCAACTCGACGGTGGCGTGGGCGGCTTCCAGGTCGGCCTCGCGCTCGGCGGCCGCGCGGACGTCGCGGACGCCGCGGACGCAGGCGTAGACCAGGAACACGTCTTCGAAGACGACCCACCCGGCGTGCTCGAGCCAGCGCCACGTCGCGCCGGCGGCGGTGCCGTAGGCGGACTCGGGCCACACCGCCCCGCGGACGACGTGATCCACGGCCGTGACGGCGGTGGCGGTGAGGATGACGCGCCAGTCGCGGTAGAAGCTGAGGAAGGCGAGCGACCCGAAGACGTGGAAGTGCGTCTCGATCCGGCCGCCGGTCAGGTGGATGAGGAGCGCCGACATCAGCATCTGCCCCGCGGCGACGGCGTGGCGGGTGATCGTGCGGCCGGGGCGGAGCAGGGCGAGGGCGACCGGCACGACGGCGATGAGGAAGCCGAGGGCGACGGCGGCGAGGACGTGCGGGTGGGTGCGGGCGTCGGTGCCGGCCCACGTCTGCGGCGTGACCCACAGCGCCAGCGCGACCGCCGCGACCCACTGCGCGGCGAGGAGCCCGGCGAAGAAGTGGTCGGTGCGGCGGTAGCCGGCGTCGAGCCCGGCGGCGGTCAGCTCGGCCGCCCGCCGGGCGGTGTCGGCGCGGTTCACGTCACCCATCCGGCTGTTCTCCTCGGAATGTCGTCTCAGTTGCAGAAGCCCGGGGACGGCCGTCCCCGGGCTTTCAGCCCACCTGGTTCACCGGTCGTCCGTCAGCGGGCAGCCGTACACCGGCGCCTCCGCGGGTGCTTCCCCACCGGCCAGGATCGCCAGCACCGCCCGCCGGCCGGGCGACTCGCCCACCCGCCCCCGCGCCCGCGTCAGTCCGCCACGGAACGCCACCCGGCCGGCGCCGTCGGTCAGCACCGCGTGCCCCGACGTGACCGCCCCGACGCGGGCCGCCTCGGCGCCGTCCGCGTCGCAGCGGACGCGAGCGCCCGGCACCGCGTCCCACGCCGGCGAGCGCTCCCAGCCCGGTTCCGCGCCCGCCGGCCGCACCAGCACCACGGTCACGTCGAGTTCCGGCGCGGCGCGGGCCAGCTCGGCGAGCTCGGCCAGCCCCGCCCGCGTGCAGGGGCAGTGCGGGTGGGCGTAGAACGTCAGCGCCCACGCCGGCCCGGTCGGCGGAGCGGCGCCGGCCGCCTGCGGGCCGGGGGTCGCGTCGTACGCCTCCCAGGCGGCGAAACCGCCGGCGACGCCGCCGAGCCACAGCCCGGCCAGGAGCACAGACGCAACGGTTCGCGCGGTGTGGGGCATGGCCGGTCGCGGTGGGGGGTACGACCGGAACCGTAGATCAGCTGCGACGCGAAAGTGGCGGAAACGGAGCGCGGCGCGGCACTTCCGGCGCGCGGTTTCGGGCGGGGGGTGGAAATTCCGGGCGTGGGCTGAAAGTGCTGCGAGTCCGGAGCCGGCCCCGTCAGGGGTCGGAGCGGTACGGCGCGCAGAGCGCTCCGACCCCTGACGGGGCCGGCTCCGGGAGCGGTTCGCGCTCCGGGTGAGTGTCCGGCGTCCCGGATCGCCGCGCGTTAACCTCCCGACCCGCCGCGAAGCCGTTCGGAAACGCCGGAGTTTCCGGGCTGAACGGGTGGTGGCGATTTTTCCGGTTGACCGACCCCGTTTCGTGTCCCACGTTACCCGCAGCAACCGGCTCTCCCGCCGGGTCTGAACCCGACCCACACCCGCCGCCACCACGGGCCGTACCCCGGCCCCGGGGGCGCCGTTACCCCCGAGGCCCGCCGTGAGCCGCGACCCCTTCTCGTCGTACCTGTCCGAGATCGACCGCACGGCGCTCCTCACCGCCGCCCAGGAACGCGAACTCGCCCACCGCATCGCCACCGGCGACGTGGAGGCGCGAGACCAGCTGGCCCGCGCCAATCTGCGGCTGGTGGTGAGCATCGCCCGCCAGTACGCCGGCCGCGGGCTGGCGCTCGAAGACCTGATCGCCGAGGGGAACGTCGGGCTGCTGCGGGCCGTCGAGGGCTTCGACCCCACCGCCGGCACGCGGTTCAGCACCTACGCCGCGTTCTGGGTGCGGCAGGCGGTGCGGGTGGCGCTGAACAAGTACGGCCACGCGGTGCGGCTGCCGCAGTACATGGGCGTGCTCCTGCCGAAGTGGCGCCGCGCCGAGGCCGGCCTGCGCGACTCGCTGGGGCGGGAGCCGATGGCGACCGAAGTGGCCGCGGAACTGGGCCTGAAGCGCGGCCAGGCGCGGGCGGTTGCGAAGGCGCTCAAGGCCGTCGGCTCGGCCCGCGCCGTCGGCGGCGAGGACGACGCCAACGCGCTGCTGGCGGACATCCACGCCGCGGCCCCGCAGGACCGGCTGGCCGCGGCCGACGACGTGCGGGCGGCGCTCGGCTCGCTCGAACGCCTCGGCGAGCGCGAGGCGGCCGTGCTGCGGCTGCGGTTCGGGCTCGACGGCGGAGAGCCGATGACGCTCGAGGACGTGGGTCGGCAGTTCGGCCTGACCCGCGAGCGCGCCCGGCAGATCGAGCGGTCGGCACTGGCAACGCTGCGCGAGTCGCTGGCGGCGTGATTGATGAGCCGCTTGCGGCGGTGCAGCGTTGCACCGCCGCTGGCGGCGAAGAGTCAGCGTCGCGCCGCCCCGCCTTCCGGCAGCACCCAGTACGCGCCCGGCGTCAGCCCCGCGAACGCCTCCGCCTTCCCCGACGGCCAGAACACCGTCACCCGCGTCACCGCGGCGTCGCCGCCCAGGCCGAACAGCAGCCGCGGGTCGTTCGTCGAGGCGTAGCTGCCGCCCCCCTTCACGAACTTCGTCTGCGTCCCGCCGGCGCTCTCGACCACCACCCGAGCGCCGACCACGTCGCGGTCCTTCGCCCCCGCCAGCCGCACGCCCAGCCAGTGCTTGCCGTCGGTCGGCGCCACGTTCCGCAGCACCGCCGCCGGCTCGTTCAGGTGGCTCACGACCAGGTCCGGCCGGCCGTCGTTGTCCAGGTCGCCGACGGCCAGGCCGCGGGCGTTGTGCGCGGAGCGGAAGTACCCGCCGCCCTGCGCCGTCGCCGGCCGGAACTTCCCCCCCTCGTTCCGCAGCAACAGCGGCAGCTGCCGGCGGTCGATCTTCGTCGGGTAGCGGATGGCGTGGCCGCTGACGACGGTCAAGTCTTCCCACCCGTCGAGGTCGTAGTCGAGGAACGACGTGCCCCAGCTGACGTAGCTGCCGCCGACGACCGCGATCCCCGCCTGAAGGGTCTCGTAGTTGAACCGCTCGCCGGTCTTGTCGGACCGGTTGCGGTACAGCGCCGGCAGCTCGTTCTCGTAGTTCGTCACGAACACCGACGCCAGCCCGGTGCGGTTGAAGTCGGCGCCGCAAACGCCCATGCTGCCGTTGGCCATGCCGCGGTCGTCGCGCGCCACGCCGACGTACAGCCCGACCTCCTTCAGCTCGATCTCCCCAACCTTCCCCTTGTTCACGTACAGGAAGTTGTCGTCGGTGTCGTTGGCGACGTAGACGTCGGGCCGGCCGTCGTTGTTCAGGTCGGTGACGAGCACCCCGAGCCCCTTGCCGTCCTCGCGCAGCTTCAGCTGTTTGGAGACGTCGGCGAAGGTGCCGTCGCCCTTGTTCCGGTAGACGGTGTGCGGCAGCGGCTTGAACCGCCGCGGCTGGCACACGTCGAACGTCTTGCCGTCGTAGGTGCAGTCGGTCGGGTGGTTCGTGCCGAAGCCCCAGTCGCCGTAGTGGGTGACGTAGACCTCGGGGAACCCGTCGCCGTCCAGGTCGCCCCACCCGGCCGACGCCGACCACAGGTTGTCCGTCAGGCCGGCCTTCTGTGTCACGTCGGTGAAGCGGCTACCGCCGTCGTTGCGGAGCAGCACGAGGCGGTTGTAGCCGGTGACGAGGAGGTCCGGCCGGCCGTCGCGGTCGTAGTCGAAGGCGGCGGCGCCGTGGCTGTACGGGAACGACACGTCGTCCAGGCCGGTCTTCGCGGTCGCGTCCTCGAACTTGAACCCGCCGAGGTTGCGGTACAGCTTGCACGGGTGGCCGAGGACGGTCTTGTCGCGGTAGTGGCCGCCGCCGGGGAGGAACACGTCGAGGAGGCCGTCGCCGTCGTAGTCGAGCAGCGCCGCCCCGCCGCCGAGCGACTCGATGATGGCGAGGTTGTTGGCCTCCTCGCCGTTCCGGTAGGTGAAGGAGACCCCGGCCGCGGCGGTCACGTCCTCGAACAGCGGCGGCCCGACCGGCTCCGGCGGCGCCTCCGGGACGGTGGCGACAGAGCTGCCGCCGCCGCCGCACCCGCCCACGGCGAGGACGACGGCGAGCACGACCGCGGCGAGGGCGCCTCCGACGGCGACGGGGAATCGGAGCTCGCGCATGGCATCGCCGGGGACGGGGGAGGGGGCGTCTGATCGTTCTACGACGCGGGCCGGGCCGGCGTGCGGTCCGCGCTGTGAGCCGTAAATCCGGCTTGTTTTCGCCAACTCCCCGGGGTAGGATTTCCGGACTGACCCGTCCGTTAATTAAACCCCGCCGCCCGCGGTGAACGTGATGGAGACCCCCTCCCGCAAGCCCGGCCGTCCGCGCGACCCCGAACTCGAGGCGCGACGCCGGGGTCAAATCCTCGACACCGCGGCCAAGGTATTCGCCGGGTTCGGCTTCGCCGGAACGCAGGTGCAGGTCATCGCCGACCGCCTCGGCGTCGGCAACGGCACCGTGTACCGCTACTTCCCGACGAAGGAGGCGCTGTTCCTCGCCGCCGTCGAGCGCGGCCTGGAGGAACTGACCGCCGAGATGGACGCGGTGCTCGACGCCCCTGCCCCGGACCCGGTGGCCCACGTGCGCAGGGCGGTGCGGACGTACCTCGGGTTCTTCCACCGCCGGCCGGAGATGGCCGAGCTGTTCATCCAGGAGCGGGCGGCGTTCCCGCACCACCACAGGCCGCTCTACTTCGCCCGCAAGGACGGCGACGCTATCGACGCCAAGCATTCCCGGTTCTGGGAACAACTGGTGGCGTCGGGCGTGTTGCGGGCGGTGCCGCGGGAGCGGTTCTTCGCGGTAATGGGCGACCTGTTGTACGGCACCATCCTGACGAACCTGCTGTCCGGCCGGCCGACCGACCCGGACGCGCAGACGGCGGACATCCTCGACGTGATCCTCGGCGGCCTGCTGGCGGAGGGGAAGCGATGACGGAACACGCTCAACGACCCGGCGAGCCGAGCCCCGTAAGGGGCCGGGTGCGTACCCAACTCGAATCACATCCGACGCGACTCGAGTTGGGTACGCACCCGGCCCCTTACGGGGCTCGGCTCGCCGTGCTCGCGCTCGCGCTGCTCGTCCCCGCCTGCGCGCCGCGCGCCGCCGACACCGGCGCCAAGGCCGACGCCGCCCCCGTGGCCGTGACGGTCGAGCCGGTGAAGGCCGTCACCCTGGCGCGCACCGTGTCCGTCGTCGGCACCCTCGACCCGTACCGCGAGGTGACGCTTGCCCCGAAGGTGGACGGCCGCGTCCTCCGCGTCCGCCGCGACATCGGCGATTCCGTCTACCCCGGCGAGGCGCTGCTCGAACTCGACGACCACGACTACCGGCTCGACGTCGAGATCGCGCGCCGCGGCCTGGAGGCGGAGTTGGCCCGGCTCGAACTCGAAGCCGTGCCCGGGGCCGGGGCCGACGTGGCGAAGTTGATCGAGGCCGTGCCGGCGGTCGCCCGCGCCAAGGCGGGCGCGGAGGAGGCCGCGCGCAAGCTCGAACAGCAGACGAAACTGCTCGACCGCGGCGGCGGTTCCCGCGAGGACGTGGCCGTGGTCGCCGCCGAGCGGAAGGTCGCCGAAGCGGCGCTGCGGCAGGTGCAAACCGAAGCCCGCTCGGCGATGGTGAACGCCCGCAAGCTGCAAGCCACGCTGGAGCAGACCGAGCAGCGGCTGCGGGACACGGTGGTCCGCGCCCCGGTGACGGACGAGTGGGCGGCGTGGGCGGCGGTGCTGGGGCCGGCGGTGCCGTTCCGCTACGCGGTGGCGCAGCGGATGGTGTGGGAGGGGGAGATGGTGCGGGCGATGCCGGAGAAGAACGTGTTCCGGCTGGTGGTCTGCCACCCGCTGAAGCTCCGCGCGGCGGTGCCGGAGAAGCACGCCCCGGAGGTGCGGGCGGGGCAGCCGGCGGCGGTGCGAGTGGAGGCGTTCGACCGCCCGTTCCGCGGCGTGGTCCGCCGGGTGGCCCCGACGGTGGACGCGCAGAACCGCACGTTCGGCGTCGAGGTGGACGTGCCGAACAACGACCCGGCGGCGCCGCTGAAGCCCGGCTCGTTCGCCCGCGCCGAGCTCGAAACCCGCACCGACGAGAACGTGCTGACGGTGCCGCCGGCCGCGCTGGTGACGTTCGCCGGGGTGACGAAGGTGTTCGTGCTCGACGGCGACAAGGCGAAGGCGGTGCCGGTGCGCGTCGGGCGGCGTGACCGCGACTGGGTGGAGGTGACGGGCGTGCTGGCGGCGGGCGCGCGGGTGATAACGAGCGGGCAGACGCAGCTGGTGGACGGCAGCGCGATCCGCGTGCGGGAGTAGGTGAAACAGAAAGCAGGGTTGGCCGCAAAAAGGCACAAAAGACACAAAAAGTAAGACCGAACAAAACCTGAATTCAGTCTTGGCTCGGGTTACCTTTTTGTGTCTTTTGTGCCTTTTTGCGGCCAATCCTCTTCCGGCTCTTGCGAGAACCCTTGATGGCGATCTGGGACGTCTGCATCCGCCGCCCGGTCTTCACCACCATGCTCGTGCTCGGGCCGGTGGTGCTCGGCCTCGCCTCGTACGCCCGCCTCGGCGTCGAACTGTTCCCCAACGTGGACGTGCCCGTCGTCGTCGTCACCACCACGCTGAAGGGGTCCGGCGTCGAGGAGATGGAGTCGTCGGTCACGAAACCCATCGAGGAGGCGGTCAACACCGTCAACGGGATCGACGAGCTGCGCAGCACCACGAAGGAGGGCGTGTCCGTCGTCGTGATCGGCTTCAAGCTCGAGCGCGACGGCGAGGCCGCGGCGCAGGACGTGCGCGACAAGGTGTCCACCATCCTGGCGTCGCTCCCGGTCGGCACCGACCCGCCGAAGGTCGAGCGCTTCAACCTCGACGCGGCCCCGGTCGTGACCGTCGCGGTGAGCGGCCGGCGCGACATCCGCGAGATCACCGAGATCGCCAAGCGGCAGATCAAGGAAGACCTGGAGGGGTTGTTGGGAGTCGGTCAGGTGGTGCTCGTCGGCGGCAGGACGCGGGCGGTGAACGTCACACTGCGGCCGGACCAGTTGCAGTCCCGCAAGGTGTCGGCCGAGGACGTGCGGCGCACGCTGGCTGAGCAGAACGTCGAGCTCCCCGGCGGCAAGGTCACGTCCGGCCCGGCCGAGCAGAACGCCCGCGTCATGGGGCGCGTCAAGACGTGGGAGGACTTCCGCGACCTGGTCGTGGCCGTCCGCGACGACGCCGCCGGCGGCAAGACGATCACGCGGGTGCGCGACGTGGCGACGGTCGACGACGGCTGGGAGGAGGAGCGCGGCCTGAGCCGGCTGGACGGCGACGAGGCGGTGAGCCTGGTCGTGCAGAAGCAGTCCGGTGGTAACACCGTCGCCGTCGCCGAGCGGGTGCGGGCGCGGCTGGAGGAGATTCAGAAGTCGCTCCCCGCCGACATCCGCGTGGAGGTGATCCGCGACCAGTCGAAGTTCATCAAGGGCTCGATCGAGGAGGTGAAGTTTCACCTGCTGCTCGCGGCGCTGCTGGTGAGCGGCGTGATCTTCCTGTTCATCCGCGACTGGCGGACCACGCTCATCGCCGCGACCGCGGTGCCGACGAGCATCATCGGCACGTTCGCGTTCATGGACGCGATGGGTTTCAGCCTGAACAACATGACGCTGCTCGGCCTCATCCTCGCGGTCGGCATCGTCATCGACGACGCGGTGGTAGTGCTGGAGAACGTGTTCCGTCACATGGAAGAAGAGGGCCGCACCGCGTGGGAGGCGGCGAGCACGGCGACGAAGGAGATTGCGCTGGCGGTGCTGGCGACGACGCTGTCCTTGGCGGTGATCTTCGCCCCGATCGCGTTCATGAGCGGCCAGGTGGGGCGGTTCTTCAACAGCTTCGGGTTCGTCGTCGGGTTCTCGATCCTGCTCAGCATGTGCGTCAGCTTCACCCTCACGCCGATGCTGTGCGCGCGGTTTTTGAAGGCGCCGAAGCGAAGCCCCGAGCCACCTAACCCCCCCGGCCCCCCTTCCCTAAGAGGGAAGGGGGGGGACGCACCGACCGACTGGCCGGACCCCACATCAGGCGATGCGGGGTCACAGGAGGCGTTGTTGAACGGGCACCCCTCCCCCCCTGGGGGACGGGCCGGGGGAGGGGTTGCCACGTCTGCGCTCGGTCAAGCTGGAGGACGTGCGGACGCACCTAACCCCCCCGGCCCCCCTTCCCTAAGAGGGAAGGGGGGGGACGCACCGACCGACTGGCCGGACCACACTTCAGCTGAAGCGGGGTCACAGGAGGCGTTGTTGAACGGGCACCCCTCCCCCCTTGGGGGAGGGGCCGGGGGAGGGGTTGCCACGCACGCGCGCGGTCAAGCCGGGCGGCAGGGCGGGCACGCCCCGCGCGGCGTCTGGGCCTGGATCACGCGCCGCTACGTCGGCGTGCTGGCGTGGAGCCTGCGGCACCGCTGGGTGATCGTCGTCGCCACGGTCGGTTGCTTCCTCAGCACGCCCGTCCTGTTCGGCCTCGTCGGCAGCGACTTCGTGCCGAAGGACGACCAGAGCGAGTTCGAGGTGTCGATCATCCTCCCCGAAGGCACCAGCCTCGGCCGCGCCAGCGAGGTGTGCCGCGAGGTCGAGGGGCGGCTGGCGAAGGTCCGCGGCGTCACGAACGTGTTCACGACCATCGGCCCGACCGACGGCCGCGCCCCGAAGGGGCAGGGCGACGTGACCCGCGTCACCATCTACTGCCGCATGACCGACCTGCGCGAGCGCGCGTTCGGCCAGCGCGACGCGATGGCCGACGCCCGGCTGGTGACGGCCGACTACCCCGACCTGCGCGCCACGGTGCAGGAGGTGAACTTGTTCAGCTCGTCGGCGTTCAAGAACGCCCAGGTGGACGTGAGCCTCCGCGGCCCCGACTCCGACAAGCTGAACGAGTACGCGGCCGGCATCGTCCGCAAGATGCGCGCGACCGGCCGTTACACCGACGTGGACACGAACGCCGCGAGCCGCAGCCCGGAGTTGCAGGTCCACATCGACCGCGACCGCGTCGCCGACCAGGGGGTGAACGTCCGCGGGCTGGCGACGGCGCTCGGCCTGCTGGTCGGCGGCGAGCCGGTGACGCGGTACAAGGAGGGGCCGGACCAGTACGACGTGTGGCTGCGGGCCGAGCTGCCGAGCCGCGACCGCGAGGACGCCGTGTTCGGCCTCACCGTGCCGGCGGCCGCGGGGAAGCTGGTGGAGTTGCGCAACATCGCGCAGCCGGTGTCGGCGCGCGGCCCGGCGGCGATCGAGCGCTACGCCCGGCAGCGGCAGGTGAGCATCCAGGCGAACCTCGGCCCCGGCGTGGACCTCGGCACGGCGCTGCCGGAACTCGAGGGCTACGTGACCGAGCTGAACCTGTCGCCGGAGTACCGCCACGAGTTCCTCGGCGAGGCGAAGCTGATGAAGGACTCGAACGCCAACTTCCTCCTCGCCTTCCTGCTGGCGTTCGTGTTCATGTACATGATCCTGGCGGCGCAGTTCGAGAGCCTGGTCCACCCGATCACGATCCTGCTGGCGGTGCCGCTGACGCTGCCGTTCGCGCTGGTGTCGCTGCTGATCCTGCGGACGCCGCTGGACGTGTACGCGATGATCGGCCTGTTCATGCTGTTCGGCATCGTCAAGAAGAACGGCATCCTGCAGGTGGACTACACGAACGTGCTGCGGGCGAAGGGCGTGCCGCGGGACGAGGCGATCCTGCGGGCGAACGAGGCCCGGCTGCGGCCGATCCTGATGACCACGGTGATGCTGGTGGCGGCGATGATCCCGATCGCCACCGGCGAGGGGCCGGGCGCCGGGGCGCGGGCGAGCATGGCGAAGGTGATCCTCGGCGGGCAACTGCTGTCGCTGCTGCTGACGCTGCTGCTGACGCCGGTGGCGTACTCGCTGTGGGACGACTTCACCGACCGGCTGAAGCGCGTGGTGGCGTGGTGGAAGCGGCCGCGGAAAGCCGACGAGCGGGGTCGCGTCAGCGCCCCGTGCGTGCCCATTTCGACTCCCGTCTGACGTGAGTCGACGCGCGTCGGCACGGGGCGCTGACGCGACCCCGCTCGCGCGCCGGCTCTCTCGCACGGTCACGGGGCGCTGACGCGACCCCGCTCGTTTTCCGCTCCGGCCCATTGACAGCTACTTGGCATTGCCGTATAGTTCCGGCATGGACGCCGACTTCCTCGCCAACTGGACCACGCAGATGCGCAAGGGGCTCCTCGAGCTCTGCGTGCTGACCGTGCTCCGGCACCGGCGGATGTACGGCTACGACCTCGCCAAGACGCTCTCCGTCGTCGACGGCCTCGTGACCGGCGAAGGGACCATCTACCCCATCCTCAGCCGGTTCAAGAAGGACGGCATGGTCGAGACGACGCTCGTCGAGTCGGCCGAGGGGCCGGCCCGCAAGTACTACCAACTCACGGACCGCGGCCGGCAACTCCTCCCGAAGATGCGGGCGGCGTGGGCAGCGGTGCGCGACGGAATCGAGGCGGTTACCCAAGCGGAGCACCTGCGATGACGGCCGAACACACCCTGGGCCTGACCGCCGCGGCCGAGGCCCGGCTCGACGAGTACCTCGCGCAGGTGCGCCGGGCGCTGCTCGGCGTCCCCGACGTGAACTCCGCGGAAATCGAAGCGGACATCCGCGAGCACGTCGAGAACGAGCTGCGCGGCGCCGCCCGGCCGGTCGAGCTGCTGGTGCTCGAGGTCGTGCTGCGGCGGCTCGGCCCGCCGACGCAGTGGCTGCCGCCCGGCCGCGTGCCGGTCGCGGCGCAGGTCGGGGCCACGTTCAGCACGTTCGGCCAGTACCTGAAGACTCGCTTCCGCGCGGCCCGCGCCGCGGTCTGGCGCGGCCCCGAGGACTGGCGGCTGGCGTACCTGTCGTTCGGCGCGTTCGCCTTCGGCGTGATCGCCTTCCCGCTGTTCCCGCTGTTCCTGCTCGTCAGCTACATCCTGTCGCGCGCCGGCATCGCGACCGCCACCGACCGGGGCGTCACGCTCGACGGCGGGCGGAAGTGGCTCCTCTACCCGCCGGTCGTGCTCGTGTCGCTGGTGGTGGCGACCGCCGTCGTCGGGGCGCCGATCGGGATCATCGTGGCGACCGTCGTCGAGACGAGTGAGGTCGACGACTACGAGCGGTGGGTGGCGGCAGGGAAGCCGATGGTGCTGTCGTCGTGGGGCCGGCCGACGAACGTGCGGATGCCCGACCGGCAGGTCCGCGAGAAGTTCCCGGAGGTGCAGACGCGGTTGGACCGGGTGCTGGCGGCGTTCCCCGGGTCGCCGGCGGTGCAGGACGTGCTCGCGGTCGGCTTCGTGGCGGGCGGCGTGCTGTCGGCGTGGTGGGGCGTGCTCGGGTGCGTGTGCGGGTCGTTCCCGGGGCTGGTGCGCGGGCTGATCTTCCCGTTCCACGGCGTGTTCAGCCGCCGCCGGGCCGGGTGGGTCGGCACCGCCGCGCTGGTGCTGCTGGCGCTGTGGGGCGCGGCGGCATACCGGCTGGCGGAGGCCGGGGGGCTCCTCTGACGGCGCGGCACCCGGAGCCTGACGGCTCTCGGCTCGCCGGGCCGTATAATAGCCTGATGAACCTCCTCACCCACCTCCGCACCCGGTTCGCGCCGGCGGTGGCGGCCGCGGCGGCGGACCCGGCGAAGGTGCCGGACTACCTCGCCGCGGTGAAGCCGGCCGGCAACCCCGAGCACGGCGACTACCAGGCCAACTTCGCCATGGCGCTCGCCAAGGCCGCCGGGAAGAAGCCGCCGGACGTGGCCCGCGAGATCGTCGCCGCGCTGGCGGCTCGGGGCGCTGACGCGACCCCGCTCGACATCGAACCGCCGACGGTCGCCGGCCCCGGCTTCATCAACGTCAAGTTCACCTCCGCCTTCCTGGCCCGCGCCGTGCGCGAGTTGGCCGCCGACGCGCGCCTGGGCTTGCCGCTTGCGGCGATGCCCAAGACCTACGTCATCGACCTGAGCGGCCCGAACGTGGCGAAGCCGCTGCACGTCGGCCACCTCCGCAGCACGATCATCGGCGACGCGCTGGTGCGCATCCTGCGGGCGCTCGGGCACACCGTCGTCGGCGACAACCACCTCGGCGACTGGGGCACGCAATTCGGCATCCTCCTGTACGGCTACAAGAATCACCGCGACGCCGCCGCCTTTGCCGCCGACCCCGTCCGCGAACTGGCCCGCCTGTACATCGCCGTCCGCAAGCTGTTCAAGCAGGCCGGCGACGACGACGAGGAGGGGCCGACCGACGACCCGGTGAAGAAGGCGTGCCAGGAGGAAACCGCGAAGCTGCACGCCGGCGACGCCGAGAACGTCGCCCTGTGGCAGACGTTCATGCCGGCGTGTCTCGAAATGCTCCGCCCGATCTACGACCGGCTCGACGTCCGCATCGACCACGCGCTCGGCGAGAGTTTCTACAACCCGATGCTCCCCGGCGTCGTGGCCGACCTGCTGGCGAAGGGGCTGGCCCGCGAGAGTCAGGGGGCGGTGGTGATCCCCAACGCCAGGGGCGTGATCCCCGCGCCCGACGAGATGAAGAAGGAGGAGCCGCCGGCGATCGTCCGCAAGCGCGACGGGGCGTTCACGTACACCACCACCGACCTCGCCACCGTCAAGTACCGCGCGGAGACGTGGCAGCCGGACGCGATGCTGTACGTCGTGGACGCGCGGCAGGCGCTCCACTTCCGCACGCTGTTCGCCGCGGCCCGCCGCTGGGGGTACGACCGCGTCGAGTTCCAGCACGTGCAGTTCGGTTCGATCCTCGGTGCGGACAAGAAGCCGAAGCGCACCCGCGACGGCGGCGTCGAGGAACTCGCGCCGCTGCTGGACGAGGCGGCCGCGGCGGCGTTGGCGAAGTACGAGGCGAGCTACGCCGAGCGGAAGGCCCACGGCCACGACGTGCCCGAGCTGACCGACGCCGTGAAGCGCGACATCGCCGAGGTGGTGGGGATCGGCGCGGTGAAGTACGCCGACCTGAGCGGCAACCGCACCAGCGACTACGTGTACGACGCGGACAAGATGACCGCGACGGAGGGGAACACGGCGGGCTACATGCAGTACGCCTACGCCCGCTGCTGCGCCATCTTCCGCCGCGAGAACCTCGAGCCGGCCCGCTTCCGCACCGACCCGCCCGCCGTGATCCTGGGCGAGCCGGCCGAGCGGGCGCTGGCGCTGCAACTGCTGCGCTTCCCGGAGGCGGTCGAGGCGGCGGCGGCGGACTACCTGCCGCACCTCGTCACCGGCTACCTGTGGGATTTGGCGAAGGCGTACAGCGTGTTCTTCGAGAACTGCCCGGTCCTGAAGGCGCCGTCGGCCGAGCTGCGCGACAGCCGGCTGCTGCTGGTGGACCTCGTCGGCCGCACCGTCCGGCGGGCGCTCGACCTGCTCGGCATCCGGGTGGTGGAGCGGATGTGACGACACCGCCGATGCCGTCCGGTCGTCGGACCCCACCCGGGGCGTTGCCCCGGGCTATGTTATCCCAGGCCGTTGGCCTGAAAACCGGTGCCCGTCTTCACCCCGAAGGGGTGGGATAGGATAGCCCGGGGCAACGCCCCGGGTGGCGTCCGCGGACCGAACACCAACACGAAGCGCACCAATGTTTGTGGACCGGGTGGAACTCTACGTCAAGGGCGGCGACGGCGGCCGCGGGGCCGTGTCGTTCCGGCGCGAGAAGTACGTCCCGCGCGGCGGCCCCGACGGCGGCGACGGCGGCGACGGCGGGTCGGTCATCATCCGCGCCGACCCGAACGCCGACAACCTCGCCGGCCTCAGCATGAAGAAGCACTGGAAGGCCAAGAGCGGCGAGCGCGGGTCCGGCGCCCGCTGCGCCGGGTCCGACGCCGAGGACGTGATCCTCCTCGTTCCGCCGGGCACCATCATCCGCGACCGCGACCGCGGCAACGTCCTCAAAGACCTGACCGCGGAGGGCGACGAAGTGGTCGTGGCGAAAGGGGGTCGCGGCGGTCGCGGCAACCACTACTTCAAGAGCGCGACGAACCGCACGCCGCGCCAGTTCGGGCCGGGCGAGGACGGCGAGGAGCGGCACATCAGCCTGGAACTGAAGGTGATCGCCGACGCCGGGCTCGTCGGCTTCCCGAACGCCGGCAAGTCCACGCTCCTGAGCCGGCTGTCGCGGGCCACGCCGGAAATCGCCCCGTACCCGTTCACCACCAAGCACCCGCACCTCGGCATCGTCACGCTCGGCGACGCCGGCTTCGTGCTGGCCGACCTGCCCGGCCTGATCGAAGGCGCGGCGCAGGGCGTCGGGCTCGGCCACGAGTTCCTGCGGCACGTCGAGCGGACGCGGGTGCTGGTGCACGTGGTGGAGCCGTTCCCGTCGGACGCCGCCGACCCGGTGAAGAACTATCACACGATCCGCAAGGAGCTGGCCGACTACACCATCCCGCTGGACGGCCGGCCGGAGATCGTGTGCGTCAGCAAGGCCGAGCTGCCGGGCGCCGACGCCGTGCGCGACGCCCTGGCCGCGGAGCTGGGCCGCGACGTGCTGCTGTTCTCCGCGGTGACCGGTCAGGGGCTGTCGGGGCTGGTGAGCCGGGTGCTGGCGCTGCTGACGGAGATCAAGGCGGCGGAGCCGAAGGAGGCGCGGCCGCCGGTCGAGTTTCCGACGGAGGCCGCGGTGCGGACCGAGGACTTCAAGACGCAGCCGGTGCCGAGCATCACCCCGCCGTCGGACGCGGGGTGAGCACGCCGACGGCTCGGGGCTTGCCGCTCGCGGCGTTGCACCGCGGTGCACCGCCGCGAGCGGCGAAACACAGGGATTCCCATGCCCCCCGTCGTGGTCGTGGACGTCGGCAACACCCGCGTGAAGTGGGGCCGCTGCGCGGCCGACGGGATCGCCGAGGTCGCCGCGCTGCCGGCCGACCCCGCGGCGTGGGCCGAGCAGGCCGCCGCGTGGGGGCTCGGCCGCGGCACCCGCTGGGCCGTCGGCGGCGTAAACCCGCCGGTCGCTGACGCCCTTGCTCGCTGGGTCGAAGACGCCGGCGGCACCTGTCACCGCTTCCACTCGCCGACCGAGCTGCCGATCCCGCTGCTCGTGGACGAACCCGCCGCCGTCGGCATCGACCGGGTGTTCGGCGCGCTGGCCGCCCGAGCCCTGGTCCCGCCCGGCACCCCCGCCGTGACCGTGGACGTGGGGACAGCGGTGACCGTGAACCTGGTGGACGCGGCGGGGGTGTTCCGCGGCGGCGCCATCTTCCCCGGCCCGCGGTTGATGGCCCTGGCCCTCCGCGACGGCACCGCGAAGCTGCCGCTGGTCGAGTTCGCCGTCACGCCCGAGGGGTGGGGGCCGGCGACGAACACGGCCGCGGCGATTCGCCTGGGGATCGAGGCGGCGGTGGTCGGCGGGGTGAACTCGCTGATCTCGGCGATGACCGACGAGGCTCCGGGGGCGTGGGTGTTCGTCACCGGCGGCGGGGCCGCGGCGCTGGACGGGTACAGCCTGCCGCACTTCACGATGCGGCGGGAGCCGGCGCTGAACCTGATCGGCCTGCGGATCGCCACCGAGGCGCTGCCGTGAGTGACACCCGAGTGTCCGTCCTCACCCCCGCCGGGGCCGGCGCCATCGCCACCGTCGCGGTGACCGGCCCGCAGGCGTGGGGGCTGGCGCGCTGGCTGTTCCGCCCCGCCGGCGGCAAGCCCCTCCCCGACGCCCCCGACCTTCACCGCTTCTGGGTCGGCCGCATCGCCGACGGCGACGAAGTCGTGCTCGCGGTGCGGGCGGTCGCGCCCGAGGTGTGCGTCGAGCTGCACGGCCACGGCGGCCGCCGCGTCGTGCGCCGGACGGTGGAGGCGTTCACGGCGCGCGGGTGTGTAGAAGACACAAAGCCCGGGAACGGCCGTCCCCGGGCTTTCGACTTGCTCACCCGCGCCCCCACCCTCCGCACCGCGTCCATCCTTCTGGACCAGACCCACGGCGCCTTCGATCGGGCCGTCCGCGCCGCCATCGAAGACCCCGCACGTCTCGCCGACCTGGCCCGCTTCGCCCCGGTCGGCCGGCATCTCGTGGAGCCGTGGAAGGTGGTGGTCGCGGGGCCGCCGAACGTCGGTAAGAGTTCGCTGGTCAACGCTCTGGCCGGCTACCAGCGGGCCATCGTGTCGCCGACCCCCGGCACGACGCGCGACGTGGTGACGACGACGCTCGCGTTCGACGGCTGGCCGGTCGAGCTGTCCGACACCGCGGGGTTGCGCGACGCCGCAGGTCTGGAGGCGGAAGGGATCGAACGGGCGCGGGCGGCCCTGGCGACGGCCGACCTGGTGCTGTGGGTGATGGACGCGAGCGCGGCCGCACCCACGCCCCCGGACGCGGCCGGGTGTCTGGTCCTGTTCAACAAGTCAGACATCGGTTCGACGCATCGAACGGACGCACTCGCGGTTTCGGCGCTCACCGGCGCCGGCGTTCCCGGCCTGGCGGCGGAAATCGCCCGTCGGCTCGTCCCCGACCCTCCCCCGCCCGGAGCCGCTGTGCCGTACACGCCCGAGTTGGCGGACGTGATCGTTCAGGCCCACGCCGCACGCACACTCAGACATTCGGACGAAGTCGCCCGACTACTCCGTGCCTGCGTCGCGACATAACCGCTGGCGGGGTAACGGCTTCCGCTCCGCGCGTCGTTCGTTTCGCGTTCGGTCTGACCGCGTGACATGTTTCCGCGACCCGGTGGGGGGCGCGGCGGAAACAATAATCTCGGTCAAATTGGTCGGCGGGATACAACACCGGCATTCCTTTTCGTTGCGGAGCGTGCCATGCAGCTCGGGAAAGTTCGTCGGCCGAACGGCCGCGTCGGCGTGGTACTCGTCGAGTCCGGCCACTCCTTCGACCTGGACATGACCCGCAAGCCGGGCGTCCACACCCTCGCCGACGTGCTCCATTCGCCCGACCCGGCCCGGCTGGCGCGCGAGCTGATCGACGCCGGTAGCACGTCGGAGCCGGCCGGTCGGCAGGCGTACCTGGCGCCGGTGGACCGGCAGGAGGTGTGGGCCGCGGGGGTGACGTACAAGCGGAGCAAGGTGGCCCGCGAGGAGGAGAGCAAGGGGGCGGCGCAGTTCTACGACAAGGTGTACACGGCGCCGCGGCCGGAGCTGTTCCTGAAGGCCACGCCGGCGCGGGTGGTGCATCCGGGCGAACCCGTGAAGGTTCGCGCGGACAGCACGTGGAGCGTGCCGGAACCGGAGCTGACGCTGGTGGTGTCGCCGGACCTGCGGATCGTGGGGTACACGGTCGGCAACGACATGAGCGCCCGCGACATCGAGGGCGAGAACCCGCTGTACCTGCCGCAGGCGAAGATCTACAAGCAGTCGTGCAGCGTCGGGCCGCTGGTGACGTTGGCCGCGAAGATGCCGCCGCTGGCCGGCGTGGAGATCAAGCTGACGATCCGGCGCGGCGCCGCCGTGGCGTTCGAGGGGACGACGACGTTGGACCAGCTGTCGCGGACGCCGGAGAGTTTGGTGGAGTGGCTGGGGAAGGAGAACGCCTTCCCCGACGGGGTGCTGCTGCTGACGGGTACGGGGATCGTGCCGCCGGACGAGTTCACGCTGAAGCCGGGCGACGCGGTGAGCATCAGCATCAGCGGGATCGGGACGCTGTCAAACCCGGTGGTGTAAATCCTCCGCCGCTTGCGACGATGCACCGCGTGCATCGCCGCGAGCGGCGGGGACGGTCAGTTCGACTTCCCCGGGGCGATGAGTTCCCCGATGGTGGTGCCGGTGAGCTTGCCGGTGATGACCACGTTGCGGTCCTTCACCTCGCTCTTGAGCGACCGGGCCGGCTCCACCAGCGCCTTCAGCTCCGCCTGGTTGGCGGCCAAAATCGGCAGCAGCCGGAGCAGCCCGCCGAGCGTCTTGCCGGTCTCCTCGGCGGCGGCGTTGTCCTTCATCCCCAGGGTGATGTTCAGGGTCACGTCCTTCTCGACGCGCACCACCGTGCTCAGGCTCTGGAGGTTGGCGAGCTGGCCCGCGACGGCCGGGTTGGCGGCCGGCCCCTTCAGCTTGTCGAGCCGACCGTTCGTCAGCGCCACCGCCCACAGGGTGGCCTTGTCGTCCATCCCCTTCACCAGGGCGTTCATCTCGCGGCCGAGGTCGGCCTTGCTCTTGGCCGGGACCGCCAGCGCGGTGCTGATCCCCTTCTTGTCGCCCGAGAGGATGATGGTCTTGTCGTCCACCACGGTGGCGTAGTAGGGGTTGCCGTTGTCCGGGGTGTACTTGAACATCACGTCCTTGCCGTCCTTCACCAGGGCGTAGTGGTCGGCGTCCTTGCGGGTCTGGGCCTCGGCGGCCTTGTACAGCTTCTCGGGGTCGAACGTGCCGTGGATGATGACGAGGTACTTCATGTCGGTCTCGTCCTTGCCGGACCCGCCGACGACGACGCGGTCGAGGTCCTTGAGCGGGTCGAGGCCGAGGTCGCGGAGGAGCTTCTGGGCGTCGTTCTCCTGGAGCGCCTTCTTGAGGCTCTCCATCGCGTACTGCTTGACGATGTCCGACTGCAGCGCCTGCCGGACGTTCACCGACACGACGACGTCGGCGTCGGCGGGGAGGAGCGGGTCGGCGTCGGCGCCGCGGGCGGGGCCGGCGGCGACGACGGCGGCGAGGGCGAGCCCCAGGGCGGGGCGAACCAGGCGGGTCATGGCGGGGAGTGTCCTTTGCGCAGGGTGGGGCCGCCGGGCGCCGCCGACGGTCGGGACATTGTACCCGGCGCGGGGGCGGTGGGTTTCAGACGGGCGAACGGCCGGCGTCAGCCGGCTGGTCGGGGTGGCAGGCACCTGGACCAACGACCAGCCGGCTGACGCCGGCCGTTCGCCTACACCCGCAGCCCCGCCAGCGCCCGCACGAACTCGCGGCAGAACGCCGGCAGGTCGTCGGCCCCGCGGGCGGTGATCAGGTTCCCGTCGCGCACCACCGGCGCGTCGCGGTAGACGGCGCCGGCGGCGCGCACGTCGTCGCGGATGCCGGGGTCGCAGGTGACGACGCGGCCGTCGAGGACGCCGCCGCTGATGAGCAGCTGCGCGCCGTGGCCGATGGCCGCCACCCGGCTCGACCCGTCGGACACGAACGTGCGGATCACGTCCACCGCGGCCTCACGCTGCCGTAGCTTCTCGACGCACGGCCCGTCCGGGATCACGACCGCGTCGTACTCGGCGGGGTTCACCTCGTGGATGCGCTCGTCGGGCTCGATGCGGTAGCCGTGGAGGCCGGTGAGGCCGTGCATGAGCGGCGAGGCCAGGCGGACCGTGAACCCCTCCTCGCGGAGGCGGTACCACGGCAGGAACAGCGTTAAATCCTCGAACCCGTCGGCGACCAGAATCAGCGCTTTCATGGCAACGTGGGGGCGTGTGGGATGATGGGCGGCTGGGGGAGGGGATTGTAGCGGGGAAGTGCGACGGGCGAAAGGCGACCCGCCGCTAGCGGCGTTGCAGCACTCGCGCTGCACCGCCGCGAGCGGCGGAATTCAGTCCACCCGTTCCCACGTCTGGCGCAGCAGGACCGTCGGCGCCGGGTCGCCGCGGAACTGCCAGTTCCACGACTCGCTCCCCAGCACGCACCGGAGCATCCGCACGGTGGCGATCGGGCGCCGCAGCACCACCGGCAGCGCGCCTGCCGCGACCCGGGCCGACCACAACTCCCGTCGCGCGCCGGCCAGCCACGCCTCCGAGGTCCGCCGGTAGTCGTCGGTCCCATCCTCCTCGTGGACCAGACGGAACAGGCCGTCCGCGCAGCGGGCGAGCTGCCCGCGCACCGGGTACCACCCGCCGAACGACCGGGCCAGTCGCGCCCAGTGGAACCCCGCCGAGCCGCGCGGGAACGCCGATGGCGGCCGCAGCAGGTCGGTCGGGTCGGGCCGGTCGCGGAAGTGGATGGCGGTCGTCACGAACCGGGCGTCCGCGCGGGCGGGGTCGCCCAGCCGGCGGACGGTCGAGAATAGGTGGCGGTAGATGTCGTCGTCCCGCCCTGCGACGGCGTCCGCCGGCTGGGCGAAGTGTTCGAGGGAGCCGTTGGCGATCACCGCGTCGAACTGCCCGTCCCACTCGGGGCCGAGGTGCTTGAAGTCGCGCAGCTGCACGTTCAGCCCGGCCCGGGTGCCGCGACGCACCTGCTCGGGCGACACCGTGATGCCCCACGCCTTCGCCCCGCGCGCCGCGGCGGTGCGGAGGATTCGCCCGTACCCGCACCCCACGTCGAGGACGCGGTCGCCGGGCGCGACGCGGGCGCGATCGAGGAGCACCCCCGCCTGCCGGGCCTGGGCGGCGTCGTAGGGGCGGTGCGGGTTCCCCTCGTACATCCCGTCGGTAAGGTCGGTGAAGCCGAGGGCGGGGAAGAAGGCGTCGAACACGGAGTAGCAGGCGACGACGGTCGGGGCGGTCGGGGTCATGGGCGCTCCACGGGGACGTACGCGCCCCCGCGGGCGCGGCGGCGCCGCGTCCGACCCGCGGGGGGCGGAGGGGGGGAACAGGGGGTCAGAGGGTGAACGTCAGGTCAGGAGGGGAGTCGGGCCGCCCGGTCGAGGGCGCGCATCCGCAGGCCGTACACCAGCGCCCAGCCGCCGAACGGCAGCCCGAGCGCGACCGGCCGCAGCACCGGCGGAAGGAACGGCATCGCCACCGCCCCGGCGAGCACGGCCAACCCGCCGTAGAACACCCGGCCGCCGTGGACCGGGGCGTGCGACAGGATGCAGAACGCGATCACCGCCGTCGTCGCCGGGTAGAGGGCCAGCGGGTCCGCCCAGTAGGCCGGCACGAGCGCGGCGCACGTCACCAGCGCCCAGAACTTGATGGCCCCGCTCACGCGCTCGGCCGAGTTCAGCCGCCCCGGCCGGAGCCAGACATAGACTGTGAACACGACCGTCCATCCGGCCGCGTTGGCGATCAGGGCGGCGAGCAGCCACTCCGGCCCGCCGCCGGCGAGCACGGCCGCGACCGCCGCGCCCTGCGTGAGGAACGTCAGCGCGGCACCCCACAGGTGGCTGGTGCCGTTGGACACCGGCACCGCCTTCCGGTCCTGGTCGATCAGCCGCCGGAACTGCGACCACCACCCGGATCGCAGCCCGACCGGCTCGCCGGCGAGGAACCGGTCGAGGTCGGTGGCCAGCGCCGCGGCCGACGGGTAGCGGTCCCCCGGCTGCTTCTCCAGGCAGCGGGCGCACACCGCGGCCAGGTCCGGTGGGCAGTCCGGCCGCGCCACCCGCACCGGCGGGACCGGCTCGTCCACCACCCGCCGGGCCACCGCCATCAGGTCGTCGAGCCCGAACGGCGGGGCGCCGGTCAGCATCTCGTAGAGGATCGCGCCGAGGGCGTGGACATCGACCGCGACGGTGAGGTCGCGGTCGCCGCGGGCCTGCTCGGGGGCCATGTACGCGACCGTGCCGGCGGCGGTGCTGGTCGATTCGCCGAGCGGCTTGGCGAGGCCGAAGTCGGCGACGTGCGGTCGGCCGTCGGCGTCCAGCAGCACGTTCCCCGGCTTGAGGTCGCGGTGGAGGAGCGCGCGCTGGTGGGCGTGGTGGACGCCGAGCGCCACGTCGCGGACCAGCCGGGCCGCCACGTGCGGCGGCCGCCGGCCGAGCGCCTTCAGCTGCGCCGCCAGGCTGCCGCCCTCCATCACCTTCATCACGAGGAAGGGCACGCCGGCGTCGTCGCCGACGTGGTAGACGGGGACGACGTTGTCGTGGCTGAGTCGGGCGGCGGCCTCGGCCTCGCGGTGGAACTGGCGGTCGTCGCCGCCGGGCATGAGCTTCAGCGCCACCTCGCGCTTCAGGTTGGGGTCGAAGGCGCGGTAGACGACGCCCATGCCGCCGCGGCCGAGTTCGCCGAGCACGTGGTAGCCGCCGACGACGGCGGGGGCGGGGCGGACGGGGGCGATGTCGCTGCGGATGCCTCGCTCGTCGGCGAGGAAGCGGGCCAGTGCGGCGGCGCGGTCGGGGTTGCGGGCGAGCCAGTCGAGGAGCCGCCGGGCGTCGCCGCCGTCCTGGGCCTTCATCGCGAGCGCCACGCCTTCGTCCAGGCCGTGCGGGGCGGTCGCGGCGGGGTCGGTCGTCGTCATTTCGTGTCCCCCGGGTGGCCGACGGTGACGCGCAGGGCGAGGACAGCGCGGTGCAGCAGCTGCGACACGGACCCCTCGGACCGGCCGAGCAGCCCGGCGATCTCCGTCACCTTCATCCCCTGAAGGTAGCGCAACTCGACGGCCACGCGCTGCGCCTCGGGGAGTAGGGCCAGGCCGGCCGCGAGGCGGGCGTAGCGCTCGTTGCGGACGGCTCGCTCGCTCGGCGACGTGTCAGGTGCGGCCAGCCAGTCGGCGAGCAGGCGGCTGGACTCGGCGGCGGCCTCGGCCGGCACGTCGCCGCGGCCGGGGGCGAACTTCCGGGCGGCGTCGATGACGTTGTTGGTGAGCGCCCGGCGGAGATACGCGAGCACCTCCTGCTCGGGGAGGCCGGCGAGGCGGTCGCCGCGGAGGGCTTCGAGGTAGGTCTGGTTCACCAGGTCGGCGGGGTCGAATTTGGCTCGGAGGCGGTCGGGCATCCGGGCCGCGGCCCACGCGAGGAGGGCGGGGCGGTGGCGTTCGAGCGATTCGGGTGTGGTCATGGCGGCGTCCCCGGGGCACAGGGGTCCAAGCGGCCGGCGGGGGGAAATCTTACGCCGAATCCGCTGCACCGCCGCAAGCGGCGGCGCACCACGTACTTCCCCTAGACTCCCCCGGCGGCGGCGGGTATACGCGCACCCCCTCTGCCCCGATCCGGGCGGGGACGGCCACCGGGGCGGGTATGCGCGCTGCCGTGCGGAGCGGGCTGATACGCGGACTGATCCTCGCCGGCGTCGCGGCCGTGGGCGTGCTCGCGTGGGTCGCGAGCACCTGGGTCAGCCCCGAGCGCGTCCGCGAGCAGGTCGTCGCCGCCCTCCACGACCAGCTCGACGGCGTCGACGTCCGCGTCGGCTCCGCCCGGATGCGCATCCTCGGCGGCATCGCCGTCCGCGACCTCACGCTGACCCGCCGCGGCGACCCGCCCGACCAGCCGTTCCTCGTCGTCCCCGTCGCGCTGCTGTTCCACGACAAGGAGCAGCTGAACCGCGGCCGGCTCGTCATCCGCCGCATCGAACTCGAGAACCCGACCCTCCACCTGGAGCGCAGCGCCGACGGCAAGTGGAACGTCGCCGACCTGGTGCGGCCCGGCCCGGCCGACCGCCCGGTGCCGTCGTTCCAGGCCAAGGGGGCGACCGTCACCGTCACCGACCGGTCGCCCGAGGCGCTGCCGGCGGTGAAGCTGACCGACGCCCAGCTCTTCCTCCAGACCGAGCTCGTCTCGCTCCTGACGCTCGACGCCCGCGGGACGACCGACCTGTTCGGGCCGGTCGAGGTGAAGGCCCGGTTCGAGCGGCTCAGCCGCAAGACCGTGATCGACCTGGACCTGAAGGCGCTGCCGCTGGGCGACGTGGCCCCGGCCGTCGCCGAGCGGTTCGCCCCGCTCGTCGCCCCGCACGTCCAGAAGCTCACCGCCACCGCCGCGGTCAAGGCCGAACTGCGGTACAACCCGGAAGCCACGCCCGCGTGGCGGCACGACGTGGAGGTGACGGTCAAGGACGGCCGCCTCGAGCACCCCGACGTGCCGTGGCCGGTCGAGAAGATCGGCGTGAAGGTCCGCAGCATCGACGGCCGGGTGAAGGTCGAGGACGCGACCGCGAAGGTCGGCCCGGCGCACGTGCGCGTGGCGCTGGAGACGCGCGAAGCGGGCGGCGCGCCGCCGCAGGCGGCGGAGAAGGACGACCCGTTCGCCGCGTTCGAGGCGCACGTCCAGCGCGCCGACGTGACCGTGGCCGGCGTGCCGCTGACCGACGAGCTGTTCGCGCGGCTCGGCGAGGCCGGGGCGAAGGCCAAGAAGATGTTCTCCCCCGTCGGCACGATCGACCTCGGCTACCGGTTCGGCCGCGAGGCCGCGACCGGCTGGAAGCGCGAGATCGACGTGCGGCCCCGCGGCGTCACCGGCCGGTACGAGAAGTTCCCCTACCCGATCACCGCCGTCGAGGGGTCGCTGAAGAAGACCGTCGTCCCCGGCGGCGAGCCGAGCATGGCGGTGGACATTCGCGGCAAGGCGGCCGGTGACGCCACCGTCACCGTGAAGGGGCAGGTGTACGGCCGCGGCCCGGACCCGGCGGTCACCCTCCGCGTCGCCGGCACCAACGTCCCCATCGACGACCGCATCATCGCCGCGTTCCCGGACGAGTACCCGGACATGCTGCGGCAGTTCCGCCCGGCCGGCCGGGCCACGTTCACCTCCGACATCACCCAGAAGCAGGGCGTGAATCTCGTCGAGAACGAGATCCGCGTCGAGGTGTCCGACGGCACCATCCACTACGCCCGGTTCCCGTACCGGTTCGACCGAGTGAAGGGGAAGGTAGTGGCGAGGGTTCAGGCGGCCGAGCCGCGGCCGGGCGTGGCGCCGCCGCCGGACCGCGGGGAGCTGGTGTTCGACGGGTTCACCGCCACGCACGGCGGCGGGACCGTGTGGATGCACGGCTCGCGCCGCACCGTCGCCGGCACCGCCGACCGCAAGCTGGAGCTGCACCTCGGCGGCAACGGCTGCCCGGTGGACGACGACCTGAAGGGGGCGCTGGCAGGGCTGAAGCTGGACGACATCTGGAAGAACCTGTCGCCGCGCGGCACCCTGGCGTTCTCGGCCGACGTGGAGGTGCTGGACCGCGCCCGCCCGCCCGGCGCGCCGCGGCCGAAGGCCGACGAGCCGACGTTCAACCCGGCCACCGACCTGAACCTGACGTTCAACTTCTACGGCCCGACGGTGACGCCGGCGTTCTTCCCGTACGACCTGTCCGAACTGTCGGGGTGGCTGCAGTACCGCGGCGGCCGGGTGGACCTGGCGCACCTGGCGGCCCGGCACGGCGACACCCGGCTGAAGCTCGAGGCCGGCGAGGTGCGCTTCTACCCGCAGGGCGTGGTGTGGGCGAACCTCGGCAAGCTGGAGGCGAAGAACCTCGTCGCCGACGAGGCGCTGCTGAAGGCGCTTCCGGCGGCGCTGCGGGAGGGCGTGGAGGGACTGAAGCTGCGCGGCCGGGCCGACCTGGAGATCAAGCACCTCGTCGTGCTGACGCCGCCCGACGAGCCGACGCCGGTAGGACGGAGTTCCGTTCCCGGTGGTGGAGCGGGCGCCTACGTGGTCAACCCCTCCCCCGGCCCCTCCCCCGGAGGGGGAGGGGTGCCCGCGCAACAGAACCTCCCGAACTTCGCGTCGCGTGAACCGGGCGCCGGCCCGTCGGTCGGTTCGTCCCCCCCCTTCCCTCTTAGGGAAGGGGGGCCGGGGGGGTTAGGTGGCTCGGGGCTTCTCGCCCGCGGCCAGGCGCCGTCGGCACTTCCGGCCGCGGTGTCGCCGTCGAGCCCGCCGCCGGCGCCCGACCCGGTCGTGTACTGGGACGCCGAGCTGCGGCTGACCGGGGCGTCGCTCGACACCGGCGTGGGGTGGGACGAGGTGTACGGGGCCGTGGCGTGTCGCGGGCGGTACGAGGGGACGCACGTCGGCCTCGTCCGCGGCAACGTCTACCTCGACCGGGCCGTGATCGCCCGCCAGCCGGTGACCGCGGTACACGGGCGGGTGCAGGTACTGCCGCAGCAGCCGGACCCCGCCCGCCCCGGCGCGTACCAGCCGCCGACGGCCGAGTTCCAGAGCCTCACGGCGAGCCTGTTCTACGGCACCGTCGGCGGCGAGGCCCGTGTGGTGATGACCGAGCCGGTCCGCTACGACCTGTGGCTGACCGCCACCGACGTACAGCTGGAGGAGGTCGCCCGCCACTACCGCCTCGGCTCCGACGCCGACCTGAAGGGGCTGGCACAGGCGCAGGTGCGAGTCTTCAACCGGTACGACCCGCGGACCGGCCGGTGGTCGCAGGAAGGCACCGGCCGGCTCGACGTGCCGACCGGGCGGATGTACAACCTGCCGGTCCTGCTCGACCTGATGAAGGTGCTGAAGCTGCAGACGCCGGACCGCACGGCGTTCGAGGAGGCGCACGCCGCGTTCCACCTCAAGGACGACCGCGTCTACGTGGAGCAGCTCGACCTGATCGGCAAGGCGCTGTGCGTCGGCGGCTCCGGCGAGCTCGACATCACCGGCGACAACGTGCGGTTCGAGTTCTACACCCTCGGATCGCAGATACTGGCGCGGCTGGTGAACACGCCGGTGGGCGACCTGTCGGCGTTCCTGAGCCGCAACCTGTTCATCATTCGGATGACGAAGGAGAACGGCGGCGAGATCCGCTACCGCCCCGAGCCGGTGCCGGTGGTGACCGAACCGGCGCGGCTGATCGTCGAACGGTTGAGACGGTTGCGGGAAGTGCGGGGGGCGCCGGCCGTCGCACCCTGACCGGGCGAAGCCCACCCGCCGCGGCGGGTGGGCTTGTGGCCCTGACACCAAACACGAAACACGAAACACGATGCTCGGCTCCACCCTCAACCGCACGATCTTCGCCGAGCTGGTGCGGGTGTTCCTGCTCGCGCTCGGGGCGCTCACCGGCCTGTTCCTCCTGGCCGGCCTCGTCCAGCAGGCCAGCCAGCTCGGCCTCGGACCCGCCCAGATCGTCGCCATCATCCCGCTGTTCGTGCCGAGCACGCTGCCGTACACGATCCCCGCCACCACCCTGTTCGCGGCGTGCGTCGTGTACGGCCGGCTCGCCCACGACAACGAGGTCGTCGCCCTGAAGGCCGCCGGCGTCCACCTGTCCACCATCCTCAAGCCGGCGCTGCTGCTCGGCGTCATCACGTCGGCGGCGACCGGGGCGCTGTACTACGCGGTCATCCCGCAGACGCAGCAGCGGATGCAGGAGGAGGTGCTGCGCGACCCCGAGGAGGTGATCTACAACACCCTCCGCCGCGACCGCTGCCTCCGCCACCCGACGTTCCCGTACGTGCTGTTCGTCCGCGACGTGCAGGGCCGCCGACTCATCGACGTGGTCCTGAAGCGGCGGCTGAAGGAGACGGACAAGAACGGGAACGAGAGCTACGTCGGCTACGACATGGTGGTGCGCGCCCGCGAGGCGCAGCTGCGGGTCGATGCCGAGGCCGGGCTGCTGTACATCGAGCCGGACCGGTTCGTGTTCGACAACCCGACGATCCGGGGGTCGAACTCGGACACCAGCCCGTACCCGATCCAGCTGCCGGACTTCCTGAACCCGGCCGACGCCCGCACCCGGCCGGGGGCGCTGGCGTGGGAGGAGCTCGCCCCGCGGGTGGCCGAGCTGGGGCGGCAGTACGACGAGAAGGCGGACGCCCTGGCCGCGGCCGAGAAGGCGCCGCTGCCGACCGACGTGAGCGGGCAGAAGTCGGCGGTGCAGCACCGGCTGAACCTGCAGAGCCAGCTGGTCGGGCTGAAGCGGCAGGTGCGGAACGTGGAGGCCGAGTTCGCCATGCGGCCGGCGCTGGCGGTGGGGTGCCTGGTGTTCGCGCTGATCGGCTGCCCGGTCGGCCTGTGGGCGAACCGGGCCGACTACCTGAGCACGTTCGTGATCTGCTTCCTGCCGACGGTGTGCGTCTACTACCCGCTCCTGCTCGCGGGCTCCAACATGGGGAAGGACGGTCGGTTGCCGCTCGGGCTGGGGTGCTGGCTGGCGAACATCGTACTCGGCGCGGGCGGGGGCGTGATGTCGTGGCGGCTGCTCCGCCGCTGACGCCGCTCGCGGCGGTGCACCGCCGCGAGCGGCGTCAGCGCGGAGCCACGTACCCCGGCGGCGCCGTCACCACCTCGAAGTCGGCGCCCTTCACGCGGCGCAGCTCCTCGTGCATCACCGGCACGCGGTCGTCGGCGGTGCTGCTCATGCCCCACTCGATGCCGTTGTCGGCCACGAGCATCCCGTACCGCTTCAGCGCCTCCAGCACCGTCCGCACGTTCCGCGAGAAGCCCGACGTGTCAAAGTCCTGGCGCAGCCGCAGCCGCTCGCCCATCCGCGGCAGGTCGGCGTCCGTCAGCCGGCTGGCGAAGTGCGTCGCCGGGTAGACGTAGGCCCGCTTCGTGCGCCGCACCGTGACCCGCAACGCGTGGTCGATCACGCCGCGCTGCAGCTCGTCGTGGCGGATGATTGCCGGGAAGATGGGTAGGCCCGCGGCGTCGGCGCTGGTCCACGTGTCGGGCCGGAGCTTGTTCGAGCTCAGGTCGAAGACGGACACCTGCGCTGCTTTCCAGCCGGCGGCGGTGCGGTGGGTGCTGAAGAACTCGTACAGCTTGCGGTTGACCGGGTCCACGACGATCGCGTGCCGGTCGCCCTCTTCCTTCAGCGTGTTGTCCTGCACGTCGCGGAGGCTCACCTTCAGCTTGCGATCGCGGGTGTAGCTCGCCGGCCAGCCCTCGATCGGCATGGTGTCCGGGATCGGGTAGGGGCCAGGGTCGCTCTCGTCCTTGTACTCCAGCGCCAGCAGCGGCACCTTCGGCTGGTCCGGCGGCACGATCACGAACGCCATGTCCGGGTTCGCCCGCAGCGGCTTCTCGGCCCCGACGGTGGCGACGATTTGTTTCGACCGCGGATGAACCGGCCAGTCGGTGACGAGCGTGTTCCACGGGTTGTCCGGCGGGAACACCTCGAGCGCGGCACACACCGCGTCGGCCTCGAGCGTGTTGTGCATGACGGGCCGGTCGATCTTCGGCAGCGTCGTCTTCTTGAGGCGTTCCAGGCGGGCGGGGTCGGTCTTGGGGGCGTAGCGCGGCTGCGCCGGGGCGAGGGCGGCGAGCAGCGCCACGGCGGCGACCGAGAGGAGGCGCATGGGTGGGCTCCGTGGACGGCTCCCGGGGGTGGTTCCCGGGGCGTTGCCCCGGGCTATGCTATCCCACCCCTTCGGGGTGAAGACGGGCACCCGGTCTTCAGGCCAACGGCCTGGGACAACATAGCCCGGGGCAACGCCCCGGGTTCGCGCCCCCGGGCGGCGTTGGCCGTGTCACGGGTACGTCGCACGGATCAGTCGGCGACGCGCTTCGTCATGCCGCCGTAGGCGTCGATGCGGCGGTCGCGGAAGAACGGCCAGTTCCGCCGCACGTCCTCCATCAGCTTCCGGCTGCACGTCACCGTCAGAATCTCTTCCCGGTCGT
>Ga0105046_10001429_pt1 | contig 36745 bp, 29 predicted proteins | sample MAT03_FD_78385 | JGI IMG/M metagenome (GOLD analysis project Ga0105046, IMG submission 78385) | Freshwater microbial communities from Lake Fryxell liftoff mats and glacier meltwater in Antarctica - MAT-03 (megahit assembly) | ecosystem: Environmental > Aquatic > Freshwater > Ice > Liftoff... | reverse complement strand
CAATGCGTCCGGCGCTGTTTGGTCGCTTCCTGCGGCAAGCCTTATAGCTCCTGTCCTCGGAAGCGACCAAACAGCTCACCGTAAACGCACTTGTCTGTGTCCACTAATTCGAGGCAATCACACGGCTTCGGCCGTGATGCTGCCGGCGTGGGTGAGAATCTCGCGTTCGCTGATCTGGAGGAACTGATCGAGTTTCTTGATCCAGTCCTGCATCGTCATTTGCTTGCGGTTCATCGCCTGCAGCTCCGCAAATTCGAGGTAGATGGTGACGATGCGGTTGAGCTGATCGATTTCCTCGGTGGACAGGTAGTTCTTGGCGACGGCGACATCGGCTTTCCGCGGTCGCACTTGGCCTTTGGGCCATGACGTGAGCCCCGCGTTCGGTTTGCTGGCGTCGGAGCGATCACGAATTACCTCCGCGGCGGTGTGACCGTGCGCAGCCCAGTGCATTTTATTTTGCATCGTGGCGAAGAATTTTTGCGACGCCTCGGCCGTCGGGGAGTAGTCGATACTGGTGGCGTAGATTTCGAGAACCTTGCGCCAGAATTCCTTTTCCGACGACCGGATGTCGCGGATGCGGGCGAGAAGCTGGTCGAAATAAACGCTCCCTTTGCCCTGCTTGAACTTCTCGTCATTGAGCACGAAACCTTTGACGAGGTAGTCGCGAAGCTGCTGGGTGGCCCAGACGCGGAATTGAACGCCGCGAAGGGATTTTACGCGGTAGCCGACCGAAATGACGACATCGAGGGAGAAGTGCTCGATGTCCCGGCTGACCTCGCGTCCTCCCTCGATTTGAACTGCTGCAAAAAATACAGCAGTTGCCCCCGGTTTCAGTTCCTCATCGTCATAAACGTTTTGGATGTGACGGGAGATGGTGGTTTTGTCGCGCTGGAAGAGTTCGGCGATCTGACCGACCGAAAGCCAGACGGTCTCATTGACAAGGCGGACGTCGATGCGGGTCTGGCCGTCCTCGGTCTGGAAGAGAAGGATTTCGCCGGGGTCGGTCATCCGAGGGCCTCCTCGTAGCGGTGGAGCGATTCGAGGACTCGCTCGGCGACGAAGGCGCGGAAGGCTTGGGGCGTGCCGCTTTCATCGGCGGCGGAGAGGGCGTGGTAGTAGGCGGCGCGCTGGGTGTTGGCGGCGCGGATGATGGTGAGGGGGAAGCCGCGCTGCATGAGGTGGAGGTTCATGACGAGGCGGCAGACGCGGCCATTGCCATCAATGAAGGGGTGGACTTGGGCGAGGCGCAGGTGGAGGTCGGCAGCAATCTCGACGGGGTGGCCGGCGGGAGAGGCTCCATACCAAGCGAAGACCGCGGCCATGAGGTCGGGCACTTTTAGGGGGTTCGGCGGCATATGGCGCGAACCGGAGATGCGCACGGGCACGGTGCGGTAGCGGCCGGCCCACTCGTCCTCGATTCCGCGCAGGATAAACGTGTGGAGTTGAAGGAGGATTTTTTCGGAAAAGGCGGACTGGTCGGCGACGAGTCGGCGGAGCAGCTGGAAGGCGACGAGGTGGTTCTTGGCCTCCAGGTGATCCTTCAGGGGTTTGCCATGAACCGTGAGGCCGCGCCGGATGACAACCTCGGTCTCGGCGAGGGTGAGGGTGTTGCCCTCAATGGCGTTGGACTCGTGGATATAGTCGGTCTCCTCGGCCTCGAAGACAGTGGCGAGGCCGCGCACTTGCTCGCGGGAGAGAGGACGGCGGGCATCGAGACAAGCCTTGAGGGCATCGATCTCGGCGAGGTGCGGCGTGGGTGTCATGGGGAGGAGGAAAGTCGGAGGCGAAGGCTGAACGAAACGACTCCGTCGTTCCGCTACGGGGATGAGGATTAGAGGCCCAGCTCCTTTAGGTAGCCGGCCATCTTCTGGCGAACGGTGACGAGTTCGCTCTCGAGTTGAGCGATCTCTTTTTTCACGGCTCCGAGGTCGATCTCAGCTTCTTCCTCGAACGTGTCGACGTAGCGCGGGATGTTGAGATTGAAGTCCTTGTCCGCGATCTCCTGCGCGGTGGCACGGTAGGCGTATTTCCCGACGGTCTGAAAGGCGCGGTAAGTCGCGACCATCTTGTCGAGGTGGGCATCGGTGAGGAGGTTTTGATTCTTGGCGTCGGCGAACTCGCGCGAAGCGTCGATGAAAAGCACGTCGTGGTGCTTTTTCCCTTTGTTGAAAAGGAGGATGGCGGAAAACGCCTTCGAGTTTGGCCTTGTTGGCCTCCTCGATGTGTTCGAGGGCGATGTTGATGCGCTGGCCGATGTCGGCCTCGTTGCGCTGGGCGTAGAGACTGTCGAAGTCGGCGGCGTCGGGGAGCTGAAAACGTTCGCGGGCAAGACGACGGGCGATGCGGACCGGGTCACCTTTATATTCAGCCGCGTAACGGTCGCGGTGATCTTTAACGACGTCGCTGATGTATTTCACGAACAGCATCACGAGGATGTAGTTCTTGTAGTCAGAAGGATCGAGGCTGCCACGGAAGGTATCGCAGGCACGCCACGCGACGTTGTTGATCTCGTCTTGATTGATGTTGGACATGGACGGAAAGGTTCGGGGCTACGCTTGGAAGGATTGGAGAATGGCGTGGTCGATCAGGGTGGCACGACTGCTGGCGAGAGTTTCCATGAGCTGCTTTTCGCGAAGTCTCAGCTCGTGAGTCAATTCGCGTCACTCGAAAATTGCGCCAAATATTTGCCATTGATCAGCCAGCGGACGCTGATCCGTTTTTTTACGCTGCGGACTTCCATGACTTGGAAGCCCTGCGGCTTTGGCTGGCACTTGTGCGACATGCCAAGAAGGGGCATATGCAAGGTTGGCCGGGGCGTTATGATAGACCGTTACGCACTGGCATGAAGAAGGATTTTTGAATGTGCTGGATCCTGCTGAGACGTTTATTCTGACGAAGACGGGTTCACACCCGATCCTCAACCTAGCCGCAATAAAGAAACGCCAAGCGGGAGCAATCACCTACGAGCAATTCCTGAACGAGATCCTGAATTAGGGACGGTCTACTCATCATCTACCTCGTGGGGAAACGAGTGAACCATTTTGGCCGTGATGGCGACATGCACATGGAGTTCTTTCCGGTTTTGAAACAGAATCATGTTTTCACGCTGAGGGGATTCGGGCCTCTCGAAATTGCGCAAAGGTTGTCCAGAAGGTGTCTTTGCCCTATCCTTTTTGCACCTCTGTACATCTGATTTGCTGTTCTAAGTCACTAACCATTGAATGAGTCTTTTTTTCCGTGCGACTTGGCTCCGGATGTAGAAGAGACTTTCAGGGGTGGAGAGCCATCACGCGTGAGACGGCAAACGCCAGCGCGACCAACGCGACGCCCCTAAAGGCCCAAGCGATGGCGGGAGAACGGCCTTTGAGCGGTACGAGACTGAACAGGCATCCCGCGAGCAACGTGACGAGCAGGGAGCTGGGGCCGATCCACTGGAAGCTTACGCGGGGCATGCCCGTCAACGTGTCCCAGTAGCCGACGACGATGGCGGTGGTCAGCCCGTAAAGGGCCCCGAGGATGGCGCCGGTGGATGTGGCGAAACGCACAAAGAGCGCCAGGAAGAAAAAGCCGAACATCGGGTAGAAGAACACATTCACGGTCTTGCTCGAAACTTCGACCAGGTTTCCCGTCACCAAACTCATGGCGAGGCTGCCGAGCGTGATGATGACGCCGATCCCGAGGGAGAGCAGCCGGGCGATCTTCATCTTGGAGCCTTCCGCCGTGGTGCCCTTGCGCACCCTGGGTTCGACGACTTCCTGATTCAGCACCGCGATGATCGAGTTGATGCCCGGGGCGACGCCGGACACCGCGGACGTGAGCAGACCCGCGACGACGAGCCCGGAGACACCGGTGGGCAGCCCGTGGCCGAGGAAATAGGGGAAGAGCCCATCGCCGCCACGCCCCAGCACCATCCCGGGTGGTAGCTGTTCGGGATGGAGCGAAAAATAACCGAGGAGCGCGGCGCCGACGCAGCCAAGGCTGAGCAGAGTGATGCCGACACTCAGGTGACCGAACATGACCGCCCGGCTGGCCGCGGCGGCGTTGCGCGTGGTGAGGTAACGCTGAATCGCCACCTGATCCGAACCGCCGGCACAGACAGTCGAAATAAAGTAGGAAAGGAAGGTGCCCACCACCGTCAGCCGGACATGGGGATCCGCGCTGAAGAAAGGCTGCGGCATCCAATACGCGGGAGCCTCCTGCGGCCACCAGGCCCGGACCCCACCGGCATACAGCGTAATCAGTCCGACGGTCAGCGCCGCGCCGAGAAGGAGGAGGGCAAATTGCAGCAGCGCCGTCGTCATCACGGCCTGGATCCCCCCCGCCAGAGTGTAAACGGTGGCGATCAGGCCGATGGTCGCAGCGATCAGCGGCAGCCAACGGCGATCGCAGCCAGTGACGTTCACCAGCACCACCGAGGCGGCGTAAACGACCAGCGACATCCAGACGAGGCGAACACAGATGAAGGTGAAGGAGGCTGTCAGGCGAACCGGGCGGCCCAGCCGGGTTTCGAGCAATTCGTAGCCGCTCGTGATGGGCAGCCGCATGAACGCGGGGATCAAGTATCGGGTGATGATGAAGTAGCTGAACGGCAGGGCGGCCACCGATCCGAAGACAAGAACCGGGCCGTTTTGCACCACCTCTCCCGGAACTCCGATGTAGGCGATGATGGTGAACATCGCGGCGAAAAGGGAAACGCCCGCGAGTACGGGGCTGCGATTTCGGCCAGCCACAAAAAAGTCCTCCGTCGTTTTTTGGCGGCGGGCGAAATAAAGCCCGACGCCGAGCAATAGAAATCCGCAGAGGACGACGATGGCGAGGTCGAGGGCACCAAAGCCATGGTGGGTCGATCGGACACCCATTGCGGCGATCATGGTTTGGATGCCGGCGGCACGGTCTTCGGGATCAGGTCGATGCAGGAGGAAATTCGATCGCGGTAGGCCACGAGGATGGAAGAGAACATCAGCCCCGCGGGCGAAATTCCGACCAAGGCCGAAGTGGGTCGCGCGGTTGCACGCCGGCGTTGACGGGGAAGGGCGGCCAAAAGCCACGCAGAATCGCCTCGACCGAGTCCGCCACCGTGCGGTGCAGATGCGCCATCGAATCGAGGGAGGATGCGGCATAGTGCGGCGTCATCACCACCTGATCCATCGAGCGCAAGGGACTGTCGGCGGGAAGCGGTTCCTCCTCGAAGACATCCAGCGCGGCGCCTCCCAGACGATTTTCCTCCAGCGTGCGCACCAGGGCCGGCTGGTCGACGACTCCGCCGCGGCTCGTGTTCACAAGGAAAGCGGTGGGCTTCATCGCCCGCAAAGCGTCCTCGCCGATCAGGTGCTTGGTTTCGGGGGTGAGCGGTAAGTGGAGCGAAACGAGATCGGATTCGCGCAGCAGCCGATCCATGCCGACGAGTTCGACGGGCGAGCCCGGGGGCATCGAGCGGACGAAGGGATCCGTGACCAGAATCCGCAGTCCAAAGCCCTGCATCTTTCGCGCCACTGCCTGGGCGATACGGCCCCATCCCACGAGACCGAGCGTCATGGAGCTCATCCGGCGCAGGGGAGGGCTGAGCTTGAAATCCTGCCAGCCGCCCGACCGAATCTTGCGATCGAAGAAACAGATCTTCCGCGCGCTCGCGAGCAGCAGGGCCGCCGCATGATCGGAAACCTCTTCCGTACAAAAATCCGCCGTGTTGGCCACCACCACTCCGCGCCGCGTCGCTTCCGCCTGGTCGACACTCTCGATCCCGACGCCGTAACGGACGATCGCGCGGCAGGCGGGCAGCGCGGCAATGACGCGCGCCGTCAGGGGCGTATGAGGGAATTCGAGGAGGACCACCGTGGCGTCGGTGCAAGCGGCGACGATCTCGTCTTCGGTGCTCGCACGCCGCAGGACGAGTTCGCCTCCGGCGGCCTCGATTTGTCTTCGCTCGACGTCGTAGACGAAGTTGCAGTCGACGTTGACAACCTGGGGGCGCGACATCGGCGTTCAGGCGGCCACCAAGGGGACGAAGCTCCGCTTGGACACCAGGAGATCCTGCCGGTAGCCGAGGCCATCGGCCCCGCTCACGGCGGCCTTGATCTGCGCCAGGCATTCGGCGGTCAGCGGGTATTCGAGGAGATTTACGTTGGTGGAAAAGACGCCGAGCTGGACCAGCAATTCCTTGAGCCCGGTCATCCAGCATTCGATCTTCGTTCCCCCGTACACGCGGTACATGAGGTCATTCATCCGGGCCTGCGCGGCTTTTGCCCGAGACATGTCCCCGGCGCGCACCGCCGCGACGATCTCGCGCGCCATGGCGGCGTTGAAAATACCGCCGCCCAGGAGCAGGCCGTCGTAGCCGGCTGCGAGATACTCGTCGCAATCGAATTCCGACCCGGAAAAGATCGACAGCCCCGGCCGCTTGCTGCGGGCGTCCAGATAGACGCGACGACGCGACTCCTGTTGGGAGCTGTCCTTCACCACGACGATGTTGGGCTCGGCGAGCAACTCGGGGAGATGCGAGTCCGGCACCACGTAGGGACTGTTCGCGCCCCGGTCATACAGGCCGACGGGGAGCGGACTGCGCCGCGCAACCTCGACGTAATGGGCGAGGAGGCGCTTGGTGGTGGCGTTCAGGAAAAATGAGGGAGCCGCCACGACGGCCATTTCCACGCCCCAGGCGGCCGCACGCTCGACGTTGTCCAGTACGCGAACCCACGAATTGTCGGACACCTGCATGGCCACCGTCAGTTTTCCTTTGGCGGCCTCGACTGCGGATCGGGCGAGGACTTCGCGGTCGCTGTCCCGGAGCCACGGTCCCTCCCCGCAGGTTCCGGCCAGCATGATTCCAGAAACGCCCAGATCCGCGTGATGCGACACCATGCGTTGCACCGAGGCGACGTCGACGCGGCCCTCGGCCGTGAATGGAGTGGGGGTGGCAGACCAGACGGAATCCCGCTGGAGAGTAATGGTTTTCATCCGACCTCAAGATGCCCAACGAGGCAGTTTCAAAAAGAAGCCATCTGCTGACAAAAAAAGTGACAGCTTCCGCCACGGGCACCGCCAATTCCCTCGGGCCAGCGCGATCCTCGCCCGAAGCGCTCCGATCGACGGCCGGCATTTTGTTTGACTAGAGATGGGTTCTGTCGCGTCAACGAAGCCTCGGGCGCACCTGATGGCCAGGGCCCCTTTCCCCATGAATTCCAAACCAGCGATCAATGTGGGTCCTGCGCCCGGCGCGGGCCAGCAGCTTTACCGTCGGGCGCGCGGTCGTATTCCGGGTGGCGCCCAGCTTCTAGGCAAGCGGCCGGAGCAGTACCTTCCAGGAGGCTGGCCGGCCTACTACCGCCGCGCGCAAGGTTGCACCATCTGGGACTTGGACGAGCGCCCGTATGCCGACTTTACGTCCAACGGCATCGGTACGTGCCTCCTCGGTTATGCCGACCCCGCGGTCAACGCGGCGGTGACCGACTGCATCGCTCGCGGTAGCATGTGCACGCTGAATTCTCCCGCCGAGGTCGAACTCGCCGACCGTCTCTGCGCGATTCATCCGTGGGCGACGAAGGTGCGCTACGCCCGCACCGGAGGCGAAGCCATGTCGATCGCGGTGCGTATCGCCCGCGCCCATACCCGGCGCGGCGTGGTGGCGTTTTGCGGTTACCACGGCTGGAGCGACTGGTATTTGGCTGCGAACCTGGGGCAGACGGATGCGCTCGACGGCCACCTGCTGCCCGGCTTGGATCCGGACGGCGTGCCGCGCGCACTGCTGGGGAGTTCGCTGCCCTTTCGTTACAATCGGATCGGCGAACTCGAGCAGATTGTCGCGGCGCATCGCTCCGAGCTGGCGGCCATTGTGATGGAACCCCGGCGTTACGATGCGCCGATGGACGGGTTTCTGGAGAAGGTGCGCGCCCTCGCGGACGAGACGGGCGCCGTCCTGGTCTTCGATGAGATCACCGCAGCGTGGCGGAGCAATTTTGGCGGCATGCACCTGACGCTCGGCGTGACGCCGGACATCGCGGTGTTTGCCAAGGCTCTGTCCAACGGATTTCCGATGTCCGCCATCGTCGGTCGAGACGAAGTAATGGACGCGGCCCAGCAGACTTTCATCAGCAGCACCTATTGGACGGAGTCGATCGGGCCCACGGCGGCGGTCGCCACGCTCGCCCGGCTGGAGCAACTGGATGTCGCGCGCCACGTGGGCGAAATCGGAACGCTGGTCCGGGCCGGCTGGGCGGCGGCGGCCTCCCGGCACGGCGTTCCGGCCAAGGTGATCGGCATCCCGGCGCTTTGTATCCTGAGTTTCGATGCGGGGAATATCAGCCGCGCGCTGATGACGCTGTTCACCCAGGAAATGCTCGCGCGCGGCTTCTTGGCCGCGGGGGCCTTTTATCCGACCTACGCCCACCAGCCCGATCTGGTCACCCGGTATCTCGAAGCGGTCGACGAAGTTTTCGGCCTGCTCCGGCAACATCTCGACCGCGGCACGGTGCTGACGGCTTTGCACGGACCCGTGGCGCAGAGCGGTTTTGCCCGCCTCACCTGATGCACACCGGCCGAAAGATTCTCCAGCTGGGCTGCGGGTCGATGGGATCTCGCCGTGTGCGGGACTTGTCGCGCCGGCCGGATGTGGAGGTGCGTGCGTTCGATGCCCGCGCCGATCGCCGGCAGTCGGTCGGGGAGCGTTTCGGCGTCAAAACGTTCGAGACGATGGCGGCAGCGATGGACTGGGGCCCGGACGCGCTCGTCATTTCGACGCCGCCGGGCACGAAGGGCCCGTTGGTCGATTGTGCGCTCGAGCGCGGGATCCATCATTTTGTCGAAGCCGACATCTGGAGTTATGGAGTGGCCGACCGCGTTGCGCGCGCCCCGCGATCGGTCTGTGCGCCTTCCCTGACCTTTGCGTTCCTCCCTGTCGTCCAGGCGCTGCGCGCACTCGTGCCGCCGGCGCTCGGGCCGCTGCTCGGTTACCAATTCTGTCTGGCCGGCGATATGGCGGGATGGCACCCGACCGAGGGGATGGAGTATTACGGGCGACACCGCGACACCGCGCCGGGCCGCGAGATGGTGCCCTTCGAACTTTCGTGGCTTGCGCGCATTTTCGGCCACGCCGAGAAAGTGGCGGGCGGTTTCAATCGGTTCAGCCGGCGCGAAGGGGCATTTGAAGACACGTGGAATCTGCTTCTGCAGTTGGAGCGCGGCGGGATGGGACAACTCACCGTGACCATGGGTTGTCCGCACGATTTCCGACGGGGGTGCGCCTTTGGCGCGAACGGTTCGGCGACGTGGGATATCAACCGCGGCGAGATCGTTTTGCACGGCGCACCGGCAGGGGTGCACCAATTCGGGGAGCTCGCGCAGGCGATCGAACCGGCCTATGCCGCGGAGATCGGCGCGTTCGTCGATGCCATCCACGGCGACGCACCCTGGCCGCACGGCTATGCGGACTATCAACGGGCTCTGGCCACCCTGGCCGCGGCCGAAGCCGGTGCGCGGGCGGACCGCTGGACCCCGGTGCAGTCGGATCGGGAACCTGAGCGCGTATTGCCGCGTCCGGGGCCCTAACACGGTCCGGCGATATCCCGTTCGTAAGCCACTGCCGCGGCGGTCCCCCTTTCTCCCCACACTCATGAAAATCGAGACAGGACTGAACGCCGTGGATGTCGCCCTCCTGGCGGAAGCGATTGACGGGTTCCTGCCCACGAAAGTCTGCGATATCCACTCACACGTGCTGGAGCCGAGCGGATATGTCACGAGCACGCTCGCTGCCCATTTGCAGGGCCGCACGATCGGCCCCGCGAGCTATCGCGAGGCGATGGAGCTCATTTTGCCGGGCGGGCGGCTGGCCGAGGCGCTCCTGTTCCCCTTTCCGTCCCGAGACCACGATCGTCCGGCGATCAATCGCTGGATGTACGACGAGATCGCGACGATGCCCGGATCGTTCGCCGCTCTCGGCCTCGCCATCGTGGCACCGATGGATGACCCCGGGGTGACGGAGGAAGCGATGACCGCCGGTCGCTGCCGCGGGCTCAAGCCGTACCATTTCTATGTCGGACGGCCGGACACCTCGCAAGTGGCGTTGGAGGAGTTCGCGCCGGAATGGATGTGGAAGCAATGCGACCGCCATGGCGCGGTCCTCATGCTCCATCTGATGCGGGATGCGGCGGTTTCGGACCCGGTGAACCGCGCATCCCTGCTGCGGTTAAGCGAAAAATATCCGAATTGTCAGGCGGTCCTGGCGCACGTGGCCCGCTCGTTCAACCACCGGACCGCGCGTGGCCTGAGCGCGCTCGCGAACCGGCCGAACGTCTGCGTCGACACCTCGGCGATCACCGAAAGCGAAGGCATGCGCTGCGCCCTCGAGGTCCTCGGGCCTGGTCGCGTACTCTATGGCTCGGATTATCCCATCAGCCATCTGCGCGGGCGCTGTGTGACCACGGGCAACCAGATGCTCTGGCTCTACGCTGAGGAAAACAAGGCGCCGGAAATGACGCTGATCGGTATCGAGTCGTTGCTCTCGTTGCGGACCGCCTGCTCGCAGGTCGGCCTTGGAAAAGCGGACATCAAGCGCATTTTTCGGGACAACGCGCTCGACGTGCTCGCGCGGTTTCGCGCCTAAACGATCACGGCAGCGGCTGAAGAGGGGCCGGCGCGGAAGGCCCGCTGGACTTCGTGTTCTGGACGAGTTGGCCGAGCGCCGCGCTCAGGAACATGATCGGTTCCGTCAGGCAGAGGAAGGTGAATCCTTTCGCTTTCAACGAGGGGCCGTCGCCGATCATCCACATATTCTTGCCGGCGGCCTTGCCTGCCTGCCGGATGCGATCGACGGCCCCCGTCAGTTCCGGGCTGTCCGGTTGCCAGCAAACGCCGAGGTCGGCGGATAGATCGTACGGGCCGATGGCGATCGCCGTGGTGAGGGGATGCCGCGCGATGGCGTCCACGTTCTCGAGGCCAATCTTGCTCTCGATTTGGGGCAGGATGACGAGGTCGTCCTCAAATTCCTTCCTCCACGTCGCGTAGTTGTAATCCTTGATCCACAAATTTCCGTGACCGCCCGGCCGACGGCGGCCGCGAGGTTTCATGTAAACGGCGTCGCGAATCTCGTCCATCGTCGCGAGGTTTTGCACGTACGGGACGAGGAGGCCGCAGGGTCCAAGGTCAAGCGCGAGACGTACGACGGTGAACTCGGCCGAGGCCGGGCGTATGACGATCGGAAAGCCCATCCGGCGACCGATCGCACACGCATCCGCCACCATTTCGGGCGGGTGGGTCAGGTGCTCGAGATCGACGATCAAGTAATCGAGCCCGGCGTTCATGGCGATCTCGACCAGACCGGGCCAGAAATGGAACGTCGCTATGACGCCATAGGTCGGATGGTGGCCGTTGATTTTTTCTTTGAGGAGGGCACCGGATTTCATTGGCTTCGAAAATGTCGTGCGCTGCGAGGCTGGCGATGCTGCGGTGCCTGTCCGATTTTTGGCCAGGTGTCCCGGGCGGTGCCGGGTTCGACTGCGGTACCGTCAGGCTTTAGCGCATTGCATCATGGTCCCCACACGTCTTGGTCAGCTCGCTGTCGTACTCTTTTCCCTGGCCATGCCGGTTCTCGTCTCCGCAGCCTCGGATGCGAAGGCGATCCTCGAGCAGACGGACGTGTTTGTTGCGGGGGTTCGTTGTTGCTGAACATGCGGGGCTTGACGGGTAACGTGCGGAAGATTGCGCGCAGCCGCGATGGCGGGGAGACGTGGTCGGAAGTGGTGGAAGATAGCAACTTGATCGAACCCCGTTGCCAGGGAAGCATCCAGATGTACACGGATGCCCAGGCGCACGACAAAAGCCGGCTGTTGTTTTCGAACCCGGCGAGCCTCGAGCGGAAGAACATGACCATCCGCCTGAGCTACGACGAAGGCCGCAGTTGGCCGGTGGCCAACAACTTCATGCCGGGCCAGCCGCGTATTCCTGCCTCACCGTTCTCCCCGACCTGACGGCCGCATGCCTTTATGAGCGAGGAGAGAGCAAGGCCTACGAAAAGATTACCTTCGCCCGCTTCAGCTTGGGTTGGCTCACCGATGGCAAGGACGCCGTCGCCGCCCGGCGGCGCTGAGCTGGAACGATCCTGCTCTCGTAGCGCGGCCGCGAGCGCGAGCGAGCGATCTGAGAAGCGGTGGGAGGATCGATGGAGGGACCGTGGCCCGCCATCGGAAATTCTGCGGTTCGTTTGACCCTGAATCGTCGCAACTCGGCGAAAGCTCTGTCGGTAGAGTTTGGAGTCCGGCCTTCAGGCCGTCCGAAAACGATCGGAATTTCTCCGGACGGACCAAAGTCCGGACTCCAAACTCTGGCGTCCGAGCTTCCGCTGGGTTGCGAGAGAGACTCGAGAGCTCGGAGCTCAACGCGGATCAGTCCGCGAAAATTCTCCGGCTGACGTGGACTACTTCGGCTGTCCAAGCTGCGCGACCAGTGCGTCCACGGCCCGCCGCTTGTCGTCGATCGTGAGCGAGGTCTGGCGAAAGATGCAGTGGGCGGCGTGTTCGAACGCGCGCATTTCTGTGGCGAGGGCGGGCAGGCGCTCCAGGGATCCAATGGGAATCTTGATCACGCCGCCGATGTTGGCGTGGATCGGATCGCCGGGGGAGACGGTGATGCCGCCGATTTCGACCGGGCGATTGTAACGCACGTAGCGGACCGCGCAGTGGTGAATGGTCCGTCCCCGCGCGTAGATTCCGAACGGAATAGTCAGGATGCCTTCGATGTCCCGCACGCCTCCGTCGGTCACGACCCCGACGCAGCCGACGCTATGCAGCATCTTGGCCATGCCGTCGCCGAGGACACATTCGTGGTCGGGGCGGCTGCCGACGGCTTTGATCGCCAGCACGACTGGGCTGGGACTTTTCTCGATGGCTTTGAGCAGTTCGTAGTAAAGCTCCGGCTCGGACCGGTTGCCGGGAGTGCTCGAATCGATCTCGCAGGTCATGGCAACGCCAACCGTGGGTCCCACCGTCGGGGTCAGCGACGCGATCGAACCAGCCATATACCACTCGTGAACGGGCGTGGGATCGACGTATCCGATGGTGTTCGCGAGTAAGGCGGTGTCGAAATCGGCGAGCTGCTCGAGAAGAGAATTGAGGAGCATGAGCGTGGGTCCTAATTTGGGTTCCTGATCTGCCAGGCCCAGACTTCGGTCGTGCGTACGCCGGCCATCGATTCGCCGGAGGGAACGATCCATTCGTTGCCCATCTTGACCGCGGGTATGCAGACCACCGGGGTAGGCCACCGCTCGTGCCAGTGGCACCATCGATTCGACTCCACCTCCAGGTAGACGATGTCGTCGGGTAATGCGATGTCGCGCGGTAGCTTTCCCGCCTGCCGCCCGTCGACGCCGCCGAGCACGAAGACTCGCGCGGGGCTCTCGGTGACGGGTGCCGGCGAAGCGCCCGCGAGGGCAGACCAAGGGAGATCGGGCAATTTCTCCCACGCCGCTCCGGGCCGGTAGCGATACGCGTCGTTGAGATAGACGCCGGGTGTTTCCTTCCCGTCCGACGAGCCCACTTCGATGCCACTGATGACATACACCGCGCCGCCCACGGCGGCGGTTACGGCCAGCGCCCGCGTGGGTCCGGGCCACGACGGCAACACCTGCCACTTCGGCGCGGCGGCGGACCGGTCGAGTCGCCAGAAGAAATTTTGACTCACACGCGGCGACCCCCGGCAGTAACCGCCGGAGAGATAAACGGAGTCGTTCGACACCGCGGCGACTGCGCAGGTGGTCGGAGCCGGGAGGGAAGGGCCCGAGGTTATCTCCACCTTTTCGCCGTTCCAGCGGAGGAGGATCGTGTCCTCGAAAACGGTTTCACCGTCTTCGCCGCCGGCAATGAGCACGCCTTCGGGAACGCTGACGGTCGCACCGTATCCGCGAGACCGGGGCAGGCGTCCCGCTGCGGTCCAGGCGCTTTGTCCGGGAAGGAGAACATAGATTTCATCGTAGATTTTTTTCTTTCCGCCCTCCCACGGGCGAAGGTCGGGGAAATTTGCCCCGCCGGCTGCGATCAGCACGCCATCGTGCTGGCCCACCATCATTCCGGCCATACCGGGAACCTGTGGGTAGGCGGGCAATTGCCGCCAGTTGGACGAGGCGACAGAGACGCTTGAGAGCGGGAACTGCACGACGCGGCAGACACTGCGGCCATCGTCGTCGTTCACGAGGTATGCCGCCAACCAATGCGTCGCGGCGAGGGCAAGCGAAACGGAACCCATTTCCTGCTCCGGTCGCTCGCCGGCGAAAGCGAGGTCACGCCATGCGCCCGAGTCTTCGCGACAGAGCACGAGGCTGGCGCTGGGGAAACGCGGCGGAACACCCACCACTCTCCGACCCGAACGCAGTCCGGCCCGTCCGGAGCCAAAGGGAACGGAGGTCAACAAGCCGGGTGGGACGCTCGCTCCCGTGGCGTTCTCTGCCGAGACCTGGGTGTAACCGTCTAGCGTCGGCACCGAGCCCGCGATGGGCTGCGACCACGCGCTACCGCCGACGGGCCCTTCCGCGCTTACGGGCTGGCCGTCCACACCGATCCATTCAACGCGCCAGCGATCGCGGCCCGGAATGAGCGAGGCGTGCAGCCGCCGCGCGATGCCGTTCGCCCCTCCGAGGGTGAGCGGAGTGAGGATAGCCAGCTGCGTCGGTCGGGACGTTTCCATGTCGTCAGGCTGACGATGTGCGTGCGAGGTAAACAATCGCATTTGGCTGGCAAGGTGACCTTACCACCGCAATTGGAGCCGATGGCAAAGGGCAACCGATGCTCGTTGGAGCGACCGTGGGTGTCTCGCGACCTGGCGGAAGCTCGGACCGCAGTGTTTGGAGTCCGGCCTTTTAGGCCGTCCGGGAAGAGTACGATCGGATTTCGGCACGGCCCGAAGGCCGGACTCCAAACTCTTTTCGATCAACGTTGGAGCGACCGTGGGTGTCTCGCGACCTGGCGGAAGCTCCGACCGCAGTGTTTGGAGTCCGGCCTTTTAGGCCGTCCGGGAAGAGTACGATCGGGTTTCGGCACGGCCCGAAGGCCGGACTCCAAACTCTTTTCGATGAACGTTGGAGCGACCGTGGGTGTCTCGCGACCTGGCGGAAGCTCCGACCGCAGTGTTTGGAGTCCGGCCTTTCAGGCCGTCCGGGAAGAGTACGATCGGATTTCGGAACGGCCTGAAGGCCGGACTCCAAACACTTTCACCGAGCGGTGGGAGTCGATCTTGACCGGAGCGACGGGGACGGTTTGCACGGTTCGGCCGGCGATAAACTTCGGCACAATCAGGATGGGCTTGGGCGAAAGCCGTTCGTTGAGCATTTGCAGCATCAGGCGGCAGAGTCGCCGGACGTAGGCGTCGCTCTTGAAGGCATAACGGGCGAGGGAAGGTTCCACCTGATCGAACATCAATTCGGAGTCCCTCGCGATCAGCGAAACGGGATCGGGTACGCCGAGACCGCGCTCCAGGAGATACATGATCACCGTAAAGACATAAGGTGTGCGGGCGACCAGCAGCGCGGTCGGGGGCTGGTCCGACTTGAAAAGCGCGTCGAGCTTGGTGCCGATGCTGCGCGCTGTGCCCGTGTGGCGGACGATCGAAGCGCGGGCACCGTCGCTATGTTCCTCGATGGCCTGTTTGAAACTCTGCTCGCTCGCGAGGTCGCCCGCAGTGCCGAAATCCGGGACCACGAGTGCGAGGTGGCGATGGCCCTTGTGCAGGAAAAGCCCGGCCGCGTGCCGGCAAACGGCGCGGTAGTCCACGTCGAGCGACGGCAGCCGCACGGAAGGATGGCAGGAACCGAGGACGAGGGCGGGAAGGGAGTGTTCGCTGAACCAGCGCTGCACGGCGCGGCTGGTGGAAACGAGTACGCAGCAAGAGACTCGGGATTGGCGAAGGAACGACTCGAGGCCGCGCGTCTGGGCACGGGGCGTGTGCACCGGACTCACATAGACTTCCGTGGTGAAGCCCTGCTCCGCCAGGTGGACCCGCATTTCGTTCAGCCCTTGGGCGAGGATCGAGCCAAGATGCGAAAAGGGCTCGTGCACGATGATCCCAACGCTGCGTCCCGGCGGCTTGCGGGCCCGCCGCGACCCCCGAGGCAGCAGTCGATTGCGGCTGCCGGGACGGATCTCGAACCAGCCGTCCTTCGCGAGGGCGCGCAGGGCGCTGTGTATAGTGGGCCGGCTGGCTTGGAAGAGCTCGCAGAGACGTCGTTCGCCGGGCAGGGATCCGTCCCAGACCCCATCCTCGATGCCTTTGCGGATGGCCGCGGCGATTTGCGAGGAGAGAGAGATTCGGCGTGGAATTTCGAGCATGCTGGTGAACTGCTCACAAAGCCTTACCAGAAGTGGAGGCGAGTTCGAGCGGGAACGGCCAGCCTGTCGATCGAAGAAATCGAAAGGGTGAAAGGGACCGCGGTCTCCCGGTGTGAAGTCGCGGCCGTCAGATCGGGGCCAGGACGGCCAGCGCATCGCCCACGCGCACGGAACGTTGTATCCGAAGCACAACAACGCGCCCCGCGTGTTCGGCCCGAACGAGCGCGGTTCGACCCGAGAGCCCGAATACATCGCCGATCGGCGCCCCGCTCCGGACGCGCGCGCCCAGTTTCGTCCGGGGGACGAACAGACCGTCGAAGGGGGCCCGATGATGTACCTGCAGATGGGTTTCGCGGGCATTGCGAGTGATGCGCGTGACCTGGGTGCGCAGCCGGGGTTTTGCGCCCGGCACCAGGCCGAGGGCGATCAAAAGCCGGCGGAGGCCGAGGTCGAGGGCCGCCAGATCGGCGGGCGCGACGTCGCCTTCGCCGCGACATTCCGTGTAAATGGCAGGAACGCCGCGCTCGGCGGCAGCGCTCAACGTGCGGCCGGGCAGGAACGGGCCGGACCAGCACCAAAAGCGATCGAAGCAGGCGGCCATCGCGCGCTGGGTGCGCTCGATGGGCGCGCCGATGCCGGTGACGTAACCCACCCAGGGCAGCAGCCGGTTGGCCATGCCCGCGCTATGGAAATCGACGTAGTGCGTGACCTGCGCGAGCATCTGTTCGTTGAACAGCCAGGCGAGGCGGCTCGTCGGCGGACCGCGGCGGTTGCCGGGAAAGCTGCGCGCGAGATTCGCGCCATCGTCGGGCCGGCAGCGAGCTCCGGCGAAAAAAGCGTCTTCGTTCAAGACCGGCACGAAAACCACGGTGCCGCGCAGCGCCCGCGGTTTCCAGCGTTGCACCCATTGCTGGAGGAGGGTGGGGCCTTCGTACTCGTCGCCATGCGTCGCGCCGTTGACCAGCAGCACCGGTCCGGGGCCGCCGCGCCAGATGAGCGCCTCGAAGCCGACCCCATCGCGCGCAATGCGGCGGCGGTGGAAACCGTTGGGCAGGGCGGCGAGATCGACGAGCAAAGGGCGATTTTTTCTTGTCATGGCGAAATCGATCGAACGTTTGGAACCTAAGCCGTAACGATGCAGTTGAAAGGTGCCACCGCTTGGGAACCGATTGATGGTGAATGAAACCTAATCGATCGAAGGGCGAAAGCCCGATTCACCGAACGGTGGCCGAAAAAATCCAGTTCGAAAGTGTGGGCCAGTCGATCCAAATCGAGTTCACCGAGCAACAACTGAGCGCGCATGCGGGCACGGCAACGTTCCGGTCGTTTCTGCATCAGAGCCCTCAAAAACGAATTCCTACTGCATCGTTGCGGCTCAGACTCGTGTTTTAATCCATACCGGTCTCCGACCGCCGTTTGGGGAAAACCGCACGTACGGCGGTGCGGGAGCCTTTGCCGTCGCCATGCGGCCGGGGCGACCCGATCGAACGCCACCGTCCGAGCTTCCGCCGGGTCGCGAGACAGTCTCCCCCTCGTGCCGCTCCAAAGGAGATGCGGACGGCCGATCCGTGGAGGGCCTCGCTCCGTCGAGGCCGGGATTGCGCGGCTGCGCGCTGCCAATGGCGCACACCTGCGACGGTCGTTGGCGAAAGGACGGAGGCAAATCCCGGCCACGAGGCACCGTGGCCCTCCAAGGGAGGTTTCGTCGGGCTTCGAATTGGCCTGCTTGGCAGGCCGCGAGCATGTTTGCGGGCTTGCCCTCCTCGATGGGGTAGGACCTCTTCGACGGTCGGAATTCGCTTATGACCCCTCTCGTTTTACCCCTCAGGTGCCTGTTTCTTTTCGTCCTTTTGACGGTGGCCGCCTTTTCGGTTCGCGCCGCCGGCGATCCGGCGGCGGCGGGGATGAACGCGGAGCGCGTGGCCTCGATCGCGGAACGGTTAAATGCGTATGTGAAGGAGGGATACATTCCCGGGGCGGTGACCCTCGTGCAACGCAAAGGCGTTCTCGCCCAGGTCGAGGCCGTCGGCTGGCAAGACATCGAAGCCGGAAAGCCCATGCGTACCGACTCGATCTTTCAAATCATGTCGATGAGCAAGCCCATCGCCGGGGTTGCCGCGATGATGATGGCCGAGGAGGGAAAGCTTCGGCTGAACGACCCGGTCGAGAAGTTACTTCCGGAGTTTCGCGGCCAGTGGATGATCGAGAGTCGGACGGAGTCCAGTCGGGTGCTGAAGAAACCCGCACGCCCTGTCACCATCCGGGATCTCATGACGCATACCTCCGGGCTGAGTGGAGGTGCACCTCCGGGAATTGCGGAGCTGCTTTCCAAGATGGATCGCACCCTCGCCGAGGCTGTCGCGATTTATGCGCAGCAGCCGCTCGAGTTCGAGCCAGGCAGCCGCTGGCTTTACTCGAATCCCGGCATCGCCACCCTGGGCAGGTTGGTCGAGGTGGCCTCCGGCCTGTCCTACGAAGAATTTCTGACGAAGCGCATCTTCCAGCCGCTGGGCATGTCCGACAGTTCTATTGTTCTTCCCGTCGAGAAACGAAACCGCCTTGCGGCAATTTACACGAGCGCTGCCGGAAAGCCGGTCAAGGCCGGCGAAATGGCCCTGGGCGGGGATGCCATGAAATTCCGGCCGGACGCCAAATATTCCGGTCCCGAATACGCCGTCTACTCGACGGCCCGGGATATGGCCGCGTTCTATCAAATGATGCTCGATCGGGGGACGTACAACGGACGGCGGTTGCTCTCGCCCGCCTCGGTCGAGCTGATGACGAAGGTTCACACCGGCGAACTGAAAGCCGGCTGGGTCGCTGGCACCGGTTTTGGGCTGACGTGGGAGGTGACCAAGGATCCGCTGGGGGAGGCTCTGTATCTTTCGTCTGGCACCTTCCATCACGGCGGCGCCTTCGGCACTTTCGGCTGGGTCGATCCTCAAAAGGACCTTGTCGGGGTTTTTCTCATCCAATGGTCAGGTAACCGTCAGGATGTCCGCGATGCATTCATCGCCATGACCGGAGCCGCGGTGGAGGCGGCGCCAGCGGTGCGCTGAACGCACGCTTCTCCACGTCGATCCAGTTTTTACGGGAGCTCGCAGAGGAAGCGGAGGACGGAAGCGCTGCGCGTCTGCAAGGTCAGACGAAAGACTTCAGGAGGTCAGGGCAGCCCGGAAAATCGTCGCCTGAGTTCGGACATCTACCTACTGGCGTCGACCTTCCGCCTTTCGCTGCCTCCGCGAACTCCTGTTAAATCGGTTTGAAGGTTCGACCTTCGTAAAGGCTTTCGACTCGAAGTGGACGCAACTTGAAATCAGAACCGACGAGAGAGACCGATGAACGGCTGGTAGTCGGGCGCGGACCGGGTGATTCCGAAATTGCAGCCGAGATCGAGCTGCGTGTCGGCGGAAACGGCGTACGTGAGTCCAAAGTCGAGTTGGCCCTGCCAGCGAAACCCCGGGGCATTACCGGTGACGGCGACCAATTCGATGTAGCCACCGAGGTTTTTCGCGATGTCGTGGGCGAAGGTGATGGAGTTGAGGAATTCCGTGTCGTGGCCGCCGAGGCCGTCGCTCACGAAATCGACTTCGGTCATCACGGCCGAGCCCCAGCCGCCGGGGAGTTCATAGCCGAGGACGAAAATTACGCCGCCCTCCGTTTCGCCATTGCGCACCGCGGAAGAAGACAAAGGCCATTTCACGAAGGGCATGATCGCAAACGCGGTCGAGCCGCCATCGTTGCCCCAAAGATTGACTTTGAGCCGCGTAACGATGTCGCCGAAGCCCGAGGCCGCTTCGGAGGTTCGAGCGTTACGGTCCTCGGTTTTCGTGCGCACGTACGGATCGACCATCAGTTGAAAGTCGACGTGGTTGAGCAGTCCCACCTTCAAATTGACGGGAGCCACGACAAGATCGCGAGTACGGACGTCGGTGCCCGCCGAGGTGTCGCGGTCGGAGGTAAAATTGAGGAAATCCATCTCCACTTGGAAATGACCCGCGTCGACGGTGTAGGGACTTTCCGTCTGATCGGGGCGATCGGTGGAAAGCTCCCGCATCAGTTCCTTCGGCGTGGGCGCGAGAAGCGTGTAGTTGCTTTTGTCCGCCCGGGCGGCGGTTTCCGGCGGTTGCGCGCGCAGTCCAATCTCCGCAAAGCCTGCCCCGAGAAGAGCCGCGAGGGCGGCGGCACTCCGGATTGCATCGTGACGGGTAACGAAGGCTGAGTGCCGACCGATCGGGAATAGGTGTCTCATAAAAAAAGGGGCCGGGGAGGAGAAGGGCATTGATGCCCGATCACTTAAAATTAGTATTACAATAAAAAGTTAGGCAAGGCTATATTTAACGCTGCAACTATTCTTTCTTAAGTCCGAGGACTCTTTTATTGGAGCGGAGTGCGTCCCCTTAAATCTACGCAGCGTTCAACCTGAGACCAAGATGAGTCCGAAGAATCGAGCTTTCGAATCTATTTCACAGGATCTCGCAGAGGTAGCAAAGGGCGGAGGCGCTGAACTTCGAGAAGTCGAAGGGCGGCGAGCGGATGGCAGATGTCGAAGGCCTGAAAGCTGGGACTTCGCTTCCTCTGCGACCTTCCGTGTAAACTGCGGATAAACTCCGGATTCTTACGACTTGGTCCACAGATTACGCAGATTACGCAGATGACCGATCCGACAGTTGGGAGTCTGCGATGGAGGTGAGCTCGAAGGGATCAGCCCATTTTTTGAGGATTCCACGCTAAGGCGCGTAGGCGCGAAGGGATAAGTCGATTTACGTTGATGGACGGATCTGCACGATTGGATCTGCGGGCGGTCGGATGCAATTCAACGCCATTCGATCGATTTTGGCTTGTCCTCCTTCGCGGCCTTCGCGGCTTCGCGTGAGAAATTTCCGTCGATCGTAGTCGCGGCCCGAAAGGTCAGGTTTTTCTTCTTACGATAGGGATTACAGCCTCCCGGCCTCCGACTGATAACTCTCCTTCCGCTCCCTGACCTCGTCCCCTGTTCCGCTCTCTGCTTCCTTCGCGCGAGACCCTCCGATCTCCGTCTCCGCCTCCTGGATTCTGGATTCTGGATTCTGGATTCCAAATTCTCTCCGACTGCTCCCCCACTTGCAATTGACGATGCACTTGCAGGAGGGAAATTTGTCCTCACCATAGCGGGAATGAGCGTCAACGAGATCAAAGGAGAGCTCGATCGTATGTCGGCTTCGGAGCGTGCCCAAGTGCAGGAATATTTGCGGATTCTCCGTTGGAAGGAAACTCCGTCGCTTGCGGATCGGCTTACTCAGGCTCATTCCAAGATGGACGAAGGAGGAAAGATTACCGCGGATAGAGTCGAACGTCACCTTGATCGGTTGCGCAGCGAAAAAGAGTAAATGTCACCGTATCGATACGTTCTCGAGGAAGCTACGTTCGAGGCCTTTGTACAATTGCCCGAAGTTGAGGCCGACTTGTTATGTTCTTATTTTCGCTGGCTCTCCTCCCATCCACATGCCGAGGGCGATGGCTGGCATAAAGACACGGTAGGTCGCATCCACTTTGCCAGCCTCTGCGGCCCATTTGTAGTCGTGCATTGGACGGACCACGCCGTGAAGGAAGTGCGTATCGTGCAGATTTTGCGCGATTAATTCCCGCAGGTCACCGCGAGCCCAATTTGGTGTCTCGCGAAGACGCGAAGAGAAGGAAAGCACCCTCCGGGGAGGGCCACGGTTCCTCGTGGCCGGGATTGCGCGCCTGCGCGCTGCCAACGTCGCAGTTACACCCAAACCCCGGCATCGGCCAATTTTTTACAGGAGCACGCAGAGGCCGGAATAGATCAGAGACCGCAAAGAGAGGTCAGCGGTCAGCTCAGACGTGGGATCGTCAACCTCCAATCGAAACCGAGACCACAAACGTCCCTGAGTTTTTACAGGAGCACGCGGAGGTCGGAAGAGATCGGAATGGGGAAGAGGTCACGTGTCGGCGTTCAGCTTCGAAATTTCTCCGATCCTGACCTCTGCCCCTGCCACCTGAGCTCTTCCGCAAATCCGCCTTCGCGCCATTCGCGTTTCGCGTGCTCTGTAAAAAATCGTTCGAGGTGCAGATCGGGCTCATCTTGAACGCGAATTGGAATTACCAAGCCTCCGGCAGCATCGTCCGCTTTGGATTCGCCGGGTCAAAGAGGACAAAGACCGGTTTCTCGGATTCGAGTCGCTCGCGAGCCAACGCGACGATGTTGGCTTGGTGGCGACGTAGCACCACTGTTTTGCCGCCGCCCCGACTCAGCGCGATCGCGTATACCCGCTGCCGGTTGATCTGAGTGCGAGTCGGCTCGACGCTCGTGACGAGCGCTTCGGCGACGGTGCCACGTTCGAGTAACGCGATTGTCCGTCGTCGCGCGAGCAGTGTCCAACCGGCAACGGTGAAACCGACGAACGGAAAAATCCACGTGAGGAGTAAGACCAAGGATCCCTCGCTCAGGCGAGCACCCTCGATCCTGCTTACTGCGGGGTTTTTGGCCAGGTAACGTACGGTGACCTTTTCGCCCACATGCCACCGAAAGCCTGTCGTGAAACACTCGCCTTGGAACTGCCGGTTCGACGGTGGCTGAAAGGAGAACGTGTACCGCATCACCTTCACCTTGTTGATGCTCATATTCGATTCGGAGACCGATTCGACGCGGCCGGAAACCGTGGCGGCATCGTTCAGGCGAACGTCCTGGAGGTAATTCCAAGGCGTGAAAAACCAGACGAAGAGCATCCCAAAACACCCGAAGAACGCTCCGAATAAAGTCACGATCCACGGTGCCGATTGCCGAAGCGCGGCACGGTGAATTGCCGGCGAAACCATCCGCCGGGGCGTCGGTGCAGCGAGAAACGCCGCCATCTCGTCGTCGGGAATCGCGGGTTGCGGGCTCATGCGGTCACTATTCGCGGCGATATGCCGAGAACAAGTCCGATTCGTGCGGAGAAAAAGGACGCGATCTCTCCGGCGTGATTGCGATCTGCGCAGACGCTCGGCCAATCCCGGCCACGCCAAAGAGACGGTCTCGCAACCGCTCCCGGGCCAGCCCCCGCAGCGGCACCTCATCACCGTCCTAGCCTCGGCTCAGATCGAAAAGATCCGCTCCCTTGGGCACACTCCAGTCTACCGCCATCCCAACGCAAAGATCGACTCCCCCTCGCTGCAAAAGTGTTTGGAGTCCGACCTTGAGGCCGTCCGAAACCCGATTGCACTCGCTCCGGACGGACTAAAGTCCGGACTCCAAACTCTGTCGTCCTAGGGTCCGCCGGGTTGCCTGAAAGTCTTCAAAGCGTGGCATGTTTTCCATCGTAGCGACTGCGTTGAGACGCATCGAGTTTTGGCGGCCGAAAGGGGGTTCGCAGGGACGATGGCGAAATCTTGCGAAAGCAGTGCCTCCTGGTTTTGCTCTTTTCCGTTCTGGGCGACGGCCGCCGAACGCCCTTTTCTGACGATGAACAAAACCATTTTGTCGTGTCGACGCGCGGTCTGCGTCGCTTCCCTCCTCGTCGCGCATGTCGTGTGGTCGCCTCTTCATGGTGCCACCGGATCGGATGAGCCCGCTGCAGTGACCGAGCCCGGCGAATTGCCTCGTTTTGCCGGCCTCGGCTCGCACTCGCGTCCGATGAGCGATAACCCGGAGGTCCAACGGAGCTTCGACCAGGGCGTGGCGTTTATCACGGGTTTCAACCACGACGAAGGGCTGAGGGCGATGCAGCACGCGACGCGCGTCGATCCGAATTCGTTAATGGCATGGTGGGGAGTGGCCCTGGCGTGCAGTCCCCACATCAATAACACGGGTGTATCCGCAGAACGTGCGAAGCTCGCGCTCGAGGCGTTGGATCGCGCCAAGAAGGCCACCGCGGTCAGTCCGGTCGAGCGTCAGCTTCTCGATGCCATGGATCGGCGGTTTTCGGACGACCACAAGGCGCCGCGCGCGCCGCTCGAAGAGGCGTACGCCGCGGCGATGCGCACGGTGTGGCAGGCACATCCCGAGGATGCCGATGTCGGCGCGTGGTTCGCCGATGCCATGATGATGTTGCGTCCCTGGGATCTCTGGACAAAGAAAGGCGAACCTCAGCCGGGTACGGAGGAGATCCTCGCGGTGTTGGAGGCGGTCGTGAAAATCGATCCGAATCACCCGCTCGCCAACCACCTGGCCGTCCATGCGTATGAGGCGTCCTCGCAGCCGTCGCGAGGGCTGGCGGCCGCCGATCGTTTACGGACGATTGCACCCGGCATTGCCCATCTGGTGCACATGTCTTCGCACATCGACGTTCGCTGCGGTCAGTGGGACGAGGCGATCGTCGCCAACACCCGTTCCATTGCGGTGAATCGGGAGTATCGGAAATCGGTTGGCGCGCCGCTCAGTGGCTTTTTGAGTTATATCGGACACGATTATCACATGCTCACCTATGCCGCGATGATGAGCGGCCGCGGTGCGCTTGCGGCGCAGACGATGCGAGATTTGTTCTCGCAGATGCCGGTGGAGTGGAAACGCGACTCGCCGACGGCAGACGGCTACCTCGCGATGCAGTTCGATGTGATGAAACGTTTCGGACAATGGGATGAAATTTTGGCCGCACCCGAGCCCGACGAAAGCTATCCGCACGCTCGTGTCTGGCGATTGCTCGCTCGCGGGATTGCTCTGGCGGTCAAGGGCGATCCCGTCGCCGCGCGTGTGGAGGAGAACGCGTTCATCGAAGCTAAAGCGAAAATTTCTCCGAAGGCGACTTACCGTAAAAATCCGCTTCCGGATATTCTCGAAATTGCGGCGCGCCTCTTGGACGGCGAAATCCTGATTCGGGAAGGCAAGATCGATCTGGCCTTGGAGCGTCTGCGCGAAGCGGTGGAGCGCGAAGATAAGCTCCGTTACGCGGAGCCTCCGGCGTGGGCACAACCCATCCGTCACGCGCTGGGAGCGGCCCTGTTGCAGCGCCTCCGTTTGGAAGAAGCGGAGCGGGTGTATCGCGAGGACCTCGCCCGCACCGCAGATAACGGCTGGTCGCTGTTCGGTTTGGCGCAAACCCTGCGCCTGCAGAACAAGAACCCGGACGAGGCCGCTGCGGTCGAGGCGCGGTTTCGAGCGGTCTGGGCCAAGGCGGATGTCACTCTGACGTCGTCCTGTTTGTGCCAACCCGGCCAGTAGCGAACGTTGCCAATGCCCGATTGCGTTCAACCGGAGACGAAGATGAGTCCGAAAGTGTATGTCTCCGAACCCGGTTAACAGGAGGACGGAAGAGGGAGCAGAGGACGGAGGTGGACGGCAGATACAAGCGGTCAGCGGTCAGAGGTCAGATAAGATCGGAACTGAGTTGTCTGACATCTGAGTCCCGACCTCTGACCGCTTTCCCTTGTCCTCCCGACGCACCGGCGCCTCCGCCCCTCTGCGCCCTCTTGCCGACTCCTGTTAAAATCCTCCGGTGAATTTGGCTGAACGGAGTCGATCCATTTTTTCACAGGAGCACGCAAAGGTAGCAGAGAACGGAGGTGGACGGCAGATAGCGGCGGTCTCTCGACGTTTCTTCGTTCGCAAGTTGCGACCGCTTCCCTTCAACCTTCCGTCTCTCCTATGGAAATCAAACGCAACGGTTCCCAGGCTTCCTCCCCAGGATCGGCCGAGTATTTCACCGGGTCGGTTCGGATCGATCCTTTGTTTCAGCCCAAGGACACGTCTCGCCTTTTCGGCGCTAGCGTCACGTTCGAGCCCGGAGCCCGCACTGCCTGGCACACGCATCCGGTGGGTCAGGTCCTGATCGTGTCCGCCGGTTGCGGTCGCGCCCAGCGCTTGGGTGGACCGATCGAGGAGATCGGTGCCGGCGATGTCGTTTGGTTTCCGCCGGGCGAGAAGCATTGGCACGGTGCCGCCCCGACCACCGCGATGACCCATCTCGCCTTCGTAGAGCAACTCGAAGGCAAGAGCGCCGAGTGGATGGAGAAAGTCACCGACGAAGAGTACCGCGCTTGAGACCCGTCCCCCCCGTCGGACAACCGAACGTCATGCCGCGCACCATGACCTCCGGCACATGCGGGGCGGGGGACGCATCTGCTAAGCTCGACGGCGATGAAACCCGTCACCGTCCTCGCCGTCCTGACTCTCGCCTCCCTCGTCCTAGGCGGTGCTCAGCTCGCGTGGGCTGCCGATCTCGCTCCCGCTCAAGCGATGATCGAAAAGAAGGCGTTTGCGGAGGCAATTCCTCTGCTCGAGGAGATCGTCGCGGTTGAACCGGCCAATTCCGAAGCGTGGTGCCTTTTGGGCGATGCCTTGAGCTCGCGAGTGAACGAGGTTGGCCTGATCCAGAAAATGTCCGTCGCGAAACGCGGGCTCGCCGCCTACAACCGCGCCGTGGCCGCGGACCCTCGCTCGATCTCCGCCCATCGCGCGCTCGTTCAGTTTCACCTGCAAGCGCCTTCCTTTGTCGGTGGCAGACGCTCCGAAGCCTACGGTCACGCCAACGCCCTCGCCGGCCTCGATGCCTGGCAGGGTAATTTTTGGCTGATACGTCTGGCTTTGGACGACGACAAACCGGCCGAGGCGTTTGCCGCCTGCGATCGCCTGCTCGCCCTCGAACCCGAGCGTTACCGCGTCCTCTATCAACTCGGTCGGACCGCCGCGGTCGCGGGCGATCAGCTTCAACGAGGAGCCGACGCGCTGCGGAAAGCGCTCGCACTCGAACCCGGGAAAGACGACCCCAGCCTCGCACACGCGAACTTACGCCTGGGTCAGATTCTCGAAAAGCAGGGTGATCGTACCGGCGCGATCGCCGCCTATTCCACAGCCCTGAGATTGGACGAAAAATTGACCGACGCCAAGACACGGCTCGCGAAGCTGCGTTGACCTCTCAACACTCCGCTCGATGCCTGCGCGCACGAAACTCCTGCGAACCCGGTCCGCGACGTTCGCGGCTTTCGCGCTCACCGTGGGAGTCGCCCTGCTTCCGCTCTATATCGGCGGGCAATTCTCGATCGCGGCCGGACGCGGGCAGGCTCTCCTTGCACTCGCGTTGCTCTACGTCACGGTCGCCCTGTTCGACGAGGAATTGATGGGCGGGACCCAGGCACCGGAGTGGCGACGCGGGCTCTATTTCGTCGTTCAAATCGCGTTGGTCGGAGCGATCTGTGCGCTGACCAAGTTGAACGGGATGTCTGCCCTCTGTCTATTACCCCTCGTCAGCAACATGGTTGCCACGCTTCGGCCGTTCCCGGCGGCAGTCTCCGTAAGCGCCGTCTTCGCGGTCTATCTGACAACCTATTATTGGAGTATGGGCACCCGCGGTATGGTGGGCAGCGCGCTCTCCATGCTCGCGGGCTTTTCTTTTGTGATCGTTTTCACCCGGATCGCGGTACGCGAAAACGAAGGCCGCGGTCGTGCGGAGGAGCTGTCGAAAGAACTTGCGACCGCGAACGGGCAGTTGCGCGAATATTCCCGTCGCGTCGAGGATCTGGCGATGACGCGGGAGCGGAACCGGATGGCGCGCGAGATTCACGACAGCCTGGGCCATTACCTCACCACGGTAGCGGTCCAACTCGAGGCGGCGCAGGCGCTCTATGCCACCGAGCCGGAACGCGCACTCGGTTCGATCGCCAAGGCCCACGGTTTGACGCAGGAAGCGCTGATCGAGGTGCGCCGTTCGGTGGGGGCGTTGCGGGCGGAAGGCCCGGATCGCCCGTTGCCCGAACGATTGCGCGAACTTGCGGTGTTGGAGGCCGGTGCACCGGTCACGCTCACCCTCTTGGGCGAACCGCGCGGGCTCGGTCCGGAGGTCGCCCATGGCCTCTATCGCACCGTGCAAGAAGGTCTTACCAACGTCCGCAAACATGCCGATGCCCGCACCGTGGAGGTGATTCTCGACTATCGCGACTCCACCCGGGTGATCGTCGTAGTCGCCAACGACGGTGAAAGGCGCGCGCCACCGTCCACTCCTCTTCCGGTGCGCGCCGGAAGCGATTCGGACGTATCGACGGCGCAGCCGGTTGGCGGTTTCGGCCTTCGAGGGCTGCGAGAACGGGTCGAACTGCTCGGTGGCCAAATCGGTGCGGGCCCGGGCGAGAACGGCGGATTTCGTTTGCGCGTGGAGGTCCCCGCATGAGTGGGAAAAAGCTCCGTCTGCTGTTGGTTGACGATCAAGCGATGTTTCGCGAAGGGCTTCGTACGCTCTTGGGGCTGCAACCGGATTTTGAAATTGTGGGCGAAGCCGCCGACGGTGCCGCTGCCGTGGCGCTGGCGCGTCCGAACGCACCCGACGTTGTCCTGATGGATTTGCGGATGCCGGGTGTCGGTGGAGTGGAAGCGACGCGGCGCCTTCGGGCGGAATTTCCTCAGCTCAAGGTGATCGTGCTGACCACCTTCGAAGAGGATGAGGAAGTCTTTGCCGCATTGCGGGCGGGCGCGGTGGGCTACTTGTTGAAGGCGTCACCCTCGGTTAAATTATGCGAGGCGATCCGCTTGGCGGCACGAGGCGAATCGCTCTTGGAACCGTCGGTCGCGGCCAAGCTGGTCGCAGAGTTTTCCCGCCTCGCCCCCAAAGTACCGCAGGCTCCGCTTAAATCGGTCGCGTTGGCGGAGCCATTATCCGCGCGCGAGCGTGACGTTCTCCGCTTTCTGACGGAAGGGCTGAGCAACAAAGAAATCGCCGGGCGACTTTCGATCGCCGAGGGCACCGTCAAGAATCACATGAGCCAAGTCCTGGGTAAACTCGGCGTCCTCGATCGCACCCAGGCGGCGCTGCGGGCGCGAGAGCTGGGGCTGATCTGAACGGCAGGTCGTTGGTCATGGTGGAGCCCGGCGCGATCGTGACCTCCGGCACATGCGGAGGAAAGGGGAGTTCCGGTAGGCTGAGGGCATGGACACTTTCAATCTGATTCTTGTGATCGCGCATGTGGCGGGCGGGCTGGGTACACTGGTTCTCGGGCCCATGGCCATGGTGGCTCGGAAGGGCGGCAAGCGGCATGTCGACTGGGGCCGGATATACTACCGCGTGATGATGTGGGTTCTCTTCTCCGCGGTGGTACTTTCGATCACCAAACGCTTCGTTTTTTTCCTCGTCGCAGTGACCGTCCTATCGTTTTACAGCACGTTCACCGGCGTGCGCTGCATCTACCAAAAAGGAAAGGGCGCGGCCAATGCGCGGGGCATTTGGGTCGACTGGCTGATCACCGGCGCGGTGTTCCTTTTCGCGCTCGGCATGACGGCCTATGGCGCGCTGGCGCCGCGGGTGGATTTGACGCTGGCGATTCTCTGCACCGTTTTCGGATCGTTGCTCTTGATCGATTCCGGGCGGGACATCCTGCGCTATCTCCGTCCGTCGAAGGATCCCCTGTGGTGGCTGTATTACCACATCAGTCGGATGATCGGGTCGTACATCGCGGCCGTGACGGCCTTTGCGATCAACCAAATCGCCCCGCGCGTTCCCGCAAACCAGCAGATTTGGGTTTGGATCGGACCGACCCTCTTGCTCACCCCCTTGATTGTCGGGTGGCAGATCGTCTATCGCCGCAAAGCGAAGCTGCGTGCGAAGGCCGCGGCCGCGGCCGCTTCGGAAGAGATCGCGACGCAGAGCCGAATCACAATTTCACCGGTATAGCGGATGGCAGGGCCGACGTTTTTCTTCATCGAGTCATGCCCCGGGTACCCCCTGTTTAAATCCAAGGGCAACGGCGAGTTTGCCTTGGCGGTCGTCGAGCGTGACAAAGCGTTTCAGGGTCATGTGAGCCGCTCACGCAGCGCTTCCCGATTCGAGGTGTTTCCCTTTCCTTCGAAACCCGAGTCGCTCTTGACGCGGTTTTTGAGCCCGTACCGGCAAAGGGTGCGGACGCGGGGATTCGCGGGGGGGTCGCCGGCAAAAACTTGAGCTAGCGGGAGAGGCTCGCGAGTGCTTCTCTCGGATCATGCGCTCTGTCCCCGCTTCGACTGACTCCACCTCGTTTCAGCGCTTTCTCGGTGGAATCGAACGCGTCGGCAATGCGTTGCCTCACCCGGCCACGCTGTTCGTCCTGCTCGCCGCCCTCGTGATCCTGCTTTCGTTTATCCTCAACGCGATCGGCGTTCAGGTCATTCACCCGGGGACGGGTCAGCCGGTGGGGGTGGTCAACCTTCTCTCCGTCGAGGGTCTGCATCGGATTATTGTCGGCGCGTTGCCCAATTTCGTTCAGTTTGCACCGCTGGGAACCGTGATCGTCTGTCTGATTGGACTGGCGGTCGCGGAATACAGCGGGCTGATCGGCGCCGTATTGCGCGTCACCGTCCTGGCGACGCATCCGCGGCTGTTGACCCTCGTGGTGGTGTTTTGCGGGACGATGTCTCACACGGGGAGCGACGTCGGTTACGTGCTTTTCATTCCTCTCAGCGCTGCGCTTTTTCATGCCGTCGGACGCCATCCTCTGGTCGGACTGGCGGCGGCGTTTGCGGGCGTTTCCGGAGGATTCGCGGCCAACATTTTGCTCAGCACCAGCGATGTCCTTTTGAGTGGAATCAGCCAGGAGGCAGCCCGCCTCATCCGGCCCGATTATGTCGTGAACCCCATGTCGAATTATTACTTCATGGCTGTCTCGGTCGTGCTGATCGTCGGACTCGGCACCTGGGTGACCGAACGAATCGTCGAACCGCGCCTGGGACGCTATGAAGGCACGCTCACGGCGGCGCCGCTGGCAGGTCTCGACGCCCGGGAAAAAAGCGGCCTCCGCTGGGCTATGGCCGCAGGCTTGGCGTTGACAGTCGCGATCCTGGCGGGGCTGCTTCCGCAGAATGGGTTTCTGCACGATCCCAAACAGCCCGGATTCCTGCAGTCGTATGCGATTCGCGGACTCGTCTTCTTTATTTTTCTCTACGGATTGGTGACCGGTCTCGCCTACGGCATTGCGGCCGGCACGCTTCGCAGCGATCACGACGTGATCAAGGGAATGACGCGATCGATCCAGGACATCGCTAGTTATATCGTTCTGGTTTTCTTCATCGCGCAGTTTGTGAGCGTCTTCGCCTGGACCAACCTCGCCGTGGTTCTCGCGGTCGAGGGGGCGGAGTTCCTGCGCTGGCTCGATCTCGGCCCCATCCCGCTGATGATCGCTTTTGTCCTCCTCGCTGCGGTCATCGATCTGGTGCTCGGATCGGCCTCCGCCAAATGGGCGGTGATGGCGCCCATCTTCGTCCCCATGTTCATGCTCTTGGGATACTCTCCGGAGATGGCGCAGGCGGCGTACCGGATTGGCGATAGCGTCGTCAATATCGTGACACCGCTGATGAGCTACTTTCCGCTGATCCTGACGTTCATGCAGCGCTATCAACCGGCCGCGGGCATCGGCACCTTGATTGCGACGATGCTGCCGTATTCGTTGTGGTTCCTGATCGGCTGGACGCTCTTTTTGACGCTGTGGATTCTCCTTGGTTGGCCGCTGGGACCCGGAGCGCCCCTTTTCCTTCCCGCAGAACAGCCAAACGGATCGTAGAAGGAAACCTTCGCCGCAGTCATTACCGCGTAGACCGTTGGCGCTCAACTGCCGGGTGAGATGCTTGCGAGAAGAGGCTTGCCTTGCCATGTGTTCAACTGAACCTGTGTTAGTTCGTACATGTTGACCGCACGTCGGTATCCGTTCTCCACCTCCTCCTCGCCTCGCGCTTTTCGATCTCTTCTTTCCGTTCTCGTTATTTGGGTTGTGTTTATGTCAGGCCATTCGGCAAATATTCCTGCGCTGCGACAGTTGCTTGCCGCCCGTTTTCCCACTGCCGTTCGTGCCCCGGCCAGTGTGTTTCCCGTGGGCTGGCCGGCACTCGACGAGGCTCTGGGTGGATTGCCGAAAGGCGCTTTGACGGAGGTCATCTGTGCCGCACCCAGTTGCGGCGGTCAGCTTCTTTTGGGGCAACTCCTGCGACAGACACGCGCGCAGAATGTGCGAGTGGCGTTGATCGATGCCCACGATGCGTTCGATCCCTGTTCCTGGCCCCCGGATTGGCTGGCGCATCTCGTCTGGGTGCGTGCCCGGACCGTGGGGGATGCCATGCAAGTCGCGGACCTCTTTGCGCGTGACGCCAACCTCGGGCTCGTCGTGCTCGATCTCCGTCACGCCACCGAGCGCGAACTTCAACGCATCCCGGCCACGCAATGGTACCGGCTGCAACGTGCCGTCGAGCAAAGCAATGCGCCGTTCGTCGTAAAAACCCCGCTCGCTCGTGTACCCAGCGCTCAACTCCGCTTCGTTCTGGAGGGGTCGCATTCGCTGCGAACGGATAGCGCACCCCGTTTGGACCTGATGGGCCAACTCCCGTTTGTCCCTCAACGTCAGCGTCGTCAGGCGAATGTGGGATGAACGCGTGTGTCGTTTTATCCTCGGTCACTTCCCGCGTCCCATGTTTGCCGTCCTCCATCTCGCCGACTTTCCGCTGCAGGCCCTGTTGCGGACGCGGGCCGACTTGGATCGTCAACCCGTCGCCCTTCTCGGCGATGCGCGTCGCGAGGCGCCGGTGATCGCCTGCAATCCCCTGGCGCGCAGCGCCGGGGTGGAGCTCGGCTTGACGGGACCGCAGGCGCTGGCGCGGTGCGCCGGCCTGACGCTCTGCCTTTCCGTGCCGACCGCCGAAGCGGACGCGCAAGCGGCGTTGCTTTCGGTGGCGTTCTCGCTTTCTCCGACCGTCGAGGCGACCTCGCCGGGCGTCGTCACGCTGGACGTGAGCGGCCACCGTGCCGACGAACGCGAATCCCGGTTGTGCGGAGCGATGCCTCGCCTCGTCGCGCTCGGACTGCAGGCCACGGTGGGCCTCGCGGCCACGCCTCTGCTCGCGCAGTATGCCGCTCGGCTGGCGGAGCCTTTCTTGGCGGTCGAAAACCACCGCACCTTCCTTGCGCCGCTGCCCTTGGCGACCGCGGACCCTCCCGCCGCGGTGTGGCCCATTCTCACGGGGTGGGGTCTGCGGACCCTGGGAGACCTCACCGATTTGTCCAAGGCCGACATCGCGCAGCGTCTCGGGCCTGCGGGCCTCGCCCTTTGGGAACGCGCCGCCGGGCAGACGAATCGTCCGCTTCATCCGGTCGTTCCTGCGCACAGTTTCTCGGCCTCGTATGAAACGGAGCATGAGTTCGAAACGATCGAACCGATCCTGTTCGTCCTCCGCCGCTTCGTCGATCGCCTCGCCCTCGATCTCGCCAATGCCGCGCTTGCCGCCGCCGCGCTCACCTTGACGCTGACCTGCACGGACGAAACGACGCCGTCGCGCCGGATCCGCCTGCCCGAGCCGAGCACGAGCGCCGATATTTTCTTTCGCACGCTGTACACCTGGCTCGAAAGCTTGCGCACGGACAACGCCATTAAACGTCTCCATCTCGAGATCGAACCGGTGCGCGCACTCGTCCGGCAACAGGGTCTCTTCGAAAACACGCTGGTCGATGCGCACGGCTTCGCCGACACCCTCGCGCGCGCCACCGCCATCGTCGGTTCCGGTCGAGTGGGAACGCCCTTCCTGGAAGACAGCCATCGTCCGGACGCCTTCACGCTCGCCGCTCCGGCCGACACGCTCTCTCCGATCGAGCCCACCGCGCCTTTCTGGCTGCGCGGCCTGTCGTTGCGACGTTTCCGGCCGCCGCTGCCCGCCCATGTGGCGCTGACGGGCGCTTCGCCTTCGTCCGTCTGGACCAACGAACTCCACGCCGTCGTCGCCGTTGCGCATGGACCGTATCGGATTTCCGGTGACTGGTGGGAGCGGGCTCGCGAGTGGGAACGCGACGAATGGGACGTCGAACTCGTCGACGGAGGCGTCTACCGCCTGGTCCACGAGACGCCGGCCAAGGCGTGGTACGTCGAGGGCGAATACGATTGAGCATGAGCGACTACGTCGAACTGCACGCTTCCAGCGCCTTCAGTTTCCTTCGCGGAGCGTCCGATCCCGAGGCGTTGGTTCGCGCCGCCCAGGCGCTCGCGCTCGGGCAGCTCGCGGTGCTGGACCGGGACGGCGTTTACAGCGCTCCCCGGACCTACAGCACCGCGCGCGAAAACGGCCTGGTTGCCCGCGTCGGTGCGGAAATCACCCTGGCGGACGGCTCCGCTTTGCCGGTGCTGGTGAAGAATCGCACGGGCTATCGAAATCTCTGCAAACTCATCACGCTCGCGAAGCTCAACCCTCGCTCTCCTTCGGTTCGCGTCGAAGGACTCGCACCCGGTGAGGATCCCCACGCCCGGAAACGCCCTTGTTTTGCCACGTGGGAGGAACTTTCCGCCCATGCCGAGGGGCTCATCGCTCTGACCGGAGACGAAGACGGACCCGTCGTCCGGGCGCTGGCGACGGGCGATTTGCCGACGGCGGCGGCGACCGTCCATCGGCTTAAAACCGTCTTTGGTGCCGACAACGTTTATGTCGAGGTTCAGCGACGGCGTTTGCGGGGAGAAAACGTGCGCGTCCAGCTGCTCGCCGACCTGGCCGCGGCCCAGAAAATCCCCCTCCTGGCGACGAGCGGGGCACGTTATGCCATTCCGGAGGATCGGATTGTGGCCGACGCATTCGTGTGCCTTCGTCACCACACCACGCTCGACCGCGCCGGCCGCCTGCTCTCGGCGAATTCCGAGCGGCATCTCCGCTCAGCGGAGCAAATGCACGAGCTCTTCGCCGATCGCCCCGAGGCGATCGCTCACACCCTTCGCGTGGCCGATCGCCTCGACTTCACCCTCCAGAATCTCGACTACGAATTTCCCTCGTTCCCGGTTCCGCCTGGCGAAAGCATGGAGTCGTATTTGCGGGCGATCGCTTACCGAGCGGCAGACAGGCGGCTTCGCCATCGCACACCGGAAGTGAACGAACAGATCGAGAAGGAACTCAGGCTGATCGCTAAGCTGAATTTTTGCGGCTATTTTTTGATCGTATGGGATATCTGCAAATGGGCGCGCGAATCGCGGGGCACGCTCATCCAAGGTCGGGGCAGTGCCGCCAATAGCGCGGTCTGTTACGTGCTGGGAATCACCGCCGTGAATCCAATGGAGCATAAATTGCTTTTCGAGCGGTTTTTGAGCGAAGGCCGGGTCGGGGTGGACGGAAATCCCTCCTGGCCGGATGTCGATCTCGACTTGCCCAGCGGAGACCGGCGCGAAGACGTGATCCAGGAGATTTATAAACGGTATCAACCGTATGGCGCGGCCATGGTGGCCAATGTCATCACCTATCGAGGTCGCAGCACCACGCGCGAAATGGGCAAGGTTCTGGGTTTGCCGGACGACATCCTGAACCGCTTTTCCTCGCTTTATGCCAACGGAGATTTTCCCCAGACGATCGGGCTCGAGGATCAGCTGAGATTATCCGGTCTGGCCAAGACGCATTCGCGCCTGCCGACCCTGCTCGCGCTTTCGCATAAGCTCAAAGGCCTGCCTCGCCACCTCGGCCAGCACTCGGGAGGCATGGTGCTTTGTCCCGGGCATCTGCACACCGTGGTTCCGCTCGAGCCCGCCTCGATGGAGGGGCGCACCATTGTGCAATGGGACAAAGACGACTGCGAAAATCTGGGATTGGTGAAGATCGATTTCCTCGGCCTGGGGATGATGGCCGTGCTGCAGGAGACGTTCGAGTTGTGCGCCGCTCGTGGGCAAAGCCCGGCGGTCTTCGACGATATTCCGCACGACGATCCCGAAACCTACAAAATGATCCTCGAGGCGAAGACCGTGGGTGTTTTCCAGATCGAAAGTCGTGCGCAGATGAGCACGCTCCCCCGTTTCAAGCCGCTCAATCTCTACGATCTCGCCATGCAGGTGGCCATCGTTCGGCCGGGTCCCATTGTCGGAAATCTCGTTCATCCTCTGATCAAGCGTCGTAATGGGGAGGAGGAGGTCGACTACATCGATCCTTCGCTCACGGAGCGGTTGAAGCCGATTCTGGAGCGCACGAAAGGCGTGATTCTTTTCCAGGAGCAGATGCTTTCCATTTCGATGACGCTCGCCGGCTTCACGGGGGGGGAGGCGGAGGAATTGCGCCGCGCGATGGGCTTTACGAAGAGGCCCGACCGGCTTGCGAATATCAAGGCGAAGTTGCGCGCGCATCTGGAGGAGCGAGCGTATGCGGCGGCGGTCATCGATAAGATCGTCGAAGCGGTTTCCGCCTTTGCGTTCTATGGCTTCCCGGAAAGCCACGCCATTTCGTTCGCCCTGCTCGCCTATGCCAGCAGTTGGTTGAAGAGACACCGCGCGCCCGAGTTTTATGCCAGCTTGCTCAACAACCAGCCCATGGGTTTCTACTCGCCTGCCACACTCCTGCAGGATGCACGCCGCCATTGCGGGATAAAAGTCCGGGCAGTCTGCGCCCAGCATTCCGCTTGGAAATGCACGGTCGAACCCGATTCCGCACTCCGCATTGGCCTCAATTACGTGAAAGGAATCCGCGAGCGGGCCGTCGCGCACATGCTGGCCGTCCGTGCGGAAAAGCCTTTCTCCACCCTCAACGATTTTATCGCCCGCACCGAGTTCACCGCGCCCGAACGCCGCGCGCT
>Ga0105046_10001428_pt1 | contig 36754 bp, 24 predicted proteins | sample MAT03_FD_78385 | JGI IMG/M metagenome (GOLD analysis project Ga0105046, IMG submission 78385) | Freshwater microbial communities from Lake Fryxell liftoff mats and glacier meltwater in Antarctica - MAT-03 (megahit assembly) | ecosystem: Environmental > Aquatic > Freshwater > Ice > Liftoff... | reverse complement strand
CTCTGTTCCGTGGACGGGGTTAAGCCTCCCCGCGCTACAAAAGAGTTTGGAGTCCGGCCTTTAGGCCGTCCGAAACGTGATCGCACTCTTACCGGACGGCCTGAAGGCCGGACTCCAAACTCCACCGTTCCGAGCGTACGCCGGGTTGCGAGGCGGTCTTTCGCTCGTAACGGGGATTTTTAGAGATACGACACGCGCCCGCTGAGCAGGGAGAATGTTCGCTCTGAGCAGCGCGTTGCGTCGCAATCCCGGCCGCGGCCGACCGTGGCACTCCTGGGCGGAAGATCGCGGCGGTGAACCTCGCGGGAGGTGGAGGGCGGGAAAGCCTACCTTGGCCAGAGCGGCCCGCCGCTCAGCGCAGGGGCGCGATCTGCAGGTCGAAGATCGAGGCGGAGTTCTCCATTACCGTGAGAAGAATCGGTACGAACGTGTCCCAATCCTGAGTGGCCGCGAACTGGCTGTCCCAAGAGACAAAGAGCTGTCCGGGGAACATATTGGACGGTTCGATGACGATGCGGATCTCTTTCTCCCAGTCCGCGATTTTCACGTAACTGAGCGCAGCTGGACGTTCCACTCCGGCGACGACGGCAAACCGCTGGAGGAATTCGGACGCGGAAAACGGCGCCTCCATTTTAATGTGGGCGGTAGCGGAGAAATTTCGAAAGGTCGATTCTGCGGCGGTCTCCTGATGGAGGAAACGAACGAAGAGTTGCTGGATAATTTCCCAGTCTGCCGAGGTCCGGGCGTTTTTCACGCCCACACGAACGCGGTCTGGGGTACGGACGAGAAATCCGTTCTCGCCGAAAAATTGGGCATAAATCTCGTAACCGAAAAGGCGGTCCCACGCCTTAAGGCGCACCTGGTCGGGGCGAAGGCGAAAACCCTCCGGATCGCACAGCCACTCGGAAAATTTACGAATATCTTCATGTTCGAGCGGGCGCGCTTTGGTCAGCGGCGTTTCGATCTGCAGGTTAAAGAGGTCGATCTGGCAGGGTGTCATTCGCGAAACTCGGTGGACTGGACGACGTTGAGGGTCGAATACAAACGCTAATATTCCCACGGGTCAATCTCCGGCGGGGAAGTTGCAATTTCTCGTAAAAGAAAACCATCCGACGGCTTTTGAGGTTGACCGCAGGGAGCTGCGAGATGGCTTTAGGGGCGATGGCAAGGAGATTGCGGCTGCAGGCAAACGTCAGGTGGGCGCAGGGATGCGCGGTGACGTCGCACTCCATTTCCGAACTCTTTGCGCCCCAGTGCCTGAGCATTTTTGCCCTATGAAATCCTCCGTCCGGTTCTTTGGATCACGCCCTGCCCGATTTGTTCTCATTAAGCACTTGGCGTCTCTGCCGCCCATCGTCGCGTCGATTTGGAAAGCCACCTGTGCGGCGATCGTTTTGTTTGCGGTCACTCCTTTGGCGCACGCAGCGCCTCCCACGATCACCGGCGTGGACGTGCCGGCAAACGGGACGTATCCCGCCGGAGCCGCGCTGAACTTCTCGGTCTTTTTCTCCGCCTTCGTGACGGTGAACACCACCGGCGGTGCGCCGCGCATTCCCGTCACGCTGGATACGGGTGGGACCGTTTACGCCACTTATGTCTCGGGCTCGGGTGCCAGCACGCTTTTGTTCCGCTACACGATCGCGGCAGGCGACGTCGACCAGACCGGCATCGTTTTGGGTGCGGCGGTTGAGCTCAATGGTGGCACCATCCAGAACGCAGGCTTGGAGAATTTAGTGCCCACATTGTCGAATGTGGGTGTCACCACCGGCATTCTGGTCGAGGCCACCCCCCTCACGGTGACGAGTGTCGTGGTGCCCCCCGGTACAGTCTACAAGGCCGGTGCCAATCTGCTTTTCACCGTTAATTTTTCCAAGCCCACGACGGTCAGCGCGGGCGGAGTTCCGATTCTTCCCATCATCCTCGATAGCGGCGGTGTCCCTTTTGCGGAGTACATTTCCGGCTCCGGAACCACGCAGCTTCTTTTCCGGTACACGGTGGGGACGGGCGATCTGGATGCGACCGGGCTCGTTCTCGGCACGGCGATCAATCTCAACGGTTCGACGCTGCGCGATGCCACTCTGAACAATGCGATCGTGACATTGGTGGGCGTGGGAGGAACCAACACGATTCTCATCGATGGCATTGCGCCGTTTGTGGTGACTTCGAACCGAGTGGGCGCCGCTTCGACGCGGGCAATCTCCGTTTCGTTTGCGCTGACGTTTAACGAAGCGGTCAATGGCGTCGACCTCTCCGATCTCACACTCGTCTCGACCGGCACCGCGGTGGGTACGCTCTCGAATGTGGTCGCTTCGGGCCCGACGACCTATCAGGTCACCGTCAATGGAGTGACCGGAAACGGCACGCTGGCGATCGATCTCAAATCGAGCGGCACCGGGATCGCCGACCTGGCCGGCAATTCCGCGCTCGTCGGGTTCACTGGAGGCCAAACGATCGCGATCGACAACACTGCGCCGACGATCGCGATCGGCGCGCCTGCCCAACTGGACACGGACATCGGGCCGATCGTCTTCACCGTCACCTACACCGGCGCGGAGCTCATTTCGCTCAGTGCCACCGATGTGACGATCAATGCCACCGGTTCCGCGCTGGCGGTGGTCGAAATCGGCGGCTCCGGACTTCTGACCCGGACGGTCTCGCTGACCAATGTCCGCGGCGCCGGCACGCTGGGAATCGGTCTGGCCGCCGGTACGGCGTCGGATCTGGCCGGGAACGTCGCTCTGGGAGCCGGTCCGAGCGCAGTGGTGGCCACCAATCAGGCACCCGCGCTCTTTACGCCGATTCCGTCGCAGAATGTCGGATACAAAACGCCGTTCACGTTTGTCGTGCCGGCCTCGACCTTTATCGAGCCGAATCCCGAGCAGACCCTCACCTTCACGGCCACCGGCCTGCCTCCGGGCATCACTTTCGATCCAGTGACGGGCGCCTTCGGCGGAATTGCGGCCATCGGGACAACGGAAGTCACGGTCACGGCAACCGACAACGGGACGCCTGTGCGCAGCACCAGTTCGACGTTCACGCTGTCGGTGATCAAAGCGGTGGTCACCGTGAAAGCGGACAACAAAACGCGAGCCTACGGGGCGGCCAATCCGCCCTTGACCGCGACGTTTACCGGATTCGTTGCCGGGGAAACCATGGCGACCTCCGGAGTCACGGGAGCGCCCGCCCTGGCCACTGCCGCCACGACTGCGAGCGAAGTGAATTCCTATCCGATCACGGTGGTCCCGGGCAATCTCGCCGCGGCCAACTACTCCTTCGTTTTCGTTCCGGGAACGCTCGCTGTGACTAAAGCGCCCTTGACCATCACCGCGGATGCAAAAACACGACCCTACAACACGATCAATCCGCCCCTTACCTCGACCATTTCGGGCTTTGTCAATGGCGAGACCGCCTCGGTCGTCACCGGATCTCCTGTGCTCACGGTCGACGTGACGTCGACGAGCAATGCCGGACCTTACCCGATCGTCGTGGCCCCCGGCACCTTGGCAGCGACTAACTATGCCTTTACCAATCTGGTGAATGGCACCCTGACGGTGACCCCATCGCCGGTGACGATCGTGCTGGAGGGCTTGTTCAGGTTGTATAATGGGTCGCCGCAGCCCATCAACGCCTCGACCACGCCGTCCGGATCGCCGTTGAATTTCACCTACAACGGAAGCCCCACGGTGCCGACCGACGCGGGATCTTACACGGTGGTGGCCACCTCGGCCGACCCGAATTTTGCGGGCACCGCGACAGGTACCCTCGCGATCGCAAAATTATCGCAGACGATTACTTTCACGTTGCCTGCCGTAACGGTGGGTGTGCCGGTCGCGTTGACGGCAACCTCAAACTCGGGTTTGCCGGTCACCTTCTCGATCGTCAGCGGCAACGCGACGATCGCCGGAAGCCTGTTGACGGTCAATGACACGGGTGCGGTCGTCGTACGCGCGACACAGGCCGGCACCACCAACTTCTCCACCACCACCCTCGATCGCACCTTGGGTTCGAGCAGCCGTCTCGCCCAGACGATTAGTTTTACGGCCCCGGGCAATAAGACCGCGGATGCGGCTCCGTTTGCGATCGTCGCAACCGCGAGTTCGGGCCTGCCCGTCGGCTTCGCGGTGGTGAGCGGTCCGGCTCAGGTTTCGGGAGCGACGGTCACGCTTACGGGAGCGCCGGGAACCGTGGCGGTTCGTTTGTCCCAGGTGGGCAGCGCCACTTATCTCCCCGCTCCCGACGTGACGATCTCCTTCGAGGTGAGTGGACTGGCGCGAATCGTCAATGTCTCGGCCCGTGCCAGATCGAACGGGAACGATAATCCCTTGATCACCGGTTTCGTCATCGCCGGATCCGCTCCGAAGGCGGTACTGATTCGCGGAATTGGCCCCGGTTTGACGCAGTTCGGCGTGTCGGGTGTGCTGCAAACGCCCACGGTGCAGCTCTTCCAAGGCAGCGCCAAAGTGGCCGAAAACACGCGCTGGACGACCGGCGGAAACACGACCGCATTGATTGCCGAGTCCAGTCGTTTGGGCGCGTTCCCGCTCGATCCTCTTTCGGCCGACTCGGCCTTTCTGATCACCCTGCAACCCGGGCCTTACACGGTGCATGTCAACGGAGGCACCGGGGTCGCCCTGGCGGAGGTCTACGACGCCAGCCTGAATCCGCTGGCAGAAGCGCAGCGACTGGTCAACGTCTCCATCCGCAGCGAAGCGGGATCGGGCAGCAATGTCCTGATTTGCGGTTTCGCGGTGACCGGAAACGCTCCGAAGCGTGTCTTGATTCGCGGCGTCGGGCCCGCCTTGCAAGCGTTTGGGGTGCCGAATGTTTTAGCCGATACTCGCCTCCGGATCTTCAATAATACGACCCTTCTGGGTGAAAACGACAATTGGAGCACGGTTCTCGCCGATGCCGTCGTCGTGGCCGACGCGGCCGTCACGGCCGGCGCGTTTCCGCTGGGGGTAGGGAGCAGGGATGCCGCGGTCGTCCTCACCTTGGCGCCCGGTGCCTACACTGCCCAAGTGACCTCGGTGGTAGACGGGGCCACGGGAATCGCCCTGATCGAAGTCTACGAACTGCCATAAAAGGCAGGTGGGTTTCAGCCGAAAAGGCCGGTCGTTTTCGCAACGACCGGCCTTTTTGCGGGTGCGTTTCGATGGGGACAGCGACTGAGTTTGGAGTCCTGGCTTTAGCCAGTTCGGAGGACCATGTGGCGCGGGCGCGGGCGCGGGCGGAACGGCCTGAAGGCCGGACTCCGAACTTTGTGAGACTATTGCGATCGCCTCCGACGCAACTCCTCGATCTCGGTTGCGGGCATCCGGAGGACAGCGAGGTCCGCGAGGTAATGTCCGACGTGATCGAAGTTTACAAAAGATAACGACCAGCCCGTGCCGAACTCCGGCTGGTTCCGATTTTTCAGCCGGTGGATTTCCGACGGCGCTGCCTCCCCCCTCGATCCATCGGTTGGCCGCCAGCTCAGACCTTCGCACCCATCTTGGCGTCCAGCGAGAAACGTCCGCCGCCGGAAACGAAGAGGACGGCGAACCCAGCCAGATAGAGGAAGGCCAATTCGCCGCTGCCGGGACCGCTCAGTTTGGCGGCGTGCACGATGAAGAAGGCGACGGCCATCGTAATCGCGACGCCGAGCGCTGCGAAACGAGTAAACGCTCCTACAACCACCAACGCGGCGCAGACCAACTCGCCGAAGATGGCGAGCACCAAGCTCGTGGTAGGACCCACCCCCAGGGGATCGCCAAAGGTCCCACTCATCTTGGAGAAGTTCATTGCTTTGCCCCACCCGTGCAGCCAGAACATCGAACCCCCCAAAATCACCCGGAGCAAGAGGAGCGCGAGATCGGTGCTGCGGGGAAGGAAATCGAATTGGAGGAGTTTTTTCATAAGAGAGAGAGAGGGAAAGCTGTGCGTCGAGAAAGGCAAGGAGAGTGCAAGAAACTTGCCAGCAACAGGGATTGTTTTTCAGAAAGTGAGTTGCCTGGTTGGGGGTCTTGGTTCTCACGTTCGCGGACTGGAGTTGAAGTTCCTTGGTTGCGGCCGGCTGTCGGTCAATAAATTCGTGGGCTTAACTTGAGTTTATGGGTATGGAAGCCAAGGTATGAAAACCAATCCGATTTCCGATGAACCCAAAATTCGCTGCGTACGCGCACCCTGACGTCCTTGTCGATGGAGACTGGCTGCAAGCGCACCTTGCCGACCCGTCGATTCGCATCGTCGAGAGCAACGAAGATGTCCTCCTGTACGATACGGGTCACCTTCCCGGTGCCGTGCACATCGACTGGCGGGGCGATCTGCAGGATAACACCGAACGCGACTACGTTTCCCCTGCCGGATTTGCCGAGGTCTGCTCGCGGAACGGAATTTCGCCCGAAACGACGGTGGTCTTTTACGGCGACAAGTCCAACTGGTGGGCCTCCTACGCGCTCTGGGCATTCCGGCTTTTCGGTCACACTCGAGTGAAGCTGCTCGATGGCGGCAGTGCCAAGTGGAAGGCCGACGGGCGGCCCTTTACTCGCGAAAAACCCGCTTTCGAGCGGACATCCTATCCGGTGCCCGCGTTGCGTCACGATGCGGACATCCGGGCCTTTTTTGAGGATACGCTCGTTCATTCGAAATCGCGGAAGCCGCTGATCGACGTTCGTTCCGCGGGGGAGTATCGCGGCGAAATCACCCACATGCCGGAGTATCCCCAGGAGGGCGTATTGCGCGGCGGTCATGTCCCGGGAGCGCGTAGCGTCCCCTGGAAAATGGCGGCGAACGACGACGGTACCTTCAAGTCGTTCGACGAACTGAAGAAAATCTACACCGAAAACCTCGGTCTGCAGCCGAGCGACGACATCATTGCCTACTGCCGGATAGGGGAGCGCTCGAGCCACACCTGGTTCGTGCTGACGTATCTGCTCGGCTACGACAAGGTGCGCAATTACGACGGTTCCTGGACGGAATGGGGCAATCGCGTGCGCGCGCCGATCGCAAAGGGCGAACAACCCGGCTAGCCGCGATCGCGTCGATGTGCGGCGCACTGCGCCCTCGGCGAGCCTTTCGTGCGTTTTTCCTACCGCTCCGTCCCCCGACCATGTCCGCTTATCCTGCCGCTCTCGACGACATTGTCGCGTTTTTCGATCTGCTTCCCGAGGACGACAAACGCGAGAATCTGATCGCCTACGCCGATCAATCCGGGCTGTGTGCGCCGAAACCGGGCGAAACGTTCGATCTGGAGGACGTCCGGAAAGACGAGGAGTGTACCGATAAGGTCGGGGTGTTTCTGACGGTGAATCCCGAAACGCGCGGCGTGCATGTTCGAGTTTCCCTCGGGCCGCACGTCCAGACCCTGACGAAGGCGATGACCGCGATTCTCTGCAAGGGCCTGGAAGGCGCGTCGCCTGAGTCGATCATGGAGGTGCCCCAGGATTTCGTGCCGAAGATTGTCGGCGGCCAGCTCATACGGCTGCGGAGTCAGACGGTTTATTACATTCTGACGCGCATCAAAAGTACGGCGAAGGTCTGGCTGAATCGCGAGCGGGCCGCTGCGAGCTGATCCGAACTCGCTCGACCCTCGAAGCGGGTTCGCCGCGGCCGGATTGCGCCCGGGGCCTCGAGCCCTCAGCCAGCCCCGTGTCGCCTAGGGGTTGACCGGTTCGAGTGTGAAGACCCGCTCGTTTTGCTGTCGTTCGATCTGCAAATCCGCGAGCAGGGTCTGATTGTCGCGCCAGAACGATTGTCCCGCGGCTCCGTGAAGGGCGAGTTCGCCGACGTCATTTTGTTCTCCTGCGGCAAAACTGACGAGAGGACTGAGGGGAGCGGCCGAGAGCGAGAACATCAGTTTCTTCCCGCCGGCGACCGCCTTTTTGAGGTCCGTGAGATCGAACAACAGAGAACGGAAGCTGGGGTCGGGACCGAAGACGTGGACGCCTTCGAGAACTTCACCGTGAATTTTCACCATCAAGCGATCGATCTTGGTCTCGTCGGCGGGGACCTTGGCCTTTTCGTAAAACTCCAGGAAGTAATCGGCGACGCCAAAACCGAGATCGTCGGTCACACGGGCCGCGAGGTTTTGGTAGGTGTGGAAAATCTTCTCGGTCGGCTTTTCGGGCAAGGTCTCGGCCGTGAGTGCGTCGCACGTCGCCGTGTATTCGCGGTACCCCTCCTCGTCTTCCAGTTGGAGAAAACGCAGCACCGTCGCACCGAGGGACTTTTTTCCCCGGTCGGGTCGAGCGATGGAGGCATGGTCGCGGTCGGGGAAAACCCCGAAGGCGATCGGCTGGGCCGTGCGTGGCCAGGCGGCCACCTCGGTGGGTTCGCCTTTACGGCCGAATTTTATCGTCAAGCCGCTGGCATTTAAATTGGCAGTACAAACGTAGACCGTGCCGTCGCCTCCGTTGCGATCCGCCAGCTGACGAAGTCCGCTTTGATACGGTTTGCTCCCGACCAGGACGCTGGCGAGGCACTGCGAGGGCTCGTAAAAGGACGTTCGGCCGAAGAGATCGCGCCGGGCGAGCTCGCGGGTGTAGGGGGAACCGAGTTCCAGTGCGTTCAGGACTTCGCGCCCCGATTCGAAGCCCGTTTTCCATCCCTTGATGACGCGGCCGATCATGGTTTTGCCCATCGAGGCCAGCGGCGAACCGAAGTTCGCGGGTGCCAGCATCAAGTATCGTCGGACCGGACACGGCAGCCCCTTTTCGAGAAAATAGCGTGTCATCCATTCGCGGGCCACCAGGCTGCCGGTCGAGTGGACAACGAGGTTGAACGCGCCCTTCGCGGTCGAAATTCCTTTAAGTGCGAGGGCCGCTTGAAACGATTTCGCGAGGTCGGGAATTGTCACCGAATCCTCGAGCGACACGTAGTTCCCCAAATGGAGATCGATGACGGGAAACCGATGATCGGCGAGGAACCGGGCGAGCGGGCGAAACGATTCGGCTTCGTCGCTATAGCCGTGAAGGATGATCGTCGGTATCATGGGAAAGCGAAAGGTAGGATGGCCGCCAGCACACTCCGCCGCGAATTTGCGAATTCGTCAACCCTGCAACAGGTTTGCGCGGGGAGCATCCGAGAGGCGATAAGATCGGCAAAAGCAACCTTTCTGTTCGCCATGCGAACGTTCGCCGGCACTTTTAAATCCACCCATGTTTTTCATAGGTAAATTCGACTTTGGGCGCACCGTGGACGTTGGAGCGGTTTTGCTTCGCCGCGGCTCGGTTTTCCTCTTTCTGCTCGCCGTCGTTTTCCTCTCACCGGTCAGTTTTGCCGCCGCAGCGGCCGGCAAGGTCGATTTCAGGCGCGAGATTCTCCCGATTTTGTCGGACGCTTGTTTTCGGTGTCACGGGCCGGACGAACCCAAACGCGAGGCCCACCTTCGCCTGGATACCCTAGAAGGGCTTTATCGCACCCGCGAAGGCGTGACGGTGGTGCGTCCGGGAAAACCGAACGAGAGCGCGTTGATTTTGAGAATCGGCAGTCACGACAGCGATAAGATCATGCCGCCGCGGAACGCCGTGCGGCAGCTCACGGCTGCGGAGATCGGCACGCTGCAACGCTGGGTGACGGAAGGTGCACCCTGGGCCGGACACTGGGCGTTCGCGCCGATCGAGAAGGTCACCCCGCCTCCCGTGGCCGGTACGGTGGCGGTTTCGCCGATCGACGCGTTTGTCGGGGATCGGTTGCGACGCGAGCAATTGCAGCTCTCGCCGGAGGCGGATCCCGAGCGGTTGCTGCGGCGCGTGACTCTCGATCTCACGGGGTTGCCCCCTACGCCGGCGGAGCGGGCCGCGTTCTTGGCCGATAAATCGCAGGATGCCTACGAAAAAGTCGTGGACCGCCTCCTGGCCTCGCCACGCTGGGGCGAGCGCATGGCCGTGGAGTGGCTCGATGTAGCGCGTTTCTCGGATACACACGGCTACCAGCTGGATCGTCCCCGCGCCATGTGGGCGTGGCGCGACTGGGTCATCGATTCCTTTAACAAGAACACACCCTACGACCGGTTCGTGACCGATCAACTCGCCGGGGATCTGTTGCCTTCGCCGACCAAGTTGCAGCGGCTGGCCACGGGATTCAACCGCCTGCACAACCAGAACGAAGAAGGCGGGATCGTCGAGGAAGAATACCGTCAGGCCTACATTGCCGATCGGGTAGCGACGTTTGGGACGGCATTCCTGGGACTGACGTTGGAGTGCGCGCGGTGTCACGATCACAAATACGATCCGATTTCGCAGAAGGACTTTTTCGCGCTGTCCGCCTTCTTCCAGAACATCGACGAGGCCGGACAGATTTCTTACAAGGGGTTCGCGGATTCCATGCCCGTTCCGACGCTTTTGCTCACCACCGACGAACAGGATCGCGAACTTGCCTCGCTCCAGCAGAAGACGAAGGAGGCGGAGGCGACGGTGGCGAAAGTTCGCGCCGACTCGTCGGACGCCTTTGGGCGTTGGCTGACGGAAAAGGGTCCCGTGCCGAACGAGCCGCGCGGAGTGGTGGCGCGCTTCACGTTCGAGAAGATCGAAGACGGGAAAATCGCCAGCGCGCTTCCCGGCGGCGAGTCCGGGCTTACGATCGAAACTCCGGCGATCGTCCAGAGCGCACGTGGAAACGTCGCCGAACTGAATGGCGAGAACGGTTTCAAGTTCCCCAAAGTGGGTTTCTTCAAGCGCACCGACCCGTTCTCGCTCGCGATCTGGATTCAACCGCCTGCGGTCGTCGCACCCCGCTCGGTTGTCCTGCATCGGACCAAGGCGCCGGCCGATGCCGGAAGCCGTGGTTACGAAATTGTGTTGGAGCAGGGTCGGATCGCGTTCGGCCTGCATTATCTCTGGCCCGGCGCCTCGATCAAGGTGCTCACGACCCAAGCGATCGCACCGACCGCATGGACCCACCTCACGGTGACGTACGACGGATCGAGCCGGGCAGCGGGCGTGCGCATTTATGCGAATGGCGACGCGGCTGCGCTCGAAGTGGTGCGCGACGGTTTGTTCAAGGACGTGACCTACGACGGGACGGAGCCCGATCTCGCGATCGGACAACGGTTCCGCGACAACGGTTTCACCGGCGGGCGGGTGGACGATCTCGTTCTTTTCGACCGTGCGCTTACGTCGTTGGAAGCCACGCAGCTCGCCGGCCGCGACGACTTCGCGGTCGCCTGGAAAACGAATTCCTCCCAACTGACGGCAGTCCAGCGCCAAGGCCTCGCCGAGTATTTCCTCGGCGAAGCGTACGCTCCCGCGCAGGCGGCTGCGCGTGCGTTGCAGGCGCTGCACGTCGCTCAGAACCGCATCGTCATGTCGGTGCCGGAGGCGATGGTCATGCAGGAACTCCCGACGCCGCGGAAGGCCTACCTCCTGCAGCGGGGCGCATACGATTCACCCGGCGAAGAGGTCACCGCAGCGACACCGGTTGCCTTGCCGGCGTTTTCGAGGGACCTTCCGCACAATCGGTTGGGGCTGGCGCGATGGCTGCTCGATCCCGTGAATCCGTTGATGGCGCGGGTTACGGTGAACCGTTTCTGGCAGACGATGTTCGGCCAGGGTTTGGTGGAAACCAGCGACAATTTCGGCGTGCAGGGTGCGCCACCGAGCCATCCGGAACTGCTCGACTGGCTGGCGAACGATTTCATCGGCAGCGGATGGAACGTGAAAAGCGCGGTTCGGCAGATCGTCTGCTCGGCTACGTATCGCCAGACGTCCCTGGCCGCTTCCGAACTGGTCGCGCGGGATCCGCACAATCGGTTGCTCGCGCGCGGTCCGATGCGGCGCCTGACCGCCGAAATGATGCGCGATCAAGCCTTGGCGGCGAGCGGGCTGCTGGTCGAAAGGATCGGAGGTCCCAGTGTGAAGCCCTATCAACCGCCCGGTTTATGGGAGGAAATCGCGATGGGCCGGCCAAAGTACGAGCAGGGCAAGGGCGAGGACTTGTATCGCCGAAGTCTCTACACGTTCTGGAAACGCACCGTGCCTCCGCCGACGATGATGTTATTCGATGCGGCGGAGCGCAATGTTTGCACCGTGAAGCGGCAGAGCACGAGCACCCCGTTGCAAGCGCTGGCGCTGCTCAACGACGTGCAGCAGGTCGAGGCCGCCCGACTGATCGGCGAACGCATGCTCCGCGAAGGCGGGTCGACGCTGGAGGCGCGGCTGGCGTGGGTGTTCCAACTGGTCACGGGCCGCGCGGCCAACCCGCGCGAGCTGACGATTCTCCGGAGGCTCTACGAGGAACAAGCGGCAGCCTTCGCGGCCGACCCGTCCGAGGCCGAACGGCTGACCAAGATGGGCGAGGCACCGACCGACGGTTCGCTTCCCGTCGCCGCGCGCGCGGCGGGCACGGTCTTGGCCCAGATGCTCCTCAACTTCGACGAAACCCTCATGCGCCGCTGACCGCGGCGCTCCCTCCGATGTTTTGCGATCACGTCAATTTCAATCTCAGCCGCCGCGATTTCTTCGGTAAGTTCGCGATGGGGGTGGGTGGCGTCGCGCTCATGAATTTGATGCAGCGGTCCGCGCGCGCGGAGCCGCTGGCCGTCACCCCGTCCGATTTTCGTGGGGTGTTGGGTGCGCCGCATTTCGCGCCCAAGGCGAAAAGGATCATCTACCTCTTCATGGCGGGTGGGCCCTCGCAACACGACCTCTTCGATTACAAGCCGAAGCTCAATGCGATGAACGGGCAGGACCTGCCCGAAAGCATTCGGGGCAAACAACGGCTGACGGGGATGTCCGCGCATCAGTCGCGGCTGCCGCTTGCCGGTTCGGTCTTCAATTTTGCCCAGTATGGAAAAAGCCGGGCTTGGGTGAGCGAACTGATGCCGAACACGGCGCGGATGGTGGACGAACTGTGCTTCATCCGCTCGATGCACACGGAGCACATCAATCACGACCCCGCGATCACGTTTTTCCAGACGGGAAATCAGCTGCCGGGTCGGCCCTCGATGGGCTCGTGGCTTTCCTACGGACTGGGAAGTGCCAACGAGAATCTTCCGTCGTTCGTGGTTCTGATTTCCAAGGATCGCATCGATCAGCCCCTCTACTCGCGCTTGTGGGGCAACGGCTTTCTTCCCAGCCAGCACCAAGGCGTGCAGTTTCGAGGAGGCGGCGAGCCGGTGCTGTTCCTCAAGAATCCGGACGGCGTTTCGGCGCCGGGGCGTCGGCAGATGCTCGACCGGCTGGCCGAACTGAGTGCGCTACAGTTCGAGAATCTCGGCGACCCCGAAATCACTTCGCGGGTGGCGCAGTACGAGATGGCCTATCGCATGCAGACGAGCGTTCCGAGCGTCATGGACCTCAGCCGCGAGACGGCGTCGACGTACGAACTTTACGGCGAGGACGCGCGGCAACCGGGGACTTTTGCGGCCAATTGCCTGTTGGCCCGTCGCCTGGCGGAAAAAGACGTGCGTTTTATACAGCTCTATCATCCCGGCTGGGACCAGCACAGTGCATTGCCCAAGATGATCCGGCGGCAGTGCGTCGATGTCGATCGCGGCTGCTATGCGCTCATCACCGACCTCAAACAGCGCGGTCTGCTCGACGACACCCTCGTCGTGTGGGGCGGCGAGTTCGGGCGCACCAATTATTCGCAGGGCAAACTCACTGCGACCGATTACGGTCGGGATCACCATCCCCGGTGTTTTACCGTGTGGTTGGCGGGAGCGGGGGTAAAACCGGGTCTGGTTTACGGTGCCACCGACGATTTGGGTTATAACATCGGTGAGAACCCGGTGAGTGTGCACGATCTCCAGGCGACGATGCTGCACCTCCTGGGGCTGGATCACGAGAAGCTGACCTTTCGCCATCAGGGCCGGTATTTCCGGCTGACCGACGTCGAGGGACATGTCGTCAAAAGAATTTTGATCTAAGCCGAGGAACGCCCGAGAGGATGCCCCCCGAAACGAAACCGCCGAGCTCTTCCCTTTCTGGGCGAGCGGACGAGGTAACCGCTTGGACCATTCCTGGTTTGCCATTGCGATTTGCCATCGCTTAGCAATTTTCCGCGCTTTGCTCCTCGGAGCGGTCCGGGATCCGAGCAACTTAATCGAAGCGATGGAAACGCATTGATGGTTCCTCTTTTCTTTTCCTTTCTTTCCCGAGCCTGTCTCACCCTGAGCTGAATGGATTCCCTTTTTATATTTCTCGGCCGCCTTCACCCGCTGATCGTTCACCTCCCGATCGGCGTTTTGATCTTGCTGGCCTTGCTCGAGGTCGCGGGGTGTCTGCCGCGGGTCCCCAAGTTGAGCGATGGCGTTCGCACGCTGATTCTTTTGGTGGGCGCCTGCTCCGCCGCGTTTGCCGCTTTGTTCGGTTGGTGGCTGGCCCGCGATGGCGGGTATGACCCGACGCTGTTGTTTCGGCACCGCTACCTCGGCGTGGCCACGGCGGTCCTGGCGTGCGTTCTGTTGGGGGTTCACCTCCTGCACTGGCGGCGGACCTACGCCGTGACCGGTGTGCTCACCGTGGTGGCGCTGTCGCTGGCGGGGCACTTGGGCGGCTCGTTGACCCACGGTGAGGATTACCTCGCGTTACCCCAGCCGAAGAAAGCGCCGGTCACCGACCCCACGAAAGTGGTGGTTTTCGCCGATATCGTGCACCCCATCTTAGAGTCCCGCTGCGTTTCCTGCCACGGGCCGACGAAGAGCAACGGCGACCTCAGGTACGATTCGTGGGAAGCATTGCTCAAGGGGGGCAAGAGCGGGCCGACTTTCGTAGCCGGCGACTCCGCTGCCAGCCGGATGATTCAGCGCGCGCACCTGCCTCTGGATTCCAAGGAGCACATGCCTCCTAAGGGAAAACCGCAGCTGACCGATAACGAACTTTCGATCGTGGAGTGGTGGATCGATGTCGGTGCCCCCAAGGACCGGAAATTGGCCGAGGCGGATTTACCGCCGAAGATTCTCGAGGCTTTGGCGCCGCGGTATCCCACCCTCCGTCCCCCCGTCCCGGACCGGCCGACCTCGCTCGTCGCCGCGAACGCGCTCGAAAAGAAGCTGAACGTTCCCATCCGTCCCCTCGCGATGGACAGTCCGTGGTTTAGCGCGAACGCACGCCTTGCAGGCTCGCAGTTTGGCGACGCTCAATTGGCGACCCTGGCTCCTGTAGCCTTGGCGCTGCAGTCTCTGGATTTGGGGGAAACTGCGGTGACCGATGCCGGCCTGCAGGCGGTCGCGGCCATGAAGAACTTGAAGCGCCTCAGTCTGGATCGAACCGCGATCACCGACGAAGGTCTCGGTCACCTCCTGCAATTGAAAGGACTCGAGTATTTGAATCTGCATACGACCGCGATCACCGATAAAGGGCTAACGTCGCTCAAGGCGCTTTCTAAACTTCGGTCGCTCTATCTCTGGCAGACCAAGGTGACCCCCGCGGCGGTGGAGGCTCTCGGAAGCCAGATGGTCGATGTCCGCCGGGTTCGTCGAATCGAGGATCAGATCGCGCAGCTGCAGAACGAAATGCGCCGTCAGCAATTCAATGCGAATCTCGGCACCGCCAATGCGCCTCCGGCGGAACCCGCGAAGCCGGCGGCGAGCGTGCCCTCGACTCCGACGACTCCACCCGCTAAGCCTCCTGACGCCCCTCCCGTTCCCTAAAATCGGCGTTCGCTTTTCCTCTACGTACACTCGTCGCTCGTTCCTCACCAAGGTGGCTGCCACGGCCTCGACGTTCGCAAAGAGGGCGGCATCGAGGTACTCTACATTGCGACACCGCTCGCTCCAAAGTCGTCAAAACCAGCCTGAAGGGCGAAGTCCTCTGGTCGCATGGGTATCCCAAGGAAACGCCGTCCTACGCGGAAAAGCCTATCGACTCTATCCTCACCAACGTGGCCTTCGCCCCGAACGGAGAGTTTTACGTCGGCGACGGCAACGAGGCGGGCTGGCGCTCGTTGCGCCAGCCCTTTCGTTTTACACCAGAATACCCTTGACGACTTTACCGGCGACATCGGTCAACCGGAAGTCCCGGCCTTGCGAACGGTAGGTCAGGCGCTCGTGATCGATCCCAAAGGTCGCGAGCATGGTCGCGTGGAGATCGTGAACGTGCATTTGCTGTCCGTCTTCGAGGTAGCGGTAGCCGAGTTCGTCCGTCGATCCCCACGAGAGGCCGGGACGGATCCCGCCACCTGCCATCCAAATCGAAAACGCATTGATGTGGTGATCGCGACCGGTGCCTTGCCCCATGGGGGTGCGGCCGAACTCTCCGCCCCAAATGACCAAAGTATCGTCGAGCAGCCCCCGTTGTTTCAAATCCTTGATCAGTGCGGCCGAGCCTTGGTCCACGAGCTTGGTGACTTTCTGAATATTTCCGTCGAGATCGCCGTGGTGATCCCAGCCTCGGTGGTAAAGTTGGATGAAGCGGACGCCTCGTTCCGCCAGTCGGCGGGCCAGGAGGCAATTCGAGGCGAAGGAGCCGTCTCCCGGTTCCTTTACGCCGTAGAGGTCGAGCGTCGATTGCGGTTCGCCGCTCATGTCCGCCAGCTCCGGCACGCTGGTCTGCATTTTGAATGCGAGTTCGTATTGCGCGATCCGCGTTTGGATTTCCGGATCGAGCGTTTTCTCCGCGCAGAATCCGTTGAGTTCCGCGACCTCGTCGATCATCTGGCGCTGCATGCTTTGGCAGACGCCGTCGGGATTTCCCACGTAGTGAACCGGTGCGCCTTTGCTCTGAAACTGGACGCCTTGAAACTTGCTCGGAAGCAAACCCGCCGACCATTGCCGCGCCGAGACGGGTTGATCCGCTCCGGGACCGTTCGACATCAGGACGACATAGCCCGGAAGGTTATCCACTTCGGACCCCAAGCCGTAGAGAAGCCACGACCCCATGCTGGGCCGGCCCTTGATGATGGACCCGGCATTCATGAAGGCGTGAGCCGGGTCGTGATTGATCTGTTCGGTGTGCATCGAGCGGACAATGCAGATGTCGTCGGCGATGCTCTGGGTATGCGGCAACAAGTCCGAGATCGTTTGTCCCGAAAGTCCGCAGCGCGAAAATCCGAAGGAAGAGCCGCGCGCCTTGAGCACCGCGTTCTGCAGCTGCGCCAGTTGCTGCCCCTTGGTGAACGATTCGGGGAAGGGCTGGCCGTGCAGCGCATTCAGACGCGGCTTCGGATCGAACGTTTCCAGATGCGACGGACCGCCGGCCATGCAGAGATGGATCACGCGTTTCGCGCGGGGAGGGAAATGCGGAGCGGACAGGATTCCCCGCCAGCGCTGGTCGCCGGTGGCCGTGGCCGCTTTAAGCAAGCTGGGGTTCACCAGCGAGCCCAGCGCGAGGGCACCGATCGCTTGGGCAGACTTGCCGAGAAAGGTGCGGCGCGACCATGCCTGCTGCCGTTTGCGGAGAAGTTCGGGATCGAGAGGCAGATTCATGGGCGAAGGACGTTCCAGAGTTTCAATACCGGACGATCGTCTCGTTCAAATTGAGCAGCACCCGCGACACCGCGGTCCAGGCCGCGAGTTCGGCCCGGTCGACGTCCTTCGCGGCGGGACGCAAGCCGACGCTGGTGAGCTTGCGTGCGTCCTCGGGCTGGGCGCGAAAGGCGATCAGCTGCTGGTTGTAAAATTTCTCCAACGACGCCCGCTCGCGCGCGCTCGGCTCGCGTGCGAGTACACGAAGGAAGGCGGCGTCCAGTCGTTTGGCGGGTTCCACCGGGAGCACCCGTTCGGCGAGAACGCGGGCGGCCTCCACGAACGTGGGATCGTTCATCAAGGTCAGCGCTTGCTGGGGCGTGGTCGACAGGTTGCGGGCGGCGGTGCACTCCTCGCGCGAGGGCGCGTCGAAGTTGGCCAGCATCGGATGAAGAAACGTGCGCTGCCAATGCATGTAGATTCCCCGGCGATACTGCCGCTCGTCGGTGTCCGCAAGATAGTCGCGCTGCGGAAAGTTGATCGCCGCATAGTATCCCTCCGGCTGGTACGGATGCACGCTGGGACCGCCCAGGTCCAAATTCAAGAGGCCCGCCGCGAAGAGCGCATTGTCGCGCACAAATTCGGCATCGAGGCGTCGGGCGTTTTGCGCAGCCAGGAGGCGATTGGCAGGATCGAGATCGGCCAGTTCCGGACGACGCGTGGAGGATTGTTTGTACGTCGCTGACGTCACCAGTAGTCGGACCATCGCCTTCACATCCCATCCGCGGTCCACGAACTCGAGCGAGAGCCAGTCGAGCAGCTCCGGGTGGGTGGGATATTCGCCCTGCATGCCGAGGTCGTCCACGACCGCCGAAAGCCCGGTGCCGAAGAATTGCCCCCAAAGGCGATTGACGAACGTACGGGCGGTCAGCGGGTTTTCGCGCGAGGCAATCCAGCGTGCCAGATCCAGGCGACTACTCCGTGGACCGGCGGGAGAGGCTTTTTTGGCACCCGGTAGAAAGTGGGGGGTGGCGGGCGCCACGATTTCGCCGGTGTCGTCCTGCCAGTTCCCCCGCCCAAGAACCCGAGTGACGCGTGGATCGACAGAGACGGTGACCAAACTTTGCGTGCGTCCTTCATGACAGCCCGCGAGGTCGAGGAGGAGTCCGGTGGAAACGGAGTCGAGTCCTTTTTCGCCGATACCTGCGGAGCGCGCATAGACTCCGGCGATCAGCACGTTTTGCGCGGCGGTCGGCCGGTCCGCGAGCAGGGCGGCGCGCGTTTCGGGAGGGAGTTCTTCGGGAGGCAAGGTTCCGCCGAGCGGAGAGGTGGTGAAGCGAACGCGGCCAACGTCTCCGGACGTGAGGACCGCGACCAGTTCGTCGCCCGGGGCGATCTCGATCGGCTCGCTAAGGTGATAGACCGCGGCCTGCGGTTCGCGGACGATTTTGCGATCGGAACGCCAGCGCGTATGAACCGAAGCGAGGGGCTTGCCGTTGAAATAGGATTCCGTGCTTTTCTCCGCAAACGCATAGCCGATTGCGAGAGGCTCGTTCTGAGTCCGACCGGCCCGGCGCAGGGCGAGGGTCAACCTGAGGTCGAAGCGATATTTTTGTTCCCGGGTGGTATAGCCTCCGTGGGCATCGTCGGGCAACACTTCCACCCGCACCGTCGACAACGGTCCTGAGGCGGGAAGCAGTGTCAATCGGTTGGGATTCGGTTTTTTTACGGCCGGTTTGCCTTCGACCACGGTTGGCGGTGGATCGACAAACAGGACACTGCCGTCTGGGAGAATCGTGGTCGTGACGCCTTCGGTGGATTCCGCATTCGAGGCCGGCGCCGCACTCCACGCAGAGGAGGGACCGTCCTTCAATCGTGTTCTCACCTCGGCGGCCCAACGCTCGATCGCAGCTTGGCCCGCGGGACTTTCCATCGCTTGGCGTGCGAGAACTGCGGTGCGCTCGGCGATCTGTTTGCGCAGGCGCGCTGCGCGTTCGACGAGGTACGGGCTGGTGAGTTCGATTTCGGGAGGGAAGGGGTGATCGTTATCCACACCCTTCAATTCGGGCTCCGGCGTGTACTCGTAGTCGCCGTAAACGCCCCATTGCTGCACATCGGAGAAAAAGGCCGCAAGAGAGTAGAAGTCACGGGTCGAAAAAGGATCGAACTTGTGATCGTGGCACTCGCAGCAGGCCATTGTCGATCCGAGCCAGGCCGTGGAAACGGCGCGTACGCGATCGGCGGAGTATTTTGCGAGGTACTCTTTCGACTGTGCGCCGCCCTCGCGCGTCATCATGTTGAGCCGGTTGAAACCGCTCGCGACCCTTTGAGCCGTGGTGGCGTTCGGCAGGAGATCGCCGGCAATCTGTTCTACCGTGAACCGATCGAACGGAAGATTCCGATTGAAGGCATCGACAACATAGTCGCGATAGGGGAAAATATTCTGTTCTTGATCGCCGTGGAACCCGACCGAGTCGGCGAAACGAACCAGGTCGAGCCAAGGCACGGCCATCCGCTCTCCGTAGTGCGGTGAGGCGAGCACCCGATCGACGAGGCGTTCGTAGGCGTCCGGCCGCAAATCGTCGACGAAGGCTTCCACCTCCGACGCCGTCGGCGGCAACCCGGTGAGGTCGAGCGTGAGGCGGCGGATCAATGTACCGGGGGGGGCTTCCGAGGAGGGTTGGACGCCTTTTGCGGAAAGTGGGACCAAGACAAAGCGGTCGATCGGATGCATCGCAGCGAGGACACCCGCCTTCGCGGCAGGCGCTGCTTTCTTTTCCATCGGGGCATAGGCCCAGTGGGGCTGATATTTTGCGCCTTGTTCGATCCACCGCTTAAGCAGCTCTTTGTCGTTGCCCGTGAGCTGGTGAAGCGCGTCCGGCGGCGGCATGACCGTCTGCGGATCGTTGGCGGTGACGCGTCTCCAGAGTTCGGACGCGGTCACTTTTCCCGGGACGATCGCGGTGGTGACCAACCCGGTTTTAGCCGTGTGCGTAGCCAGCGCCGCCTCGCGCACATCCAGCCTCAGGCCCGATTTGTTAGCGGCGACGTCCGGCCCGTGACATTTGAAACACGTATTCGAGAGGATCGGACGAATGTCGCGGTTAAATTCGACCGGCGCGCCCGACGTTTCCGCTCCCATCGCGTCGAGACTTAGACCGACGGCAAGCAGGAGAAGAGAAAGGGGAGTGCGGTGGATTCCCAGCATGGCGTGCCTAAAAGAAAGTGAACCGAGGGTAAAAACCTAGTGCGGAATGCCCGCCTAGCAAGGGACGCGTTGGAATGAGGCGATTTTTTTACGGTCTTTCATCGCAGGGTGCGAAATCGGTGGGTGCATGTCGCCGAGAAGCGCTTTTCGCTCTTCGAGCTCACGCGGGAGATGTGTTGAAAATCCAAGGCGACGCTGCCCTGTTCTGTATTCGGCTTCCCTCCCTTCCCTCCCTTTACTCCTTCATATGAACTCTATGTCCTCTCGTTTTTGGTGGTTGGCGATCGCGTTTACCCTAGCGGGCGCGGCAGAGCGTGTCTCCGCCGCCGCAGCCGTCGTCGCGCGTGGCGACCTCTTGCTGGATCTGCCGCCAGGGCCCTCGAATCCGCGCAATAGCGAGGGGGCCTTTATCGCGACGCACGACGGCGGGCTGCTCTTGGTCTACAGCAGGTTCGTCGGAGAGGGCCATCACGACAATAGCCTGGCGTATTTGGCGGCCCGGCGTTCGCAAGATGGAGGAAAGACCTGGACTAAGGACGAGATCGTCGTCCGACCTCAGGACCATGAGCGGGTGTCTGCTGACCTGGGCACCAACGTCATGAGTGTCTCGCTCGTGCGGATGCAGAACGGCGAGTTGGGCTTGTTCTATCTGCTCCGGCGGGGGTGGCACGACATGAGAATGCAACTGCGTCGCTCGGGGGACGAAGGCCGCACGTGGAGTGCGCCGATCCAGTGCTTTCCCACGGCGGGCTATTTCGTGGTTAATAACGACCGGGTTATTCGTCTCGCGTCGGGCCGTCTCGCGATTCCCGCCGCTTGGCACCGGCAGCTCGCCGATCTCACGGAGTGGTCGAAGGACCGTCTGCAGTCGATGGAGCCGTGGACGAAAGGGGCCGTGGACCGCCGAGGTATTTTTTGCGTCTTCACGTCGGACGATGACGGCCGGACGTGGCAGGAATCGGCGAACTTTTGCGTTTTGAACAACGCACACACGGATTCGGGCTTGCAGGAGCCGGGGCTGGTTCAGCTGACCGACGGAGCGTTGTGGGCCTGGGCGAGGACCGATATGGGACGCCAATACGAAGCCTTCTCGCGCGACGAAGGGCGAACCTGGTCGGAGGCCACCCCGTCGCGTTTTACGTCTCCGAACTCGCCGCTTTCGCTCAAGCGGATTCCCGGGACTGAGCGATTCCTTGCAGTTTGGAATCCGGCACCCCGCTACGAAACGCGCCCGCTTTTACCCGCCGGGGGAGACCGTACGCCCCTGGTTGCAGCGGTCGGGACCGGCCCGACGGTTTGGTCGAAAGCGGTGGTCATCGAAGGAGACGACGGGGTGGACGCCGGCTACCACTATTGCGCGATTCATTTTTTGACCGCCGAGACTGCGCTCCTGGCGTATTGCGCCGGCAATGCGGAGGATAAGCACCGACTTAACCGTCTGCGAGTCCGAATCATTTCGATCGCCGCGGGCAACGTTCCGTTCGGCAACGAGATCCAGTAATCCTTCCGGCGCTCTGCCGGTCCAAAAAAGAAAGGGCCCGGCGAAACCCCTTACGCCGGGCCCTCTATTTTCTTTCCGACTTTTAGGTCGGATATCCATGTTACCCCAAATCCCTACTTGAAGCAGGGAATCGTACCGGCAGGGCAGCACAGTCCATGCCAACGCGACGAGTTTACCTTGAGTGGACGATTTCGATCAGGCGTCGTCGGAAAACCGTGCGAGCAGAGCCAATTCCTCGGCGACATGCCGGTCGCTGCGGCAGCGTGGCATCTTCCCTTGGCCGCCCCATTTCCCGGCCGTTCGCATCCATTGTTCGAAAAGTCCGGGCATCACCAGGCGAACGACGGGCGCTTCCATCGTTCGACCGGTGCGTCTGGTGGCGTAGTCGTTATTCAAGCGCTGAAGCTCGACGTCCAGTTCCGCGGCGATGACAGGACCGGTGGGAGTGACGACGGTAGGGGTCTTCAGTTCGATCCACCACTCGTGTCTCCCGTGTGTTTGACCGAGAGTATTTTCGGTAAAGTGAGGTGCGACGTGGAAGTTGACGATATTCCATCCGTGACGCTGGCAAACGCTGACGAGGGCGTCCGTCAGTTCTTTTTCGATGACGTATTCGCCCAAGGCGCTCAGCTGGAGTTTGGTGCGGCCGACGTAGATCAACCGAGGGATGTCCGTCGTCAGGAAACGCACGACATCGCCGATCACGTAACGGCAGAGCCCGCCGGGAGTGGTGATCACCAGCGCGTAGTCGATGCCCGGAACTACGCCGGCCAGCGGGACCGTGCGGTCTCCGAGCTGCCCGATTCGTGTCTCGGCGAATTCTCGCATCGGGAGGAACTCGAAGAAGAGCCCGACGTTGGTCATTAGCCGCAATCCGAAGGTAGCATCGGAATCCTGAGCTGCGATGAAGCCTTCGGAAGCGGGGTAGATTTCGTGAAAATTGACCCGCGGTCCAATCGCGGCCCGAATTTCGTCGGCGAACGGGCTCATCGGTATACCCCCGTGGACGACACATTCGAGGTTCGGCCAGACCGCTTTAAGATATGTCGGACGGATCTTGCCGTTGATACTGCGGGCGAGAACGGCTTGGGACAAAATGAGGAGCCAGTTAGGGATGCCGCCGAGGAGCGTGACATCCTTGCCGACGGTGCGATCGGCGATCGCTTTGACTTTTTTTGGCCAATCGGAAATTTGCGCGATTTCGGACCCCGGTTCGTAAAGATGTTCGTCCGCCCATTTGGGCAGATTGAGCGCGGCGATTCCGCTCAGATCGCAGGCAAACGCCTCGTGATCCTTCGAGCCTTCGATGGGCGCCAAGGCGGTCGCACCCCCAAGGAAAAGGTGTTTGCCGTGGAAAACGCCCGCGTGGCCGACCCGGGCGGTGTAGTAAAAGAGCGAGTCCAGTCCAGCGGTGCGAAAGTGCTGGAGCAGGGATTCGGTCACCGGGATCTGCTTGGTGCGCCCGGAGGTGGTCCCGGAGGTGAGTGCGAAGAGTGAACATTTGCCCGGCCAAAGCACATTAGCCTCGCCGGCCTTCATGCGATCGATGTAAGGAACAAATTCCTCGTAAACTCTTAGGGGAACACGCCGTTGAAACTCTTCGTAGGGCAGTTTTGCCTCGATTTGCGAGTCTTTTCCAAAGGCAGTAGTTGCCATGGAACGCACAAGCTCGCGGTAGGTTTTTTCCTGAGCGGGAATCGCCTGCGTCGCCTTTTGCAGACGCCGCAGCGTCCGTGCGGTCATGATATTCGCGCCAAGGTGGAGCAGGCTGCGTGGAAGAGCGGGCATGACAGTGGTCGAGACAGGCGGAGAGGCCGGTCGTGTGTCGTTGAGGCAGTGTTCAGGAGCCAACGGCCGCAAGCCCTTTCCCAACTATCGCAACGCATTACGATTTTTTTAGCGGTGGGCCTGGCGGACCGCTAAGAATGCGTAAAATCGGCGCGCGGATTTTGGACGAATGAGCAACCCGTCGGACTTAGAAATCACCGTTGGGCAGGTCCGCAAGTGTTTGGCCGCCGAGGCACCGGCCAACGCAGACGGGCTGCCATGCCATGCCTGTGCGGTGCGCGGCGCGAGGTTCGAGATTTCCGAGTATTTTATGTCTGGAAACGGTTTGGTGCCTCGTTTTCACACCGCGAGGGCGACTGCAACGGATCGCGCATCACTTCGAACCGTCCGTCACGACACGCTACTTTGCCTGTTTCAGGACTGCGAGAGTCGACGCTGGTGTCAGTTCATACCAAATGGTCCGGAGTGAGCCGTCGCTAGCTGCACGCTGCTGGGATAACCCATGTCCCGCGAGAAACTATTCGAGGCAAGAACGATCGCATCCGACCACACTTCGCCGGGGTCCTTGCTTAGCCGGGCGTGAACTTCGTAGGGGTTCGTGCGTGACGTGTAGGTCAGAAGGAATGAATTGTTGCTAAGCCGAAGGAGATGCGAAGGGTATCCCAGCACGCCGATGGCACGAGGTTCGGTCCAAGTTCGTCCCGGGAGACCATGCTCTCAACCCGGCCGAATGGACAGACGTGGGACTCCCTTCCGCTTGACCAGACCACCCAGAGTTCGCCGTTGGCGCGCCGAGTCACAGCTGGCCAGCCGTTGTAATTGTAGTCCGCCGGGGAGATGGTCGCCACTTCGTCGATCACGTAGTTCTTCGCACTCACCGCGTGGGAAAAGGTGAGAACACCGTAGGAAAGTGCGCCGATCCTCCAAAGAGTCTTGGATACAGGAAAAGGTGACATGAAATGAGTGCTTTTATTCATCAATCGTCGCCGGAAACACGGGAGAATTTTCTGTTCGAGCGCACGCTCGGGCGCGCGTGCTCCGAGATGCAGGCTGTGCGCAGTTTTCCGTCAGCGGCTCTCACCACCTGATGGTACTGAGGTCGGGCGTCTTTGGGTGCCAGAGATCGAGAGGTGGCCGAGTCAATCCACGATTGTTCGGACGGTCGATTGCCGCAGGCAGCGGTCGGTGTTCAGCGGGAGATCCGATTGCGAGCGTATGAGGTGGAACATCTCTGGTTACCAAGGTACCCGCCGCTATGAAACTCTGCGTCCCGATTCGAATCCCCGGCAGGATGACGCACCCCCCGCCAATCATGACCTCGTCTTCAATGGTTGCACCCAGAGGGCTTTTCATGACCTCGAGCCGCCCTGGCAGCTTATCGTTCAGAAACGTGGTGCCCGGACCGATAAACACGTGGTTTCCTATCCGGGTCCGACTGGGAATATAAACCATCGACATGATTCGCACACCCTCTCCCAACTCGACCATTCCCTCTAGCACGCTGTGATTTCCCAGAGCACAGTAATCGCCGGCATTTACCCGGGCGCGAACGACGGTGTAATGCCCAGTTTGGAAATACTTCCCGACCTTCACGTCACCGTAGATGACCGTTCCGAGACGCAGAATACTCTCCGCTCCGACGATTGCTCGTCCACAATCCGGGTGATACCTGACTCCAACGTGAACCTGGGCCTCGATGATGGTTCCACTGCCGATGTCTGCATTGTCGAAGGTTTGGGGCTGTTCGGGAACGCTCGGTGGATTCATTGTGTTCAGTTTTTCATGGCCTGCAAAAGCCTGACCGCCTCATGGGCAATCGCGTCACCACCGGGCCGGGCAAACGCCGGCCGGGGCGACGATTGGTCGCGCGAATTCGCTGAAGAGCGGTAGAACGCGCTCATGTATTCACGATCTCCCGTATTCGGTCCGTCGGTCACATAACCAATGGAATAGTTTGCGTAGCCGCACGCAATCGTGAGTGGCAAGGGGGAAGACGCCCGGATAAGGCGGCCAATTCCCTGGAAGGGTTCACAGGGCATTCCAACGATGCCAACGTCTCCCACTCGCAGAACCCAGAGCTCGATCGGCATTAATGTCGGTAACGTAGCGGCAGCGCCCGTGCGCCGCCGTTCCAGGGCCCACTCGGTCCAAGGTTCGATCTGATTCACAAGCCCCGCCCGGAATCGCGGACTCAAGTCGCGCGGAAAGTTCAAGCCAACGCACGAAAGGGCAGAATTGTCGCCCCCCAGCGCGCGGGCGACAAATGCGTCGATCTCCGACAACTCCTCGACCAGTTCCTCAGCGGGAGGCAGCGGTGCCAGTGGCAGGTGCGCGATCGAGTGCGCAAACTCCAATCCATCCCGTTTCGAACGTACGAGTTGAGCAACCGCAGCAACGTAGGTTTCTCCGAGCATTCGTCCGTACGCAGCGGACCTCGCCACGCCACCGCGGAACATTTCTTTGGAATTCACGTCTCCTGCGCAGCCCTGTAGGAATCCCACGGGAACGGGTCGCGAGCCCGGAGAAATCTGGGCGGCGAGATAGTCAATTGCGACTTGTGGCCATTCACCGAAGACGACCGGTGATTCTGGATTGAAGCTGGTAACGGGATGACCGGTGAATTGCTCAAGTGCGGCCACCGTCTCGCCGCTACGCTTTCGAAACGTCACGACAGGAGCGTCCGTGTCGACATCGCCGCGGTAGTCTGCAGCCTGCTGCAGTCGATCCTCTTCCCGCATGAAGTAGGTGCTGCCGTCCGCGCGACGGCCCTTTCGATTGTAGGTTATTCGACTCGCGTGACCGACTGCCCACCAAACATCAACGGGCTCCAACCGTTCCAAAAGGGGCCGGGCATTCTCAAGAAGCTGATCCGGAAAGCGCTTTCCGACAGGCAGCAACACTGCTTCGGGGTCACGAATTGGCGGCATCCCGTAGGGTCTGCTACCGTTCTCTGCGAGCGCAAAGTCGCTGTGGTTGTGCGACATGACTATAACTACATGCGAAGCCGAAACGCCCAGTTCACGACCGATTTCGCTTCGAATGAGTCGGCCAACATTATGGGCAATACTCGTTTCACAGATTACAATATACACCCGTGTCGCTCCGTCCGCAAGAAGCGTCGGCGTTGTCCTCAAGGGCCCATGAACAACCGCCAAACCCTGATCCAACTTGACCGCATTGCTCGTGACTTCTGCGGGCGCAGACCAAGACGCTCCATGATCGTAGAGGCACAAGGATACAAAGTTCGCTGAAGGGCGGGGATCGCTCGGTCTCGATCCGACCTCTGTGTCTTTGTGCCTTCGTGGTACAATGCCGAAGAAAGGTTGTTACCCCTCCGGGCCACCGCGGACGTTGAACTCTTCGTACTTTCTGTTCATGAAGCCGGAGATGCTTTTGCCTCCGATCGTTTACCAGGATGAAGCCATGATGGCCTTCGACAAGCCGAGCGGACTCCTGGTGGCGCCGGATCGCTGGGACAAGAAGCGTGCGAATCTGATGGGGAGCGTCCACGCCGAACTCGGGAAGACCGTTGCCAATGTCCATCGGCTGGATGCCGACACCAGCGGGGTCCTGCTTTGCGCGAAAACCAAGCCGGCGCTCGATTTCTTGAGCGGTCAGTTTCAGTCGAAAACCGTCGCGAAGGTCTATCATGCGCTGGTGGTCGTGCTTCCCGTCGACCAAGCGATGAAGGTCGTGGCGCCGGTGCGTAACGAAGCCGGGGCGTTGCCCGACGCCTTCACGGTGGATTTGGCGCTGGGCGAGGACGAGGAGAATCCCGGACGCATGCGCGTTTTCAAACGGCGCGGCGGAAAAGTCTGCACCACCGAGTTCCGCACGCTCGAACGCTTTCGAGGATCGCGGGGAGGTAGCTACGCGTGGATCGAGTGTCGCCCCGTGACCGGGCGCACCCACCAGCTCCGGGTCCATCTCGCGGCGATCGGCGCACCGATTTTGAATGACCGGTTTTATGGCGTACCGGAGATTGTCCTCCGCCTTTCCGATCTGAAACGTGGATACAAAGGTCGCGACGAAGAAAAGCCCCTGGTCGATCGCCTGGCCTTGCACGCAAGCGAACTCACCGTCTCGCATCCGGAGACCCGGGAGCCGGTGACGATTCGCGCAGAATGCCCGCACGAGTTTACCGTTGCCCTTAAATACCTGAGAAAGTTCGCGGCGCTCTGAGCGGCGGCCGGCTCATTCCGCCCAGCATTTGGTACGCTCGACCGCCCTTTGCCAGATGCGGCGGCGGTTGCGCACGTCGGCGGGTTTGGCCTGCGGCGTGAAGGTGGCGTCCTTCGACCAAAGCGACGCGATTTCGTGCTGGCTGCGCCAGAAGCCCACGGCGAGACCGGCTAAAAACGCCGCACCCAGTGCGGTGGTTTCCGTGGTTTGCGGACGCACGACCGGTACGCGGAGGAGATCGCTTTGGAACTGCAGCAATCCGTCGTTGGCGGTCGCTCCTCCGTCGACCCGAAGCTCGCGCAGGCGTCGACCGGAGTCGGCTTGCATCGCTTCCAGCAGATCGGCCACCTGCAACGCGATGCTTTCCACAGCGGCCCGGGCGATTTGTGCGGCGGTGGTACCGCGGGTGAGCCCGAAGATCGCACCTCGCGCCGTGGCGTCCCAATGCGGCGCTCCCAGACCGGTAAACGCGGGGACAAAGACGACGCCACCGTTGTCCTTCGCCTGCGCAACCAAGGAGACGATGTCGCGGGAGTTTCGAATCAATTTCAACCCGTCCCGTAGCCACTGCACCACCGCCCCGCCCACAAAAACGCTCCCTTCCAAAGCGTACTCCAGCGGCGCTTTCGGGCCCAGTTTCCAGGCGACGGTCGTGAGCAGGCGGTGTTTCGATACCACGGGCGTCCGACCCGTGTGCAAGAGCAGGAAGCAACCTGTTCCATAGGTGTTTTTGGCCATGCCTGGCCGGAAACAGGCTTGTCCGAACAAGGCTGCATGTTGGTCGCCCGCGACGCCGGCAATGGGCACTCCTCGCAAGGCGGCAATGCTGCTCACTTCGCCGAACGGTTCGCTGCTCGAGCGAATGTGAGGGAGGACCTCGTGGGGGATGCGAAGCGCTTTCAGCAGCGCTTCGTCCCAGGTGCCGGTGTGGAGATTGAAAAGCAGGGTGCGTGAGGCGTTGGTCACGTCGGTCGCATGCACGCTTCCGTTCGTGAGCTGCCAGAGCAACCATGTATCGACGGTGCCAAAGGCGAGCTCTCCGCGTCCCGCCCGGCGGCGTGCGCCGGGCACCCGATCGAGGAGCCACGCGAGTTTTGTTCCGCTGAAATAAGGATCGAGCAAGAGACCGGTTTTTTCCCGAAACGCCTCCTCGTGGCCCTGGCGGCGGAGCGTTGCGCACCGATCCGCGGTTCGTCGGTCCTGCCAGACGATCGCCGGTGCCAGCGGACGCCCCGTCGCGCGCTCCCAGAGCAGCGTGGTCTCGCGCTGGTTGGCGATGCCGATCGCCGCGAGGCCCTTCGCGGTGAGGTTCGCTTCGGCGAGGGCGGACGTGGCGACGCGTCGCGTGGTTTCCCACAGATCGGCCGGTTTGTGTTCGACCCACCCCGGTTGAGGAAAGGACTGGCGAAATTCCTGTTGAGCGCTGCCGAGCGCTCGACCGGCGCGGTCGAACACGATCGCGCGCGAGGAGGTGGTGCCCTGGTCAATGGAGAGAACGGCCGTGCTCATCTTGGGGGAAAGAAAACGATGCGAAGAGGCAGAGAGTTTCCGGCGTGGATCGCAACGTCGGTTTCACCCAACCCAAAAACGGTGGTCTATCCAAAGGCAGCAGACACCAAGATCGGATTGGAATCCGATATCTCCTCCCTCCGATCTTTGTGTCTTTTTGCCTCCGTGGTGAACCTCCGTTCCCAATTTTTTCCGACTGCACGGCGGACCGATCTCCGGAATTTTTACCACAGAGGCACGAAGGCACGAAGTTCGGATTGAGATTCGGCCCTTTGATCTTTGATCTTGGTGCCTCCCCTTCAGCCCGCCCACCTTGCCATGACTTCAGAAGAACGCCTTGCCCGCCACCTCACTCGAACGCCCGAGATTTCCCGGGCGATCTGGATTGCTCGAAATGCCACGGTCGTGGGCGACGTCACCTTGGGCGATTTGACCAGCGTTTTTTACGGCGCGGTCCTTCGGGGCGACATCGCTCGTATCGTCGTGGGCGAGGGGACCAATCTACAGGACAATGTTGTGGTACACCTGGCGGACGATCTCGATGCCATCATCGGCAAATGGTGCACGATCGGGCACAGCGCGATCGTTCACGCCTGCACGATCGAAGACGAGTGCCTGATCGGCATGGGCGCGACGGTGCTCGATGGTGCGCACATTGGGGCGCGCTCGATCGTCGGTGCGGGGGCCGTCGTCAAGCAGGGGATGATCGTTCCCCGTGGGTCGATGGTGCTGGGAACGCCGGCGAGAATCGCCCGGCCGCTTTCCGAGGAGGAACAATCCAAAATTCGCCTCTGGGCCGAAAAATACATCGCGGTTTCCAAGGCGCACGCGGCGCTGAACAGTCGATGAGAGATGGGCGGACGCAGATCCGGAATGGATCCATCCACCGGAAATTTTACAGGAGCACGCAGAGGTCGCAGAGTCCAGTCGCTCGAACTCGGTACCGGATCGATCCGTACTCTGCGACCTCTGCGTGCTCCTGTAAAAAATCGATCGGCGTTCGGATCTGCCCGGGCGCTCTCAGCGAGCGAGTTCGACGAAGGCGTAGTGCCACGTTCCCTCGGACCCTTCGCGGCGGGAGATTTCCCGGGGAAATTGGTCCCGCCAGTCCGGGAAAAACCGGTCTCCCTCGACGTGGGCGTAAATGAGAGTCAAAAAGAGCGAGCCGGTGGCGATCGCCAAACCTTCTTGGTAGATACGTTCTCCTCCACAGAGGTAGATATCCCCGCGCATTCCTTGGGCCTTCATGATCGCCGACTCCAAGTTCGGCGCGCAGGCGAAGGAACCGAAGCCTTCGGGTCGAGCGGCGTTGACCGTCGCGGAAAGGGTGGAGGTCACCGCCACCACGTCCCTCCCGAAACCGGCGTCCGGCCAGTCTTCGAGACTGCACCGCCCGGCGATGACGGTATTTCCCGAAGTCTTTTTCTTAAAGAAGGCGGTATCTTCTGAGATCGTCCAAGGAAGCGTGCCTTGACGCCCGATCGTTCGATTGGCCGAGCATGCCACAATGAGGTGAATCGGTTTCAATCGGGTCGAAAACTTATGTTTTCAAAAGTCTTCGGTGTCAGTGTTTAGTTTCCCGTACGGTTCATTTTGGTCCTGTTTACACTCATTGGCCTCCGCCAGCACTGCCTTACCTAGGCGTGGCCCGGTCTAAAAGTCTCTCGTCCGAAGGGACGGATCTTGTGTCGGACCGTTTAAGGTAGGGGAGCGTGCGCGTGAGGCCGGCCTCTGTTGGCGTTTTGCTTAAGCTGTTGCCTGACTCCACGCTCGACGACAGTCTGGGGAATGATCATCGGGGTCCCGAAGGAAATTAAGGACGGTGAAACGCGGGTGGCGATGACGCCAAACCTCGCTCGTCGATGTGTGGCCTTGGGTTCTAAAGTGCTCGTGGAAAAGGGCGCCGGGCTCTCGGCAGGATTTACGGACGCCGAATATCGGCATGCGGGTGCGCAGAGCGCTCAGACCGCAAAACGCCTCTGGGCGGACGCCGAACTGGTGGTCAAGGTAAAGGAGCCTTTGCCGGAGGAATATGGCCGGATGCGCGAAGGGCAGGCGCTCTTCACGTATCTCCACCTTGCGGCCGGTCCCGAACTCACCCGCGCGCTCGTGGCCAAACGCGTTCTAGCGATCGCGTACGAGACCGTGGAAGCGCAGGACGGGACACTTCCCCTCCTCAAGCCGATGTCCCAGATCGCCGGGCGTCTCGCGATTCAGATTGGCGCTTATTTTCTGCAGACGCAAAACGGCGGAGCGGGCGTTCTGCTGGGTGGCATTCCGGGGACGGCGCCCGGGCACGTGGTCATTATCGGGGCGGGCAATTCTGGGGCGCATGCCTGCCGCATGGCCACCGGTATGGGGGCTCGCGTGACGATTTTGGACCTGGATACTCGAAAGCTGGAACTGATCGAAGAGGAGTACGGCGGTCGGGTTGTCACTTTGCTCTCCAATCCCGCCAACGTGGAAGCGTCCGTGGCGGGTGCCGATCTATTGATCGGCGCGGTGCTTATCCCTGCGGCGAGGGCACCGATCGTGGTGAACAAGGCGGCCGTGGCTTCGATGCGACCCGGCAGCGTGGTGGTCGATATTGCGGTCGATCAGGGCGGATGCGTGGAGACGATTCGTCCGACCTCCCACCACGTGCCTACCTATTCCCACAATGGGGTCGTCCATTACGCGGTTCCCAACATGCCCGCGCTCGTCGGCCGGACTTCGACCATCGGTCTGACTCAGGCCACGGAGCCGTTCATCATCCGCTTGGTGGAGCGCGGAGTGCAGCGCGCGCTCGAGGAGAACCGGGGTCTAGCCAAAGGGGTAAACACCCGCGACGGAAAAATCACCAATCTCGCCGTCGCCAAAGCATTGGCGGATTCGGCGGTCTAGCGGTCAGAGCGTCCGGACATATCTCCGGATGAGGTACGTGCGTGTGCCTTTCAGGCGGCCGCGGGAACGATCTTGATCGACTTTACTTCGACCCGGTCGATCGGTGTGCTCTTTTCGCCGCCGCCGCCGGATTTGGTCGGAACGGAGGCGATTTGTTCGAGAATATCGTCGCCGCCGACGATTTCGCCGAAGGCGGTGTATTGCTTGTCGAGGAAACGCGCATCGCCGTGACAGATAAAGAACTGGCATCCCGCAGAGTCGGGCGCCGACGAGCGGGCCATGGAGATGACGCCGCGAACGTGGGCTTTGGCGTTAAATTCGGCTTTGAGCTTGTAGCCAGGGTCGCCGGTTCCAGGCATTCCGCGAGCCCCTGCCTTGGTGTTCGGGCAGCCGCCCTGGACCATGAAGCCTTTGATGATCCGATGGAAAGCGGTGCCGTCGTAGAAGCCATCACGCGCAAGTTTTTTGAAATTTTCGACCGTTTTAGGGGCGACGTCCGGCCAGAAAGACAGGGTCATGTCCCCGTAGCTTGTGCTGATGATGGCGTTCTCGGAAGCGGTGGGTGTACTCATGGAAAGGGTGAGCTTAGGGGTGCCTGGAGCAAAGGTGCAAGCCAGCTTTGACGTGGGTGGCACCGTTGCCGGCGATGTGCCTCGGTCGCTCGGTGGAAGGCACGCGGGTTGCTGACGAAGGCGAATGCAGGCACTTCCTCTCACGCACACACCGACCGAAAAACGGTCGTTGCGGGCGCTTTTTGAGCAAAACGTGTGGCCTACTCGGCGTACAAACTGTCATTGGACGCCGGCAGCGCCTCGGAAGCAAAGTGGTGGAAGCGTTGCTTGCCGCCGCCGAGCCGGAGAAGCGAGACGGGCCTCGCAAGTAGCGCTTCGGCACGGATCCCTGCAGGAGGTTTCCGCAGAGTCCGAAGATTATGCAGATTTCACAGAATTTCGGAGGTGACCGGAGAAATCCGGGTCGGGAAACTATTTTTCAAATCTGCGAAATCTGTGGATAATAAGTTCTGACGTATTGAGGTTCGACGATGTCGGAATTCGAGCAGGTTTCACGCAGAGCCGCGAAGCCGCGAAGTGAAAGGTCGATCCACCGCTCCTCAAGCTATCTTCGAGGCGACGTTGGACCGATGCTTCAATCGCATTCTTCGCGGCTTCGCGCCTGCTTCGCGTGAGTCCTTCCGCTTGGCTCGCCCTTCGGAGCTCAACCCTGACGATGAACCTCCCTTGAGGCTTTGCCCAACGTTTCGACTCGGCTGCGCCTTTCGTGGGACGTCGGGAGAAAACCCTCAACGCATCGCGACGTTGGTCGCGGCGGCGCGGGTGTCGAACGCGAGCTGGTAGCGGGTGAGTTTGGCACGAATGGCCGCGAGCTCTTTGGCGGTCGGACGCAGAATATCTGCGGCGGGCGGCAGCGCTCCGAGCGTCACCAGGCACTCGGCGAGAACGCTGCGGGCCTCGTCGCTGGAGAGACTGCCGGCCTCGATGAAAAGATTGTCGGGATTGACTGGGAGGGAACCTTGGGCCGCGAGTTTGACCACCGGAAGACCCATGGAGGCAGCGCGCTCCAGCGCCCGTTCGGCGGCGGGGAGAAAGGCGCCGTTCCGGTTGCCGACCCCGATCACGCCGGCCAAGGGATGAAATTCCAGCAAGCGGGCGACGGACAGAAAAATCTCGAACTCGCTCGCACCGTCGCGTTCCGCATCGTTCGGCGACCAGCGGGTGCTGCGGACCAAAGCGATTCCCGGAGCGGCGTCCGGCCGAAGCCGGCCGTGCGCATCTTCGATCTCCACTTTGACCACGCGCGTATTCAAACCGTTGCGACAGAGACCGGGCACCGTCGCGGGCAGCGCTCTTTCGGCGCAAAGGACACCGGAAAAAGCGAGGAGGGCGGTGGCGACAGCCAGCGCGGAGAAGCGTGGGCGGTAGCAGGAGAGTGTCATGTCTTCCAGTGAGCACCCGGTATGCCCCACCGCCCATTGGGGTATGAATTGTTTTCTTGGCTCGGGCGATTGACCCAGACGCAACGGTTCGCAGCTCTTCTGCAGGAGGCGGCGACGATCGATTTGCGCCTGCGAGGCCGACACCGCTGCGGGCCCTCCGGACACAAAAAAGCCGACCCGCGCACAGGCGGATCGGCTCGAAACCAAAAGAGGTGGGAGAGCTTAAATATTGCCAGGTTGACGCTTCGTCTCGGCATCGTTCAACACGGCGCGCAAAACCGAGCGAACTTCGTTCGGTTGCTTGTCGAGCTGAGCGCGGCAGATTTCCATCACCCGAGGGTGCGTCGCGGCATTCATCGCGAGCGAGATGCGGGCAGCCTCGGTGATGCCGGGCTGACCGGATCCGACCGCGGCCAGGATATTGGTGATATGCTTTTCGTTACCGCTAGCGAGGAAAGCGCCCCACTGGAGATTCATCGAGGACTCGGACAAGACGGGGGTTTCCGCGACCGACTTGTTCCCGCCGGCAATCATACGATTGATTCCGGAACGTACTCCTTCCGAGGAGTTTGCTGACATTTCAAGCAGACGACGCTCTCCTTGCTTGTTACCGGAATACCAGAGCGCGGACGCCAGCACGCGCTGGTCTTTCACCGGCAGACCTTTGAACTGGGCAAACCATTGATCGATCATCGCAGGATTCTGCGCAAAGACGGTGCTGAAAAAGCCAATGGCCTGCGCCGGTTGGCCGGAACTTTCGAAATAGCCTTCGCGGCTGAGTTCGTAAACGACGTTGGGCAGCGCGGACGGCTGGGGATTTTGGTAGTAGCGATTGAGCCACTTGTCTCCATTGACGGAGCTATTGGTCTGCCCCGCGAAAACGGAGTTAGACGAGACGACCAGCGCGAGGCTGGCAACGATCAGGGATGGGAGTTTCATGGACGGACACGATTAGGGTTGCGGACGAGGATAGAGACCAAAGGGGGGTTTGGATCCTGAAGAGACCCTAATCGTTTGTAACCGCTCGTAAAGGCGGCCTTATCTGAAAATTTTTCATGAGGACACGTTGATTCGCTGTGAGATAGACAAGAAATCGCTTACGATTTTTTTACTTTTCGGCGTGCGCGAAATCGACCAAGACGCGAAAGACCCCTGTGTTGGGGCGATCCGGCGCTCGCAGGGCGGAAAATCTCCGGCCACGACTGCGACCGTTCGATTATGTCACCGCCGCTTTCCACCGCCCAAGCGTTTCTGGTCCTCAACGCCTTGCCGGAGATCGGTCCGATTACGACCAACCGTTTACTCGCGCTGAAAGGGGGCGATCCTCGCGCCATCTTCGACGCTTCGGCCGAAGAGTTGCTGAGCGTCAAAGGAGTCGGCCCGGCGATTCGCTCCTCGATCGCATTATGGCGGGAGAAATTCGATTTGTCCCGTGAGGAGGCGCGGATGAACGCCGGCGGGGTCGTCTTCATTCCCGCTACCGAAGCGGGCTATCCGCCGCTACTCCGGGAAATTCACGACCCTCCGATCGGACTCTATCGGAAAGGCAGCTTTGCGTTCGACCGACCGTGCGTCGCGATTGTGGGTTCGCGGCGAACCACGCTGTACGGGAAGGAGATTGCCGCGAAACTCGGAATGGAGTTGGCGCGCGCTGGGTTTTGCGTGGCCAGCGGGCTTGCTCGAGGAATCGACACCGCCGCTCACGAAGGTGCGCTTGCGGCGGGAGGGAAAACCGTGGCGGTCCTCGGGCATGGGATCGATCTCGTCTATCCTCCGGAGAACCTCGCATTATTTCGCGAAATCGAGGCGAATGGCGCACTGCTTTCGGAGTTCCCTTTTTCCCGCCGAGCCGATCGGCAATCGTTCGCGATGCGCAACCGGATCGTGGCGGGAATGAGCGTCGCGCTGATCGTGATCGAGAGCGATGTCGACGGAGGCTCGATGATTACCGCGAAGTTTGCGGCAGATCAGGGGCGACCGGTCTTCGCGGTCCCGGGACGCATCGATCAGCCATCGAGTGCGGGTTGCCATCAACTCATCCGGGACGGAGCGACTCTCTTGACGTGTGTCGACGATGTGTTTTCGGAGTTGAACTATCTCGATGGGTTGCGCCCGTCGCCGATCATGGAAAACGCCGCTCGCGCCGAACGGTTGTCGCCGGCGATTTCCCTTACGCCCGAGGAGCAGACCGTGCTGCGTTGCTTCGACGGTGGAGCGATTCTCTCGATCGATGCGCTTTCGCTCTCGGCCGGCCTCGGCCCCGCGCAGCTTTCCGCTCTCTTGATGCGTCTCGAGTTAAAACGCCAGGTGGTGAAGCGCGCGGAAGGCACCTTCGAAGCGAGGACCCGCGGGTGAGAACGTATCCAACGTTTTTCGCGAAAAGCGTTTCCTCCACTTGCGGCTGGCGAT
>Ga0105046_10001425_pt1 | contig 36767 bp, 31 predicted proteins | sample MAT03_FD_78385 | JGI IMG/M metagenome (GOLD analysis project Ga0105046, IMG submission 78385) | Freshwater microbial communities from Lake Fryxell liftoff mats and glacier meltwater in Antarctica - MAT-03 (megahit assembly) | ecosystem: Environmental > Aquatic > Freshwater > Ice > Liftoff... | reverse complement strand
CTTCCTGAAGAACATGCTGGCCGGGGTGGGCGCGGTGTCGGCGTGCCTGTTCGTGGTGGCCGCCACCGAGGGGTGGAAGCCCCAGAGCGAGGAGCACCTGCGCATCCTCGAGCTGCTCGGGGTTGCCGGTGGTGTGGTGGCCCTCACCAAGGTGGGGCTCGTGGACGACGACCACTTGGAGCTGGCCCGGCTGGAGCTCGCCGATCACCTGGCCGGCACGTTCCTGGCCGACGCCGAGGTGATCGCCGTCGACGCCCCCACCGGGCAGGGTCTCGGTGACCTCGCCGGCGCCCTCGACCGCCTCGTGAGCGCCACCCCGGCCGCCGTCGACCGAGCTCGTCCCCGCCTCTGGATCGACCGGTCGTTCGTCGTGAAAGGCGCAGGTACGGTCGTCACCGGCACCCTCACCGACGGTGGGCTGGCCGCCGACGAGGAGGTGCTGCTCCTGCCCTCGGGGCGCGCCGGGCGGGTACGTGGGTTGCAGACACTGCACACCGACGTCGTCGCCATCGAGCCGGGCCACCGGGTCGCGCTCAACCTGAGCGGGGTGGAACGCACGGCGCTGGCTCGCGGCGATGTGTTGGTCACCCCCGGCCGCTGGCACCTCACCACCCGGGTCGACGCCGAACTGCACGTGCTCGACTCGCTCGACCACCCGGTGTCTCGACGCGGTGCGCACGTGCTGCACCTCGGGGCCGGGGAGTTCGCCGTGCGGCTGCGGGTGCTCGGCCACGAGTCCCTCCCTCCCGGGGGAAGCGGCGCGGTCCGCCTGCACCTGCCGGTGGCCCTGCCGCTGTTGCCCGGCGACCGGTTCGTGCTGCGCGAATGGGGCCGCGACGAGACGGTGGGGGGCGGCGAGGTGCTCGACGTCGACCCCGTGCGGCCGGCGTCGCGCGCCCGGCCCGACCGTTCGGTCGACCGGGTCATCGCCGAACGGGGCTGGGTGGACGTGGACGAGCTCGACCGGCTCACCGGTGAGCGACGGCCCCCGGACGTGGCCCGATGGGTGGCCGCCCCGGAGACCCTGGCCACGACGGTGGCCGAGCTACGGGCGGCAGTCGACGCCGCCGGGCCCCGTGGTGTGGAGGTCGGCACCTTCGACGAACGGTCGCGGGCGGTGCTGGCCACCCTCGACGACGTCGAGCTGCGCGAGGGTCGGGCCCGGGCGGCGGGCAGCCCCGACGACACCATGGCCGATCACCCGTGGCTGGCCGCGCTCGTCGAGGCCCCCTTCACCCCGCCGGCCCCCGACGGCGTCGACCCGACCGAGGTCCGCGAGCTGGTGCGCCGGGGCCTCGTCGTGAAGGCCGACGGAGTGTGGTTCGCGACGTCGGCCATCGACGACGCCACCACCGTCGTGGCCGGGCTCCTTCGAGACGATCCCGACGGCATCAGCGTCGGCCAGGTGCGCGAAGCACTCGACTCCACCCGCAAGTGGGTGCTCCCCCTCCTCGGTCACCTCGACGCCACCGGCTGCACGCGGCGCCGCGGCGACCTACGCATCGCCGGTCCCCGCCTCGCGACCAACTGACACCCCGTCGCAGGCAGAAAAAAGCCCCGGCGCCGGGTCGGACACACGTCCAGTCCCCGGCGCCGGGTACGCAGCGAGCATCCGTCCCCCCGAACGGATGTCGCAGGCCCTGTGATCAGATCGCCCGGGGCGTGAGCAACTGCTTTCGTTCGAGCTCGTTGAGCCCACCCCAGATGCCGTGGGGCTCACGGATGGCGATGGCGTAGTCGAGGCAGTCGCGCTTCACCGAGCAGCCGGAGCAGATCTCCTTGGCCCGTTGCTCACGGTGCTGCTTGTCCTCTTTGCGCTCGAACTGCGAAGGCGGGAAGAACACCGCGGCCTGAGGGCCCCGGCAGGCCGCCTTGAGTTGCCAGGAATCGTCGTTGCGCTGCGCACTCACTTGTCCTGACCCCCTTTCGAGAGGCCGAACATATCCCCGGTCGGGGTCAGGAACAAGAGGTTTCTGCGACTTTTGTCACTCGGGCGGATCGGGGGTGGTCCGGCGCTCCCGATAGTCGCGGGCGCCGCCCTCCTCGGGCTCCACCTCGAGCACCAGACCGTCGATCCCCACCACCCGCACCCGGTCGAGCTCCTCCACCGGGGTGGCCCGATTGGTGGAGGCCCGCCAGAGCGCCTCGCGGATCTGCACGATCCCGTCGGGGTCGACGGCCGACACGGCCCGACCCACCTCGCCGATCATCCACTCCCGCCCGATGGTCGGCGTGGAGAACCGGGTGCGGACCATCGCCGGCATGCCGCCCAGGAAGGCCAGCAGCACCCCGACGATCCCGACCATCAGGGTGACCCACGACAGCGACAGGCCGTCGTAGAGGAACAGCGAACCGACCACGAACAACACGACCCCGGCGCCGGTCCAGAAGCGCGGTACACCGGTCTGCACGTCGATGGCGAAGGCCAGCATCGACAACACGACGAGGCCCAGCGCCCACCAGGTCACAGGGAGTACGGCGAGCCCGTAGCAGGCCAGCACGAACGAACCGGCGCCCACCACGCCGGCCACGCCGACCCCGGCGGTGAAGAGCTCGAAGATGATCAGGGCCAGTCCGACGGCCAGCAGCAGATAGGCGACGGCCGGGCTGGCGGCGGTGTGCATGAGCTGGTCGAGCAGCGAGAGCTGTCCGAACTGGACCCGGGTGAGGGGCTCACGGCGAGTCTGGTCCCCCTGGGTGATCTCGCGGGTCTGGACCCCCGGGATGTTGACGAGGAAGTCGCCGATGGTGGGCGCCGGGAACGAGGTGATGCCCAGCTCCTCGGCTTCCTGGGTGTTGACGACGCGGTCGGTGATCGGGGTGAGCCGGGCCGGGTTCAGGCCGTCGGTGACCGGCGCGCCGGCGTTGCCGAGCCGCGACCCCGGCGCCATGCCCACGTCGTCAGCAGCCCCCACGAGCTGGGCGGCCGCGTTGGTGAGCTGTGACCCGGAGGGGCCGATCCACACGTCGACCCGGACCGAGGCGGCGAGCATGGTGTCGAGAAGGACGGCGAGCTCGGCGTCGGAGATCACCACGTCGATCGAGTCGATCTGGAGCACCAGCGCCACCGCTCCGGCGGCTTCGGCCGTGGCGATCGAGTCCTTCACGAAGGCGACGAGGACAGGGTCGAGCAGGCCATCGACCTCGACGACGGCCACGAACCCGGCGTCGTCGGTGGACGGCGCCGGTTGGGTGCTGCCCTGCGCCGACGCCGGAAGGACCGTGGCCACGACACCGACCATCAGGCCCAACATGGTCAGGATGGCACCTGCGGCCGATAGTCTTCGCACCTAGGTCCTCCAAGGAGATCGATTGGATCCTGCGCAGTTCTTCACCGCATCACGCCTGCTCATCGTGGCCGGGAAGGGGGGCGTGGGCAAAAGCACGGTGAGCGCCGCCGTCGCCCGGTGCGCCGCTCTGGCTGGCCTCTCGACCCTGATCGTGGAGGTCGAAGGCAAGAGTGGACTCTCCACGTTGTTCGGCCGGCCGCCGTTCGGCTACCAGGAGGTCGTGCTGTCCCCCGGTGGGGGCCCACGGGGCGCCGCCGACATACGGGCCCGCGCCCTGACCCCCGACGACGCCCTGCTCGACTACCTGGCCGACCACGGACTGAACCGGCTGAGCCGGCGGCTGCTGGCCACCGGAGCTCTCGACGTCATGGCCACTGCCGCCCCCGGCATCCGCGACATCCTCGTGCTGGGCAAGGTCAAGCAGCTCGAACGGTCGGGCGAGGCCGACCTGGTGGTGCTCGACGCCCCGGCCGCCGGCCACGCCATCTCGTTCCTGCGTTCCTCGCGGGGCCTGCTCGACGCGGTGCGGTCCGGTCCCATCGCCACCCAGGCCTCCGAGGTACTGGAGATGCTCACCGATCCGGCCCGGTGCCAGGTGATGCTCGTGACCCTGCCCGAGGAGACCCCTGTGAACGAGCTGGTCGACACCGCCTTCAGCCTGGAGGACGAGGTGGGCGTCCACCTCGCACCGGTGGTGGTGAACGCGCTCTACCCGGCGCGTCCAGGGCTCGACCGCGACCCGGTCGAAGCGGCGGCAGAGGTCGGTGCCGTCCTCCACCCGGGTGAGGCCGAGGGCCTCCAGGCCGCGGCTCGCTTTCGGGCCGAGCGCACGGCCCTGCAGGACGAGCAGCTCGCCCGCCTGGCGGCGGCGCTCCCCCTCCCCCAACTGCGGTTGCCGTTCCTCTTCTCCACCGACCTCGGCTCGACCGACGTCGATACGCTGGCCGACGCGCTCGCCGCCGGAATCGCCGACCTGACGCCGCTCCCCAGCCGATGACGTCCCCCGATCCCGCCGCGCCTCCAACCCTCCCGCCGCCGGCAACGCTGTCGGATCTACTGGCGCGCCACCGCATCGTGGTGTGCACCGGCTCGGGAGGAGTGGGCAAGACCACCACGGCTGCAGTGATGGCCATGGAGGCAGCCCGCCAGGGGCGGCGGGCCTGCGTGGTCACCATCGACCCGGCCCGCCGTCTGGCCAACGCCATGGGCCTCGACGGGCTCACCAACAGCCCGACGATGGTGGACGGTCCGTGGCCCGGTGAGCTGTGGGCGTTGATGCTCGACACCAAGTCGACGTTCGACGCCCTGGTGAACGACAACGCCACCGACGAGGGCCAGGCTCAGTCGATCCTGAACAACCGTTTCTACCGCAACATCTCAGGGGCGCTGTCGGGCACCCAGGAGTACATGGCCATGGAGAAGCTCTACGCGCTGCACCACGACGAGCGCTTCGATGTGATCGTCGTGGACACGCCACCCACCCGCAACGCCCTCGACTTCCTCGAGGCCCCGCAGCGCCTCACGCGATTCCTCGACCACCGCCTCTACCGGATCCTCATCGCACCCACGAAGGGCCTGGCCCGCGCCGTGAACGTGGCCTCACAGGCTCTGCTGCGCACGGTGTCGCGGGTGGTCGGCAGTGATGTCGTCGCCGACACCATCGAGTTCTTCAACGCTTTCGACGGCATGGAGCAGGGATTCAAGCAACGAGCCGACGCCGTGGTGGAGCTGCTGAGCAACGAAGAGACGGCCTTCGTGTTGGTCACCGCTCCCCGACGCGACGTGGTGGACGAAGCCACCTACTTCGCCGGCAAACTTCACGAGGCAGGGATCCCGGTTCGAGCCCTGATCGTCAACCGGGTGCACCCGCACTTCACCTCGACACGACCCGACATCCTGGTCGGACGAGCGACCGCCCACCGGGGTACGGCGATCGGCGAGCTGTACGCCAACCTGGCCGAGTTCACGACTGTGGCCTCGACCGAGGACGCCCACCTGCGCGGGCTGGCCGAACGGGTGGCCCCCGCCCCGGTGGTGAAGGTGCCGTTCCTCGGCACCGACGTGCACGACCTCACCGGCCTCGACCGTATCGCCGCCCACCTCTTCCACCCTTGAGGCGACCTGGTGATGATTCTTTGCGCCTGGCGCGCTGAATCATCACCAGAACCGGCGGAGACCGGGGTCCGAGAGCGACGGAAGGGTCAGTCGACGGGATCGAGCAGGGCCGATTCGGCGGCCTCGACCGTCTCGGTGACGGCCACGATCCGGTCGAAGCCCGTGGTGTGCAGCAGGCGGGTGAGGGTGGGGCGACTGCAGGCCACCGTCACCTCGCCGTCGGCCTCGCGGGCACGGCGGATGCCGCCGATGAGCGCGCCCAGACCGGACGAGTCCATGAAGGGCACGTCGGAGAGGTCGATGAGCAGCCGCTTCACCGCGGCCAGCTCGGCCAGCGCCTCGCGAAAGGCCCCCACGGTGTAGGCATCCAGTTCCCCGACCGGACGGCACAACGTGTACTGCTCGGTGTGCTCCACCGTGATCTCGAGCAACTCGTCCTCCGAACGCCTCGCCCCATGTCGAGGTGGAGCAAGGAGGTGATGGTAGCGGTACCGACCCGGGCCGACCACCGCCGAATCGCCTCGTACGACTGCGGTTGGGGCGCCTCCACCCGAACCACTATCCTCGGCCCGTGCCCACCGTGCTCCTGGCCACCGACGCCGATTGGATCTTCGACGAGGTCGATGCCGCCCTGGGAGCATCCGAGACGAAGGTCTACCGGGTGCGGGCCGGGGTCGACGTGCTCCAAGCCATCGACGTGGTGGAGCCCGACCTGGTGATCCTCGACCAGCAGATCGGCAACATGGGCGGAGTGGCCACGTGCATGGCCATCCGCAACGCCGAGGGTGTGGATCGCATCCCGATCACGGCCGTGCTGATGCTGCTCGACCGCGGCCATGATGCCTTCCTGGCCCGTCGCCACGATGCCGACGGCTACCTGGTCAAGCCCATCGACGCCTTCCGGTTGCGTAAGGCGACCAAGATGCTCCTCGACGGCGAGGGTTGGTTCGAGCCCATCGACGAGGTCACCAGCCAGGCCGCCGACGTCACCTTCCGGGGCTGAGCGACCCCAGCGGGGCGTTTCGCCGACGTGGGTGCACCTGGGTAGGCTCGCATCTCTTACGGGCTGTAGCGCAGCTTGGTAGCGCGCTTCGTTCGGGACGAAGAGGTCGTGGGTTCGAATCCCGCCAGCCCGACCACCCGCCCCGCCTCAGTGCGGGGCGGTTCCCGTGTCGACATCGCGACAGGGGCTCACCCGTTGCGCACGGCGGCGACCACCACGCCGTCGAGCGCCGACGTGACGCCGTCGACTGCGCCGGGCTCGCCGTTGACGATGACCGAGAACACCACCGCTCGGCCGCTGATGGTACGGGCGTAGCCCGAGAGGGCCTGACCTCCGATGATGGTGCCCGTCTTGGCCCACACGTTGCCCGCCGTGCCGAGCCCGCCGAGCCGTCCGGCCAACGTGCCGCTGCGCCCGGCGACCGGCAACGCCGCCAACAGGTCGTCCCCCCAGGGCTGCGTCGACGCGGCCTGCAACAGTCGCACCCACTCCTCAGCTGATCGGAAGTCATCTCGTGAGAGCCCCGACCCGTCGCCGCTCGTACCGGTCAGGCCGAGGCACCAACCACCGAGGGCGGTGTCGATGCGACCCACCCCGTCAGCGGTCGACCCGCCGCCGATCTCACGGAGCAACGACTCGGCGATCTCGTTGTCGCTGCGCCGCAGCATGTCGCCCAACAGCTCGTCGACCGGGGCCGAGTCCAACCTCGCCACCACGGTGCCACCAGATCCATCGGCGTCCCGGCGCCACTCGACCGGGCCGTCGACGGCAACGCCCACCCGTCGCAGTCGATCGGCGAACCGCTCCCCGTTTCCTCGAGCGGGGTCACTCACATAGTCGGCGTCGGTCCGGATCCGGTTGTCGTCCACGATCAACGCCGACATGGGTCCCACGTAGGTCGGTACGTGCCAGTCCTGCCACCCGGCGGCCATCGTGGCGGCCTCGAAGTACCCCGCGTCGACGACCACCCGCACCGGTCCGCGGCCCACGGCGCCGCGCACCTGATCGGCCAAGGCGTCGAGGGAGTGGGGGCCGGCCGTGGTGAGGGTGGGGTCACCCCCGGCGCGTAGGACCAGCGTCGAACCGATGCGCCGAACCTCGGTCGTGAATCGTCGGTCGCCAGCCAGGAGCAGGTGCGCACCGATGGCCGTGAACAGCTTCTGGTTCGACGCCGGCAGCAACGCCGCATCCGGGGCCCGCGAACCCACCACCCCGTATCCCTCGACCCACACCAGACCGGACACGTCGAGCGCACCCCACCGCGGCGCGAAGAGGGCGTCACCCACTGCGGCGACCAACGCAGCCGGAGCGGTCTCCGTGGGCACGGGCGGGGGTGGCGGAGCCCCTCGGCAGGGATCCGGGGCTGGGGTCGTCGGGGGGGTCGCCACGCTCGTCGGAGGGGCAACGGTCGTCGACGTCGGGAGTTTGCTCGCCACCTCGCTGGTGACCACGCTGGCCTGGAGCGGCGGGGCGTCCGAGTCCGAGCACGACACGAGGACCATCGAACCGACCGCCACCCAGCCGAGAGCGACTTTCACCGACACCGACCGAACCGCCCCCTGGCGTCTCCTCATCGCCGACCAGGGTGCCACCACCAGATCACCACCGGAGGTCGCCCGCACCCGCCGAAGCCCCGGCCCCGGTGCGCGACAGTTCCTGCATGCACCTCGACGAGTTCCAGGCCCTGATGACGAGCCTCTACGGCGAGGCCGACACCGAGCGGGGAATCCCGTCGACGGTGGCCTGGCTGTGCGAAGAAGTGGGCGAACTGGCCCAAGCAGTGCGCAAGGGGACCCCGGCCGAGCAGCTCCACGAGCTCGGCGACGTACTGGCCTGGGTGGCCTCGCTGGCCAACCAGCTCGGCCTGTCGCTCACCGACGCCGCCGATCGCTACGTCACCGACCCGCCGCGATGACCCGAGCCGGTGGCCAGCGGCCGATCAGTCGTTGCGGCGGGCGAGCAGTTCTTCGGCGATCTGCACGGCGTTCAGGGCGGCGCCCTTGCGCAGGTTGTCGCCGGACAGGAACAGCGACAGGCCGTTCTCGGCCGTCTCGTCGACCCGGATGCGGCCCACGAACGTGGGGTCGACACCTGCCGCCTTGAGGGGCGTGGGGACCTCGGCCAACTCCACCCCGGGCGCCTTGAACAGGATGCGCCGGGCCGTCTCGGGGGTGATGGGCCGGGCGAATCGGGCGTTGATCGACAGCGAGTGCCCTGTGAACACCGGCACCCGCACGCACGTGGCCGACACGACCAGATCGGGCCGGCCGAGGATCTTGCGGGTCTCGTTGCGGAGCTTCTGCTCCTCGTCGGTCTCGCCGAGCCCGTCGTCGAGCAGGCTGCCGGCGAACGGGATCACGTTGAAGGCGATGGGCGCCACGAACATGTTGGTGGTCGGGTAGTCGACCGCCGTGCCCGACATGGCCAGCGCCGGTGCACCGTCGCCGATCTTGCGGATCTGGTCGTCGAGCTCGGCCGTGCCCGCCAAACCGGCGCCCGAGACCGCTTGGTAGGTGCTCACCACCAGGCCCACCAGGCCGGCCTCGGTGTCGAGCGGCTTGAGCACCGGCATGGCCACCATGGTCGTGCAGTTGGGGTTGGCCACGATGTTCTTGGGGATCGAATCGAGGGCCGAGGCGTTCACCTCGGGCACCACGAGGGGCACGTCGGGGTCCATGCGCCACGCCGACGAGTTGTCGATCACCACGGCGCCGGTGGCGGCCACCGCCGGGGCCAGGGCCCGCGACGACGCGCCGCCAGAGGAGAACAGCACGATGTCGAGCCCGGCGTAGTCGGCGACGGCGGCGTCCTCGACCACGAGCTCGCCGTCACCCCAGGGGAGACGCCGGCCGGCGGAGCGCTCGGAAGCGAACAGGCGCAGCTCGGAGACCGGGAACTGACGCTCGGCGAGGATCGACCGCATGACGCGGCCCACCTGCCCTGTGGCCCCGACGATCCCGATACGCATGAGGCGGGAATCCTACCGGTGACCCGGCCCGACCCACCCGCGGGTTTCGCTCAGTCCACCAACGCCGGGCCGTCGCCCAGGGCAAAGGCGTCGTGGAGCACCACCACGGCCTGCTCGACCTGGCTCTCGCGCACCACACAGCTCACCCGGATGGCCGAGGTGGCGATCATCTCGATGTTGATGCCGTGGGCGGCCAGGGTCTCGAAGACGGTGGCGGCCACGCCGGGGTGCGACCTCATGCCGGCCCCGATGACCGACACCCGGGCGATGTCGGGGTCGGCGGCGACGGCGGCCGCTCCGATGGAACCCGAGACGTCCTCGCAGACGGCCACGGCGGCATCGAGGTCGCCCCGCGGGACGGTGAAGGAGATGTCGGTGACCCCGTGGTCGGAGGTGTTCTGCACGATCATGTCGACGTTGACGTCACGGTCGGCGAGGGCCCGGAACGTGAGCCCGGCGATGCCCGGACGGTCGGCCACCCCGGAGATCGTGACCTTGGCATCGTCGGCGTCGTGCACCACCGCGGAGATGATGGCTTGTTCCATGTTGTCGTCCTCCCTGGTGACGAGCGTGCCGGCCTCCCAGCTGAACGCCGACCGCACGTGCAGGTCGACGCCGTGGGTGCGGGCGTATTCCACCGACCGCATGGCCGGCTTCGGGCAACCGTTGGCGGTCATCTCGAGCAACTCGTCGAAGCTGATCCGTTCCATCTTGCGCGCATCGGGCACCACCCGAGGGTCGCTGGTGAACACCCCCGAGACGTCGGTGTAGAGCTCGCACGACTCGGCGCCGAGGGCGTGAGCCAGCGCCACCGCCGTGGTGTCGGAGCCCCCCCGCCCGAGGAACGTGACGTCGTTGTCGGTGCTCTGGCCCTGGGCGCCGCCCACCACGGCCACCCGCCCGGCGGCCAGCGCGGCGCGGATGCGATCGGGGCGCACGGCCAGGATCTTGGCGTTGGTGTGGGTGGTGTCGGTGAGGAAACCCGCCTGCGAGCCCGTGAACGATTCGGCGGGGACGCCCTGACCGTTCACCGCCATGCACAGAAGGGCGGTGGCCTTGCGCTCGCCGGCGGTGACGAGCATGTCCATCTCGCGACCCGGCCGGGTGTCGGACACCTCGCGGGCCAGGCGCAGCAGCTCGTCGGTCTCCTTGCCCATGGCCGAGATGACCACCACGACCTGGTGGCCCCGGCGCACGGTGCGCGCCACGTGGTCGGCCACGGCGCGCATGCGCTCGGGGTCGGCCACGGAGGTGCCACCGAACTTCTGAACCAGGAGAGTCACGACCCCAGACGCTATCGGGCACGCCGGGTGCCCCCGAATGGGTTGGTTGCGGGCAGTACGGTCGATCCCGCATGCCCCAACCCAGTCGACGCCAACGAGAAGACGACCGCCGCCGCGAGAACGTGGCCGCCGGGCAACGCCGTCGGGCCGGCGATCGCAAGAAGCGGATCCTGGCCGGCACCATCGCCCTGGTCGTGTTGCTCTCCACCGTCGGCGCCGGCATCGCCGCCACCCGAGGCACCACAACGTCGTCGGCGACCACCTCCAGCACCCGGCCCCCGACCACGACCGGCTCCACCCTGCCCACCAGGAACGACTACCCGGCCACGGGCGTCGAACCGGTCCCGGCCGTCGCCGGTGCCACCCTCACCGGCCCCACGCCCTGCCCGGCCACCGACGGTTCGGCCGAACGCACCACGTCGTTCGCCGAGGCGCCACCGATGTGCATCGACACTGGTCGGTTCTACCGGGCCGTGGTGAACACGACGGCGGGCCCGCTGACCTTCCAGCTCAATCCGAGGTTGGCCCCGCAATCGACGAACGCCTTCGTGGTCCTCGCCACCTACGGGTACTACGACGGTCAGCCGATCCGGCGGATCGAGCCGACCGCTTGGTTCGAAGCTGGTGGACGCTTCGCCGACGGAGCCGCACCCACCGGGTTCGAGATCCCGAACGAGGCGCCGGTCGCGGGGCAGATCTTCACCGCCGGCACCATCGCCATGATCGGCGAGAACCCTACGTCGGGCCCCGATCGCGGTGCCTTCCTGGTGGCCACGTTCGAGAACGCACCGACCATCGACCAGGGCGTCAGCTCGTTCGGAATCCTGCTCGACGGCGCATCGACCCTCGTCGCCATCGACCGCCTCGGCAGTCGCGACGGGTTGCCGGCCCGACCGGTGCGCATCGACTCGGTCACCGTGACACCGGGCGTGCCGATCCCTTGACCGCCTCCATCCACCGGCCGGTGACCCCCATCGTCGGGGCCGCGTCGCGACCACTCGGCTCGCCGCGGTAGCGTCCCCGGCCGATGGGAACCGAGAAACGAGAACGACAGAAAGCGGGTCGCGACGCCCGAGTGTCCGCCACCCGTGCCCAACAGGCCTCGGCCGAGCGCCGGTCGCGACTCGCCCTGACTCTGGGCATCGCCGTCGTGGTCGGCGTGATCGGGCTCGTCGCCGTGTTCCTGGGCAACCGCAACGACTCGTCGAGCACCACGTCCACGTCCACGTCCACGACGACGGCGAACTCGCTCGTGCCGCCGCCGCCGGCCCCGGGTGCCACCATCACCGGCGCCACACCCTGCCCGGCCACCGACGGTTCGGCCGAGCGCACCACAACGTTCGCCGAGGCACCGCCGATGTGCATCGACACGACCAAGGCCTACACGGCCACGTTCGAGACATCGGCCGGCCCGATCACCGTCACCCTCGACACCACCAAGACCCCCGACACGACCAACAACTTCGTGGTGCTGGCCCGCTACAGGTATTACGACGGCAGCGCCATCTTCCGAGCCGACCAGAGCATCGACATCGTGCAGGGCGGGGCCCCGAACACCAACAGCCCGAGCGATCCCGGGCCGGGGTACACCATCCCCGACGAGGGCGGGAAGTTCACCTACGCCCCCGGGCAACTCGTGATGGCCCGCACGTCGCAGCCCAACTCGTCGGGCGCCCAGTTCTTCCTGACCGGTGGACCGGCGGTGTCGAGCCTCGACGCCCAAGGCACCTACGTGGTGTTCGGCACCACCGATCAGAACGGCACCGACCTGGTAGCGCAGATGCTGGCCTCGGCCGTGCCCAACCCCACCGGTGGCGGGCTCGGCGGCGTTCCCCAACCGGCCGTCACGATCCAGTCGATCAAGATCACCGAGGGCTGACGTCTCCCGCCGCTCAGCTCGAAGTGGGCTTGGTTTCCGCCCCGCCGACGATCGGGTTCAGGCCGGCGGGCGGGATGAGAGCGACCGGGCCAATCGGTTCTCCGCCTTCGCTGGGATCGAGGGCGTTCTCCTCGGCGCGGGTGAGCGCGAGGCCGCCGGCCATCACGCTGCCGTAGACCGTGACCGCGAAGATGAGCGCCCCGATGATGAAGATGACGAGTTCGCTCATGACGTCCTCTCAACCCTCGCCCGGGGAGCGGGCTCCTCGACAGGAGCCAGGAGGAGAGTGCCGAGGGAGTGGATCGACGGGACCCAGAGCCCGACGAAGATGCCGGCCATCTTGTCGTCGGCGACGAAGTAGAGAAAGACGGAGAAGAGGAACGAACAGAAGCCGGCGACCAGGAACGGAAGCCGGCGGCGCAATGAGGGCGGGAAGGTGAGCACGGGGGTCCTTTCGGGAGGTGATCCCCCCCTTGAACCTCATTTGGTGCCAACTATTCCACCCAGGTCCTCGAGGGTGGCGTGGCCCGGGCCGCGGTGGACCGTGACCAGACCGGCGCCGACGGTACGCCATGTGCCGTCGGGATCGCGCACGATGCCGCTGCGTTCGGGAAGGCTGACGACCACCAGGTCGTCGGGGGCCAGCTCGGCGGTGCGACGCACCTTGTCGGGCGACCAGGTGTCGGACCGCGGGATGACGGCCATGCCCGACACGAGACCGAGCCCCACGGTGAAGGCCCCACCCCGGGTGTCGACCATGGGGTCGCAGAGCACGTCGGCACCGGCGCCGCTACCCACCAGCACCGCCCCTCCGTGCCACGCAGCGACGAGTGCCTCGAAGAGCGGCGTCCCCTTCAGCACCGAGACCATGTGCATCGGCGACGTGCCGACGAGATAGACGAAACGGGAAGATGCGATCGCATCGACGTGCTCGGCGACGAGCGCGTCGGCCCGGCCGTACACGGGCACCTCCCGCACCGAGGCGCCGAGGGCGGCGAACCACCCGGTGGCCTGCTCCACCGCACGTTGCGGGTTCTCGTAGGCGAAGCCGGTGGCCAGGAGGGCGACCTCGGTCGCTCCCGAGGCCACCAGGAAGTCGGCGTCGAACTCACAGCCCTCGCAGAACTCGCCCCCGCCCACGAGCGCCAGCAGGCCGGGGCCGGGGTCCGCAGGAAGACCGGGTTCGGGGGGTGTGGGCACCTCCTCACGCTAACCACCGCGACCGACCGCCTCGGGCGCCGCCCATCCAGGCATTGGAACGCCGAAGCTACCGATCGGTAACATCGGGCCAGGCGGGCGACGGCGCCCGCATCTGCGAAGGGGTTCACCGTCATGACCATCACGCGCATCGGGATCATCGGTTCCGGGATCATGGGTTCGGGCATCGCCGAGGTGGCGGCCAAGGCCGGCATCGAGGTGGTCCTGCGCAGCCGCAAGCAGGAGTCAGCCGATGCGATGCAGGCTTCGCTGGCGAAGTCCCTCACCCGCCAGGTCGACAAGGGCCGCCTCGACACCGCCGAGGCCGAGACCATCCTCGCCCGCGTGGGCGCCACCGACGACCTCGCCGCCCTGGCCGACTGCGACCTCGTGATCGAGTCCGTGGTCGAGGACCTCGACGTGAAGAAGGCCCTCTTCCGCGAGCTCGACGGGATCGTGAAGCCCGGCGCCATCCTCGCCACCAACACCTCCACCCTGCCCGTGGTCGAGATGGCCATGGAGACGGGCCGGGCCGACCGCGTGTGCGGCGTGCACTTCTTCAACCCGGCGCCGGCCATGAGCCTCGTCGAGATCGTGCGCCCCCTCACCGCCAGCGACGACACCATCGCCGAGGCCCGCGCCTTCGCCGAGCGCTGCGGGAAGAACGCCGTCGAAGTGGCCGACCGCGCCGGGTTCATCGTCAACGCGCTGCTTTTCCCCTACCTCAACAACGCCGTGCGGATGCTCGAGAACGGCACCGCCTGTCGCGACGACATCGACACCGCCATGAAGGGCGGCTGCAACTTCCCGATGGGCCCACTGGCCCTGCTCGACCTCGTTGGTCTCGACACCTCGCTGGCCATCCTCGATGCCCTCTACGAGGAGTTCCGCGACCCCAACTACGCCGCGATGCCGCTCCTGCGCCGCATGGTCACGGCCGGCCACCTCGGTCGCAAGTCCGGACTCGGCTTCTACGACCACGCCCAGAAACCGCCGGCGGGGCGGTAGAACGGGCGGTGTGCCCGTCGAGCCGCCCGCATCACCCTGGGAGTTTCCCGATCCGGGTGCGCCGGGCACCAGTCCCGGCGATCTGGTCGGGTTGGGCGCCGACCTCGAGCCGGGCACGCTGCTGGCCGCCTACCGGACGGGGCTGTTCCCTATGCCGCTCTCGCGACGCCGGGGGATGGCCTGGTGGTCACCCGACCCCCGGGGCGTCATCCCGCTCGACGCACTGGTGGTGTCGCGATCGCTGCGCCGCTCGTGCCGACGCTACGAGGTACGCGTCGATACCGCCTTCGACGACATGATCTCGGAGTGTTCCGACCCGAGACGCGATGGCGCATGGATCTCTCCGGACATCCGCCGGGCCTACCGGCGATTGCACGAGCTGGGTTGGGCCCACTCGATCGAGACCTGGGACGAGAGGGGCCGACTGGTCGGGGGGCTGTACGGCGTCCACATCGCAGGATTATTTGCCGGCGAATCGATGTTCCACCACGCCACCGACGCCTCGAAGGTCGCTCTGGTCTCGCTCGTCGAACGCCTGCGGGACATCGGCGTGGTCCTGCTCGACGTGCAGTGGCTCACCCCCCACCTCACCACCCTCGGTGCGGTGGAGATCCCCCGCCCGGAGTACCTCGCCCGGCTGCGCGAGGCCCTGACGGTGGAGAGCGACCCGTTCGAGTGACACCGCTTCCATCACCGCCTCCTCGACCATGGTTGGTGCGGCTCCGGCGCCTCATCGTAGCCTCTTTTCTCCAATGATTTCGGGGTCGATCTGTACGCCGACCACGACGGCGAGGTCTCACCGTTGCTGGTCGGCCTGTCGGTGGTGAACACCACCCGGGCCGTGCGTCACTGGGTGACCCGCGCCGAAGCGCCACGGTGGCGCCGTTCTTCTGCGACCACTACGCCGACACCGGGGCCCGCCCACGCCGCCGGCACCCCCACCACCCACGACCACCACCCATTGAGCGCCCGAAGCCTGGCCACGTTGTTCACCGACGGCACCCTCCTGCATCGGCTGCTCATCGCCGACGGGCAGATCATCGACCGCGGCCGCAGTCTCCGCCTGGTGTCGCCCAACCTGCGTGACGCCATGGTCGTACGCGACCACGGATGCCGGTTCCCGAACTGCGACGCCCCCACCGCCTGGATCCACGCCCACCACCTCCAACACTGGGAGGAGAGCGGAACCACTGATCTCGCCAACCTCGACGACGACCACCGCGAACCCAGTGACCACGACACCGCCCTCCTGGTCCGCGCCCGCGTCGTCGACCTCGTCCACCGCCACCACCGCCACCACCGCCGGCGACGACACCCCCATCGCCCACCCGCCGGACTCGACGGCGGGCCCGAAGCCGGTTGACCGGCGGTTACCGACCGGTCATCGTTGTGACAGCAGGAGTGATCTTGGGGAACGATTGGGGGATGGACGCACCAGCAGCGACGCCTCCCGCGACCCATCACGAACGCGAACGACCGTGGATGATGCGCACGTACTCGGGGCACTCGACGGCCAAGGCGTCCAACGAGCTGTACCGCACCAACCTGTCGAAGGGCCAGACCGGGCTGTCGATCGCCTTCGACCTGCCCACCCAGACCGGCTACGACCCCGACGATCCCCGGGCCCGAGGCGAGGTCGGCAAGGTCGGGGTGCCCGTGGCCCACCTCGGCCACATGCGCCAGCTCCTCGACGGCATACCCGTCGGCGAGATGAACACCTCGATGACCATCAACGCCCCGGCGGCCTGGCTCCTCGGTCTCTACGTCGCCAACGCCACCGACCACGGTGTGCCCAGCGAGGCCCTACGGGGCACGACGCAGAACGACATCGTCAAGGAGTACCTGTCACGCGGCACGTACATCTTCCCGCCGGAACCGTCGAAGCGGCTGATCGTCGACATGATCGCCTACTGCGCTCACCACGCCCCCAAGTGGAACCCGATGAACGTGTGCAGCTATCACCTCCAAGAGGCCGGAGCCACGCCGGTGCAGGAGATCGCCTTCTCGCTGGCCACCGCCATCGACGTCCTCGACGCCGTGCGCGACTCGGGACAGGTCGAACCCGATGACTTCCCCGCCGTCGTGGCGTCCACCTCCTTCTTCGTCAACGCCGGCATCCGGTTCGTCGAGGAGATGTGCAAGATGCGGGCCTTCACCGAGATGTGGGACCGGCTCACCCTCGAGCGCTACGGCGTCAGCGACCCGAAGGCCCGCCGCTTCCGCTACGGAGTGCAGGTCAACTCGCTCGGGCTCACCGAGGCCCAGCCCGAGAACAACATCCAGCGCATCGTGCTGGAGATGCTGGCCGTCACCATGTCGAAGGACGCCCGGGCCCGGTCGGTGCAGCTCCCCGCCTGGAACGAAGCCCTCGGGCTTCCCCGCCCGTGGGACCAGCAGTGGTCGCTGCGCATGCAGCAGGTGCTGGCCTTCGAGACCGACCTGCTCGAGTACGACGACCTCTTCGCCGGCAGCCACGTGGTCGAGGCCCGCACGGCCGAGTTGATCGACGCCGCCACGGCCGAGCTCGACGACGTGCTCGCCCTCGGGGGCGCCTTCCACGCCATCGACGAGCTCAAGGGCCGCCTCGTGGCGTCGCACACCGAGCGGGTACGCAGCATCGAGTCCGGTGAGCTGGTGGTGGTGGGGGTGAACCGCTTCACCGAGACAGCGGAATCGCCCCTCGTTGGCGAGGAGAACATCCTCAAGGTCGACCCGGCGGTGGAGGCCGAGACGATCGCCGAGGTCGAACAGTGGCGCTCGACCCGCGACCACGACGCCGTGACCGCGGCGATCACCGAGCTGCGCCGGGTGGCCGGCACCAACGAGAACATCATGCCGGCCACCATCGCCCTCGCCCATGCTCGCGGCACCACCGGCGAGTGGGCCAGAACCCTGCGCGCCGTGTTCGGTGAGTACCGCGCCCCCACCGGCGTGGGCGTGGCCATCGGGGTCGGCGACCTGGGCCAGGGCCTGCGTGACGTCGCCGCCCGCGTGAAAGCGGCGCCGGGCGGCCCGCCGAGGCTCCTGGTGGCCAAGCCCGGGCTCGACGGGCACTCCAACGGCGCCGAGCAGATCGCGGTGGCGGCCCGGGACGCCGGCATGGAGGTCATCTACCAGGGCATCCGTCTCACCCCCGAGCAGATCGCGGCCGTGGCCCGCGACGAAGACGTGGAGGTCGTGGGTCTCTCGATCCTGTCCGGAAGTCACCTCCAGTTGGTCCCCGAGGTGGTCATGCGCCTGCGGGCCGAAGGGGTCGACGCCCCCGTCGTGGTGGGCGGCATCATCCCCGACGAGGACGCCGAGGTGCTGCTGGCCGCCGGCGTGTCGAGGGTGTACACGCCGAAGGACTTCGAGCTGGCCCGGATCATGGGCGACATCGCCGACCTGGCCCTGAGCCGGCGCTGAGCCCGCCCCGATCGCCGGACTCGGATTCGCGCGAGCCTCTTGCGGTGTCGACGCCCCGCCCGCCCGCCCCGAGGATGTCGGCCGCACCCCGGCGGCGCCGAGATGACCCTCAACTTCCCCTCAGCCCGGCCGACCACACACCCGTGGATCGTCCGACCGTTCTCGCCGTGCTCGCCGGCGTCGCCGCCCTCTTGGCCGGGGTCGGTGTGGTGCTCGGGGCCCCCGTCGGGCTCGCCGTGGTGGCGGGCGTCCTGGGGGCGGCCGCCGGCGCCCTGGCCCTGGTGAACCACAACCGCTTCGCGGTAAGCCAGGCCCGCCTGGCCCGGGCCGAGGCCGACCTCGATCAGCTCCGACACGAGCTGATCAGGGCCACGGAAGCCCGCGAGGACGCCGAGGCCCGCCTCGAGTGGCGCACCACGTTCACGGCCCGACGACGCTCGACCGAGGCCAACCGGCTCACCGACGAGGTCACGGGTCTGCTGGCCGAGGGATGGTTCGTCGTCGCCCTCGAGTCCCGCATGGCCACCGCTCGCCGCAACCTGCGCCCGGTGGCGGTCGTGGTGATGGAGGTCGTGGTCGGTCTGCACCGAGGAAACCCCGAACCGGCGGATCCGCGGCGGGTGACCGCAGCCATCACCGCCACGATCCGCGAGGCCGATGAGGCCTTCCGCCTGCGCGACGGCGTGTTCGCTCTCCTGCTCGAGGACACCGCCGACACCGGGGCCACGTGGACCGCCGAGCGGGTACGCATGGCTGTCATCGAGGTCGAGTCCGACGCCGTGATGTGGGCCGGTGTGGCCTGCTACCCCGCTCACGGCCTCACCACCGAAGAGGTACTCGACCGGGCCGACACGGCGCTCGACAACGCCCGCGAGTGGCGCCAGCACCGCATCGAGGTCGCCCCCTCCGAAGGGTGACGGGCCCTCCTGGGTACAACGTTGCTTCGTGGGCTCACGAATTTGGCATCGAGCCGTAGACGATCGGCGACGTCGTGGGCGCGGCCGATCGGCAATACTCGGTCGACAGACGAATTGGGGGGCGATGACCAGACCCACGATGCAGCCGCGAACTCGGCGACGGGCACGACCGCGATCGGTGGCGGTTGCGGCGGCGATCGTCATGCTGCTCGCCGGCCTGTTGTTCGGACCTACGGCGTCTGCCGCGCCCGGGGTCGTCACCCCCGCCGCCGTGGCGTTGACCGTCACCCCCTCGACGCTGCTGCTCAACAAGCAGTTCGTCACCGTCGCCGGCACCGGCTACCCCGCCGGAACCCAGGTCGGCATCATCCAGTGCCGCACCACCCCCGGCGGCGTGGCCGGGTGCGACCAGAGCACCCTCTCCTTCGTGACCACCGGCCCGGACGGCGGCTTCTCCGTCGGCAAACAGGTGAAGCGGCTGATCAACGTGGACACCGGCACCCTCGACTGCTCGGCCGACGGCGCGTGCATCATGGGCGCCGGCGTTCCCCCCGACGGCGCCATCGCCGCCAACACCCCGATCCGCTTCGACCCCAACGTTCCCCCACCACCCCCACCACAGCTCACCGTCGACCCGTCAGTGGGGCTGTTGAACAACCAGATCGTCACCGTCACCGGCAGCGACTACGAGCCCGACTCCGGGGTGGGAATCGTGCAGTGCCGCGCCCCGTCCAACGGTCCTGAGGACTGTGATCTCGCCATTGTGCAGTTCGTGGCTCCCGACGCCTCCGGTGACTTCTCGGCCCCGTTCCAGGTACGTCGCCTCATCCAGGTGGAAGGCGTGAGCATCGACTGCGCCGTAGCCGGGGCCTGCGAGATCGGTGCCGGATCGGGCCTCGGCCCGGGCCAGGGCGCCCAGGCCGCGATCCAGTTCGACCCGAACCAACCACTACCTCCGCCTCCCTCGATCACCGTCACGCCGTCCACAGGACTTGTCGACGGCCAACAGGTGGCGGTGAACGGGACCGGCTTCCCACCGTTCGGCACGATCGCCGTTCTCCAGTGCCAGGTCGGCGACAGCGAGAACGGCGAGAACTGCGACATCGCCGGCGCCAACTATCCCGTTCCCGACGAGTTCGGCGACGTCTTCACCCCCTTCGTCGTGAAGCAGACGATGCCAACGGCACAAGGGAACGTCGACTGTGCGGTCACCCCTTGTGCTCTGGTCGCCGCCACCCTGCCCAGCGGAGCACTCAGCGCCGCGGTCACTCTCGTGTTCCGCTCCGCCAGCCCACCGACGAGCCCCGACACGACAACCCCGCTGGTCACCCCCCGCTTCGCCGGCTGACTCAATCGTCGTCGAGCTCGGCCAGCACCTCGGCCGTATCGGCACCCAAGGCCCGAGCGGGGAACCGAACCCGACCGGGAGTGGCCGACAAGCGGGCGATGACGTCCTGCATGATCACCCCGTCGACCTCTATCAAGGACCCTCGGGCCAGCACGTGAGGGTCCGAGGCCACGTCGCGCTGGCCGTACACCGGCGCCGCCGCCGCTTCGGCCGCTTCGGCCTCGGCCAGCACCTCCTCCATCGACCGCTTCGCCACCCACGCCGCCACCAGGTCGTCGATCTCCGCCCGGTGGGCCACCCGGCCCTCGAAGCTGTGGAAGCGCTCGTCGTCACCGGCACCGATCAGGGTCATCATGCGCCGCGCCACCGGCTCGGCGGTGGTGCTGATGGCCACCCAGCGGCCGTCGGCGCAGCGGTAGGTGCCCCGAGGCACGCTGTAGGGGATGCCGGCGCCCAGCCGAGGTTGTTCGTAGCCGAGCGTGGCCCACGCCGACGGCAGGGCCCCCATGAGCTGCAGCATCGTCTCCAGCAGGTTCACGTCGACCACCTGGCCCACCCCGGAGTGCACGGCAACCATGGTGGCGAAGGCGGCCACGATGGCGGTGACCTCGTCGGTGAGGGCGATGGGTGGAAGCAGGGGCTGGCCGTCGGGCTCACCGTTGACCGCGGCGAACCCCGACAGCGCCTCGGCCAGCGTGGCGAAGCCCGGGCGGGCGGCGTAGGGGCCGGTCTGCCCGAAGCCGGTGACCCGGGTGATCACCAGCGTCGGGTGCGCGGCAATGAGCTCATCGGGCACCAGGCCGAGGGCTTCGAGCTTGCCGGGGCGCATGTTCTCGACCAGCACGTCGGCGGTGGCCACCAGCCCGTGCAGATGGCGGCGGCCCTCGTCGGTGGCCAGGTCGAGCACCACGCTGCGCTTGCCCCGACCGACCAGCTTCCAGAAGAGGGTCACGTCGTCGGCGGGGTCGCGCCACCCCATCGAGCGCACGGTGTCCCCCGTACCGGGACGTTCCACCTTCACCACGTCGGCCCCGAAGTCGGCCAGATGGCGCGCACAACCGGGCCCGGCCAGCACGGTGGAGAGGTCGATGACCCGCAGATCAGCGAGCGGAAGGGGCGAAGCCTCGGTGGTCACGCCGGGGTGGCCGCCATGGCGAAGCAGCGATCGCCGAGCTCACCGAACGCATAGCCCCCGTACATCCCGCCGAACATGCCTCGGGTCTGTTCGCTCCACACCAGCGCGTCGGGCGTCGAGATCCGGTGCAACACCTGGAGGATGCCTCCCTCGAACACCCGGTACTCGGCCCACGCACCGGGGAAGTCCTTCACGCTGGCGACCTCCACCCAGGGGATCTCGCGGCTCACCGAGATGTGGCGCACCCGGTTGCGGTGAGTGTGCCCGGCGAAGTACCCACGAATCACCCGGTGGGCGGCCACCACTTCGATGAGCCGCTCCGAGGAATCGGGGTCGATGCCGCAGTAGGTGCTCGGTCGAGAGGACGAATCGGGGCTCCAGACGTGGTGGTGCCCCATCACCAGCACGGGGCGGTCGGCGGCGACGGCGAGGTCGTGCAGCCAGGCGAGCTGAGCGCCCGTCACACGACCGGTGGCGCGACCCTCGATCGATGTGTCGAGGAGGGCGACGATGACGCCGGGCAGGTCGATTCGCTGGGTCGGGATCGCGGCCAGGTCGCCACCCCCGTAGCTCTCGTGGTTGCCGCGCACGTGCACGAGGCGGTCACCGAAGGCCCCGCCGTAGACCTCGAGAAAGTCGCGGTACTGCTCCGGCGTGCCGTCGGCGGTGAGGTCACCCTTGGCGATCACCGCGTCGGGATCGATCAACTCGATCTCGTGCACGGCGCCCCGACTCATGGTCTCGGGGTACGGCTCGGCCCCGTCGGGCACGCGGAACGTGGGTCCGCCGCCGAGGCCGCCCATGACCCCGCACTCGGTCTCACCGAAGTGCACATCGTTGACGGTGGCGATGGTGGCCAGACGTTCACCGGCGGGCCGGGCCAGGGTGCGGAAGACGAAGCCGCCGTACTCGTAGACGGTGTCGGGCTGGAGGTCGTCGTAGACCCGCACGTCGAGGCCGTCGTGCACCACCGCGTGGTCGTCGGCGACGGTCGTGAGCTCCACCCGTCCTTTGTAGCCCAGCTTCGCCGAGGCCGGTTTGCTCAGGGCCGGGCGCGTCGGGACGGCACGGGGCGCGACCACCAGCGCCCGGAGAAGCGCCAGCGAGGCGGATTGGCCCGGTCGTCGCTCCCGGCGACCACCAACCGGGGCCACCCGACCTCTAGAGCGGCGGCGATGGCCACCGCCTGCTCGACCGTCGGCACCGGCCGGATGGCACTCACCCGCGGGGCCATCTCGACGGGCCCACTCACAGGGGAACGTTGCCGTGCTTGCGCTGCGGGAGCTCTTCGCGCTTCGACTTGAGCATCTCGAAGCCGGCCACCACCTTGCGTCGGGTCTCGGCCGGGTCGATGACGTCGTCGACGAACCCTCGCTCGGCGGCGACGTAGGGGTTGGCGTAGCGCTCGGTGTAGTCGTCCACCAGCTCGGCGCGCCGCTTCACCGGGTCGGCCGAGCCCTCGAGCTCACGGCGGTACAGGATCTCGACGGCGCCCTGCGGGCCCATGACCGCCAGCTCTGCGGACGGCCAGGCAAAGGCCAGGTCGGCGCCGATCGACTTGGAGTTCATGACGACGTAGGCGCCCCCGTAGGCCTTGCGGGTGATGATCTGGATGCGAGGAACGGTGGCCTCGCAGAAGGCGTAGAGGAGCTTGGCGCCGTGGCGGATGATGCCGCCGTACTCCTGGTCGACGCCGGGCAGGAAGCCGGGCACGTCGACGAAGGTGAGCAGAGGGATGTTGAAGGCGTCGCACGTGCGCACGAACCGGGCGGCCTTCTCGGCCGACTCGATGTCGAGCACCCCGGCGAGGACCATCGGTTGGTTGCCCACGACACCGACGGGCTGGCCGTTGATGCGGGAGAACCCGCACACGATGCTGCCGGCCCACCGGGGGAAGTACTCGAAGAAATCGCCGTCGTCGACCACCGACTCGATGACCTTGTGCATGTCGTAGGGCACGTTCGGGCTGTCGGGCATGAGGTCGACCAGCTCGGGGCACAGGCGATCGGGCGCGTCGGCCGGCACGTCGATCGGGGGCATCTCGAGGTTGTTGGACGGCAGGAAGCCGAACAGGTATCGCACGTCGTCGAGGCACGACTTCTCGTCGGGCGACACGAAGGTGGCCACCCCGCTCTTGGTGGCGTGGCTCTTGGCCCCGCCCAGCTCCTCGAGCGTGACCTCCTCCCCGGTCACCGTCTTCACCACGTCGGGACCGGTGATGAACATGTGAGAGGTCTGGTCGACCATGAAGATGAAGTCGGTCATGGCCGGGCTGTACACCGCACCTCCGGCGCACGGGCCGAGGATCACCGAGATCTGCGGGGTGACACCCGAGGCCAGCACGTTGCGGTGGAAGATGCCGCCGTAGCTGGCCAGCGACACCACCCCTTCCTGGATGCGGGCACCGGCGCCGTCGTTGAGCCCGATGAGCGGGGCCCCGACGGAGAGGGCGAGGTCCATGACCTTGTGGATCTTCTCGGCGAACACCTCGCCCAGGGCTCCACCGAACACGGTGAAGTCCTGCGAGAAGATGAAGACCTTGCGGCCGTCGATGGTGCCCCAGCCGGTGACGACACCGTCGCTGTAGGGACGCCCCTCGATGCCGCTGTCGTGGGCCCGGTGGCGGGCCAGCATGTCGAGCTCGTGGAACGACCCCTCGTCGAGCAGGTAGTCGATGCGCTCGCGGGCCAACAGCTTTCCCTTGGAGTGCTGACGCTCGACCGACCGCTCCGAGCCCGCATGGAGCGCCTGCTCCTTGCGCTCACCGAGATCTGCGAGCCGGTCCTGCATGGTTCGTTCCGACATGGTGGCGATCCTACCGACCGCCCGGTGGCCCATCGAACGGCCGATCCCCGCCGGTACGGTTCGGACCGTGGACCTTCCCGTCATGCCGCCGGTGTCACCGATGTTGGCCAAGGCCGCGAAGGAGCTCCCGGGGGGTGATGGGTGGTGGTTCGAGCCGAAGTGGGACGGATTTCGGTGCATCGTGTTCCGCGACCTCGACGAGATCGTGCTCGGGAGCCGCAACGAAAAGCCGCTCACCCGATACTTTCCGGAGTTGGCCGAGGCGTTGCTCCGGGCCTTGCCGGAGCGGTGCGTGGTGGACGGCGAAATCGTCATCGCCACCCCCGGTGGCCTCGACTTCGACGCCCTCCAGCAGCGCATCCACCCCGCCGAGTCGCGGGTGGCCCGCCTGGCCGCCGAGACGCCAGCCAGCTTCGTGGCCTTCGACCTGCTGGCCCTGGGCGACGTGTCCCTTCTCGACTGGCCCATGTCCGATCGGCGGCGGGCGCTCGAAGCGGCGCTCGACGGCGCAACCGCGCCGGTGTACCTCACCCCCGGCACCACCGACGCGGGGCTGGCCTCGGACTGGTTCGTGCGCTTCGAGGGCGCGGGCCTCGACGGGGTGATGGCCAAGGCCCTCGACGGCGCCTACACCCCGGACAAGCGCACCCAGACCAAGGTGAAGCACCAGCGCACCGCCGACGTGGCGATCGCCGGGTACCGACGCCACAAGAGCGGCGACGGCATCGGGTCGCTGCTGCTGGGGTTGTACGACGATGCCGGCACCCTGCACCACGTCGGGGTGGCCACGTCGTTCACCGCCGCCCGCCGGGCCGAGCTCGTGGCCGAGGTGGCGCCCTACGAGATCGACGCCCTGGTCGACCACCCGTGGCGAGAGTGGGGCAACGCCGACGCCCACGACGCCGGTGGGCGGATGCCCGGCGCACCGAGCCGGTGGAATGCCACCAAGGACATGTCCTGGAACCCGCTGCGCATCGAGCTGGTGGCCGAGGTGGCCTACGAGCACCTCCAGGGCCACCGCTTCCGTCACGCCACCCGCCTGGTGCGCTTCCGCCCCGACCGCGAGCCGGCATCGTGTACGTACGACCAGCTCGAACAGGTCGTGCCCTACGAACTGCACCGCATCTTCGCCCTCTGACGTCGCTGACGCCGCGGCCGGCCGGCGGAAAAGGACGGGTTCAGTCGGGCTCAGGTGGGCGGGCGCGGCTGGGCTGGACCCGCGGGGGCTCACCGGCCTGCTTCGGGAAGTTCGGGGGCCACGGGGCGTCGCCCAGCCCGCCGGCCTCGTCGCGGGCGGCGAGATCCAGGAGCGGCTCCAGCGAGAAGGCCTGGGTGTCCATGGGGGCCTCGAGATCGCCCACCCCGGCCCAGCGGGCAGGCATCGACGCCAGGGTGAAGTCGCCCAACTCCACCGCGTCGAGCTCGTCCCAGCGAAAGGGGGCCGACACCCGGCCCTCCGGGTTGTTGCGCACCGAGTACACCGACGCCACCGTGCGGTCGCGGGCGTTCTGGTTGTAGTCGAGGAAGACGGTGTCGCCTCGCTCCTCCTTCCACCACTTCGACGTGGCCAGGTGCGGCACCCGCCGCTCCACCTCCCGAGCCAGCGCCAGCGCCGCCCGGCGCACGCCGAGGAAGTCCCATCGAGCCGCGATGCGCACATTGATGTGGATGCCCCGAGAACCCGAGGTCTTGGGCCAGCCGACCATCTCGTGCTCGACCAGCACGTCGCGCACCACGGCGGCCACGTCACGCACCGCCGAGAACGGCACCCCGGGCTGAGGATCGAGGTCGACCCGGAGCTCGTCGGGATGCTCGAGGTCGAACCGGCGCACCGCCCACGGGTTCAGGTCGAGGCAACCGAGGTTCGCCGCCCACACGATGTGGGCGACATCGGTGGGGCACAGTTCCTCGGCGGTGCGACCGCTGGGAAAAGCCACCGTGGCCGTCTGGAGCCAGTCGGGCCGGGCCGCCGGGACCCGCTTCTGGAAGAACATCTTCCCCTCGGCGCCGTCGGGGAAGCGCTTCAGAACCGTGGGCCGCAGGTGGACGCCCCGCAGGGCACCCTCGCCGACCAACAGGTAGTGCCGGACGAGATCGAGCTTGGTCTCACCCCGGGCCGAGAAGAACACCTTGTCGGGGTTGGTGACCTTCACCTCGCGCCCCGCCACCTCCACCATGGTGAACGGGCTGGCCATGCGCCGAGGGTAGGCGTCGCAGTACCGCCGGGCCGACGATCACCTCTGGCGTCACGTTCTCGGCGACGGACCCGGGATGGCGACTGTGGCGGCCGGCGGGTGTCGCTCGACACCGCCACGTCGTACGCTGTGCGAGGACACGGTCGCTGCTATGGGCAGCAACCCCTCGGAAAGGTCGGACCATGGGTGCACCCGAGATCCTGATCGGTCTCCTCGTCATCTTGTTGCTGTTCGGGGCCACCAAGCTGCCGAAGCTGGCCCGCTCGCTCGGCTCGGCCAAGGGCGAGTTCGAGAAAGGCATCAAGGACGGCGAGAAGCTGTCCGACGATTCCAAGACCGATCCGAAGGCCTGAGCACCAACCCGGCTACCCCGCCGGCGGAAAGGAACACCCATGAACCTCGGAGCACCGGAGATCCTGATCGGACTCCTGGTCATCGCCCTGCTGTTCGGTGGCGCCAAGCTGCCCAAGCTGGCCCGCTCGCTCGGCTCGGCCAAGGGCGAGTTCGAAAAGGGCATCAAGGACGGCGAGAAGCTGTCGGTGGACGCCAAAATGGACGAGGCCAAGAAAGAAGAAGCGACCAAGGAAGAAGCCAAGAAGGACGTCGCTCCCGAGAGCTGAGGCTTCCACCACGGGCTCGAGCGCCGACACGCGAGGCACGGTGTCGGGGCCGGAGGGCCGGCCGAGCGAGCGGGGACCCGTTCAGGCGCGACCCCGAGCCAGCCGCTCGACCCGAGTGGCGAGCCCGGGCGCATCGAGCGACCGAGCCCGCATCGCGAAGTCAGGGGTCGGACCGGTCCACCGCAGTTCGCCCACGTCGGTGATGGTGGGGGCGTCGGTCTCGATGGTGGCGATGCGCCGGAAGAGCAGCGCCTCGTCGAAGTGGTCGTGGAGCGTGAGGGCCAACTTGGCGCCGCTGCGCACGCTCACCTCCCAGTCGCCGGCCAGGCGGGGGATGTCCTCGAGGCGCTCATAGCGAGCCAACACGGTGGCCGCCGACTTGGCCCCCCAACCGGGGAGCCCGGGGAAGCCGTCGGCGCTGTCGCCCACCAGGGCGAGGTAGTCGGCGATCGAGCCGGGCGCCACACCGAACTTCTCGCGCACCCCGTCGGCGTCGTAGACGACGCCCTTGCGGCGGTCGAGCTGCACGACCCGGTCGCTCACGACGCACTGACCGAGGTCCTTGTCGGGCGTGCAGATGAGCACCTGCTCGACCGAGGGGTCAGCGGCGGCGATGGCGGCGGCGGCGCCGAGGGCATCATCGGCCTCGAACTCGACCATCGGGAACACCACGAACCCAGCGGCGCTGAGCGTCTCTTCGAGGAGCGGGAACTGCGACAGCAGCTCGGGCGGCATTCCGGCACTCGTCTTGTAGCCCGGCCACAGGTCGTTGCGGAACGACTCGATCACGTGGTCGGTGGCGATGCCGACGTGGGTGGCGCCGTCCTCGAGCAGGCTCAGCATCGACCCGACCACCCCCCGGGTGGCGGCGATCTCCTGCCCGGAACCGAGCACGTGGGACGGCAGGGCGAAGTGGTACCGGAACAGCTCGTACGTGCCATCGACCAAATGGACCTTCATGGCCTGAGGTTGGCACAACGATGGCGCCGCGGCCTCGGACCGAACGGCCGACTGCGCCCGAGCGGAGGAGACCGACTGCGGGTTCACAGGCTGCGACCGGGTAATTCCCGACCACATCGGTCGGGAATTGGGCTACCCTCAGCGACGCCAGACGACAAGCCCTCCGAGAGCCCAGCCATGACCGACGTCCTCCCGTCGAACCCGTCCAGCCCGTCCCCCGCGGCGGGGCGGACGCGCCCGCTCTCCGGCCACACCGGGGCCCTGATCGAGGGGATCGACCTCTCCCGGCCCCTCACCCCGACCGAGCGCGACACCATCGCCGATGCCCTGGCCCGTTGGAAGGTGGTGTTCTTCCGGGACCAGTTCCTCGACCACGCCCGACAGGTGGCCTTCACCCGCCAGTTCGGCGAGCTCACCTACGCCCACCCCTACGACGACAGCCCTCCCGAGGGTTTCCCGGAGATCTACACCGTCTCCCCCGAACGCTTCGCCGCGCAGTACGGCATCACCGGCGACGCCGCCAAGGCCATCCGCACGCGCTACAGCTACAGCAACGAATGGCACACCGACGTCACTGCCGCGGTCAACCCGCCGGCGGCGTCGGTGCTGCGGGCCGACGTCGTGCCCGAGTACGGCGGCGACACCCAGTTCACCAACCTGGTGTCGGCCTACGAGGGCCTCTCGGACCCGGTGAAGCAGTTCGTGGACGGGCTCTGGGCCGAGCACCGCTACGGCGCCGATCTGGCCCGCAAGGGCCTCAGGAGCAACGCCGTCACGTCGGCCCACCCGCTCGTGGCCCATCACCCCGTCGTGCGGGTGCACCCCGTCACCGGCGAACGGACCCTGTTCGTGAACCCGGGGTTCACCTCCCACATCGTCGGCCTGCACCCCGACGAGAGCCGGTCGATCCTCGACCTGCTCTTCGCCCAGGTCACCTCCGACCGCTACACGGTGCGCTTCCATTGGGAGCCCGGCAGCGTGGCCTTCTGGGACAACCGGGCCACCGCCCACCGCGGCCCACAGGACATCGACCATCTCGACGTCGACCGGGTCCTGCACCGGGTCACGCTCATCGGCGAAGTTCCCGTCGGACCCGACGGCCGCGAGTCGAAGCTCATCGAGGGCCAGCCCTTCACCTTGCTCCCCGCCGGGGCCCGCTGACCGGCTCGCCCCGCGAACGAATCGGCGGCGGTCGACGAGCGGCCCGGTCAGGCCGATCGGCGCCGGCGACGACCGCGGGCCCCGACGGCCGCGAGCACGGCACCGGACGCCAGCAGCGCGAGAGCCCATGCCACCAGCGGTCCCGTCGACGAACCCGTGTAGGGCAGCGCACCGGTGGGCGTGCTCGGGGTCGCCGGTGCCGCGGCGAGCGTCGCGCCGTCACCGTCCGCACCCGGCGGGGCTGGCGCCGGGACGATCGGAGACGCCGGGTCCGGGTCGGTCGGGGGCGGGGTCGGCACCGTTGTGGGCGGAGGGGGAGGGGGTGGAGGCGGGTCGGTGGAGGCGGCCTTGGTGACGACGATGATCGTGCCTGCGGGCCAGTCCTGTTGGAGCCCACCATCGATGATGATCGACCCGAAGCCCGTGATCGTGTGGGTCTCGGCATTGGCCGTACCGGCCCCGACGGTCACCTCGTCGCCCAACTCCAACCCATTCCCGGCAGTGGCGAGGAACGGGTCGTCGGGGACCGGCAGCTCGGTGGCCCCCACCGTCGAATCGTCGATCAGGCCGGTGACCGGCTTGATCACCTTCTCGACCGGTGGGCCCGGTGAGAAGCACTCGTCGTGCAACGACGTGTCGGCGGATGGGGTGCCGTCATCGGCGAGCACGCGGAGCTTGCCGGACATATCGACCACAGCCGATATGTTCTTGACGGCCCGGCCGTAGCTGATCCGGCACCGACCCACGTTGGGCTCGGCCCCGACCGCCCGCGGAATGGCGCTCACCCGTGCCGGCGGGGCCGGCGCCACTGCCGGGACGACCACCGGCGGTCGGGGCACGGCGGTCCGGGGCACGTAGCTCCCCGAGTACTCGAACCCCCCTTCCCACTTCAGGTGATAGTCCTCGGCACTGGCCCAGCGAGAATCGCCCTTGTTGAACCGCACCACCCGTGCCGCACTGTCGCCGGGGGCGATCTGGACGCCGGGCTCCCCGGGCTTGAACTGCGACTCGACGAAGTCGAGACCACCCTTCGTGTAGGTCGCCGATTCGCCGTGCTGCGCCTGGAGCAGCGCGCTCTTGGCCATGTCGTCGAGCAGGTCGGCGTGCTCCGCCGCGGTGAGCGTAGACCCGTCGAGGTGGGTGAAGGCGATGGGGTCGATGTCACCGGTGACCGGCACGAACCGGCCGACCTTGTCGTTGAACATCTCGACGATGTACTGCTCGTCGCCCACCTTGCGGAGTCGGAACTGCTTGTACTTGCCTGACGACAGCGGCGCCACGCCGATCCCGGACCGGCCCTTGCGGACCGAATCCCCGATGGCGTTGCCTTCGTAGTTCAGGCTCACGTCGATCCAGCCCTGGGCGTCCCACCTCTTGTACGTCATCTCGTACCTGCGCCACTCGACGCTGCGATCGGCCATCCGCTTCACCGCGTTCTGCCACTCCACGGTGCCGGGCGTGAAGCCCTTCGACAGCACGAAGTCGTTGATGGCCTCACCGAGGTCCTTGGTCCCGGCGTCGAACACCTTCAGCGGCTCGGGCTTGGCGAACACCAACGACCCGGTGCTCTCCGCGGGGTAGCCCAGGACCTCGTCGAGCTCGGACACCGACTTGATCTTCAGCGTCTCGGGCTTGAGCAGCGCCTTGAACCGGTCGATCCACTCGATCGACGATGCGTGGCGAGACCGGACGGTCATCAACACGCCGTACTTGTCGGCCAGCCGCTTCAGCTCGGTGAACTCCTCCGCTGACACGCCGTACAGCTGGGCCATCTCGGCGGCGCTCAGCTCGGTCCCCGATGCCAGCTCCGCCAGCAGCGGCCCGAGCTCCTCGATCCGCGTGGCCGACAGGGAGCTGGTGAGCGTCGGCCTCATCCGGGTCTGGATCGCTTCCTGGGCCCGGGCCAGGGCTGTGACGACCCTCGTGCTCCGGGCCATCTTGGCCAGGGCCACCGGGATCACCACCTGACCGATGGCGTCACCACCCCACCGGGACCAGGCCTGTGCGGTCTGGGTGTAGTCGCCGATCCGCCATTCGTTCTCGAGGTCGGTCATGATCTCGAGAGTGCTCTTCTCGACCTTCTCGATGAGCGCGCCCGCACCGTCCTTGGCGAACTCGGCGTTGCGCATCAGGATGGCGGCCGCCATCAGCCCCGTGTCCTTCGCGAACTCCTCGCGCTCCGCGGGGGTGAACGATGCCCAGATACGGGCCTGTGCCGCATACACCGCAGAGGTAACCGTGTAGGGGGCCTCGACCAGATCGACCACACCGGTGACTACGGACGCCGCCGCCGCACCAAGGCCCTGGACCGTGCCCAGGCTCAGCGCCTGGACATACGCGACGCCATCGAACGCCGGTATGGAGATCGAGTCATCGACGGCGACGCGGTGGGTGAGGCTGCTCTCGGAGGCTTGGATGTCGGCGGCCTCGAGGATCTTCGTCGTGCCGTCCTCCAGCGTCGCCTTCCCGTAGGGAGTGAAGGTCACATCGGCCCGGGTTCCACCCGAGCCTCCCGGACCGGTGACCCGCTTGGGGTCGCTCCAGGTCGTGAGGATCCGCACGGTGAAGTCGCGAGATTCGCCGGGGTCGAGGATGACGTTGGCGGCAGGGATCAGCGCCACGGGATCGGTACCGGTCGTGTCCCAGGCCAGGCTCATCACCCCGGCGTTGCCCGAGAGAGTCGGATAGAGCGGTCCGACCTCCAACGTGGCGGTGGTCGACAGGTTCTTCACGGTGCCCTCGACCCGGATGAGCTCACCGGCCGGAAGCAGGTCGGTGCCCTCCGGGTTGGTGACCTTCGTGGTGACCCCGAGGAGGTACTTGGGCTTCACCGACCAGCGCTGCTTGCCGAGCCCGATCTCGGAACGACCGCCGGCGAGCGCCGCAGTGGCCATGGCCGAGAACTCGACCTCGGCGTCGTCGGTGGCTCGGAACGTCGCCGTCACCGATGCCTTCTCCCCCGGGGCGAGGGCGCCTATGGCCAGGCCATCGGATCCGGGATCGGCCCCGCCAGTCTGGGTCACCGCCAACAGCTGACCCCCAGCCTTGGTGCGGTCGACCCGCAGCGACGTCATGGTCACTGCGGTCATCTCCACCGAAGTGGTGTTCTCGAAGGTGATGGTGGCGGTCACGTCGACCGGTTCGGGGCCATCCGGGCCTTCCTCCTGATCGGCGGTCGGCGGGTCGAGCGCGATCCCGACCTTGAGGGCCTCGCCGATCTCACCTGGTGAGCTGGCGTCGGCGGTCTGCTCGGTGCCGAGGGCGTCGGTGCCGGTGACCTGCGAGAGGATCGTGTAGCGACCCAGGATCTGCGGTTCGATCGTGACGTCGAAGGTCTTCGTCTGACCGGGGTCGAGGGAGAAGCCCGCAGTCGGGACCGCTGGTGTCGGCCCGTCGGTGATGAGGAAGGCGTCGGCGGGGCTCACCGTGAGGAGGGTGTCGTCGGTGAAGCGGATGTCGTCGATCGGCCCGAGCCCGTCGTCCGACGCCGAGACGGTGACCCGGGCGTCGACCGGTTCGTCAGGCACCAGCGGGGGCGCGGCCCCGTCCAAGAGGTCGATCGACAGGCCAAGGGTCGGGGCCGCGACCACGACCTGTCGCGTGGCCGAGCTCTCCAGGCCATCGGTGTTGCGACTGGTGAGGGTGATGTCGTAGGTACCGGGCTCGTCGTAGGTGTGGGTGGCCAGGGTGCCGGTGCCGGTCGTGTCGTCGCCGAAGTCCCATCGGTGGCTCAACGGCAGCGACTTGGGGTCGGTGCTCGTGGCCGAGAATCGCCATGTACCGGGTATCGAGTCCTCGGTGGCGTCGAAGCTCGTCACCGGAGGGGCGCTGGGAGTCCCCGACAGCACGAACGACGTATCCCAACCAATGAAGGGGCCCCCAAACAGAGACCCTCCCGGCAAGGCGAGTTTCAGCCCCATGGCCAGGAGGATCGTGACCCCGCCGGGCGGCAAACTGCGTGGCTGGAAGCGGACGATGTAGTCGCATCGGGACACGCCGAAGAAGCATCCAAGCTGAGGCTCGAGGTAGAACCCGTAGAAAGACGGATTGATGATGACGCCGGTCTCCGTCTCCAATACCCGGGCCCCGATTCCCGACTGAGTGGGTGTGAGCTTGTAGCAGACCCTGTCGTAGAGGGGATTGCCGACGTTCGCGGCGCACGCCGGATTGGCTCCCGGAAAGTCGTAGTAGTAGTAGTCGGGGAACCCCAGGGTGACTCGAGTACCCGGCGTCACGACTGACGGGATGAACGGGATGGGTGCCGTCGACGGGAAAAGGCAGTTGTATTCACTCGCGTCGAACGGATTGGAGTCCGGGCACAGCGGAATGGAGGCGGCCGCGGCGGGCGGGGCCGTGGCCACATCGGCTGCCGGCAGCGCCAGAACCGACCCCACCACGGTCAGGGCGCACAGGACGGCGACGTGCCGCCAGCGTGACCGGCCGCGAGGTCGGCCACGGGGGCCGTCGACCCCACCCACCCGCGCTCCTGTGCTGCTCGCCCCACCGCCACCGTCGACCGTCACCATGCTTGCTCGCTCCCGACTGAGTCAGTGAGAGCCCGCCGGCGGGGACCCGTCGGATCGACACTACGGATCGTGGCGCGAACAGAGCGCGAACAGCCTCGGGCGCCGGCGGCACCAGCCTCAGCACCGCAAGGAGAGCCCCTTCCGCTGGTAGAACTTCGACACTCGCCTCATCCGAGGCCCGGAGCGCCCATGGGTTCCGTCACCATCCAACTCCTGGGCGACGTCTCGGTGACCCGCCCGGGCGCTGCATCAGCGGTGCTCAGTCGACGCCAGCCGCGTGCCGTGCTCGCCCTGCTGGCCAGCGAGCGGCACCGCTCGGTGACGCGTGCGGAGATCGCCGAGGTTCTGTGGAGCGAGGACCTCCCGGGTCACTGGGCGGGGGCCGTGCGGGGCGTGGTCTCCAAGCTGCGGTCGTTCCTCGACCGCTGCGACGCCGGCGAGTGGCTGGTCACGACGCCCGTCGGATGGCGCCTGGAGCTTCCCGACGACGTCGTCGTCGACGTCGAGGTGGCGGTGGCTGCGGTCGAGGCTGCGGTGGCTGCGGTCGAGGCTGCGGAGGCTGCGGACCAGGGCGACGGCGGTGCCGACGGCCGAACGCCGGCCGCCCTGATCGACGATCTGGTTGCGGCCGACCGGGCCCTGCGCACCGAACTGGCCCCCGGTACCGAGGGCACCTGGATCGACGAACGGCGCGAGGCCCTGGCCCGGATGCACCGAAGGTGCCTGGCGGCGCTGACCGTTGGCGCCCGACGCGTCGGTCTGTCGGAGTTGGCGGTGGTGGCCGCCCGAGACCTGGCCGCGCTCGATCCCTTCTCCGATGCCACGGCGCGAAGCCTCATCGGAGCCCTGAACGCCGCCGGGGACCGGACCGGGGCCCTGAGGGCCTTCGACGAGTTCGACCAGCTCCTGCGCCGCGAGGTCGGCGTAGAACCGGAGGAGCAGACGGCGAAACTGGCCCGGGAGATCCGGGGCCTGTCCCCACCGGCACCCAGCCCGTCACCGCTGGTTCCGGGCGGGCCGACCGCGCCCCTCGTGGGTCGTCGGACCGAACTGGCGGTTCTGCGGGGAGCGTGGCACGAGGTCGTGTCCGGCCGGGGCGCCCGGGCGGTGCTGCTGACCGGAGAACCCGGTGCCGGGAAGACGCGACTGGCGGCCGAGGCCACGGCCTGGGTGGACCGGGGCCGCGTGCTCTGGGGGCGGTGCAGCCCCGAGCGGCGGGTGAGCTTCGAGCCGGTGGTGGAGGCATTGGCCCGGGTGCTCGATCGGGACCGTTCGCCCCTCGACGCCCTCGGGGTGCTCGCCGCCGAGCTCCGTCCGATCCTCCCCGAGCACGTCCCCGTGGCGAGCGGGGTGCCGACCGCGGACGCGGCCGTCCGGTCACAACTGTTCCGGGCGATCACCGCCGCGCTCCGGGCGGCGGTGACGGCCCCGTCGGTGTGGGTGATCGATGACCTGCACTGGGCCAACGAGGACACGGTCGCTCTGCTCGATCACCTGGCGACCGGCGTGGCCGACCTCGACCTGCTGGTGGTCCTCACCAGCAGGGGCCACGGCGCCGGAGTTGCGTCGATGCTGAGCGACGTCGCCCGTTCCATGCCGATGGAGACCGTCGCCCTCGGCGGGCTCGACACGGCGGGGGTGACGGACCTGCTGGCCCGCGCCGGCGTGCGCGATCCCGGTGACCTCGGCGAGTTGGTGCGGGAGCGCACGGGCGGCAATCCGTTCTTCATCGGTGAGCTGGTGCGCTCGGTCGACGCCGACGGTGGAATCGACCCACGGTCGATGCCGCCGACGATACGGAGCTGGATCGACCAGCGGGTGGCCGCCCTCGAGAAGGGGTCCGCCGACACGCTGCACTCGGCCGCTGTGTTGGGTGCGCAGGTGGATCTCGACGTGCTGGCCACGCTGCTCGACGAAGCACCTCTCGACGTGCTCGTCCAGTGCCGGGCCCTACTGGACGGCGGGCTGCTGGTGGAGCCTGCGGACACCGACGACGCCGACCTTGCTTTCGCCCACGCGCTCACCCGGGAGGCGGTCTACGACGGGTTGGGCCCGGCCAAGCGCCGGGTGCTCCACGGTCGCGCCGCCGACGCGTTGCGGAGGGTCCGCCCCCACGGGCCGGCGGCAGAGCTGGCGACCCACCTCGCCGCCGCCGGCCCCTCGTTCGACGACGAAGCAGTGGCCGCCATGGTGAAGGCGGGCGACGAGGCCCTGGCCGGCGCGGCGTGGGGGTCGGCCGACCAGTGGTTCATCCAGGTGCTCGAGCGGCGCCCCCGACGCGACGAACAGCGCGTGCGGGCGCTCATCGGTCTCGGCTCCGCCCGACGGGGGCTGGGTCAGCGTGAGGGGGCACGAGATGCCCTGGCCGAGGCCCTCGACACGGCCCGGAACGCGGGCTGGGAGCGGCTCGCCGCCCTGGCCACGCTCGGGCTGGTGGGAGGGGGCGCTCGGGGGGCGTCGGAGTCGCTCCCCGACGAGGAGAGGGCCCGATTGTTGCGGACCGCGCTGGACGGGCTCGAGATCGACGGGAACGACGACGTTCGCGTGCCGCTCGAGGTCGAGCTGGCCCTCGCCTTGCTGCTTTCTGATCACGTCGAGGAACGCACCGCTCTCGCCACCGACGCGCTGCGCCGGGCCCGAGACCTCGGGCGCCCAGACCTGCTCGGCAGCGCGCTGCTCGGCCACCGGGTCGCCCGGCCCGGTCCGCAGCACGCCGAGACGCGGCTCCGCGACTCCGACGAGATCCTCGCCATCGACCCGTCAGCCCGCCCACCCGCCGTGACCATCGGAGCGCTGGTGGCCCGGCACGAGGACCACCTCCTCCGCGGTGACCGGACATCGGCCCGTGAAGCACTGGCCGACGCCAGAGTCGAGGCAGAGGCGTCGGGACACCCCTATTGGCGCTGGGTGGTGGCCACCTGGGAGGTGCTCGGTCTGATCATCGACGGTGAT
>Ga0105046_10001423_pt1 | contig 36776 bp, 29 predicted proteins | sample MAT03_FD_78385 | JGI IMG/M metagenome (GOLD analysis project Ga0105046, IMG submission 78385) | Freshwater microbial communities from Lake Fryxell liftoff mats and glacier meltwater in Antarctica - MAT-03 (megahit assembly) | ecosystem: Environmental > Aquatic > Freshwater > Ice > Liftoff... | reverse complement strand
GTCAGGGTGCGCCAGCAGACCGAAAGTGCCGCCAGGATCGCCGACTTCCTCGCCGGCCGTCCCGAGATGTCCCGCGTCATCTATCCCGGCCGTGCGGATCACCCGCAGGCGGCACTGGTGAAGAAGCAGATGGCCGGCGGCTCGACCCTGATCTGCATCGACCTCAAGGGCGGCAAGAAGAGCGCCTTCGGCTTCCAGAATGCGCTGGAGATCGTGAAGATCTCCAACAATCTCGGCGACGCCAAGAGCCTGATCACGCATCCGGCGACCACCACGCACAAGAGCCTGACCGACGAGGCGCGCGCCGAACTCGGCATCGGCGGCGGCACGCTCAGGCTCTCGGTCGGGCTGGAGGACGCCGAAGATCTGATCGCCGACATCGGCGAGGCGCTCGACCGGGCGAAATAGGCAAAAATTTCGGAGGTTGCCACATCCGCCGGAATTTCGAATAGTTGCCAGGATCTTTGGCCACAAAGGAGATTCTGACGTGCGCCACGCCTTGCCGATCTTGCTTCTTCTTGCCGCCAACCCGGCTTTCGCGCAGACGATCGACGTCAGCGGCGCCGAGGCATTGACCGGGAACCTCAAGCGCTACATCGGCGCCACCGTTTTCGATCAGGGAGTCGTAAACGTCTCGGTGCAGAGCGACGCCTACAGGATCGACGTCGATTTCAACAAGCTGCTTTCGCTGTTCCCGACGGAAGGGGCGGTGAAACTGGATGTTGCTCCCTATTCGTTCAGCCTGAAGCCCCGCGCCGACGGCACCTGGGACATGTCTGGCGACATGGCGCCTGACGGCAAGATCGAGTTCCAGGTCGAAAACCAGACGCAGAAGACGGAGTGGAAGATCGCGGACGACACCTTCAGCGGCGTCTACGATCCGGCGCTTGCCGGCTTTTCGACCGCCACTGGCAAGAACGGCGCGATATCCATGACGTCGACCGATCCAACGTCGAACACGGAGTTCACCGCGGCATCGGGCAGCTTCGAGATCCAGTCGACCAAGAACCCCACCAGGGGGGTCGACTTCACCGCATTGCAGACCATCGGCACCATGGTGCAGACGATGAGGATCAACTCGCCGGAAATCGGCATGGAGATTCCCATCGTGCTGCGCTCGCCGGAGCTCTCCTACAGCTCGGCCGCGACGGGTCTACAAGCACAGCCGCTTCTCGACCTCCTGGCCTTCGCGGTCGCCAACGCGGACGAAGCAAAGATCAAGGCGGCCCAGTCCGAGTTGAAGACGCTGCTGCGCGCCGTGCTGCCACTGTGGCAGAACCTGACAGGCGCCTATGGCTGGCGCGAACTCTCCGTCGGCACGCCCGTCGGCATCTTCAACACGTCCAACGCGACGATCAAGGTTGTCATGGACGGCGTGCAGCAGGACGGCACGATCAGCTACGGCATCAAGCTCGACGACCTCCTTGTACCGGATGGCCTCCTTCCCAGGTGGAGCACGCCTCTGCTGCCCGAGGACATCGACCTCAATTTCGGCGGCACCGGCATCGATCTCGAGGGCCCGGCGAACATGGCGATCGACGCGCTCGATCTCAACCGCGACCCGCCCATCCCCAAGGAAGTCGGCGACGCCATCACCGCGCGGTTCATCGCCGAACCGCCGAAATTCGTGATCGGCCGCAGCACGATCAGCAACAAGGACACGAGTATTTCCGCAGAGGGCGAGATGACGTTTGGGGGCGGCAAGCCCGCCGCCACGGCGACACTGGAAGCGACCGGCTTCGACAAGGCCATGGAGGCGATCCAGGCCGCGACCGCCACGGCGCCCGAGGCGCAGCAGATTCACCTCGTCGCCGTCGCGGCCAAGGGCTTCGCCAAGTCGCTGCCCGACGGTCGCCTGCAGTGGGTCGTCAACATGACTGCCGACGGCGCCGTGACGGTGAACGGCGCCATGGTGAAGCCCGCCGATCCGCCTGCGCCGCAGTAGGCCGGTCCGCGCTCCCCAGGTCTTACGGGTTGCAGGTTGGGACGTCCTCAGAGCCGACCTCTTGCCAGCGCGGCCTCTGCCGTTCGATAAGCGTGCCTCGGCGGAATGGACCGTGCGCCGGTCCCCGCCCTGAATGATCTGCTTGGGAGGACGATCGTGAAACTTGGAATTCTGACCGCACCTTTTTCTGACACCCCGCTCGACAAGGTCGCCGACTGGGCGGCATCGGAAGGTTTCCAGGCGCTGGAGATCGCCTGCTGGCCGAAATCGTCTGGTCCCACGCGCCGCTATGCCGGCACCAGCCACATCGACGTGGCCTCGATCACCGCTTCGCAAGGCAAGGCCATCGTCTCGAAGCTCAGGAAGAAGGGTCTTGAGGTCTCCGCGCTCGGCTACTATCCAAACCCGCTGCATCCCGACAAGGCGCACCGCAAGGCGGTCATCGATCACCTCAGGAAGGTCATCGCCGGCGCCGGCAGGATGGGCGTCGGTCTGGTCAACACCTTCTGCGGCGGCGACGCCTCGCAGAACGTCGAGGCCAACTGGCAGGAAGCCCGCAAGGTCTGGCCCGACATCATCGCCTTCGCCCGCGACAACGGCGTAAAACTCGCCTTCGAGAACTGCCCGATGATCTTCAGCTATGACGAATGGCCGGGCGGGCACAACATCGCCTACTCGCCCCTCATCTGGCGCCGCATCATCGAGGAGTGGAAAGGCGAGGTCGGCATGAACTACGACCCGTCGCACCTGGTCTGGCAGATGATCGACCAGGGCCGCTTCATCCGCGAATTCGGACCGCACATGTTCCACGTCCATGCCAAGGACCTGATGATCGACCGCGATGGGCTCTACGAGCGCGGCATCATGTCCGAGGGCATAGGCTGGCAAATTCCGCGCATGCCGGGCTTGGGCGAAGTCGACTGGAACGGATTTTTCTCGGGTCTCTACCGCGTCGGCTATGACGGCCCTGTCATCATCGAGCACGAGGATCGCAGGTTCGAGGGCAGCGACGAGGCGGTCAAGCGCGGCTTCCTGCTCGCGCGCGACGTGCTGAAGCCGCTGGTCAAATAGCCGTATCGGCTTGAAGCCGGTCGGGCGACTGCGTATCTGCCAGATCGCCGTGCGTCCTCTCGGACACACAAAGGACGATCTAAATTGTTGATAGAGCATCGGATGATCCGAAAACCGGGGCCACTTTTCGGTCCGATGCTCTTGCCACTGTCCCACTAGGAGAAGACCTTGTCTTCACTCGACCGCTTTCTGGGCGACTCGCCGCTTCGCGTGCTGCTCAAGCTGATCGTCATATCGTTTCTGGTCGGCGTGGTGATGAGCGCCTTCGGCTGGTCGCCGTTCGACGTGCTCTATGGCATCCGCGATTTCTTTGTCGACCTCTGGAACATGGGCTTCAGGGCGATCGACCGCTTCGTCGGCTATTTTATCCTCGGCGCGGCAATCGTGGTGCCGGCCTTCATCCTGCTCAGGCTCTTCAGCTACCGCCGCTGACGGCGCGGCTGAACCAATGCCCGGCTTTCGCCGTGCCTGCTGACAGCCGGCGGTTGCGCGCGACCCAAAGCTGATGCAGACGGTTCCCGAGAGGGAGCGGATGTGGACCAGACAACTCAGCCGACAGTAAGCCCGTTTTCGGTGACGCACCGCTCGGTGCTGGCGATCGCCGTGCCGATGACGTTCGCCTACATGACCACGCCATTGCTTGGACTGGTCGACACGGCGGTGGTCGGGCAGTTCGGCAATGCGGCTTTGCTGGGCGGGCTCGCTACCGGCGGACTTGTATTCGATGTTGTCTTCACCACTTTCAACTTCGTTCGGTCCGGCACCACCGGACTTGTCGCACAGGCCTTTGGTCGCGGCGACGAGGCCGAGGAACAGGCGGTCTTCTGGCGCGCCTTCGCGATCGCGCTGATCGCAGGCGTGGCGCTTGCGGCACTTGCGCCGGTGCTGGTGGCGGCTGGCCAGGGGTTCATGGGCGCCGGGCCGGCCGTCAACGACGCTATGGCAACCTATGTCGGCATCCGGCTCCTGGCCGCGCCTTTCTCGCTGATAAACTACGCGATTCTCGGCTATGTGCTCGGGCGCGGCGAGGGCGGCCTGGCGCTGCTGCTGCAGCTCATTCTCAACGGCATCAACATGGCGCTGTCGTTGCTGCTTGGCCTGAAGTTCGGCTGGGGCGTGGCCGGCGTCGCGTGGGGCACCTTCGGTGGCGAACTCGTGGCGATGCTGCTTGGACTTGCAATTCTCTGGCGTCGCTTTTCCAAGACGCCCGCGCTGGGCCGCGCCCGCGTGTTCGACCGCAAGGCGCTTGGCCGCATGATTTCGCTCAACCGCGACATCATGATCCGGTCATTCGTGTTGCTAGCGGCCTTCGCGCTGTTCATCAGGCAGGGCGCGCAGTTCGGGACTGTCACGCTGGCGGCGAACGCCGTCCTGATGAACTTCTTCATGGTTGCGGGCTTCTTCCTCGACGGTTTCGCGACCGCCGCGGAGCAGCTTGCCGGCCGCGCCGTGGGCGCACGCCATGTCGATGCGTTCCGGCGCGCGGTTCGTCTAACACTGCTTTGGGGCTTTGGGCTTGCGGCGCTTGTTTCGCTGGCGACACTTGCCGTCGGCACGGAACTGATCGCGGTCATCACCACGGCCGAGGACGTCAGGACAGCGGCTGCGGCCTATCTTCCCTGGGCTGCCCTTACGGCGCTATCCGGCGTGCTCGCATTCCAGATGGATGGCATCTTTATCGGTGCAACATGGTCGCGCGACATGCGCAACATGATGCTTGTGTCCTTCGCGGCCTTCGCCTTGTGCCTTGTCGTTCTCGCGCCGGCCTTCGGCAATACCGGTCTTTGGGCGTCGCTGCACATCTTCCTGCTGTTCAGGGGATTGAGCCTGTTTGCGACGTTGCGGGTAAGGCTTGGAACTGCCTTCTAGAGTGCCTTCTCTGCCCAGTGAGCGACCCTGCTGTCGCGGATTTCAGCCAGCGAGCGCAGGCCTTCCTTGTCCAGGAAACGGGAGAAATCCTTGACGATCCGGCCGGGCAGGGCGGGTCCAGCATAGATCATGCCCGTGTAGAGCTGGACGAGATCGGCCCCGGCACGGATCTTTTCGAGCGCCGTCTCGGCACTGTCGACGCCGCCGACGCCTATGAGAGCGACAGAGGGACCAATGAGCCTGCGCATCCTGGCCAGCGCAATCGTCGACCGCTCGAACAGCGGACGGCCAGACAGGCCGCCCGTCTCGGCGGCATTGGCCGATGACTTGAGAGCAGGTCGCGAGATCGTCGTGTTGGAGACGATGACGCCCTCTACGCCCTTGTCGAGCACCTCGGCGGCGATGTCTGCCAGATCGGCTTCGTGCAGGTCGGGCGCGATCTTGAGGAACAGCGGAACCTTGCGTCCGGCGGCCGCTATCGTCGCGTCGCGGGCCGCCACCACTCTTGCCAGCAGTTCGGCCAGGCTTTCGCGCGCCTGCATGTCGCGCAGGCCGGGCGTGTTGGGCGAGGAGATGTTGATGGTGAGATACGCCGCCAGCGCGGCGAAACGCGCTACCCCGAGTTCGTAGTCGCGGATGCGGTCGGCGCTGTCCTTGTTCGCGCCGATGTTGACGCCGACCACGCCCGCCCGCCAGGCGCGGGCGGCAAGGCGGCGTTCGGCCGCGTCGTGGCCCTCATTGTTGAAGCCCAGCCGGTTGATGACCGCCCGATCCTCGGTCAGGCGGAAGATGCGCGGCTTCGGGTTGCCTTGCTGAGGCAGCGGGGTCACCGTGCCGACTTCGGCGAAGCTAAAGCCCAGGGTGAGCAGCGCGTCGGGAACCTCGGCGTTCTTGTCGTAGCCTGCCGCCATGCCAAGCGGGTTGTCGAAAGACAGCCCGGCGACGGTTGTTCGCAGCCGCTGGTCATAACGCGGCGAGACGGCGACCGGGACGCCGGACTTCAGCGCCTTGATCGACAGGCCGTGCGCGGTCTCTGGATCGAGGCAGAAGAGCGCGCGTCTGCCGATGCCTTCGAGAACATTGAGGATCATGGCAGGTCCGCAGGAAAGATGTGGCTGCCGTCCGCGCCTGTTGGCAGCGGCTTGACCCAGAGCACGACGGCCGGATCGAGCGTCGCGTAGAGATGCGGGAACAGCGCCGCGCCGCGCGAGACCTCCCATTTCAGCGCTGTGCCCAGCGTCTCGGTCGCGACAGCGACGAGAAGCAGGTCGGTCTGGCCGGCAAAATGTTTCGCCGCGGTCTCCCTGACCTGCTCGACGGTGGAGAAATGGATGTAGCCGTCGGCGAGGTCGATCGGCGCGCCGTCGAAACGGCCGGCCTTTTCGGCTTCTAGCCACAGTCTTTCCGGACAAATCTTGTAGATTTCGCGGGTCATGACCGGCCTATAGGCCGATTGCGCCGGGCCGGGAAGGCGCCGGTCCCGCGATGTCCCAAATTTCGGCGCAAAATGGCGCGAGAATCGGCTAGAACTTCTTGGGTTTCGAGCGGATTTCAGCGAATGGAGGACGCGATGCGCCGGATTTCTCTGATTGTTGCGGTGATTTTTGCCGCCTCGGTGGCGTCGGCGGCCGAACCGGACCGCTACCGCCTCGAAAAGACGCCCGACGGCTATGTCCGCATGGACACGCGCACAGGCGAGATGTCGCTCTGCCGGGAGCGCTGGGGCGAACTTGTCTGCCGCATGGCTGCGGACGAGCGAACGGCGTTTCAGGACGAACTGGAGCGGCTGCAGTCCGATGTCGATGCGCTGGAGGGGCGGCTGGCCGAGGTCAAGGCGCTGGAGGAACGCGTCGCCGGGCTTGAGAACTCGTTGGCCGCGCGGATCGAGAAGACCCTGCCGACCGAGGAGGACTTCAACCGGACGATGAGCTATATGGAACGCTTCTTCCGGAGTTTCATGGGCATCGTGAAGGACCTCGAAAACGAGAATGCCAAGCCGACCGAACCGGGAGCCGACCGGACCTGATCCGGAACGGTAGCATTGCCGCTTGTAAATGCAGGTTTGCGCCGCATAATCGTGAGCCAAGCCGCGCAAGACACAAGGCGCGGCGCTGCGGGAGGGGAATTTTTGCCGTCAGGCTACAAGTTCGTGATCGCGGACGACCATCCGCTTTTCCGCGGTGCGCTGAAGCAGGCGCTCGCCGGGGTCGGCGACGTCTCGACGATTCTCGAAGCTGGCGACTTCGACAGCGCCAAGTCGCTCGTTGCCGGAAACGAGGACATCGACCTCGTGCTTCTCGACCTTGCCATGCCGGGCGCTGCCGGCCTTTCCGGGCTGATTTCCTTGAGGGGCATCAACGCAACCGTCCCGTTGGTCGTCGTCTCCGCGCATGACGATGCGCAAACGATCCGTCGCGCACTTGAACTCGGCGCCTCCGGCTTCATTTCCAAGTCGGCCAGCATGGAGGACATTCGCGCGGCGGTCGACACTGTGCTCGGCGGCGGGGTCACGGCGCCGGCCGGCATCGACCTCGGCGTCGAGGGCGATGCCGAGATTTCCGATCTCATCAAGCGGCTTCAGTCGCTGACCCCACAGCAGACGCGGGTACTCGGCATGCTGGCCGAAGGGCTGCTCAACAAGCAGATCGCCTACGAACTCGGCGTATCGGAAGCCACCATCAAGGCGCATGTGTCGGCGGTGCTGCACAAGCTTGCCGTGGACAGCCGTACGCAGGCCGTCATCCTGCTATCGCGGATCGGTGGGGATCCTCTGCAGGCGGCGGTCTGAACCGCTCTATTCGGCGGCGGCAGGCGTCATGCGCCGGATGCGCGTGATCAGCGCGCGCAGCACGGCAGGCTTCAGCGGCTTGTTGACGACCGCCACGTCGAGGCGCTCCGCCGCCTGCCGCACGTCGCTCGAACGGTCGGCGGTGACAAGCACCGCGGGGACATCCTCGCCGAAACGCTCGCGCATCTGGCCGATCAGGTCGAGCCCCGTCTCTCCGTCAAGGTGGTAGTCGGCGAGTATGATGTCGGGCGCGCCGATCATATCCCCGTCCGTCAGCGACTGCGAGCCGGAGTGGACGAGCACCTCGCAGCCCCAGCCCTCCAGCAGAAGCCGCATGCCTTCGAGGATCCGACGGTCGTTGTCGATGCACAGCACCCGCATGCCGGTCAGCGCCGCGCCCGGCAAGGGGACCATCGTTGCCTCGGTTGCCGGGGCGCGCTCCTCGGCTTCGGTCACCGGCAGGATGACGGAGAAGCGCGTTCCCCTGCCACGACCGGAATCGACCTGCAGCTCCAGGCGCAGCACGCGCGCGATACGATCGACGATCGACAGGCCGAGGCCCAGCCCCTGCGCTTCCCTGGCGCCCTCCTCGAGCCGGGTGAACTCGCCGAAGATCGACGACAGCTTGTCGACCGGGATGCCGATGCCGGTGTCGAAAACCTGGATTTCGGCAAGGTCGCCCCGCCGCCGCACGCCGACGAGGATGCGTCCCGTGCGGGTGTATTTGACCGCGTTGGAAACCAGGTTCTGGATCAGCCTCCGAAACAGGTTCCGGTCGGTCCGCACCGCGAGCGAGGAGGGAACGATGGTCAGTTCGAGCTGTTTTTCGGCAGCCAGCGGCTGCAGGTCGGTGCCGATCTGGCGCAGCAGCCCGTCGAGCCGGAAGACGGTCTCGGCCGGCTTCATCGCGCCGGCGTCGAGCCGCGAAATGTCGAGCACCGCGCCGAGGATCGTCTCGACGGATTCCAGCGAGGATTCGATGTTGGCGGCGGCGTCACCCGTCGGTCCCTTGCCGGCCTTTTCGATCAGCGACGAGCAATAGAGGCGCGCGGCGTTGAGCGGCTGCAGGATGTCGTGGCCGGCGGCGGCCAGGAACCGCGTCTTGCCGAGATTGGCTTCCTCGGCGAACATCTGCGCCTGCGCCAGTTCCTCGTTGACCCGCGTCAGTTCGGCGGTGCGGCGCGCGACCCGCTGTTCCAGCGATTCATTGGCGCTTTTCAGCGCGTGGTCGGCCTCGACGCGCTGCGTGATATCGGCATACGTCGCGACGATGCCGCCGCCCGGCATCGGGTTGGAGCGCAGTTCGATGACCCTGCCGCTGGTCTTGAGTTCCAGCTGCCACGGCACGCCGAATGTCGACATGCGGTCGAGCACCGCGACCCGCGCGTCCGGCTGGATGTCGCCGCGCTGCGCGAGATGGCCAAGGATCTGGTAGAGCGAAACGCCGACCTGCCCCATTTCGTCGGGCAGGTCGAACAGCCTGCGATACTGACGGTTCCAGCAGGTCAGCCTGAAGTCCTGGTCGAAGACCGTTATGCCTTGCTCCATCTGGTCGAGCGCGATCTGCAGGAGGTCGCGATTGTGCTGCAGCGCCTCGGTCGCGTCGTCGAGCAGCCGGAACGTGTCGCGCGAGTCGCTGTCGCCACGCTTGACGAGCAGCGAGAGTATCAGCCGCGCCGACGACGAGCCGACGGCGCTCGCCAGCAACTGCTCCGAAAAGCGGATGAGGTCCATCCCAGCCTGTTCGTTGCCGTTCAACGCGCCGTTCTTGCCCTCGAAGGTCTGGAAGGAACGTTCGGTTCGCTCGACGCCGAGATAACGTGAGATAGCGTCCTTGAGGTCGTTGACGGTGATCGCAGTGCGAAACCGCTTGAGGCTCGGCATCGGCCCCGAATCGCGCGGCACGAAGATCGCGGCCTGGATGCGTTCCAGCGGCACCGACGCGCGCGACAGAGAGCCAAGCACGAAGCAGATCAGGTTGATCGACAGGCTCCACATGACACCATGGTTGAGCGGCTCCGCCTCCGTGCCGAACAGGGATTGCGGGCGCAGCGCCTCGATGCCGAACAGGCCGTCGACCAGGGTCGAGGTGTCCGGCGGGGCGAGCGACGGCAGAAGGAGCGTATAGGCCCATACGACGATCCCCGCCGTCATGCCCAGCGCCGCGCCCCGCGCATTGGCGCGGCGCCAGATAAGGCCACCGAAAAAGGCAGGCGCGAATTGCGCGATTGCCGCGAACGACATCAGGCCGATCGACGCCAGGCGGACGTTGTTGGTGCTTTCCCGGTAGTAGAGGAAGGCGGCGAAGAGCACGATGAAGATCGACGCGCGGCGAATGTTGAGGATGAGGCTCGACCAGTCGCCGTTCTCGGCCGGCTGACCCTTGAGCAGCCGGCGCACGAAGAGCGGTATGACGAGATCGTTGGAGACCATGATCGACAGGGCGACGCTGGCCACGATCACCATGGCGGTCGCCGCCGAAAGGCCGCCGATAAAGGCCACCATCGCAAGGAGATCGTGGCCGCTGAGCAGCGGCAGCGACAGCACGTAGAGATCGCTGCCGGTGGCGTTGCCGACAAAGACGAGTCCGGCAAGCGCGACGGGCAGCACGAAGAGGTTGATGGCGATCAGGTACAGCGGGAAGACCCAGGTCGCGGTCCGCAGTTCCGTCTCTGCCCGATTCTCGACGATCATCACGTAGAACTGCCTCGGCAGCATGATGATGGCGAAGCCGCTGAGCGAGGTCAGCACGAGCCATGTGCCGAGCGATGTCCGGTAGTCCAGCGATGCCTGGACAGCGCTGCTCGCGGAGAGCGCGTCGAACAGGCCCTCCGGCCCGTCGAACAGGAAGAAGAAGACGAACACGCCCACCGCGAGGAAGGCCGCGAGCTTGACCACCGATTCGACGGCCACCGCCAGCACAAGTCCGTCCTGATGTTCGGTCGCGTCAGCGTGGCGCGTCCCGAAGAGCACTGAGAACAGCGCCAGCAGCATCGCGATGATCAGGGAGATGTCGCTGACGAAGGGATCGAAGGAAAGTGGCGCGCCGCTGTAGTGTTCGACCATCAGGCTGACCGACCCCGAGATCGCCTTGAGCTGAAGCGCGATGTATGGGACCGCTCCGACGACGGCGATCAGCGTGGCGGTCGAGGCGACCGCAAAACTCTTGCCGTAGCGCGCGCCAAGGAAATCGGCGATCGAGGTGATTTTTTCGGCCTTGGCCAGAGCGATGATGCGCCTGAGCAGCGGGAAGCCGAAGACGAAGACCAGCATCGGGCCGATATAAATGGCGAGAAATTCGATCCCGCGCTCGGTTGCAAGACCGACCGAGCCGAAGAATGTCCACGACGTGCAGTAGATGGCGAGGCTGAGCGCGTAGATGTAGGGCCGTGTCCGCGCAGGACCGCGCCGCGCCGACCAGCGGTCGCCGAGGCTTGCGATCAGGAAGAGCAGCGTCACGTAGGCGACGGCTATGACGACGACGAACAGACCCTGCACGCCCGAAAAATCCTCCCTGTCCGGCGACGCGTTGTTTTGCCGTCGAACGCAACCATAGCTCGGCACGCAAGTCTATGGGCTAGGCGAACACAGGCATGAATGCAGATTCGGCGTTCTGCAGCCCTTGATATTTGCTATGCTTGGCGGACGGTGTCGCCGAATCTTGCCGGCTGCCGATGATCAAGGAGGGTTTTATGATCAAGGAATTCCAGGAGTTTATTTCCAAAGGCAACGTCATGGATCTTGCCGTCGGCGTCATCATCGGCGGCGCATTCGGCCTGATCGTGTCGTCACTGGTGGGCGATATCATCATGCCGATCGTCGGCGCGATCTTCGGCGGGTTCGATTTCTCGAACTATTTCCTGCCTCTGTCGTCCAGCGTCACGGCAGCCTCGCTCGAGGAAGCCAGGAAGCAGGGTGCGGTGTTCGCCTATGGCAACTTCCTGACGGTGATGATCAATTTCCTGATCCTCGCCTGGATCATCTTCCTGATGGTGAAGGCGGTGAACACGATGCGCAAGCGCCTGGAAAAGCAGAAGGCGGCCGGTCCCGCGGCCCCGCCGCCCGCCGACGTGCTGTTGCTCACCGAGATCCGCGACCTGCTCGCCAAGAAGGCGTAAGCTTGCTGGATCAAGAACCCGGCCGCGCTGGCGGTCGGGTTTCAATTTGCGGCGCGCCGCAAACCGGCTAAGTCCCGGTGCAGTCCAATCCTCCGGCGGGAATTTCCATGCCTCTGACAGACATGCTGCGGGCCGAGGCCAGGCACGCTCCGGTAAGCGGCATCGAGGCCGTCGCCAACTACGGGCGCGATCGCAAGGGCCTGATCCCGCTCTGGTCCGGCGAAAGCGATCAGCCGACGCCGGATTTCATTGGCGCCGCCGCAAAGCGCGGGCTTGACGCGGGCGAAACCTTCTACACCTGGCAGGCCGGCATTCCCGAGTTGCGCGAAGCCCTGGCGCGCTTCCACCAGCGGCATTTCGGACTGGCATTCTCCCCGGAAGAATTCATCGTCACGATCGGCGGCATGCAGGCGATCGTGCTTGCGCTGCAGGCGACGACGGGCGCGGGCGACGAGGCCATCTATCTGGAGCCGGCCTGGCCGAATTTCGCGGGCGCGGCAGGCGTTGCCGGCGCAATTCCGGTCCCGGTGCCACTGACGGAGGGTGGCAACGGATGGTCCTGCGATGTCGCCCGCGTCGAAGCGGCGGTCACATCTCGAACCAAGGCGATCTTCGTCAACACGCCGGCCAATCCGACTGGCTGGACAGCCGATATCGAGACGCTAAAGGCGCTGCTCGATCTGGCGCGCCGCCGCGGGCTGTGGATCGTTGCCGACGAAATCTATACGCTGTTCCACTATGGCGGACACCGCGCTCCGTCCTTCATGGACATCATGGAGCCGGAAGACCGCATCCTGTTCGTCAACACCTTCTCCAAGAACTGGGCGATGACCGGCTGGCGGATCGGCTGGCTGCGCTCGCATCCTTCGCTGGCGCGCACCTTCGAAAACCTGATCCAGTATTCCAGTTCCGGCGTAGCGCAGTTCCTGCAAAGGGGCGGCATCGCCGCGCTCGACGACGGCGACGCGTTCCTTGCATCGCAGGTGAAGCAGGCGCAGGCCGCGCGCGACTTGATTTGCCGAAAGCTTGGCGAAACCGGCAGGGTGCGCTTCAGCGTGCCGCCCGGCGCATTTTACCTGTTGTTCTCGGTGGACGGCATGAAGGATTCGACCAAGGCTGCCTTCGACATCGTCGACAAGGCCGGCGTGGGTCTGGCGCCCGGTATCGCCTTCGGCAAGGCAGGCGAGGGCCATCTCAGACTTTGCTTCCACCGCCGCCTCGACCAGATCGAGGAAGCCGGAAACCGGCTTGCGGAATGGATCAGAAAGGCCTGAGGCCAGAGCGTTTCAATAGCCTTGAAACGCTCTACCCGCCGGACTTCGGCACCAGAAGCGGGATAATGCGGTCTGAACTGGCGACTGCGGGGCGGCCGGCCGAACCGTAGGGAATGCCGAGCGCGTCCCAGGTCTCCACCAGCGATTCGCACAACCGGTCGATCAGCGCCTCGTCGTGGAACGGCGTCGGCGTGATGCGCAGGCGTTCAGTGCCTCGCGAGACGGTTGGATAGTTGATCGGCTGGATATAGATGCCGTGGACTCCCAGCAGCCGGTCGGTCGCCATCTTGCAGAGTTCCGGGTCGCCCACCAGCACCGGCACGATGTGGGTGTTCGAGGCCATGACGGGCAGGCCGGCCGCAGTCAGCACTTCTTTCGTGCGGGCCACCTGGCGCTGCTGAGCGTCGCGCTCGACCTGCGAATTCTTCAGGTGGCGGATCGAGACAGTGGCCGCGGCCGCGATCGCGGGGGGCAGCGCTGTCGTGAAGATGAAGCCGGGTGCATAGGAACGCACGGCGTCGATGATCATCGGATTGCCGGCGATGTAGCCGCCGAGCGTGCCGAACCCCTTGGCGAGCGTGCCCTCGATGATGTCGATGCGGTGGGCAAGGCCCTCGCGCTCGGTGATGCCGCCGCCACGCTTGCCATACATGCCGACCGCATGCACCTCGTCGATATAGGTCATGGCGTTGTATTTTTCCGCGAGCTCGACGATCTCGCGGATCGGAGAGATGTCGCCATCCATCGAATAGACGCTCTCGAAGACGATGAGCTTGGCGCGTTCCCGACCTGCTGCAGCGAGGATGCTTTCCAGATGCGCCACGTCATTGTGGCGGAAGATCTTCTTCTCGGCGCCCGACCGGCGGACGCCCTCGATCATCGAGGCGTGGTTGAGTTCATCGGAGAGCATCAGGCAGTTGGGTAGCAGCCGGCCGATGGTCGAGATCGACGCCTCGTTGGAAACGAAGCCAGAGGTGAAGACCAGCGCTGCTTCCTTGCCGTGCAGATCGGCGAGTTCCAGTTCCAGCTCGACCAACGGATGGTTGGTCCCGGATATGTTGCGCGTACCGCCCGCGCCCGAACCCATGCGGCCTGCGGCGTCCTGGAGTGCCGCGACGACATCGGGATTCTGGCCCATGCCGAGGTAGTCGTTCGAGCACCAGACGGTGATTTCCTCGGCCTTCCCGTTGGAACGCCAGATGGCGCGCGGAAAGGCTCCGGCGATTCGCTCTATGTCCGCGAAGACGCGATAGCGCCGTTCGGCATGGACCTGATTGATCGCTTCCTCAAAAAACCGCTGGTAGTTCATTCTTGCCTTCCGGTATTTGCGCGCGGATCATAGTGGCTCGTGCTTTTCTCGTCCATCGGACCGAAACGGTCAAAATGCCACGCCCGCCCGGACAATAACGAAGCGGTCACGCCATTGCTTCCTTGATCCCGGTCAATTTCAATGACGCCAAGGCACTTTCGATCGAACTGATGCGCCTTTCAGGTAACCGGCGGGTGCCTTCGGGAGATTTCGCTGGTTTCGGGGCAGTTGCCTTGGCTATTAGATCGCCTTGCGTTCCATGGGACGCACAAAGGACGATCTAGAATTTTTCACGGAGCATCGGAACGACCCGAAAGCCGGAATCCACTTTTCGGTCCGATGCTCTAACCTGCCATCGACGCTTGGAGAAACCGAATGAGCGTACTCGTCACCGGCGGAGCCGGCTACATCGGCAGCCACATGGTCTGGGAACTGCTGGACCACGGTGAAGAGGTCGTGGTGCTGGACCGACTTTCGTCGGGCTTCGACTGGTCGGTGCCGCCGGAGGCGCGACTTTACGTCGGGGACGTGGGCGACAGCGCGCTGGTGACCCGCATCATCCGCGAGCACAAGGTGACAGCGATCATCCACTTTGCGGGCTCGCTGATCGTGCCGGAGTCGGTTTCCGATCCGCTGCTCTATTATGAGAACAACACCTGCAAGACCCGCAGTCTCGTCGCCGACGCCGTTCGCGAGGGTGTCCCGCATTTCATCTTCTCTTCCACCGCCGCGGTCTATGGCACCGCCGGTGTCGAGCCCGTTGAGGAGGGTGCTGGCACTGTGCCGGAGTCACCCTACGGAACGTCGAAACTGATGACGGAGTGGATCCTGCGCGATACGGCAGCGGCCTATCCCGGCTTCGACTACACGGTGCTGCGCTACTTCAACGTCGCCGGCGCAGATCCCAAGGGGCGGACCGGACAGTCGACGCCTGGCGCCACGCTGCTCATCAAGGTGGCCGCCGAGACCGCGCTCGGCAAGCGGCCATTCATGCAGATCTACGGCGTCGACTATCCGACGCCGGACGGAACCTGCATCCGCGACTACATCCATGTCAGCGATCTCGTCGCCGCGCACCGGCTGGCGCTTGGTCGCCTCAGAACCGGCGGCGGAAGCATTGTCGCAAATTGCGGCTACGGCCACGGCTACTCCGTTTTCGAGGTCATGGAGAGCGTCAAACGGGTCTATGGCGGCGAGATCGACGTCAGGATCACCGGCCGCCGGCCGGGCGACGCGGTGGCCGTGGTTGCGAATTCCGACCTGGCGCGCAGGGAGTTCGGCTGGACGCCGCAGTTCGACGACCTCGACCGCATAGTGTCGGATGCTTTGACATGGGAGCGTATTCTCGCGACCAAGAACTGGCCGAACCGAGCCTAGAGGCGAGGGGTCGGAACAGTCCAGCGATTGCTTTTTGGCCCGCGCTTTCCGACAATCGCCGCGCCCGTCTCGAACCGGGCGACGATAGTCCTTGGAAAGCGTGACATGACGACGAAATTCAATCAGCCGCTCGGCGGCAACGAGATGCCGCGCTTCGGTGCGCCGGCGACCTTCATGCGGCTGCCGACTCAACCGACTGCCGAGGGACTCGACGCCTGCTTCGTCGGCGTCCCGATGGACATCGGCACATCCAACCGTCCCGGCACGCGCTTCGGGCCGCGCCAGATCAGGGCGGAATCCAGTTTCGTCAGGCCCTACAACATGGCCTCGCGGGCCGCCCCCTTCGACAGCCTGCAGGTTGCCGACATCGGCGACGTGGCGATCGACACGTTCAACCTGCCGAAATGCATGGACATCATCACGGACGCCTACGATCGGATACTCGCCGATGATTGCATCCCGCTGACGCTGGGCGGCGACCACACCATCGCCTATCCGATCCTGCGCGCCATGGCCAAGAAGCACGGCCCGGTGGGGCTGATCCATGTCGATGCGCACGCCGACATCAACGAGCACATGTTCGGCGAACCGATCGCGCACGGCACGCCGTTTCGCCGCGCGGTGGAGGCCGGCGTTCTCGACACGAAACGCTGCATCCAGATCGGGCTGCGCGGCTCTGGCTACGCCGCCGACGATTTCGACTGGCCGCGCAGCCAGGGGTTCCGCGTCGTCCAGGCGGAGGAGTGCTGGTGGAAATCGCTGACGCCGCTGATGCAGGAGGTGCGTGTCCAGATGGGCGACGGGCCGGTCTATCTGTCGTACGATATCGACAGCCTCGACCCCGGCTTCGCACCGGGCACCGGCACACCGGAGATCGGCGGCCTGACAACCATTCAGGCACTGGAGATCATACGCGGCTGTTGGGGGCTGAACCTCGTCGGCTGCGACCTTGTCGAGGTGTCGCCGCCCTACGATACATCGGGAAACACGGCGCTGACGGCGGCCTATCTGCTGTTCGAAATGCTCTGCGTTCTGCCGGGTGTCGCGCGGCGCACATAACAAGGTCGGAGGCACATGGCGCAGGGAGGAGCGACTTGAGGATCGTAGTGCTCGGCGCCGGCGTGGTCGGCACCGCCGCCGCCTGGTGGCTGGCGCGCGACGGCCACGAGGTGACGGTGCTGGAGCGCCACACGGGCGCGGCGCAGGGCACGAGCTATTCCAACGCCGGGCTGGTTTCGCCTGGCGACGCGACCGCCTGGGCGTCTCCGGCCGCGCTGAAGACGTTCGTCAAGGCGCTGTACACGCCCGACCTCGGCATCCGCGTGAAGCTCAGGCTCGATCCGTATTTTTACGCCTGGACATGGCGCTTCCTGTTCCAATGCACCACAGCCAGGATGCGCGCCAACACGCTGGTCAAGCTGAGGCTGGCGATGCACTCGCGCGACTGCATCAATCGCATAGAGGACGAGACAGGCATCGGCTACGACCAGCGCAGGAAGGGCATCCTCTACTTCTTCCGAACGCAACGGAGCCTCGACACCGGCACCGACAACTACCGCTTCCTTGGCGAGCACGGATTGCCGATCGAGATCGTCGACCGCAGGCGGCTGGTCGAACTGGAGCCGGGCCTTGCTGGCGCCGCGGAAAAGATCGCCGGTGGCGTCTATTCGCCGAGCGACCAGACCGGAGACTCGCGGATGTTCGCCACTCGGCTTGCGGCTTATGCCGAACAGAAGCTCGGCGTGAAGTTCCAGTTCGGAACGGTGGTCGAGGGGCTAGATATGGAAGGCGACCGCGTCGTCTCGGTGCGCACCTCGCACGGACCGATCGCCGCCGACGCCTTCGTCCTGTCGATGGGGCCCGAAAGCGGCGTCTTCGCCCGCAGCCATGGCATCGACCTGCCGGTCTACCCGGTCAAGGGCTATACCGCGACGATACCGCTTACCGACCCCTCCAAGGGGCCGAGCATGGGTGGCGCCGACGAGGACAGGCTGATCGGCTATTCGCGCCTCGGCGACAGGTTGCGGCTGTCCTCGACGGCCGAGTTCGCCGGGTTTGACCGCAGCCACACGCCGAACGATTTCGCCACCATGTTCGCGACCGCCCGTGACCTTTTCCCGGGCGCGTTCGACGAAAAGAAAGCGGAAGTCTGGGCGGGGCTGCGGCCGATGATGCCGAACTCCGTTCCCGTGATCGGTCCTGCGCGCTTCGAGAACCTCTACCTGAATACCGGCCACGGCCATGTCGGCTGGACCATGGCGGCAGGTTCCGGCCAGTTCCTCGCCGACCTGGTGGCGGGCCGCAAGCCGGAAATCGACCCGCAGGGGCTGCTTTACAGGAGCTTCGAATGTCGGGTCCGGAAGTAGCCATCGACCTCGGTCGCATAGAACGCAACGCACGTGCCGTTACAACACGCTGCGCACAAGCGGGGATTAAGGTGTTCGGCGTCACCAAGGGCATGTGCGGCATGCCCCAGGTTGCGCGCGCCATGCTACGCGGCGGCGTGGCGGGGCTGGCGGAATCGCGCTTCGAGAACATCCGCCGGCTGCGCGAGAGCGGTATAGCTGCGCCCATCATGCTTCTGCGCAGCCCGCCGATCACGCGCGCCGAGGAGGTGGTGAGAACAGTCGACATCAGCCTGCAGTCGGAGCTTGCGATCATCCAAGAGATTTCGCGGATAGCCGAACGCATGGGACGCGTGCACGACATCATGCTGATGGTCGATCTCGGCGATCTCAGGGAAGGCATCTGGCCGAACGAACTCCTGCCCACCGTCGAGCGCGTCCTTGAGATGAAGGGCGTGCGGATCGCGGGGATAGGCACCAATCTCGGCTGCTTCGGCGCCATCATGCCGACCCCGGACAATCTCGGGCAACTGGTCGCGCATGCCTACAAGATCGAGCGGCTCGCCGGCGTCAGCCTCGACTATGTTTCCGGTGGCGCGTCGTCTTCGCTGCAGCTGCTGCTCAACCGCGTCTTGCCAGCCGGGATCAACAATCTGAGGGTTGGCGAGGCGATCCTGCAGGGCGGCATCGAGACGTTCCGCGACACGCCCTGGGACGAACTGGAGTTCGACGCGGCCCGGCTGACCGCCGACGTGATCGAGGTGAAGAAGAAGCCGTCGAGGCCGATCGGCGTGTCGGGCTACGACGCCTTCGGCAACCAGCCCTATTTCCCCGACGAGGGCGACCGGATGCGGGCCATCGTCAACATCGGGCGGGAAGACGTCATGATCGATGGCCTCACTCCGCTGCACCCGGGCACGCGTGTCCTCGGCGCCTCGAGCGACCATCTGTTGCTCGACGTGGACGATGCCGATCCTCCCGTAGTCGTCGGTGACCGCATCGCGTTCCGGATGGGCTATGGCGCCATGCTTCTGGCGATGACGTCAGAATATGTCGAGAAGGTTCCGATGCACGACGTGGCGTCGATGCCGCGACGGCGCATGGTGCAGATCGTGGCCGATCCGCCGGGCGCCACGGTCCTCGCGAAACTCGGCGTCGGCGCTCGGCTGGAGGCGATGGACCACGACGTGGTCGAGCTCGGCGAAGCATCGCGCTTGCCGGCCGGACTGATGCGGCTTTCGGCCGGCGCCGACCGGTGCGTTTCCCTTGCAGCACTGGAAGCCACCGTCGGGGAGAACCATTCGATCGGACTGATCAGGTTCGATTCCAGGGCCCTTCTTGCCCTGGAGCGCGATGCCGATGGCGGCGTCGCCGAGGCATCGCTCATGTCTCAGGTGCTCGGGCTGATGGACCAGCCTGGACCCATGCAGCCGCAGCTTTCGCCTGAGAACGTGGTGTTGGTCGGGCTACGCGAAGCGAACCCGGCTGAAGCCTCGCTGCTTGGCAAGTCGCGCGTCACCGCGTTCACCATGGCTGATGTCGACGCGCTCGGCATGCGCGAATTGATGCGCGAGGCCTTGCGGGTGGCGACCGCCGGGACGATCGGATTCCATGTCTGCTACGCGCCCGGTGTCACCGAGATGCATGGCTGGCCGGATGGCGCTGGCGGCCTCACCGTGCGCGAGACGCATCAGGCGATGGAGATGATCGCGCTGGCCGGCGGCATGATCTCGATGGACGTGTGCGGGCTCGCTCCGCAGCTCGATGAGCGTGTGGCGCAGGAGACCGTCAGCTTCGTCATGTCAGCTTTCGGCAAGCGGATACTCTGAACCAATCGACCGTCCAAGAGTTCGGCCGGCCTCCCGATCGCCGAGCTACTGTTTGAGAATTGTCGCCGCGGCTCCGGCCTCGATCTGGTCGATGACGAGCAGCTTGACCGGGTCGGCGCCGGCGTTGGCGCCGAAATGCCATTCGTCGATCATCTCGACAATGAAGTCGCCGGTCTTGAACGTGTCGCTCTGGCCGGTGTCCACATTGGTTACCGTCAATGTCCCGGCCAGAACGTAGGCGTAGCGCGGGAACGGGTGCTTGTGCACCGGCAGGGTTGCACCGGGCGCGATGTCGTAGATGGAGGCGGCCACCTCGACGTTCTTCTGCGGGGGGGTGATCGACTGCCCGGTCGATGTCACCGTCGTCGACCTGATCGGCGTGACGACCACGGGGTTCGTTGCACCGGAATCCAGTGCGTGGGCCGTGGCGCCCCAGACGGCGGCTGCGGCAAATCCAGCGACGATCAAGATCTTTCGCAACGTCATCACTCCTCGACAAGCCATTGGCCTACCAAGATCGGCTCAAGGCAAAGCGGTCAAGCCCGGAGACGTGAAATGGAAGACGCGGGAAAATCAAATGCCCCCGCGAGGGCCGGCGCCTAGCTGGGGGCTTGGGAGTGGGCGGCGCCGGCCATGCGGAGGGTGGTCCGCCGCGAGATCAATGGACCACACCACGGCGAGCGGCGGTATTACGTCATCGCACCATATGGTTAAATCGGTGCAAAAAAATTCGCAGCAAATTAATGCGCCTCGAATGCAATCCGAGATTGTTTCCGACAATTCAAGCCTTTGATTGAAATGGAAAAAATTGACAACTTGGTTTTATACTGGGTGACTTTCAACCACCGGTTCGGGTGGCTTGATCCGGGCGGGGAACAGCCTTCTGAGAACGACGTAGAAAACCGGCGTCAGGAATAGGCCGACCACGGTCACGCCGAGCATCCCCGAAAACACGGCGGTGCCCAGCGAGCGCCGCATTTCGGCTCCGGGCCCGGTTGCGATGACCAGCGGCACGACGCCAAGGATGAAGGCGAAAGCGGTCATCAGGATAGGGCGCAGGCGTAGCCGGCACGCTTCGGTCACGGCCTCGATGAGAGCCTCGCCGCGTTCCTGAGCCTGCCTGGCGAACTCCACGATCAGGATGGCGTTCTTGGCCGCTAGCCCGATCAGCACGACGAGCCCGATCTGGACGAGGACATTGTTGTCGAGACCGCGCAACGAGACGCCGATCAGCGCCGCGAGTACGCCGAGCGGCACGACCAGTATGATCGCGAAGGGCATCGTCCAGCTCTCATACTGGGCAGCCAGGGCCAGGAAGACGAAGAGAACGGATAGCCCGAAGATGAACACGGCGGAGTTCCCGGTCTGCTTCTCCTGCAGGGCCAGTTCGGTCCATTCGTAGGATGTCCCCGGCGGCAGTGTCTGCGCCGCGATCTGCTCCATCTTGTCGAGCGCCTCGCCGCTGGAGACGCCGGGCGCGGCATTTCCCTGGACCGGCACCGAGACATACATGTTGTAGCGCTGGATCAGCGTCGGTCCGGACACGTCGCGGATCTCGACCAGCGTGCCGAGCGGCACCAGCGCGCCGGTGGCCGAGCGCACCTTCAGCTTCAGGATGTCGGATCGGTCGACGCGGAACTGCTGGTCGGCCTGCGCCTGCACCTGGTAGACGCGGCCGAAGGCGTTGAAGTCGTTGACATAGGCCGTGCCGAGGTTGATCGACAGCGTCTCGAATATCTGCGGGATCTCGACGTTGAGGATACGCGCCTTGTCGCGGTCGATCTGCAGGAAGAATTGCGGGCTCGACGCGGAGAAGGTGGTGAACACGCCGAACAGGCCCGGCGTCTGGTTTGCCTTGCCGGCGATCTCATAGGCCAGCGCCAGGATCGGCCGCATGTCGGCGCTGTTGCGCTCCTGCAACTGCATCTTGAAGCCGCCCGAACTGCCGACGCCGGGAACCGGCGGCGGCGGCACGGCAATGATGAATGCCTCCTGGATCGCCTGCAGCGAACCGAACAGCGTTCCGATGATCTGGTCGGCGGTATGACCCGCCTCCAACCGGTGCTCGAACGTGTCGAAAGCCGCGAAGATGACGCCGGCGTTGCTGGCGTTGGTGAATGTAGCGCCGGAGAAGCCCGCGAAGGCGACAGCGTCCTTGACGCCCGGCGTGTTGCGGATCACGTCCGACGCCTTGCGGATGACCTCGTCCGTTCGCGAAAGCGAAGCGCCGTCGGGCAGTTGCACGACGACGATGGCGTAGCCCTGGTCGAGCGTCGGGATGAAGCCCGTCGGCACCGTCTGGATCATGTGGACCGTCGCGTAGATCAGGGCGCAGAAAATGGCGAGCATGGCAAGCAGCGAAGCCCACGAGCCGACCAGCACACGAACGAGCCTGGCGTAGCCGTCGGCCAGGCGGTCGAAGCCCTTGTTGAAGCCATCTGCAAGGGCGCTTGCCCAGCGCGCGGGCGGAAAGCGCGAAGGCGACGCGTCGTGCTGGTGCGGCTTGAACAGCAGGGCGGCGAGCGCCGGCGACAGGGTCAGCGAGTTGAGCGCGGAGATTGCCGTCGCCACCGCGATGGTGATCGCGAATTGCAGGTAGAACTGCCCGGTTATGCCGGGAATGAAAGCGGTCGGCACGAAAACCGCGATCAGCACCAGCGAGATGGCCATGATCGCCGTTCCGACCTCGTCCATAGTGCGATGAGAGGCGGTCTTGGGGTCGTAACCCAGGCGAATGTTGCGCTCGACATTTTCCACCACGACGATGGCGTCGTCGACCACGATGCCGATCGCCAGCACCAGACCGAACAGCGTTAGCATGTTGAGCGAGAAGCCGAGTGCATAGAGCACAGCCAGCGTTCCGATCAGGGACACCGGGATGGCGACGATCGGCACGATGGCCATGCGCCAGGATTGCAGGAAGACGAGGATGACGATGACCACCAGCGCGATGGCTTCGAGGATGGTCTTGTAAACCTCGTCGATCGAATCCGCGATGAACTCGGTCGGATTGTAGACGATCTCGTAGGCGAGCCCGGGCGGAAAGTCCTTCGCCAGGTTGGCGATGGTCGCCTTGATCTCATCCGCGGCGGCAAGCGCGTTGGTGCCCGGCCGCTGGAAGATGCCGAGCGCCACGGCCGGTTTGCCGTTGAGGTATGAATTGGTGATGTAGTTCTTGGCGCCAAGCTCGATCCTTGCCACGTCCCGCAGCGTGATCAGGCGGCCGTCCTCGGTGGACTTGACGATGACATAGCGGAAGTCGCGCGCGTCGTCGAAACGGCCCTGCGTCGTCACCGTATACTGGAAGGCCGAGCCGGTGTCGTTGGGCGGCGCGCCGATCGAACCGCCCGACACCTGCACGTTCTGTTCGCGCAGCGCCTGCACGACATCGCCCGAGGTCATGCCAAGGGCCGACAGCTTTTCCGGATCCAGCCAGATGCGAAGCGAGTATTCGCGCTCGCCGAAGATGATGAGGTTGCCGACTCCATCCAGCCTCAGCAGCAAGTCGCGCACCCGCGAGCGCGCGTAGTTCGAGACGTAGAGCTGGTCGTATGTGTCGTCGGGCGACAGCATGTGGACGACCATCATCAGGTCGGGGGAGCTCTTGCTGGTGGTGACGCCCTGGCGGCGCACCTCCTCGGGCAATCTGGGCTCGGCGGTGGCGACGCGGTTCTGCACCAGAACCTGCGCCTGGTCGATGTCGGTGCCGAGCTCGAAGGTGATGGTGAGCTGCATCGAGCCGTCGCCCGCCGAGTAGGACGACATGTACAGCATGTTCTCGACGCCGTTGATCTCCTGCTCGAGCGGTGTCGCAACGGTGGCCGCCACGGTCTCGGCGTCGGCGCCGGGGTAGCCCGCCTGCACCACGATGGTGGGCGGCGCGATGTCGGGATACTGCGCCACCGGCAGCAGCGTGTAGGCGATGCCGCCGACGATCAGCAGCAGGATCGACAGCACCGATGCGAAGATCGGCCTGTCGACGAAAAAGTGGGAGAAGCTCATTGCTGTGCTCCGGCGCCCTCTGCTTCGTCAGGCAGAACGACGATCTCCGCCTTGACCTTGATGCCCGGCCGCACCCGCATCAGGCCGTTGATAACGACGGTCTCGTCCCCGGTCAGGCCTTCGCGGATCACGCGGTAGCCGTGGTTGCGCGGGCCGGGACGCACCGGCTTTGCGCTGACATTGCCTTCAGCGTCGACGACATAGACGATGCGGCGATCCTGGTCCGCGCCGATCGCTTCGTCGGGCAGCATGATGCCCCGATAGGGCAATGAGCCCGGCACGTTGATGCGGCCGAACATGCCCGGCTGCAGGATGTCGTCGGGATTGGCGAAGCGTGCGCGCACGCGCATCGTGCCTGTCGCCGCGTCGATGCGGTTCTCGGCGAAGTCGAGCTTGCCCTTGAAGGATGCGCCCGTGCGGTCGGCGATCGTCACCGTCACTTCGAGACCGCCGCCATCCTGCAGCGTGCCGCCGCGTGTGCGCGCATCGGCGGCATAGGCGAGGTACAGGCGCTCGTCGATGTCGAAATAGAAGTCGATGGGGTCTTCCTCGACGATGGTGGTCAGCAAGGTCGTGTCGCTCTGGACGAGATTGCCGACCGACACCAGCCGGCGGTCGATGCGCCCGGACAGCGGCGCCTTTATCTCGGTGAATTCGAGGTTGAGGCTGGCCGTCCGCAACTCGGCAGTCGCACCCTGGAAGCCCGCTTGCGCCGCGAGATTCTCGCGCCGCCTGTCGTCGAGCGTGGCGGTGGACAGGTTGCCGCTCTTGGCGAGGTCTTCGGCGCGCTGGAGCTGCAGCTTGGTGAAATCGAGCAGGCTGGTCGCCGTGTCGACGCGCGACTTCGCGGCGTCGTAGGCGGCCTGGAACGGGCGCTGGTCGATGGTGAACAGGAGATCGCCGGCCTTGACAAGCGCGCCGTCCTTGAAGTGGACCGCATCGAGATAGCCGCTGACGCGGGAGCGGACCGCAACCTGGTCGACCGCGTCGAAACGGCCAACGAACTCGTCGTCCTCGACGATGTCGCGCACGACAGGTTTTGCGGCGGTCACTGCAGGCGGCTCCTGCTGCTGCGCAAACGCTGCCGTCGGGAGGAGCAGGCCGGCGACAAGGCAGGCCTGGGCGAGCCGGCGGCCGAATGCGAGGTTGTTCCGGGATATCGAAAAAGCGACGCGCAAAGTCATGCACCCCTCATGGTGTGGGCGGTTTGCCGCACGCTGGCACAAGCCGCAGTGCAGTGCAACATGGGGTCCCCAGCTACGCCACCGCAGGCCGAACATTTCGACAAGGCCGGTCGTCGCGTGATCGCGCTCGACCTGCGCGGTCATGGCGCCAGCGACGCGCCTGATGTGCGCTACACCATGGGCCTGTTCGCCGACGACGTGGCCTGGTGCGTCCGGCAACTCGGGCTCGTTCACCCCATTGTGATCGGGCACAGCATGGGCGGCATCGTCGCTTTCGACCTTGCCGCCCGCAATCCGGACCTGCCCGGCGCCATCGTCATGGTGGATTCCTCCGTCGCACGGTCTGCATCCGGGCGGACGGCCATCGACAGTATTTGCAAGGCGTTGGCAGGGCCGGGCAGGATCGAGGTGATGCGCGACTATGTCGGCACCGCTTTGTTCATCCTCACCGACGATCCTGTCCGCAAGGAGACTCTGCTGGCGCGCATGTCTGCCGCCCCGGCGCATGTCGTCGTTTCGGCGATGGAAGGGCTGCGCGACTACGATCCGGCCTATGCGAAAGGGCTTGTGACGGCGCCAAGCCTCTACATCGCCGCCGACGAGCCCGCGCCGCGTTCGGACATCACGGTCATACGGGAACTGCTGCCACGGCTTCACCATGGGCGGACGGTCGGCTCGGGGCATTTCTGCCAGCTTGAGGTTCCATATCAGGTCAACGCGACGATCGACCGCTTCATCGCGATCCATTCTCTCTAGCGTTTCCGCTGAAGCGCTTCTCTTTGCGCTGGTTGAGCACGAGATAGACCGTCCAGCCCGCCAGCATGGCGGCGAGCCCGAACCATGTCAGCGCGTAGACAAGGTGGGCGTTCCGGAACTGCACGACGGTCAGGCCGCCGACAGGTACCCCCGCGTCCGAAACATCCGCGTCGATGAAATAGGGTGCGACCTCGTCCAGCCCGCGTGAAGCCGCGATCGCCGCGACGTCCCGGGAATACCAGCGATCGGACGCCGCGTCGTTGCTCCTGAGAAAGCCGCCGCCCGGCTCGCTGATCCGCAGCAGGCCCGTGACAGTCGTCTCCGTTGCGGCTGCGGGAGGCAAGGTCCTCGCCTCTTCGCCAGTCACGAAGCCGCGATTGACCAGCACCACGAAGCCGCCATCGACGAGGAACGGGGCGACGACCCAGTATCCGGCGCCAAGCCGTGTAACCGCCTGCACGAATGCCGGTGCAACATCCACGAACCGCCCGGCAACACTCACGCGACGATAGGCGTCGTCAGTGGCATTGATCTCCGGCCATGACGATGGTCCAGGCGCGGCCACGGGGTGGGCGCCAACACGCTCATCGACCGAGGCGATCAGGTCGAGCTTCCAGGCGCGCCGTTCCAGTTGCCAGATGCCAAGCGAAAGGAACACCGCAATGCCGGCAAGGACGAACACCCAGAAGCCGATGCGCTTCGCCCTCTGGCGATGCGTGGCGTCGCCGCTGGCTTGGCCCGGCCGCCCCGTCACGGCGTCTGGCTCATCTCGTGCGGCGACAGCATCATGTTCGTGTTCAGGTGGTACATCACCCACAGCGACCCTGACAGCGTGATGAAGACGATGATGACGGTGAAGCCGAGCGCCATCAGCGTCCAGCCGCCTTCGGAGCGCGGGTTCATGTGCAGGAAGAAGACCATGTGGACGACGATCTGCACGGCCGCGAATGCCATGATCGCCAGCGCGGTAACAGTCTTGTTGTCGAAAATGTCGGACATCACCAGCCAGAACGGGATCGCGGTCAGGATAGCTGCGAGCACAAAACCCGTCACGTAGCCGCGCAGGGTTCCCTGCGGATGGCCCGCATCGTCGTGCTGTGGTCCCTGAAGGGTGGATCGCGCCTGGCTCATCTCAGCATTCCCATCAGGTAGACGAAGGTGAAGACGCCGATCCAGATGATATCGAGGAAATGCCAGAACATGGCGAGGCACGTCATCCTGCGCCTGTTTGCCTCGATCAGCCCGCGCTGGCCGATCTGCACGATCAGCGTGACCATCCAGATCATGCCGAAGGTGACATGCAGGCCATGCGTGCCGACCAGCGTGAAGAACGACGACAGGAAGGCGCTGCGCTGCGGCGTCGCCCCTTCGCTGATCATGTGCGAGAACTCGCTGAGCTCGATGCCCACGAAGGCCATGCCGAACAGGATCGTGACGCCGAGCCAAAGCTGAGTCGTCGCCACGCGGCCCTTCTCCATAGCCAGCATGGCCAAGCCGTTGGTCAGCGACGATATCAGCAGCATCGACGTGTTGACCGCCACCAGCGGCAGGTCGAAAAGATCCTTCGGCGAAGGTCCGGCCGCGTAGTTGCTTCCGAGCACGCCATAGGTTGCGAACAGAATCGCAAAGATGAGGCAGTCGCTCATCAGGTAGATCCAGAATCCGAGCATTGTGCCGCCGCCCTCGGCATGCGCATGCTCGTCTTCCAGGTGGAAGACCGGCTTCTCGTCCTGCGCCGCCGCGACGGTTTCGCTCATGTCGCAGCGCCTGCTGCGGCTATCGCGCTCGTCCGCTCGTCTTCTTCCTTGGTGATCTCCTCGGCGGCGATGCTTCCGATGCGGTTGTAGTCGAAGGTATGCCAGATCGCGGTCGCCACGATGGCGACGAAGCTCGCCGCCGCCAGCCACCAGATGTACCAGATCATGGCGAGGCCGAAGACCATGCTGAGCGTGGCCAGGATCAGGCCGGCGCCAGTGTTCCTTGGTACGACGATCGGCTTGAAGCCTGTCAGCGGACGGGTGTAGCCACGCCGCTTCATGTCCCACCACGCATCGTTGTCGTGGACGACGGGCGTGAAGGCGAAATTATAGGCCGGTGGCGGCGACGAGGTCGACCATTCCAGCGTGCGCCCGTTCCATGGATCGCCGGTGAAGTCGGCCAGCCGCTCCCGGTCGCGGATGCTGACGTAAATCTGCACCAGGAACGCGACGATGCCGAGGAGAATCAGGAACGCCCCGCAGCCGGCGATCACGAACCAGATCTGCAGCGACGGATCGTCGAAGACACGCAACCTGCGCGTCACACCCATAAAGCCGAGCAGGTAGAGCGGCATGAAGGCGACATAGAAGCCGCCGACCCAGAACCAGAATGAAACCTTGCCCCAGAAGGGGTCGAGCCGGAAGCCGAACGCCTTCGGAAACCAGTAGCTGATGCCGGCGAACATGCCGAACACCACGCCGCCGATGATGACGTTGTGGAAGTGTGCGACGAGGAACAGGCTGTTGTGCAGCACGAAGTCGGCCGGCGGCACGGCGAGCATCACGCCGGTCATGCCGCCGATGACGAAGGTCAGCATGAAGGCGATGGTCCACATCATGGGTTCGTCGAAGCGGATGCGGCCGCGATACATGGTGAACAGCCAGTTGAAGATTTTCGCGCCGGTCGGGATCGAGATGATCATCGTTGTGATGGCGAAGAAGGAATTCACGCTGGCGCCCGAGCCCATCGTGAAGAAATGGTGCAGCCAGACCAGATAGGAAAGGATGGTGATGACGATGGTGGCGTAGACCATCGAGGTGTAGCCGAAGAGCCGCTTGCCGGAGAAGGTCGCCGCGATCTCTGAATAGATGCCGAAGGCCGGCAGGATCAGGATGTAGACCTCCGGGTGGCCCCAGATCCAGATCAGGTTGACATACATCATCGGGTTGCCGCCGAGCCCGCTGGTGAAGAAATTCATGCCGAGATAGCGGTCGAGCGCGAGCAGCGCCAGCGTCGCGGTCAGCACGGGAAAGGTGGCCACGATCAGGACGTTTGAGCAAAGCGCGGTCCAGGTGAAGACTGGCATGCGCATCATCGTCATGCCCGGCGCGCGCATCTTCAGGATCGTGGCGATCAGATTGATGCCGGACAGCGTCGTGCCGACGCCGGCGACCTGCAGCGCCCAGATGTAATAGTCGACCCCGACATCCGGACTGTAGTCGATCCCCGACAGCGGCGGATAGGCAAGCCATCCCGTCTTGGCGAACTCGCCGACAAACAGCGAGGCCATCACGATGATGGCGCCGGCCGTCGTCATCCAGAAGCTGAAATTGTTCAGAAACGGAAAGGCGACGTCGCGCGCGCCGATCTGCAGCGGCACGACGAAGTTCATGAGTCCCGTGATGAGCGGCATCGCCACGAAGAAGATCATGATGACGCCGTGCGCGGTGAAGATCTGGTCGTAGTGGTGCGGCGGCAGATAGCCTTCCGAGCCGCCGAAGGCCATCGCCTGCTGCAGGCGCATCATGATCGCGTCGGAAAAGCCGCGCAGCAGCATGATGATGCCGAGCACCATGTACATGACGCCGATGCGCTTGTGGTCGACGCTGGTGAACCACTCGCGCCAGAGATAGCCCCACCAGCGGTAGTATGTGATGGCTGCGACCAGCGCTGCGGCGAGCAGCATCACGACGATGAAGACGACGACGAGGATCGGCTGATGGATTGGCAGGGCTTCCAGCGTGAGCCGGCCGAAGAGGAAGTGAACGACGGGTGGTTCGGCCTGCATCGTTGACGACCTCAGGACTGCGAAGCGCCGGCTGGCGGAACTCGTGTGAGGAGCGGCGGCATTGGCCCGGCGATATCGTCGCGCAGCAGAAGCGCCGCCGGTGAAGCCGTCGCGGCAGTTGCCTCCAGACCGGCCGGATTGTCGCTGGTGCAGATGCTGGCGACATAGGAGGGTGCCGGTCCGAAGACCGCCCTGCGCCCGCCTCTGGCGTCGGCCGCAAGCGGCAGCGTGTTGCGGGCTCCCGCGAGACCCAGTCCCCCCTGAGCGTCGATTGCCATCATGTCGTTCATGCACATCCTGGCGGGGTCGACGCACAGATTGACGATGGCTTCGAACAGGCCGGGCTCGACGCTGGCGAATGTCCGCACCGGCTCGTTCTGGCTTGGCCGTTCGAGTTCGAGATAGGCGGCGCGGTCGAGCGTCCTTCCTTTGCTCTTCGCAAAAGAGACCCAGGCGTCGAAATCGCCCTCGCTCAGCCCATGGAAGGCGAAGCGCATTCCGGAAAACCCCGCCCCGCTGTAGTTGGCTGAGAACCCTTCGTACACACCCGGCTCGTTAATCACGGCGTGCAGTTGCGTGCGCATGCCAGGCATGGCGTAGATCTGTCCGGCGAGCGCTGGAATGTAGAAGGAATTCATCACCGACGAGGCCGAGATGCGAAAGTCGATCGGTCGGTCGACCGGCGCGGCGAGTTCGTTGACCGCACCAACGCCGAGTTCCGGGTAGATGAACAGCCACTTCCAGTCGAGCGCCACAACATTGACGATCAGCGGCTTCTGCTCGGCCGCAAGAGGTGTTCGGGCGTCGAGCCGGTCGAGCGGTCGGTAGGGATCGAGCAGATGCGTGCCGGCCCAGGTGATGGCGCCAAGGCAGATGATTATGAGCAGCGGCGCCGACCAGATGACCAGTTCCAGATGCACCGAATGGCCCCAGTCGGGCGCATAGGTGGCGTCCCTGTTGCTGCTGCGATACCGCCACGCGAAAAGAACGGTCAGCGCCATCACCGGCAGGATGATGATCAGCATCAGCACGACCGACTGCAACAGGACGTCTCGCTGCTGAATCGCTATGTCTCCGGCAGGCGCCAGCACCACCGTGCTGCAGGCTCCGAGCAGGCCGGCGAGCGGCAAGACAAGAAGGGCGCGAAAACGGCTCAATTTCCCCCCGATCCGGAGATTTCACGACTGCTGCAAGTCCCCTTGACGCCGATGCCTTGCCCGAGCCTATCGCGTTGGTACTCGAACATGCGGTGGATCCTACGAGGAGCCTTCCTTCGGTAGGGCAGTTCATATAGCATTTTCAATGAAGGCGCGATGGCAACCATGAATCCGCAAACGACAGTTCCCGCAGGTCCCGCTTCGGAGGATCCGCGCAGCCAGGCGGGGCTCAATCCGGGCGAGATAGCAGTCGGTGTGATCATCGGCCGTACCTCCGAATATTTCGATTTTTTCGTCTACGCGATCGCCTCGGTTGTCGTTTTCCCCAAGCTCGTCTTCCCACATCTCGACCCGGTGACAGGCACGCTCTGGTCGTTCGCGATTTTTGCGCTTGCCTTCATTGCCCGCCCCATCGGCACGGCTATCTTCATGACGATCGACCGTATCCATGGCCGGGGCGTCAAGCTGACGATCTCGCTGTTCATGCTGGGCACATCGACGGTCGCTGTCGCCTTCCTGCCCGGATACGAGCAGATCGGTTCGGCCTCCATCGTCATCCTGTGCCTCCTGCGGATAGGGCAGGGACTGGCGCTCGGCGGCACCTGGGACGGGCTGGCGCCACTGCTGGCGACGAATGTGCCGGAGAAGCGCCGGGGCTGGTATGCAATGATTCCGCAACTCGGCGCGCCGCTCGGACTGATGATGGCGAGCGCGCTTTTCGCCTACTTCATCGCGCGGCTCTCGCCCGACGATTTTATCGGCTGGGGCTGGCGCTATCCGTTCTTCGTGGCCTTCGCCATCAATGTGGTCGCGCTTTTCGCGCGGCTGCGCATTGTGGTGGCGCCGGAATACACACACTCCTTCGAAAGCCGCGAACTCAAGCCCGAGCCGGTCGTGCGCACGCTGCGCGCCGAAGGCATCAATGTCGTCGTGGGAACGTTCGCGCCGCTGGCCAGCCTCGCGCTCTTTCACATGGTCACGGTCTTCCCGCTCTCCTGGGTGTTCATCTTCACTGTTCAGGATGTCGCGCGGTTCCTCGTCATCCAGATCGTGGCGGCTGCCTTCGGCCTCTTGGCCATCATCGCCTCGGGACCGCTCGCCGACAGGCTTGGTCGCCGCCAGCTGCTGGGCGCATCCGCGGTCGCGATCGCCGCGTTCAGCGGCTTCGCCCCGCAACTCCTCGACGGGGGCGATGTCGGCGGGGCCGTCTTCATGATCCTCGGCTTCATCCTGCTCGGCGTGTCGTTCGGCCAGTCCTCAGGGTCCGTGGCGTCGAATTTCTCGCCGGCCAACCGCTACACCGCATCGGCGCTGACCTCCGACTTCGCCTGGCTCTTCGGCGCCGGCTTCGCGCCTCTCGTGGCGCTGGTGCTGGCCAGCAACTTCGGCCTGATCGCCACCGGCGCCTATCTGCTGTCGGGCGCCGCCTGCACGCTGATCGCGCTGCTCACGAGCAGCCGCCTCGACCGCGCCGCGCACTGAGGTCCGCGCGGACGAACCGTGCAGTGTCAGCCAACGCTGCCGCGATCCGAGTGGCGGCTTCGCCCACCTTGAAACGACTTGTGACCAACCATAGCCGGCCGGATCAATCCGCCGGAGGATATCAACGGCGCCGAGCCCGCGACATTGATGCGCGTTGCCGCGGATCAGTTGTTAAGGGAGCCGGGCGATACAAGTATCACCGCACAGGCCGTAACGCGGGCCAGGCTTTCGCGCCGCACAACTTTCGGATTCTGGTAGGTCTTTTCAAAGGCCAACCACCTCGTCCCAAAGCCGGAAAGTTTCACAGGTGCGGTTCTAGCGTCAATCCGGATTGGCGATGCATGCCGTACCAAATCTGTCTTGAGGCGGTATCGGCGACAATGCATGTGTTTCGGCCCGCCGACTCGAAATTGGTCGGCGGGCCTGTAACACATCGAAGGTTACATGGGCGGCATCAAGACCTTGTCGATGACGTGAATGACGCCGTTGTCGGCTGCGACGTCAGCGGTGACGACCTTGGCGTCGTTCACCATGGGACCAGCGTCGAGATCGATTGTAACCTCGGCGCCTTCGACAGTCGCCGCCTTCATGCCGTCCTTCAGGTCGCTCGCCATAACCTTCCCCGCCACAACGTGATAGGTCAGGATCTCGACCAGCTTTTCCTTGTTCTCAGGCTTCAGCAGGTCGTCAACAGTCCCGGCCGGCAGTGCTGCAAAAGCCTCGTCGGTTGGCGCGAACACGGTGAAGGGACCCGCGCCCTTCAGTGTATCCACGAGACCTGCGGCCTGAACCGCCGCCACCAGCGTCTTGAAGCTTCCGTTGGCGGACGCTGTATCGACGATGTCTGCTGCGAATGCACTGGAAGCCGTCAGCGAGGTTCCAAGGGCTGCGATTGCGAATATCTTGTTCATTTCCGTTTCCTCATTAGCTCTTTGTGGGTGGGCGTCATCTTTCTACGCCCTCTGACTACGCCAGCCGATTTCAGGCGGATCACCAGAACACGGAGTTGTGTTTGCCGAGGCGCTGGCAGGCCGCCTGTAGCCGACACAGGAGCACACGCCGTTTTCCACGGCCCCTCCGTCCTGATCTCGTTCCGCAGCCCGGACAGGCACTCGCCATGCTTGAAGGACGGATGGTGATGAGCGTCGCGTCGGACTCACCGTGGGCAGCATCAACAACAAAGCCGCGAGGAACAAGGCTCGACGGTTGGAGGGCTTGGCCCATGGCAATGATTCCTTCTGTGAAACCAATGCCACTCCTCGTCACAATGTCATCAAAACTGAGTCAGAGCCCAATTTTGACCCCGCTTATGTAGCGCGCGGCGGTCAGCGCTCGCCGGGCGGAGCGGGTCAGGGGGTTGCGCAGCCCTGGCGAGCGTGGGTCGGTTTAGCGTGTTGCGGGGTTGATCAGGCGCGGTTCTTGAAGCGCCAGGATTCGTTTCCGGTCTCGATGATCTCGCAGTGGTGGGTGAGACGGTCGTGCAGCGCGGTCGTCATCTTTGGCGTCGCCGAAGACGGCGAATAGGCCGAGATCCCGGCGTCTCACCGCGTCTCCCGCCCAACAGTTTGCCGACGGACGGTGCCAACCGACTGAAATCGCTACGTCTTTCCAGCGCCAGCAGTGAGACGGGAAAATCGCCGGACTGAGTGGTGAACCGAGCAGTCCTGCGATAACCAGTCTCTGGTCCTGAATTCCCTGATATCAGGCGAAAAACAGGGAATTCGCGCGATTTATAGGACTCCTGGCTCCTTTCGCCGGTGGATGCCTCAGTTTTTTGGTAACAGGGAACTTTGTCCGCAAAACGCTGTCGAAATCCGGGAACTCATTGTCGAACGCCGGGACTGAATTGTGGCAGGACGGTTTGCGATTCGCAGACGGCGAACACGCATTGCAACCTGCCGGGAGCGCTGTGCGCGAAGGTGGGACAGGATTGTCATCTGGCGAGAAAATCCCGCGGATGCTGAGGAACCCTGGCGAGACCTCCTTCGGGTGTCCGCGCCGAACAGAACTCCTATTGGTGGATGGGCGGCGATCAGCGTCCAGCCCGCGAAATAGCCGACGCGGTCGGCGAAGCCGAGGTAGCTGGAGCGCGGTTGTCTAGACGAGCACGAGGACGAGTGCGATTCCTTGACCTAAAGACAAATTCCGGGGTTTTGGCGGCTATAAGCTGCATATGCGCCAGAATTCGACTATGAACCACGAGCGTCAGGGACCGCAAGCCGATGATAAGTAGTCTGCGCAAGGTGCTGTTTGCGCGTGCCGGGAGCCGCTCATCCGAAGCGGACCTCCCCAAGATCGCCGTCGTCGGCGCGCTTCGCAGCGGAACCAATTTCCTGAAGTACCTGCTTGAGCAGAACTTCCTTGTGTGCGCGGATTTCGACGCCTTCGGCTGGAAGCATTCGGGCGTTCCGGTGCTGGGTCGCAACTCGACATTGGACTACCCCGACGTTCCCCTGGCCTACATCGTGAAGAACCCCTACGCGTTCGCTGTCTCGCTACACCGTTACCATCAACGCATTTCGATGCATGGCGACAGAGTGAGTGTCAGCGGCAGCGAGGGTTGGAGCGCCTTCCTGACCAGCCCGATCGTCATATCTGACAGCCAGTTGACCGCGTCGCCGCAGATGCGCTTTGCGAACCCGCTCCAATACTGGAATTTCATCTACTGGAACCTTGAGACGCTGGATCAGAAGCGTTTCCGCGCCGTGGGTTTTAACTACGAGGATCTTATCGCCAATCCTGAAACCGTGCGCAGAATTGAGACGGCAGTCAGGCTTCGACGGCGGTCGGCCACGCTGGCCACCCCGGGCAATCAGATGCGGCGGTTGGGAGCCAGGGCGGCGCCGGCGTCAATAAGCAGCTACGAAACCCCCGAACGCTTCGATCCCGACTACTATACGGACAGGCGCTACCTTGACTCATATACACCCGAGCAACTGGCTTTCATCCGGTCGGAGGTCAGCCCATGGCTTATGGAGCGGCGCGGCTACCCGATCATCTGATCCGCGCAGTCTTGCAAGAAGGTGCCGTTTGGCCTGCTGCCGGTTTTTCGGACACCCGGTTAAGCTAGCATAGCTCGCTCCTCGAACTCGAGAGGGCTCATATAGCCCAACGTCGAAACCGGCAGCAGGCCATACCTCTTGGCCGCAACGCCTGACCGTCTTTCGAGCATTGAAGCGCGGCATCGCTCGCAGTCAGGGTGCCCAAATAACCTATCCAAGAAACCCAAAGACGATTTGCAGCCTGGCGCTGCAGGCATTTGCCACGGACTCCAGAGTGGAGTTCTGTCGAGAAGCCAGACGGTTGTTCTGCCCGGATCGTATTCGATTTTTTCTTGCACCAAAGTCGATTTCCGCTGAATGACATGTGACAACCCGCCCCAACAAGGAACCGACCGTTGACCACGTCGCGAAATGTCATATCGCTCACCACCATTCCTCCCAGAATGGACAAGATCGGTCCGACATTGCAGTCACTCCTGGGCCAAAATGCGAACATCGATGTGGTTGTTCTCTGGATTCCGGAGAGCTACCGTCGCCCGGAATTCGGCGAGTTCACGATCCCAGCGATGCCGAACGGGGTTGAGGTCAGACGCTGCCCGATCGACTATGGGCCTGCCACGAAAGTATTGCCTGCGGTCGAGCGATTTATAGGCCAGGACGTGCGCATCCTCTATTGCGATGACGACCGGATCTACCATCCCGGGTGGGCGGCCAATTTGCTTCGCGAGAGCGACCTTCACCCGGGCGAGTGCATGGCCGAGGCCGGCGAAGTCGTGCGGCTCGCCATGCGCAGAGCTTTCAAGGCCGGCCCGGCCTATGTTGCCCTGAAGATTTTGACCTTGGGGATACATAGCTATTTTTTTCGCAGGACGAACCGGCTGCTTGCCCCCGGCCACGGTCTGGTAGACATCTGCCATGGCTACGGAGGGGTTCTCGTTCGCCCGGAATTCTTTACGCCCGCTGCGTTTGTGATTCCTGATCTGTTGTGGACAGTTGACGATATCTGGCTTTCCGGTCAACTCGCGTTGAATGGCGTATTGATTCGTAAGATCGCGCACAGCCCGAATTCCGACAAAACGGATGTGGCAACCATCAGCGCGCTGATCGACTATGTCGACCAGGATCACGGGCGTTATGAGGCCAATCAGGCATGCATCCGCTACTTTCAGCAGACAGCAGGCATTTGGAAGTGACTAGCCGAGGCTGCAGGGTCCCCACGTTTCAACTGCCCATGATATTGGAAGAGATTTCGGCGCAATTTTGGTGCCGCGCTGCCGTCATTGGGAATGTCTGGCTGTAGCCGGTTCCTCGAATCTTGGGGGGACCTGCTCACCTGATCCTTGTTCGTCGCCGAAAAGATGCCATTCAGACATCAAAAAAATTCCTGATTACGCACCAACTTCAGCTAATTTGAGGAGGCGGTAGGGCATGGGCGGAGTGCGGACGGCGACGTAGCCGAGACGAGGCATCATGGCGGCGAGGTCGTAGCGACGATTGAAGCG
>Ga0105046_10001422_pt1 | contig 36797 bp, 37 predicted proteins | sample MAT03_FD_78385 | JGI IMG/M metagenome (GOLD analysis project Ga0105046, IMG submission 78385) | Freshwater microbial communities from Lake Fryxell liftoff mats and glacier meltwater in Antarctica - MAT-03 (megahit assembly) | ecosystem: Environmental > Aquatic > Freshwater > Ice > Liftoff... | reverse complement strand
TCCGAATCGTGCAGATGGCTATGCATTCAGAAATGGCAGACATTACCTGGCAAAACGGTTAGACATCGAGTTTGCAAACGCAGGAATTGTGTCAACTGCTCTGGACATGATACAACTGCACCATGCATTCAGGAGTGAAAAATTATTAAAAAAAAGTACTTGGAAACTCATGTGGACAAACGCAAGGTTAAATAATGGAAATACTACAAATTTTGGATTGGGCTTCGGATTAACACCCTTTCAGGGAAAAAGGCGGATTGGTCATTATGGTGGTGGTGGGTTAGGATTTGCCGGTGGCATTTCCTATTTTTTAGATCAGAATCTTACAGTGGTGGTATTAACCAATACAGATAATCCGGACATTGGAACACTTGTAAATACGGTGGCATCTTTTTACTTTAAATAATGTTTCGATGTTACTATTCCGCCTTTCCAGGTGTTTCCCAAAAAACATTCCGCCTTAAAATCAAATTAAAATAATATTTAATTATATTGAGACTTAAAACTATTATATGAAACAACGGATTTACCTGATTCTCGGCATGCTCTTCAGTTCAGCCACTACATTTTCCCAGGAAGACCCTCTTCAGAAATTTGTTAAACAAAGGGATTTCAAGTCTACAGAATTAAAGTTAACAACTGATGGAAAGTTGAGGTATGCGGCGGAGAAAAAGGAATTCCAGGCATTAAAGGGTGCCAAATTTACTATTGGCCCCAACCTGGTGATGAACAGGCCTTTAATGCAGTTGACGGGAGCTATACAACCTACAGGGAATAACACTTTCGAAATAAATACACAAAACGAAAAGAATAAAACGGCTTCTGTTAGTGCTCAAAAGGACTTTATTCAGAAAAAGTTTACCTGGAATAAAATGTACTTGGCCGACTTTAATAGTATATGGAATACCATTCCATTGGGCTTTCGCTGCACATTTAATTCGGATTGGCTTACCCCGGTAAAAGACCAGAGCAGTTGTGGAAGTTGCTGGGCTTTTGCAGCTGCTGCCACATGGGAACATTCGCACAAAAAAGTATTTGGCCCATTTGGATATCCAGAGAATATAGATGTATCGGAGGAAGAACTTGTGAATTGTGGTAAAGTATGTGCAACAGGGGCTGATTGTGGTTCCTGCGAAAAAGGGGGACATACCTACAGAGCCTTTGATCATATTACCTGTAACAGGGGATCGAGGGAGGGTGATTATCCTTACACACATAAAGATGGTGCTTGCCAAATTAAACCGAAAACAGTTTTGGCGTATGGACATAACCAGGTTGGAACCAATACCAGTTTCCCGACCACTGACCAGATCAAAGCTGCCATAAATTTATATGGAGCCGTTACCAGTTACGTATTTGTAGGCACAGGCTGGTATGGTTATGATGGTGGAACCCTGAATGCCATAGCTAGTGGTACCACAATGTGCAAAGACCAAAACGAAAACCTGGTTTTATCCCCGAACTGTATCAACCATGCGGTAACGATTGTTGGCTGGTGCAACGATTCCTGGATCATAAAAAATTCATGGGGTACAGATTGGGGGAGGTATGGAGGTTATGCCTATGTGGCTTTTAATACCTATAATATTGGCAAATTTGTTTATTATGTGTTTCCGCAGTTTTAAAAACTTTGCTTGGGCCGAGTGCAGGAGAGAATCGATAGTTCTTCCCAGCAGGGTCTTCAAAAATAACCATTCCCAGGCGAAGTCTCGGCCAGCAGTATCAATAAGTAAGATGAATGTAGCGGCCGGACTAGCCGACTGCTAAGTTGCTAATTACTCAGTCCTGCTTATCGGAAAATCAGGTTCTCGGCCTTCAAAAAGAATAGCGGTAATAACAATGCTGTCGTTATCAATGTAAAAATGAATGTTGTAAGGAAATTTTCTGGGGTGGGCTATCCGTATGTTTTTATAACGAACAGCATAGGAGTGTGGTTGTTCACATAAATTAATGATGGCCTCTTTTACTGCTGCTGCAAAGCGTTTTTCTAATCCGGGGAGCTGTCTTTTATACCAGGCTTTGACTTGTTTTACATCTTCCCGGGTGCTTCAAAATACAAAGCTTTATAAGTCATATCACTTATCTTCTTTGTCTAATTCGTCAAATAATTCTTCAATGGTTCTTAAATAAGCGGGGTTTTGTGAGATGGCCTGCAAACGTTGGTCAATAATTTTCTTTTGCCAATCTGGGATTTGTTCAATATCGGCGTACTTTTCTGTAATACGGTTCCACTCATCAATAGGAACTAATAAAGCAGTTGTTATTCCATTATCATCTCGTATGTACTGTAAAGGCATACTGTAATTTTTTATTACTTAAAATTACAATATTTCTTTCATTTTCCGCCTTTGCAGATGTTCCCCAAAAAACATCACGCCGCTGTTGTGTCTTGTGTGCAAGCAATGCAGCAAGGCAAAAAACCAACAGCACAACGGTAAGAAGGTTTTGTTACTAAAAAGCCGTAAAAGTCTAACAACATAAAGTCTTTGCGATTCCTTCCCGAAATAATCGGGACTGGCTCTTCTTCGGAATGACAAAGACCCCGAAAGTGTAAGAACATTTCGAACTTTAAAGATTCTTGTCTTGCCGAGGAAGGAGGCATCTCAGATGTGTTGCCTTCAGCACTTGCAGGTCTTTTCCATCGTTGTTGGTGTTCATCAATCAACTCATACTTCTTTAAAGTTGACAAACTAATAATATGAAAACAAAATGTATTGAATCAAGAGAAATGCTTTGATATTAAACCAACGTATTTTCCCCTCGGTATAGTACACTAAAAAATAAAAGAAGCAATCGGCATTTCTTTGCACAGTTTGGTGAAAATAATGCCCACAAACAATGTATGTGTAAGTTATAATTGTTGATCACTTCTTTAATCACCCTGTAATCATCTCTTTTCCAATCTTATTCAATCAGAGAGGCGTTTTTGTGGCAAATTTCTATTATGGCATAGTTATTTAATATAGAAAGAAAAAAATAATATGCAGATTAAACAAATCTTTTCGCTATTAGCCCTGGGTACAGCTTTATTTTTCACTTCTTGTAAAGAAAACGAAAGTGAATACGCTAAAAAAATAGCTGCCATGAAAGTGGGTGATAAAATGATCATTACCCGGGATGAAGTTCCTGATAATATAATCGTAGTGGCAGAAAAAAAGTATCCGGAAAACAAAAAAGTTGTCTATACCATAGAAAGAGTGCCTAATAAAAGCAATACAGATACAACTTACCAGTATCATTACTATTTTGATTATGATGAAAACGATAATCATTATCATTATGTGTATGATCATACAGGGAATGAAGTGGTGGTTGAAAAAGAAATGGATTTTCCAAGAATTGCCGGGTTGCCAGATGCGATCAGTAAATCAGTTGCTGTAAATTTTCCCGGATATACGGTAGTAGAAATGGATAAGGAAAATGATAAGGATATTGATATGTATGAACTGGAACTACATAAAGGGGAAGAGAAAAAGAAAGTAAAATTTTTAATGGACGGTACATTATTTAAAGTAAAATAATTTTTTCCTTTGTAAGTGTTCTCTAAATAACATCACCCCGTTGGTCTTCCTTATAATCTTTTTGGTGATTTAAAGCCACCACACCAACAGCATGAAAAATTGGGAGATTTGTTACCAGGCAAATCAGACAAAATCGCTTCACCATTTCCTTCTTATCTTTCCTTCATGTTTGAATTGTTCAGCAAAAAAGAAAAGCCGGTTCCTGTTACGGATCTTATTTGGATAAATGATGTAGCAAAAAAAGCCGGACTTGTGCAGTTGCTAAAGAAAAAACCCGGAGCAGTGCTTTGTGCCTGGTTTGATGATACCGCCACAGAAAATGTAACATATTTACAAAGTAAGGGGCTTGAGCATACAATACACTTTTACCGGCAGTTGCATAGCAGAAATACCAATGGTAAAGAAGTGATCTTTCTGGAACATTATCCTCTTTACAAAAAGGAACAGGAATTATTCCTTTCGCTTCAAGCAACTTCGATTACCATACTCAGTTCATTGGAAGATCCGCTATTAAAACAATTTGGTGGTGACCGGATTTCGAACCTGATGAAAGCATTGGGCGTAGATGAGGAAGAACCAGTTTCTCATAAATTGATAACATCCTCTTTATTAAAGGCACAACAAAAACTCGATAAGGAAATAACTACCGAACTTCTCGCATCATCAGCAGATGAATGGTTTAAAAAAAACAGACCCCTAAACTAATTTCGCCTGTGCAATTGTTCGCCCAAAAAGCATCACGCCGTTGTGTCTTGTGCGCAGGTAACGGGTAGAGCAAGAGATCAACAGCACAACGGTAAAAATTATAATCCACTCAATAAAAAAAGAAAGAAGCCATCCTTTCGGGACGGCCTCTTTTTAAAGAATCCGGAAAGGCTCTGGTTAATTCAATACCAGTTTATGTGTTAATTGTTTTTGGAATTTATCTGTTATCCGAAGCATATAAATGCCCTTGGGCATGTTTTGGATTTCTACCTGAAATACAGCTTTATTACTCAACATTTGCTTTTTTACAATTGCGCCACTTAAATTAAGTACTTCATAGTATAACGGCTCAATGGTTCTGGGAAGTGTAACATTAAAAATCCCATTGGATGGATTTGGGCTGACAGTAATTTTATCAACCTTACTATTTTCTACAGTTACTACTTCATATCCGCTACCAGTACCTCGTAAAGATGAGGTTACAAGATTAACCAGATAGTCTTCTGTTTCACCATTAAAACCAGTCATACAAGGTGAACTAACGGCACTGGTGCGGCGCATCATTATTCTCATCATAGTTGACCCAGCAACAGCCGTTCCGGGAATATTGATTGAAAAATTAATTGTACCTGCAGAATTAATGGAACCACCATTGATTATCAATTCACCGGGATCATTATAACTGCCATTTCCATTCAGGTCTATATAAATGTTGAATTTTTGGTTTCTGACATTTCCGGAAAATCCGGCACTGATCTGTCCGGTATTCGCAGCAGAACCAATAACCAGGTCGGTTGATAATCCTGTATTTACATATCCTCCGGATTCTGCACCTGAAGAACGATTAATAGAACCCAATTTGAAAAAATCAATCCATTCTGAATTGTTGTTTCCATAAGAAGGACAAGCCGCAGTGGTGAATTGTGAGATAGAATATCCACTTGTGCTGCCATTACAGTTTGCCATCACTTTCCAGTTATATTGTGTGGATGCAGTTAACCCGGTTAACAGTAAACTGGTGGCATTGGTATTAACAGTAGTCCATGAATTTGAAGTCGCTTTTTTGTATTGCACTGTATAGGTAGAAGCAAGTGATACACCCGACCAACTTACAGTTGCATTCGTTGCGGTTATATTTAAAACATTCAGTCCTGCTGGCGTACCGCAACCTGTTGATGTTGTTGTAAATTGTCCAATTACCGGATTACTGTTAAAATAAGTACAGGTTTGATTTACACAATATTCATAAGAAGTGCCGGGAGTAAGTCCTGTAATAGTACTAGAACTGCTAAAAGTACGGCCTGCTGAAATCCATGCGCCGTTGGAATTGGCAATGCGATATGCAATTGCAAAATCAGAAATATTAGTGTTCAAACCAGGTGCCGGTGTCCAGTTTACTATTACACTTGTATTGGTAATATTGGTAACAGTTAATGCGGAAGGTGAAGGACATGGCAATGTAAACTGGGATTCTGTATAAGGACTGTAGCCCGACCCGCAATTGGCCCTTACCCTCCAGTCAAATGTGGAACTTTGTATTATACCGGTAAGGGTTAAGGAATTGGTTGAAGTGACAGTTTCATATTCGTTATTTAACCAGGAATAGACCGGATATTTGAATTGAATTTCATACTCTATCGCACCCGGTACAGCATCCCATGTAAAAGTTGACACATTGTTGTTATAAACTGCAGATAAACCTGTGGGTGGATCACATTGTCCAAAACTAGTCATTGATAATGATAAAAATCCTGACATCAGCAATAAGGTAAATAGCTTTTTCATTTTTATACTTTTTAGGGTGACGGTAAGCTTTTTAGTTTAAGGGTAAATTGATTAAACCTGCTTACCGGAAATTGAGGATTAACCAGAAGTCAAATCTAATAAGCTAATTTGTGCGAAATCAGCTGAACTTACAACCGTGTACTCCGGCCTGTCAAGTGTAGGTGATTTTTATACAAATGATTTTTCAGCCCTTGCAAGGATAAAAAAATACTTATGAATTAATAAATAAACTAAAAAAAGCAAAAAAAAATCTAATCATTCTTTCCCTAAGTTTGTAAAAAGTAATCAGTAATGAAAAGCCTTTTTGATTTAATAAATGAACTAGACAATAAGACACCATTTATAACCCAAAAGAATACAGCCGTGTCGCAGGTATCTATTGGCTGGCACCTGGAGCATGCCTTGTTAGCTTTAGTAAAAATGATAAGTGCTGTAGAAAATTCAAACCCGGAAGATTATAAAAAGGAATTCAATCAGAAACGTTCCATTGTTTTATTGTTGGGAAAAATTCCAAGAGGTAAAGCCAAAGTACCCGATTCTGTAAAACCCGGTGAAGAATTAAGTATGGCTAATATCAAGGGCTTGATAGAAAAGGCAAAACAAAAAGTTGACAGCTTTGAAAAATTAAGCAGCGATAAGTTTTTTAAACACCCTGTTTTTGGCGATTTACAGATAAAGCAGGCCCGCAAAATAATTGCTATTCATACGAACCATCATCTTCAAATAATCAACGATATTATTAGTAAGTAGGAGTGAGAAGCTCTCATCAATTCAGGCTCTGGTAAATTTACTTTTACTGCACCAATGGCAGTTTTTTTATGCTTCAATGACAGGTGAGTGGCTTTGAAAATCATAAATTGACATTCAAAAAGGAAATTTTTCGTCCGGCACGGTTCTTCGATGCATTAACGACCAAACTAAATAAAACATAGCTTTGCCTCAATTATTTAATAAACACAATCATGGAAATCGAAATTTTCACCTTATCCGACTTTGCCCAAGATAATAATTCAAAACTGACCATCGTAGGCACTTTTGACAGTATTAATGTAAAACAGTTCCCCGTAACACATCCTGCCTGCACACTTGCCTGCCGTTTGCGGTTTGCCGCTAAGGAATCGGGTAGTCATGATTTTAAACTGAGGCTGATAGATGCTGCCGGTAAAGAAACAATTCAACCCATAGAAGGAAATATCAATATCGGTGCTCCACCCAACGGACAATTTACGTCTATCAATATTGTAGTCAACTTCAATCAGCTACAGTTTGCATCTGCGGGCCGTTATTCTTTTGAATTATATATAGATGACGATTGGAAATCTGGGTTACCATTGTTTTTGAACCAGACGGCATAAAAGTTGTTATCATTATAATTCTTTGAGTTTTCAGCAATATTTTACCGGAAGAAATTTTTCAATTGTAACGCTTCAGATGAAATGGGACAATGTATTTATTTATACGTCATAGTGGTATATCTGAAGCATTGCATCACAAGGATTAGCATCAAGTAATTATTGGAGAAAAATATTTTTTATAAATTCATTTACATTTTTTTCTCTAATTCCGTTGCAAAATGAGATTTTTCCCTTATTTTTGTGTCTCGAAACTGAGCATTTAGCATGCATGCTACGGATGATTGAATTCAACACTTCTTCTAACGATTCTTAGTGTTTTCTACCGGTTTTTTTGCTCGGAAAATATTGTGTAATTTATTAAACCATAATATCATGAAAATTGATTTGAAGCCGTCTATTGTACAGATGGAACCAGAAGTGTTAAACAACCTGGTAAGAGAAGTAAAAGAAACATTGGCAACTGACATTGAAATGCCTGGGGTAAAGCAACGCTTATTTACTGCTGCTGATCTGTGGAATATCCGCAGAAATGCAAGAACTGCAGAAAGCCGTTTTAACAGGTAATAACATATAGTTTATCCGTTTCCAATGTAATGGCAATGCCGGTCACCCAAAATGGGAGAGACCGGCATTGTAGTTTTAAAAAATCGATCACAAAAAAACAGCCCCGCAAATGCAGGGCTGTTCAAGAATATGTGTAAGATGCAATTTTTACATGATATCCATTGCCTTTACAAAAGCAGTGGTTTGAAAGGGGAGAATCAGTGTGAGCCATTCCCAGTGTGTACAAATGGCAAAAATTAATGCAGCAGTAGAAGCCAGGCATACTAACCACCAAAAACCTTTATTCTTTTTCGTTTGTTCCATTGCTTTTAAAATTTATGTTTACCTGCCAAAGCCACGGCAAAAATAAGGCGACAAGACTAAAAGAAAAAAAGAGTTTTCAACTTGTCTGCATATCATAATCGCAGGCGAAGTATTGTTCACACCTGTTTTCTTTTTTTGATGGCGAATGGAATGGCAAGCAATGCAGCAGCTAATGCAATAATCCATTTGGCCGCTACAATAAAATGATACGGGCCAAATTCATTACCAATAGTAGGGTTCTTTATCCAATTCAGCAAGTAACAGCTCTCGGCAATATCACAACCCCATGCTACTATTTGTAATAGTGCAAATGCGATAAGAATTTTCTTTAATACGGAATTGCCTGATTTTTCTCTAGCCATCATACAAAGTGCGGCTATGCCCGGATACACTCCGGCCATAAACGCAAAATCGAAACTGAGGTGATAACGGAGGATAGACTTTACATGCCCGTCCATCCCGGCAAGGATAGCTGCTACTTTTTCCTTTGAATAGCTTATCTCCAGCCCGATAATGGTGAATTTTTGACCTCCCTGCCAAAAATCACCTTCCATCCATTTCATACAAAAGGCGGCAGCGATAAACAGGCCAAAACAGAATAAAAAAAACTTTTGCCAGCGTTTATAATTAATACTCATACGTTTGCAGCAAATTTTTTAGAATTTCTTTGGAATAAAAGTACGAACCTTGATAGGTTTTTTCTATTTTCGTATACAATGTGTTCTAAAAACACAATCTCATCCTTATACTACAGAATTAACGATTGCAATGAAGCTTCAGTTTTACCTACGTTTTCATACCCGGTTTGGGCAGAGTTTATCGATTACCGGCAATACCGATGAACTGGGAAATAATGATCCGGTCAAAGCCTTGCCGCTTGAATATCTCAACGAAGAATTTTGGTCAGGTAGCATTGAAATAAAAAAGAAAGAGGCCTCTAAAAGCATTTCCTACAAATATATATTGAAGAACGAGGCGGGTGAGCTGCTCTACGAATGGGGAAATGACCGCCAGCTTGAAATGTCACTGAAAGACCTCCAGGAAATACAACTGGTGGATACCTGGAACCATGCAGGCGAATATGAAAATACTTTTTACTCGGATGCTTTTAATAAAGTATTACTTAAGCAAAACTACACAAAGGGCAAAGATTCATCAGATAAGAGCTTCACTCACATTTTTAAAGTAAAAGCACCGTTACTGACAAAACATCAAGTTGTTTGCCTTGCTGGTGGCAATGAAAGGATGGGTGACTGGTCAGAAGATAAGCCGGTATTGCTAAGCCGCAATAATGATTGGTGGACCGTTAAATTAGATTTATCGGACAGCAGTTTTCCGGTGGCATATAAATATGGTATCTATAATATTAAAGAGAAAAAATTCACCGGTTTTGAAGAAGGAAATAACCGCTTGCTCTATAGCGATGCCGCTAAGAAAAAAGTAACCATCCTGCATGATGGATTTGTTCATTTGGTCAACAATACCTGGAAAGGTGCTGGTGTTGCTATTCCGGTCTTTAGTTTGCGGAGCAGGAATAGTTTTGGGGTAGGAGAGTTTGCTGATATAAAATTATTGGTTGATTGGGCAAAAACTGCCGGATTGAAGCTGATACAACTGCTCCCTATCAACAATACGATGGCTACGTATACTTGGGTAGATTCTTATCCATATTCAGCCATTTCTGCTTTTGCACTACATCCTTTATATATTAACCTGGCAAAAGTGGCGGGTAAAGAATATGCTGACCAGCTTAGTTCACTGAAAGTAAAGCAAAAGCAACTAAATGATCTTGCCGAAGTGGACTATGAGGAAGTAATAAAATACAAATTTTTAGTATTGAGAGAACTTTATGAAGTGATGGGAAAAGATTGCCTGGAATCAGATGATTATAAACAGTTTTTTAAGCACAATAAGCACTGGCTTGAGTCATTTGCAGCCTTTTGCTATTTCAGGGATAAATATGGCAGCTCCAATTTTGAAGAATGGAAAACCAACGGAATTTACAAGAAGGCAGAGATTGATAAATTATGTTCTCCAAAGTCAACTGTTTATAAAGAGATATCATTTTATTATTTCAACCAGTATCACCTTCATCTGCAGTTGAAGGAAGCAGTTGACTATGCACATAAAAAAGGAATTGTGCTGAAGGGGGATATTCCTATCGGTATTTCAAAAAACAGTTGTGATGCCTGGGTGGCACCTGAAATGTACAATATGTGCTGGCAGGCGGGTGCACCACCAGACGATTTTACAGCCGTTGGTCAAAACTGGGGTTTCCCTACGTACAACTGGAAAAAAATGCAGGAAGGCGGCTTTGCCTGGTGGAAGCAACGCTTTGAGCAGATGAGCAATTACTTCGATGCTTTCCGTATTGACCATATATTGGGTTTCTTCCGCATCTGGAGCATTCCGGCAAATGCTGTGCAGGGAATTATGGGGCGGTTTGTCCCTTGTCTTCCTGTTCATATTAATGAGTTTGGAGAAAATGGTATCTGGTTCGATTACCAGCGGTACTGCCGTCCTTTTATTACGGATGAAGTATTGAACGAAGTGTTTGGTTTACTGGCAGCAGATGTAAAAGAAAAATTCCTTATCGCTAATGAATTTGGCGGCTATGATTTGGAAATGGAATACGAAACCCAGAAACAAGTAGAAGAATATTTTTTGGCTATAGAAAATGAAACAGGCGAAAATGAAAGATTAAAGCTTGGCTTGTTTGATCTGATCTCTAATGTGATTTTGTTTGAAGAAAAAAATTCGCAGGGAGAACAATTCCATTTCCGCATCTCGATGGAAAAAACAATTTCTTATCAGCACCTGATTCCGCATGTGCAGGAAAAATTGAAAGCACTATACGTTAACTATTTTTACCGCCGCCAGGATGATTTTTGGTTTAAAGAAGCCATGCACAAATTGCCACAATTAAAAGCCGCAACCAATATGCTGGTATGTGGTGAAGACCTGGGCATGGTGCCACATTGCGTACCGGATGTGATGAACCAATTGGGCATCCTTAGCCTGGAAATCCAACGGATGCCCAAAGACCCGAAAAAAGAATTTTTCCATCCTAATGATGCGCCATATATGTCGGTGATAACTCCATCCACACATGATATGAGTACCATTAGGGCATGGTGGGAAGAGAACCGGGAACAAACGCAGCATTTTTATAATCATGTGCTGGGCCAATGGGGTGATGCACCATACTATTGTGAATCATGGATAAACAGGGCGGTGGTGTTGCAACATTTATATTCCCCCGCCATGTGGAGCATCTTCCAGTTGCAGGATATTATGGGTATGAGTGAAACACTGCGCCGGGAAAATCCGTATGATGAAAGAATAAACAATCCTGCTAATCCCAAAAACTACTGGCAGTACCGGATGCATATTTCATTAGAAGATCTGATTAAAGAAAAGGAATTTAATAAAGAACTGAGTGGATATGTGGAGCATAGTGGGAGGGGATAGAAAATATTGAGCAGAGAAACAAGGAATATCGAATGATGAAATTCGCAAACTTCGGCGTTCAGAATTCCTTGTTCGATATTCAGTATTTTGCATTCTAAATTCTTCAACTTGAAAGTTTCCTACTGGCCCTACAGCCTCAAATTCCGTCACCCATTTACCATTTCCAAAGGAACAAAAACACATCAGCCAACGTTAATTGTCGAGCTGGAACATTTTGGCGTTAAAGGTTATGGCGAAGCACCAGCCATTGCTTATTACAATATACCAGTTGAAAAAATGATTGAAGACCTGGAGGCAAAAAAACCGTTTATTGAAAAATTTGCCTTCACCGATCCGGAACGCTACTGGCATTACCTGCATCACCTGCTACCGCAAAATCCTTTTTTGGTTTGCGCCTTAGACATTGCCGCCTGGGATATGTATGGCAAAATGAAAAAAAAGAAATTGTATGAACTATGGGGTGGTGATATTTCTAAAAACCCCATTTGCGATTATACCATCGGCATTGATACCATAGAAAAAATGGTAGCCAAGATGAAAGAAAAGCCCTGGCCCATCTATAAAATAAAAGTGGGTACGGCTGATGATATTGGCATTGTTAAAGCAGTAAGAGAAAATACAGAAGCAACATTAAGGGTAGATGCTAATGCAGCCTGGAATGTGGAGACTGCATTAAAACTGATTCCTCAGTTAAAAGAACTGGGAGTGGAGTTGGTAGAACAACCATTGGCCAAAGATGACTGGGAAGGAATGAAAATTTTGTATGCAGCATCCGAATTGCCATTATACGCCGATGAATCCTGTGTGTTTGAAAAAGATGTGGAAAGATGCCATAACCATTTTCACGGTATCAATATCAAACTCACCAAGTGCAGCGGCATTACCCCTGCAAGAAGAATGATTGATAAAGCAAAAGAGCTTGGCATGAAAGTGATGATTGGTTGTATGAATGAATCTACAATCGGCTCAGCCGCCATTGCACATTTACTTCCCTTTATTGACCATGTGGATATGGACGGGCCATTATTGCTGGAAGAAGATTTAGCAACCGGCATTGGTTATGATTATGGCAAAATCAGTTATTCCGATGCGCCGGGTTTGGGGATTAATTACACTGGTCTATATACAAAATGAGTCATGCTTTACAACATAACTCATTTTGATAAATTATTTTTAGTGTTTACCAGATCTTCACCCTCAAACTATCCGCCCGATACATTTTATCTCCCGGTTTTATATTAAAAGTCGTATAAAATTCATCCACATCAACAAAAGGCCCGTTCACCCGGTATTTAGCAGGAGAGTGTACATCTGTCAGCAAGCGGTTTCTTAAACTCTCTTCCCGGATATGCCCCAACCAACCAAGTGAGTAACCAAGAAAATATCGCTGCATAGGAGTAAGGCCGGCCACAGGTTTATTCGCCTTATATTCGGCTGTTTTTTTAAACGCTTCAATGCCTAATAAAATACCCCCGAGATCAGCAATATTTTCACCCAGCGTAGCTTTGCCATTAATGTGATAGCCGGGCAAGGGTTCATAATCATCAAATTGCTTCACCATAACATCAGCCTTCTTTTTAAATTCTTCCTCATCTTTTTTTGTCCACCAGCTAACTAAATTTCCTTTATCATCAAACTGCCTTCCTTCATCATCAAAGCCGTGTGTAATTTCATGACCAATAGTAGAAGCACCTGCGTAGCCATATACGGTTGCATCATCCAGTTCTTCATCCCTGTATCCCGGCACAGTGAAAATTCCAGCCGGTAATACAATCTCATTGTTGGATGGATTGTAATAGGCATTATAGGTCTGTGGTGTCATCTCCCATTCGTTCCTGTCAACTGGTTTTCCCAGTTTATTGATGTTATAATTGTGCCACCAAAGACTTGTACTTACAACGTTTTGAAAATAGCTTTCCTTGCCTATTTTCATACTGCTGAAATCTTTCCACTTTTCAGGGTAGCCTACCTTTTTTTTAATAGAAGCCAATTTTGCATAGGCTTTTTGTTTAGTGCTGTCAGTCATCCATGGTAGTCTGCCAATCCTATCTTTTAAAGCTTCACGGATGGCTTCCACCATGTCTTCATATCTCTTCCTGGCTGTTTCGTTGAAAAATTCTTTTACATACAATTGCCCGAGCATTTCTCCCATCGCATTTTCTGAACTTTGTATGGCCCTTTTCCACCTGGGTCTTCTTTCTTTTGCGCCACTAAACAGTTTATTGAAATTGAAAGAAGCTATACCAAACTTATCCGGCAACACCCCGGAAAAATCGCTGATAAGATTAAATTTCACATAGCTCTTCCAGTCAGCAACCGGAACCGTTTTCAAAACATTATCTAATGCTTTAAAAAATTCCGGCTGACCTACTATTACCGAATCAATACCTTTTACACCAGTGTTGGTTAAAAAAGCTGCCCAGTCAATCTTTGTATTCATTTTACTCAAATCGGCAATCGCCATTTTGTTGTAATTCGTATAAGGATCCCGAAGGTCTTCCAGTTTGCGGCTGGCTTGTGCCAGTTTTGTTTCTACAGCAAGAATGTTTGTTGCTGCAGTAGCAGATGCCGCTGAGTCTTCTCCAGCCATTACTAACACATTAGTTATATACTTTAAATATTGATTGCGGATATTAATAGTTGCAGTATCCGTTTTGAAATAATATTCTCTTTCTGGTAAACCAAGGCCACCTTGCCAGAGTTTGTAACTCATTACTTCGCTATTCTTATCATCTTGTGTCACAAAATTGCTGAACAGGGTAGAGGAGCCAATTTTCTTTAATTCAGTGACTGTAGCCAACAGGCTTTTTGCATCGGTAATTGCATTTACTTTATCTACCCACGGCTGCAATGGTTTTAATCCATCGGCTTCAATTTTAGCACTGTCCATTGCCATGGTCCAGAAGTCACCAATCTTTTGCTCTGCACTTCCATTTACTCCACCCGATTTTGCTGCTTTTTCAGAAATTTCACGAAGCCGTTTTAAGTTTTCTTCATTCACCAGGTTGCCAATTCCCCATGAGGATTGGTCGCCGGGTATCGGGTTATTCTTTATCCATCCGCCATTGGCATACTGGAAAAAATCTTCACCTGGATTTACTGTAGTGTCAAGGTTTACAGCAAGGGCATCACCTTTTTTACTGTCTGTTTTGGATTTGCCACTTCCGCATGAAATAATTGAAAGAGTAGCAACAGTAATTGCAAGCATCGTTAAAATTGAACGCATAATTTGTAGGTTTTACGATTTAAAAATAGGAAAAGCACTTACTTGAGGCATATTTATTTGATAGACGGATACGAATACAATATTAGTAAACGTTAGCATTTATAGATCGTACCTGATTCTTAACCCAGTACCCAATTTTTAATCCTTGTCTGAACACGGTAATAAAATACAGTGTGCAGAACAGGTTAAATCCAAAACCTATGAAACCTATCAATCTTCTGTCTGTAATGCTTTGCGTATGCATTGGCATTTCTTCCCAAGCCCAGGAATTGGACAAATCTGCCACTTTTTCCCTTTTTAGCGGTGGTATGAACTACCAGGGAGATTTAAAACCAAAAACTTTTACGATTGAAAATTCTAGTCCTGCAATTGGAATTTCTATTCGTAAGCCACTGAACCGTTGGTTCTCTTTGCGGGGCGGTGTTAATGTGGGCACTATAAAAGCTGCCGACGCATGGAATAATGAAGACCTGAAGGTTCGAAACCTGAGCTTCACTACAACCATAAAAGAAGCTTACCTCGGATTAGAAGTGGCGATACTTGATATCTCCAGCGGCAGGTTTGCCCCATACATGTATGGCGGTATCGCAGTCTTTCATTTTAATCCCTGGGCAAGAGATAATAATGGTGTAAAAACATATTTGAAACCACTTAGTACCGAAGGACAGGGATTGTCTGCATATCCTGACAGTAAGCCATATAACTTAACGCAAATAAGTATGGCCTTTGGCGGCGGCTTCAGGTTTGCAATCAGCGATGGTCTTAATATTGGGCTTGAGTTTAATCAACGAAAATCTTTTACCGATTATATAGATGATGTAAGCGGCAATTATGTAGAACGGGATGATCTTTTGCAGGAAAGAGGCATTAAGGCAGTAGAATTAGCCTACCGTGCAGACGAAATACCCGGTGGAAGGCCCCTCTTTCCGTCTCATGGAGACAAAAGAGGTACTCCAACTGAAATGGACTGGTACTACTTTTTTGGGGCAACTATGGAAGTTAAATTGAGCAGCTTCGGAGGCCTTTTTAAACATACAAAATCAGTGGCTAACCAGCGTTGCCCACGCAATGTAAATTATTCCAGCAAAATATATTGATTGGTAAAATATAAAAAACAGGCTATCAATATATAATGGGCGAAATCTTGTCTTTAATTTTAATAAGTTACAACTTCCCATTTAAATTTTAAGTAGAAAAAAAGCCTTATCGGCCTTAAATTTGCAAACGGTAGATCCAATGCAAATGAAATGTCTTAGTTCACTGGCTATTTTTCTGATAGTAGCCCAGGTTGCAATAGCACAACGTGGGCATATTGGTATTTTTGGAGCCGCAGCCGCATATTCAGGCGATCTTTCCAGCCAACCTTTTCCCCGAAAATTAACAAACGGTGCTCTGGGCATTACGTATAATTATGAATTGTCTGACCTTTTGATGCTGAGGACTGGATTCACCTATTCAATAGTTGGTGGGGCAGACAGGTATAATGAAAAACCTACATTATCGTTGCGCAACCTGTCTTTTGAAACCCAGATTTTTGAATTGAGTATGGTAGGTGAATACCATTTGCTAAACCTGAATTATAACCGCTATTCGCCTTATTTTTTTGCAGGCCTTGCTGTGTATAAATTCAATCCTTATGCTTATGCTGCAACAGGTGAAAAGGTGTATTTGCAGCCATTGAGTACAGAAGGGCAAGGACTGGCAGCTTATCCTGATCGTAAGCCATATAAACTTACCCAGTTAGCAATTCCTTTTGGTGCTGGTGTTAAATTCAAACTGACAAAAAAATTGAGGGTTGGTGCAGAACTCGGGCTAAGAAAATTATTTACCGACTATTTTGATGATTTAAGTACCAAATATATTGACCCGGCTGATTTGCTGGCAGCAAAGGGGCAATTAGCTGTTGATATGTCTTACAGGGGTGATGAAGTGGAAGGAGGCAGCCAGCTTTACCCCACAAAAGCTGACAAAAGAGGAAATCCTAAAAGCGACGACTATTACTATTTTGCCGGCGTTCATGTTACTTACCTGTTGGCACCGGGTCGCAAAAACCAAACAAGTTGCCCTGTTAACGTTTACTAATTAATCATCGGTTTATTTCTGAACATTTACTCACAGCCTGTGTTGTACCTTAGCTATTCCTGTACACCTAGTTAATCGAATCACAGGAATTATTATATAATATGGCCTGGAAAAATCAGCAACAATTTATTGATGCATTAGAAAAAGCCGGTGAGCTGTTTCGCATTACATCCTACGTCAATCCCAATTTAGAAATAGCAGAGATTACCGACAGGATAAGCAAATCCGGAAACGGCGGTAAAGCATTATTGTTTGAAAATACAGGATATGATTTCCCGGTGTTGATGAATGCTTACGGAAGCGAAAAGAGAATGTGCATGGCATTGGGAGTGGAAAATTTGGATGATGTGGCAAAGGAAATTGAAAATCTTTTCAAATTATTATCGGCACCAAAAGAAGGCATACTGGATAAATTAAAACTCCTTCCAAAACTTGGTCAGTTTGCCAGTTGGATGCCGAAAGTAAAAAGCGGAAGGGGAGAATGCCAGGAAGTAGTAATGATTGAACCTGATATTACAAAACTGCCTGTAATTACCTGCTGGCCAAAAGATGGAGGCCCGTTTCTTACACTGCCCATCATTCATACAAAAGACCCGAATACAAACTCCCGAAATGTAGGAATGTATCGTATGCAGGTGTTTGGTCCAACACTCACCGGTATGCACTGGCATAAGCATAAAGTATCTGCCAAACATTTTGTTGAGTACAAAAAATTGAATAAAAGAATGCCGGTGGCTGTTGCCCTTGGTGGCGACCCGGTGTATGCTTACTCAGCTACTGCACCACTGCCGGAAAATGTGGATGAATACATGCTGGCTGGTTTTTTAAGAAAGAAAAAAGTAGAGTTGGTAAAATGTATTTCGCAGCCGGAAGTGGAAGTACCTGCCGACGCAGATTTTATTATTGAAGGATATGTAGAGCCTGATGAAGAATTAATATGGGAAGGGCCATTTGGCGACCATACCGGCTATTATTCATTGCCCGACTGGTATCCAAGATTTCATATTACTGCTATTACACATAAAAAAGATGCAGTGTATCCTGCCACTATTGTGGGCATTCCACCACAGGAAGATGCCTGGCTGGGAAAAGCAACGGAAAGAATTTTTCTGGCTCCCATTAAAATGACAATGGTTCCTGAAATAGTGGATATGGATATGCCGGTGGAAGGAGTGTTTCATAATCTTGTTATTACAAAAATTAAGAAATACTATGCAGGGCAGGGGCAAAAAGTAATGAATGCAATGTGGGGTGCAGGACAGATGATGTTCAATAAAATATTGGTGATGGCCGATGAAGGCGTAACAATTCAGGACTATGAAGCATTGGCCAAATATGTTTTTAAAAACTTAAACCCTGCTACTGATATCTATTTTTCTACCGGGCCAATGGATGTACTTGATCATAGCTGCAGTAAACTTGGTTTTGGCGGAAAGATGTGTATTGATGGAACGGCGAAACAGGAAGAAGAGATGGATGAAAGCTATGAGTTTCAGTCTCGCCAGAGGCAAGAGGGTTTGGTGTTAAGCGAAAGTCTGATTAAAGAAAAGTTTTCAGAGGTTCATTTAGTCAATACATCTTTATTAAAAAAAGAAATTCCTTGTTTGATTATTTCAGTACAAAAAAACAGGGTAGGACATATTAAAGAGCTGCATGAGAAGTTATGTGCATTAGAAGAGATGGAAAGTGTAAAGATGATTTTATATGTAGAGCATACTGTTGATGCGAACGATTTAACGACTGCCTTGTGGAGATTCTGCAACAACCTGGACCCTAAAAGGGATAATTTCCTCTGTAAACGACCAGCTCACAACTCACAACTCACAACTCGCAACTTGTATTTCGCCTGTATGGGATTTGATGGTACCCGTAAAACAAAAGAGTTCGATAATTTTCAAAGAGATTGGCCGAATATTATTGTAGCTGATGATGAAACCATAAAATCAGTGGATAACAAATGGAATGAACTAAGAATCGGGGCATTCCTTCCTTCGCCTTCTTTAAAATTCAAAGACCAGATGTATGGGGAAGAAGCTGTAGTAAGTTGATTTAGATTTTAAATTCTACATTTACCCTGTGACCTTCGACAAAATAAATATTCTCATGACCGGTGGCGGTGCCCCCGGTGCCGCAGGTATCCTAAAATGTTTGCAACAAAACAAATCGTTTCATGTAATAGCTGCTGATGCCAATCCGGGTGCTGTGGGAAGATATTTGAACAAAAATTTTGAAACTATTCCCTTAGCTACCGACCCATCTTTTATGGATGTAATGCTATCACTCTGCCGGAAAAGAGATATTCATATTATTTTGCCCCTGGTAACAAAAGAATTAATTCCATTATCCAAACATACCAAAGAATTTGAACTGGCAGGAGCAAAATTGTCAGTGTCTTCAACCGCCTCACTGGAGATTGCCAATAATAAAAGCCGGTTATATGAATTTATGCAATGGAGTGGGATGACCGTTCCAGCATTCAGCGTAGTAGAAAATATAGAACAATTTAAAGCTGCTGTCGAAGAATTAGGTTATCCCGAAAAGCAAGTGTGTTTCAAACCATCTGTTTCAAATGGTAGCCGGGGTTTCAGAATCATCAGCAAACAAACGAATGAACTGGATTTGCTGTTTAATCATAAGCCAGCTTCTACCTATCTCAGTTTGCAGGATGCCATTCGTATTCTTTCATCAGGTGTATTTCCTGAATTATTGGTTAGTGAATATTTGCCCGGAGAAGAATATTCAGTTGACTGTGTTGCTAATCATGGCGAACCATTTCTTGTTGTTCCCCGGGTAAGAAAAAAAATGATTAATGGCATAAGTGTGGAAGGAGAGTTCATAAAAGACGATAGCATTATAAGTTACTGTAATCAAATCATCCATGAACTTCAACTGCATGGCAATATTGGCATACAGGTTAAAAAATCAGCCGCAGGCCAATTCCTGATTCTTGAAATTAATCCCCGTGTGCAGGGAACAATTTCCGCAGCATTAGGGGCAGGGGTCAATCTGCCCGAACTGGCAGTAAAGCAGGAATTAGGTCTGCCAATTTCTCCCAATGAAATGCAGGTAAAATGGGGCACTAAATTCTCCCGTTATTGGGATGAGGTTTTTTACTGACATGAAGTCATTTATATAGTTTGGAAAGATGTTTGCTTTGCAACGGCTGAACTTATTTAAGGGTCTTCCATTCATGTAACATAAGCATGAATGAGTTCATCTTTCTGTAATTTGCTTAAAATTTAATCGCAATGAAATGAGCCACAAGCAAAACTCGCCTATCGGTAATGAAAATTTATGGCGAATTCCATAGCCTGCCCCGCAAAAAATGCGGGGTGGCTGATTAAAATAAAAATAAACACATGAAAAGACTTAGTGCAGGATTATTGGTAACGCTGGTGGCTCTTTCATCTTTAGCACAGGGTGATAAAGAAAATACCTTGTTGTGGAAAATAAGTGGCAATGGTTTAGAAAAGCCATCCTACCTGTTTGGGACTATCCACATGATATGTGCTGATGATGCTGGTCTGAGTGCAAACATGAAGAAGGTAATCAGCAATTGTGATGAAGTTTATTTTGAAGTGGATATGGACAACATTTTTGAAATGATAGGTGCGATGAAGAAAATGAAAATGATGGGTGATACTACACTAAAAGACCTGCTTACCGAAACAGATTATAAAAAAGTAAAAAAATATTTTGAAGAAAAGGGTTCAATGCTTCCTTTCTCGATGCTGGAAACGTATAAACCAATGTTGGCGGCTTCTACACTGGAGCAAGGCTCCATGCCCTGCGATGATACAGAGATGATGGAGCAGGTGATAATGAAAGAAGCAAAAGAGTATAATAAAAAAATTAAAGGTCTTGAAACCATGTCGTATCAGGCAGGAGTGCTGGACAGTATTCCGTATAAACTGCAGGCCGAACAATTGGTTTCTTATATAGATAAAGCTAATAAAGGCGAGGAGGATGATACAGAAATGAAAGAAATGTTTAACGCCTATAAAAACCAGGACTTGAAAAAATTAGAAGAAATGCTGATGACAACTGATGCTGGCATTTCCGGCTTTGCGGACATCCTGTTGTATCATCGTAATCAAAATTGGGTAGAGAAACTAAAATCATTGTTGCCCGAAAAATCTTTGCTGATTGCTGTTGGTGCCGGCCATTTACCCGGACAGAAAGGGGTTATTAACTTGCTGCGCAAAGAAGGTTATAAAGTAACACCAGTTGAGAATAAGGTGAGTAAAGCGAAGGAGATTTAGTAGCCTCTGTCTGTATAAAAATTTCCGCATCTTCTTGAAAATGAATCTTCAACTCGCCGTTGAGGATTTTTTTTGACAGGGAACGGCTTATTTATTTTCGTAAATTTCCCCTAGTCTATATTAGGTATAAGCTATAAATAAAGTAATTTTAATCTGTTCAAAACTGGGAAACCTGAACTATTGGGTTTCATTTTAGCCACCAATTCTAAAACCTGGTATATGAAAAAGATACTTTACTCATTCCTGATTGCCATTACTACAATCGCCATTGCGAACGCAACAGGAACTCCCGTAAAAAAATTCAATGCTGCCCAGCCAAGTGCTTCAATGCAAAAAATGTGGGTTGATTATGATGCAACTGAAGATGGCAGGGCGGGTATGCTGATCCATATTGCTTTAACAGTGTATGATATGAAAGGACGGGAAACACTGCTCGGATTTTATTTTAAACATGATGATGGTAATCCAAACTCCTATATTAAGGAACCAGGTAATACAAATAAATATCATACTGCCAGTGGGATTTTATGTGTGGCCAAAATCCTTGTACCCAATTATGATGTGTCTGTATATGATGACATAACAGTTTTTATACCATATGATGAATTTAAACTTGATCCGGGTGAATACGATCTTACTATAGATGTGCAGATGCATAATAAAAATACGGATACCGGTTTTGCCTGGTTCGATATGTATGACTTTACATTTTCAAAGGGAGATAATAGCCGGTCTGTCAATAAGCAGGCATTTATTGTAAAAAATAAACCGGCCTCTACCACCGGCCCCCGTGCCGTTTTTGATACCTTATGGGTGGACTTTGATGTAAAAGAGAATAACGAAATGGGTATGCGGATTCATTTCAAGTTCGCTACGTACAATATGAAAGATACACTGGCATCTGTGGCCATCTATTTTTTGTATAATACCAATGAAATGAAAACATTGAAAGATAAAAATCAAAAATTTGTAAGTGGCAGTGGAGATGTAACCGTTTATATGGACATTAACCCCGGTTATGATACTGCATATTTTAATGACCTGGTGCTTTTTATGCCCTACGATGAACTTGATCTTACACCCGGAACGTATGAACTTTTAATGGATACCAAGGTAATCTATAGCCGGGGAGGACTTATATCGAATTTTGTTTACCAGCCATTCAGGTACACGGAGCCTGCCAGGTAATAAGGCCTGCAATTTTCCGATAATGATGATTTTTTGTAACTTGGGCTTACAATGAAAAAAATCATTTGCCTGTACCTGTTTTCCGTTATTGTAACGGTCGGTGCTTTAGCTGCTGACCACAAGTCTGCAAACAATATCAACCATGTACCAACAGATCCGGGGGCCAATTTTGATTCAATATGGGTGGAGTATGATGTGACAGAAGACAACTTACGGGGAATGAAAATCCATCTTAGTTTTTCTGCTTATAGTATGAAGGCAATGGAAGCTTATGTAGCTATCTATTTTGAATATAACGATGACCTGGCCGGATTTTTAAAAGATAAGAATAAGAAATACCAGAGTTCTGAGGGAGATGTGGCAATTTATAAATTGATTAATCCGGCTTATGACCCCGCTGTATACAAAGACCTCCAGCTTTTTATGCCCTATACCGAACTGGACCTGGAGCCGGGCATTTATGACCTGACAATGGATGTAAAGCTGATTTATAAACAAGGAGGAATGATCAACCGGCTTACCTACTATGATTTTAAATATACTAAACCCGGTAGCCCTGCCGATGTAGAATCAAAAGCTCAGGCCGATGCAAAATTAGATAAGCTATGGATTGATTATAATGTAACTGAAGGTGGAAAAAATGGTATGTTGATACATGTAAACTTCACCGCCATGAACCTGAAAGATGTGGACTGCTACCTGGCTATTTATTTTGAAAAGAAGAACGGTGAAAAGATTGACGGGATAAGTTCTGCATATCGTAGCAAAGCCGGGCAATTAGCCGTTTACAAAAGTATAAAACCAGCTCATGCAGATGCGATGTTCACCGATTTCAAATTATTCATGCCCTATAGCGAAATAAAACTGGACAATGGCCGGTTTGATTTAAAACTGGATGCCAACCTTATTCTTAAGAACGGGGATATGATAAAACATCTGAAAGACCATGAGTTTTGGTTTGAACAATAATCCTGTCTTTTATAAAAATCACTTTAGAACAGAACTAATCTTATTGATGCTTGTAGTTTCTGTGATAAATCATAGTAATAAATGATAAAATACTCTTCCAGGCTTTTCATAGCAACACTCCTGATAGCCTCATTTGCTTCTTTTACTCCTATCATTAATCAGAACCTGAAAGTAACTGTAATAAAGCTTGATAGTAATGATGGGGTAGTGCTTGTCAGCCTTTTCAAAGATGGGAATGGCTATCCCGACGATGCTGCAAAAGCAGTTGGAAAAGAAAAAGGATATATCGTTCAAAAAAGTGCAACCATTATTTTTAAAAGTGTTCCTCCCGGCAGCTATGCCGTAGCCATCCTGCATGATGAAAATAACAACCAGAAAATGGATAAAAATATGCTGGGTATACCTAAGGAGGGATATGGATTTTCCAATAATGCATCAGCACCTTTTGGCCCGCCTTCTTATAAAAAAGCAAGCTTTACCCATACTGCTTCTAAACAAACTGAAATTCAGATAAAAGCAAAGTATTTTTAAGTGCTGACTTAGCCTCAATAAAAAACCGGCTTCATCGAATGAAACCGGTTTAGAAATAGTATTGCTTGTTTTCTATTAGAATTGCTCCAGCATAGAAAACATAAAGTCGCCTTCTATTTTTGCATTATCATCGCTATCACTTCCGTGAATGGCATTTTCACCTACTGATGCAGCATATAATTTGCGGATTGTTCCTTCGTCTGCTTTAGCCGGGTCAGTGGCACCAATCAGTTTTCGGAAATCATCAACTGCATTATCTTTTTCCAGAATAGCCGTAATGATTGGCCCTTCACACATAAAATCAACCAATTCTTTAAAGAAAGACCTCTCTTTGTGAATAGCATAAAACTCAGCAGCTTTTTCAGGAGTCAGCTTAGTCATTTTAAGAGCCTTAATATTATAGCCTTCTTGTAAAATGCGGTCAAGAATAGCCCCGGAGTGCCCATTTTTAAAAGCATCCGGTTTGATCATGGTAAATGTTCGATTACTCATAGTTACGTTTATTTGTTTTTTCGGCGGCAAAGGTAGGGGAAAGGAGTGAGGAACGAGTCTTGAGTCGGGAGTCTTGAGTCAGTAGAGGTCTCCGTTTTAAAAGGAGTATTTGTTTAACTAATCTACGTACCCAGCGACCTCTGCCTGAGACAACACTACCTTCCTTTAGTTCACTTCTCCCGACTCCTGACTAAAGACTCCTCACTCTAACCTGATTTGCCTACTTTTGCACCCGTTTATGATGAAGCCCATACAAGAAATATTTCCACTGCTTAACCAGCCCAGGCAAATTGTAATTACTATGCACCAGAAACCCGATGCAGATGCAATGGGTTCCACATTGGCATTAAAACATTTTCTTGTGCAGTTGGGGCATTCTGTTACAGTTATTTCGCCTACCAATTGGGCGGGATGGGTAAACTGGTTGCCGGGGGTGAAGGAAGTAATGGATTATGAAAAGGACAAGCAAAAAGCCGAATCTTTCCTCAACAAAGCTGATTGGTTATTCTGTCTGGATTTCAATATTTTTCACCGCACCAAAGGATTGACGGAAAGACTGAAGCAACTTACCTGTACCAAAATATTGATTGACCATCATCAGGAACCTGATGTGGCCTCTTTCGATTATGGGGTTAGTGATACTGCAAAAAGTTCTACCTGTGAAATGGTGTATGATTTTATTGTGGATTCCGGTCATGCAGATAAGATCAATACTGAAATAGGAGAGTGCATCTATGCAGGGGTTATTGGTGATACTGGTTCTTTCCGGTTTGCCTCTGCCCATGCAGGTGTACATACATTGGTGGCCAACCTTAAATCAAGAGGGCTTAATCATGGTCTTGTGCATGAAAACCTGTTTGATAATTTTCTGGAAAACAGGTTGCGGTTTATTGGTCATATATTGCTGAACAGGTTGGAAGTATTTTACGAATACAATACGGCGTTGATTTCCATACCTAAAAGTGATTTACTCAAATATCAAATTAAAACCGGGGATACGGAAGGTCTTGTTAACTATCCGCAAAGTATTCAGGGTATAAAATTAGTGGCCCTTGTAATTGATAGGGATGAAGAAAGGAAATGGAGTTTCCGCAGCAAAGGAGAATTTGATTGCAATACCTTTGCCCGTAAATATTTTGAAGGCGGCGGGCATTTCAATGCGTCGGGCGGCAGAAGCAGCGATTCGCTGGAAAAAACGGTTGAACATTTTAAACAAGCTATGAAAGAAAACGAAAAGCTTTTACAATAAATAAAAAACAAAGTATGAACACAATTAAAAATTGGTTATTATTTCTTTTTGCAGGGATGCTGCTTATCGGTTGCAGTAAAGCAAGCTACAAAAAATCAAAAGGTGGAATGCCTTACCAACTGTTTAAAGGGAAAGATACGCAGCAAATTAAAGTTGGCGATTTTATAAAAATCCAGATCACACAGAAAATAAAAGACAGTGTTTATTTCACCACCGCCGGGGGAATGCCACAATATCAGCAGATATCTGACCAGCAATCGCCGTATGATATTTCTGAGTTATGGACAAGCCTGCGTGTCGGCGACAGTATTGTTACCACTCAAATGCTGGATACTTTTATTAAAAGAGACCCACAGCGAATTCCGCCACATTTAAAAAAAGGCGATAAGATTACTACCTATATAAAAATACTTGCAGCATTTAAGAGTGACACGGCTGCCCGTGCCGATTACGAACAAGGAAACATAGATTGGCTTGCCGGTGAGGTAAAAACAATAGAGAAATTTTTGGCGGACAAAAAAATCACTGCGCAAAAAACACCTTCCGGTGCTTATGTAGAAATTATCAACCAGGGTACTGGCAACATGATTGACTCAGGCAAATATATTTCTGCAAATTATACAGGTACAAGCTGGTCAGGCAAAAAATTTGACAGCAATATTGATTCTGCATTCGGTCATATGCAGCCTTTATCTTTTGTTGTAGGTTCTACAGGTCCCGGTTCTATGATTAAAGGATTTGATGAAGGGGTTAGATTTTTAGGATTAGGTGGAAAGGCAAAAGTATATGTTCCATCCTTACTTGGCTACGGAGCCAGCCCGGGTTCGCCACTAATTAAGCCTTACGAAAATTTAATTTTTGATATTTTAATTACCGACATAAAAGATAAAGCACCTGTAAGGACAGACATGGGTAATCAACAACCGCAGGTTCAAAATGTTGATATACCTCAACCAAATAAATAAACATTACATCAAATAATATTGCATATTTGTACCCGTCTCGCCTTGGGCGAGACGGGTATTTTTGAATGGCTCCGTTTTTAGTCCAGCATCTGTTTAACCTTCTGCACCCATTGAAAACACCGCACCACGAAACACTACTCACCCCGTACTTTTTGCTTTGCCCTATAAATGAATAATCTTGTGCCTCTTGACAAATAGTTGAGAAAGTATCACAATTAATAAAGTGACTAAAATCTCCCTGAAGGAGCTTCGCATATAAGTGGGGCTCTTTTTATTTTCCAGCCAGTGTGTAAGCGGTAAACAATTTTATTATTTCAACCGCTTCTTTTACATCATGCACCCTTAGTATGGAAGCCCCGTTCATCAACCCAATAGTGTTAAGAGCCGTGGTACCATTCAATGATTCATCTGTAGTTGTTCCGAGTGTTTTATAAATAGTTGATTTGCGGGAAATGCCCACCAGCACAGGGCAATTAAGCATATTAAAAACAGAAAGATTCCTGAGCAATTCAAAATTGTGGTCAATCGTTTTACCAAACCCAAATCCAGGATCAACTATTACATCTGTGATGCCTGCTTTGCGTAACTCATTTACCTTCTTTATTAAAAAGTCAAGTACTTCTTTGGTTACATTTTCATAGCTGGGTTGCTGTTGCATGGTCTGCGGTGTTCCCTGCATGTGCATCAGTACATACGGTACTTTTAATGCCGCCACGGTTTCAATCATTGCAGCATCAATACTGCCTGCACTGATGTCGTTTATAATGCTGGCTCCTGTTGCCACAGCATTGGTTGCAACTTTTGAGTAGTAGGTATCAATAGAAATAAAAGCTTCCGGAAAGTTTTTGTTGATTATTTCGATAGGAGCAATCACCCGATGTAATTCTTCATCGGCACTCAGTTTTTCACTGCCAGGCCTGGTACTTTGTCCCCCTATGTCGAGTATAGTGGCTCCGTCGTTTAGCATTTGCTCAGCTTTCGATAAAACTGCATCAACTGCTTGCTGCCTGCTACCACTGTAAAATGAATCGGGTGTGGTATTGATAATCCCCATCACCAGCGGTTTATCCACCACCAACAGCCTTCCTTTACAATTCAGCGTAAACATTAGTCTTTGTTCGTTATTTTTGAAGCTAAGTTAGGGGAGTGGAAAATAGCAAATGGAAAAAGGGGGTAAGAACCTCTTTAAACCCATTCACCACTCACCATTTACCATTCACTTTATGACTGACACAAATAAACAGTACGACAAGGCCATAATATCCTGCAAAGAAATTTTTTTGAAGAAGGCCAAAGATTATGGCACTGCCTGGAGAGTATTACGTACCATTTCAATAGTTGACCAGATATTTATCAAAGCACAGCGTATTCGCACCATTCAGCAAAAAGGGGAGCAAAAGGTTTCAGATGGAATTGCAGCAGAGTTTAAAGGCATTATTAACTATGCGGTAATAGGATTGATACAACTGGAACTGCCTGACGATGCCCCGGAAGAAATGGATATGAACGAAGTGTCTGTTTTATTCGACAAAAATGTGCAAACCGCTAAAAGCCTGATGCAGGATAAAAACCATGACTATGGCGAAGCATGGCGCAGCATGAGCCAGGAAAGTTTTGTTGATCTAATACTGATGAAACTGCAACGCATCCGTCAGATATTAAATAATGATGGGAAAACGATAATGAGTGAGGGCATTGATGCCAACTATCTTGATATTATTAATTACGCAGTCTTTGCTTTAATACTAATGTAAAATGAACCCAGCCATGAAAATCACAGTTCACGCAGTAAGAGTAATTGTAGGACTTCTTTTTATTTTTTCAGGCCTGATAAAAGCTATTGACCCGTTGGGTCTTAGTTATAAGATGCAGGAGTTTCTTGAACTGTGGGGAATGTCAAAATTCAATTCATGGACATTGCTGATGTCGGTGTTGATGAATGCATTTGAAATAATTGCAGGCTTCGCCTTATTACTTGGCTGGAGGATAAAATTGTTTAGCTGGTTACTATTATTATTGATCGTCTTCTTTACTTTCCTGACGGGTTACGCATACCTGTCTGGTAAATTCAGAAGTTGTGGATGCTTCGGCGACTGTATTCCAATTACTCCAAAAACATCTTTCCTCAAGGATTTATTATTACTGGTTCTTATCGGGTTTCTTTTCTGGAAGCAAAAACTCATCAGGCCATTTATGCCGGAAAAAGCAACAACAATTGCTATGCTGATAATAACGGCACTTAGTTTTGGTATCCAGTGGTACAGCCTTACTTACCTGCCGGTGGTGGATTGCCTTCCGTATAAAAAAGGAAATAATATCAATGAGAAAATGAAAATGCCGGCTAATGCAGTGCCCGATAGTACGGTTATTACCTTTGTGTATGATAAAGGAGGACAACAGGTGGAGTTTACTGCTGATAAGTTCCCGGCTGATTTTAATGGAACTACCTACAAACTCATAAAGAGGTATGATAAGATAATAAGAAAAGGAAAAAATAACCAGCCACCGATAGCAGGGTTTAATCTGTCAGGAGTTAGCAACGAAGATTCAACGCAGGTTGTGCTGCAACAGCCCTATGCTGTTATTTTATTCTGCGAAGATTTTTCGGTACCTGTTTCCAAATGGCAAAAAAATTTTTCCGCTTTATATGCGGAAGCAAAGGCAAAGAATATTCCGGCATACTTAGTAACTACACAGCCGGGTGAAGCCACAGCAAAATTGGCCGGCACTTCCTTCAGTAATATCCAGGTGTTAAAATGCGATAACACAGCAATTAGAACCGCTGCGAGAACAAACCCATGTGTGTTTGTTTTAAAACAAGGAACCATTTTAGGAAAATGGAGCAGGCACAATTTCGGTGCTGCCAGTAAATTACTTAACGGATTTTCGCAACAACCAATAACTAATACCCAGTAAACAGGATGCTAAAATACATCACCAAAAAAATTCTGTATGGCCTGCTGGTGCTGATAGGGGTGGTGGTATTGGTTTTCTTTTTGTTCCAGGGTTTTGGAGACCCTTCAAGAATTGTAGCAGGTCAATCAAGCGACTCCACTACACAATCGAATATCCGCCGGGAATTATATCTTATAAATGAAAAAGGGGAGAAGATTCCCAAGTTCAAACAATTCCTTTATTACCTGAATGATGTTTCTCCTATTTGCTTTCACAGTAAAGAAGATATTGCCAATAAAAAACTGAAAGGGATTTTTATCGGCGGCGATAAAAAATTGGGCGTTAAAATTCCTTACCTGCGCAAATCATACCAAACAAAAAGACCAGTTTGGAATGTGCTGATGCAGGCATTACCCGGCACCTTAATGCTGGCAATATCAGCCATGTTCATTGCGGTACTTATTGGTGTTCCGTTAGGGGTAATGGCGGCCGTCAAACAAAATACCTGGGTAGATACTTCCGCCATTTTTTCAAGCATTGTAGGTATATCTGCACCGTCTTTTTTTATGGGCATTATCATGGTGTATGTGTTTGGTTTTGTACTTAGCGACTGGACAGGTCTTCACATTGCAGGTAGTTGGTTTGCTATTGATGATCAAGGCCACCGGAGATTAACGATGCAGAATTTAATTCTTCCTGCTATTACATTGGGCATTCGTCCTTTAGCAATCATTACACAACTCACCCGCAGTGCCATGCTGGATGTGCTTGACCAGGATTATATCCGCACCGCTTATGCAAAAGGATTAAGCAAGCGACAGGTTATCTGGAAACATGGTTTACGCAATGCACTGAATCCTGTTATCACTGCTATCACCGGTTGGTTTGCAGAATTACTCGCCGGTGCATTTTTTGTAGAATATATTTTTGGCTGGCAGGGTATTGGAAAAGTAACGGTAGATGCTTTGGAGAAATTGGATTACCCGGTGGTGATGGGTTCAGTATTAGTAGCAGCTACTTTCTTTATTGTGATAAATATTTTGGCGGATATACTTTATGGGGTGGTTGATCCGAGGGTGAGAGTGGAGTAAATTCAACGTCATACCGGGCTTGACCCGGTATCTTTTTCAAATAATTTTAATAGTGCTAATCAGTTCATATTCCGTTTACTTTATGTCAAACTTTGCGAGAACAGTTTTTTACATAGGAGTAACAAACAATATTGAAACAAGAGTTTGGCAGCATAGAAATAATGAAGGCAGTGTATTTACTACAAAATAAAATTGCCATTATCTTGTTTATTATGAAGATTACAACAGCATTGAAAATGCTATAGCAAGGGAAAAGCAGCTAAAGAATTGGCAACGAAAATGGAAAATTGAATTAATCAGAAAAGAAAACCCTGAACTGATTGATTTGGCCAAAGACTGGTATTAGAACGAAAGAGATTCAACGTCATACCGGGCTTGACCCGGTATCTTTTTCAAAAGTTTGTTATCAGGGAAAGATGCCGGGTCAAGCCCGGCATGACATTACTACTGTATAATCACTTCTCCCACCACCTTCTGCCCCAACGCTTCATTCACCCGTTGTTTAATTTTTTCTTTCTGGTAAAGCAGTTCATTCTTTAACGGAGCAACATTGGTAGTGATGATTAATTTATCACCGATGATCTGGAGTTTGTCGGTGTAACGGGCCACTGTCTTTCCCATAATCTCTTCCCACACATCTTCTATCTGCAAAGCCTGTATGCCACCTTTAATGCGGCTGCCTTCCAGGAACTTTTTCATTGCATCACCGATAGAATATTCACCCATGTTGTAAAGGTAGAAAAGTTTATGGTTTATTGTTGTCGTGGTGTGGTGAAATTCATCATCAATAAGAAAATTTTGATTTGAAGAACCATACACCAAAGACTAAAAACAATAAACGCTAAAGCTCAAGCAACTGATAACTAACTGACAAAGAATCAAGATGACTATGCAGCCTTTCTTCATTCGTATCCGTAATAAAAACCTGTCCGTCATTCTCCACACAAACTTTATTCAGCAGGTTACTGATACGATCTTCATCTAATTTTTCAAAAACATCATCCAGCAGCAGGAGAGGGGCAAACTTTTTTTCTTGTTTTAATACTTCCATTTCTGCCAGTTTCAAAGCAAATAATAAACTCTTCCGTTGGCCTTGCGAAGCAATATTTTTTAATGGCTGATTACTTAATTGAATATCCAGGTCGTCCCGGTGAATACCGGAAGTTGTTCGCTGGGCAAAGCAATCCTTAGTTCTGTTGATTTTTAATAATTCAGCAAAGGAAGCTTGTAACAATTCACTTTCATAAAACAGGTTCACCTCTTCCTTGTCAGCCTTAGCCTTGACGACGGCTGGGGTTTGCGCAATATCATTATACAAATGTTTTGCAACAGGCAAAAATGAAACAAGAAATGCTGAACGTTTATTGAAAATATAATCACCCGGTTTCATAAGTTGGTCATCCAGCACATCCAGTAATTCAAAATTTCTACCACCAGTTTCAGCAAAAGATTTTAATAACGAATTCCGTTGCTCCAATATTTTTTTATAAGTAATCAGGTGTTGCATGTACGCTGCATCTAACTGGCAAAGCAAGGCATCTAAAAATGTACGCCGTTCTTTACTATCGCCGGTTATCAGTTCAGCATCATCCGGAGCAATAACCACACAAGGGTAGCGGCCAATATGATGCGAAAATTTATCGTAGGCATCATCATTTACCGAAAACTCTTTCCTTCCGGTTTCTCTGAGAATACAAACTGCTTTCTCAGGTTTGTCGTGCAATTCAAAATTTCCTTCCAGCCGGAAGCCGGTATTGCCATGCTGCACATTGTTGCCATCCAGCCGGGTAAAGTAGCTTTTGGTAAAACTTAAGTAATGAATGGCATCCAGCAGGTTGGTTTTGCCCACCCCGTTTTTGCCGCAAATGCCAATAATCCGCTCCGAAAAGTCAAAAGACCGGTTACTGTAGTTTTTGAACTGAAGCAGCGATATGTGTTGAAGACGAAGCATTTTGAAGGCGCAAGATACAAGGAACAAGATACAAGCCCTATGAACCAGGCGGCAGTCAAAATCTAACAATCTTAATTAATGCCAAGGCTAAAGATCAACCTGCTATAAAACAGTGCTGTTTTGTGCCTTGCGCCTTGAACTCTTGTGCCTTATGTATCCTTTTTTCCCTTATTTTTGCGTCCCGTAAAACGGGATAAACTAACATCAAATTTTTAGCCTGTGGCTGCCAAATTTTCTAAAGAAACCTACCTCTACTGGTACGAATTAATGCAGCTCATCCGCCAGTTTGAACTGTTGTCGGAAGAGAAGTATAAAATGGATGGTAAAATCCGTGGCTTTTACCATGCCTATATAGGGCAGGAAGCTATCGCTGCCGGTTGTATGACAGGCACCCGTCCTGAAGATTTGTTCATTACGGCTTACCGTGACCATGGACTGGCGATTGCCAAAGGTGTTTCGGTAAATAGTTGTATGGCGGAATTGTATGGCAAAGCTACCGGCTGTTCAAAAGGAAAGGGTGGCAGCATGCACTTTTTTGGAAAAGATGTTGGATTTTTTGGTGGACATGGAATAGTAGGTGCACAGATTGGAACCGGTGCAGGATTAGCTTTTGCAGAGCAATACCGTGGCACCGACAATGTGGTGCTTTGTTATTTTGGGGATGGTGCTGCACGGCAGGGCATATTACATGAAACATTTAACCTGGCTATGCTGTGGAAGTTGCCGGTAATTTTTATTTGTGAGAACAACAACTACGCCATGGGTACTTCAGTAGAACGTACTTCCAACGTAGTGGATATTTATAAACTGGCGGATGGATACGAGATGCCGGCCGATACGATTGATGGTATGAGTGCCGAGGCGGTGCATGAAGGCGTTGGCAGAGCCGTGAAAAGAGCAAGAGAAAAAGGTGGCCCTACTTTACTGGAGATAAAAACCTATCGTTACAAAGGCCACTCCATCAGTGACCCTCAGAAATACAGAACAAAAGAAGAAGTGGATGAGTATAAAAGTAAAGACCCTATCCAGATGGTATTGAAAACAATACTGGACAATAAATTTGCGACACAAAACGATATTGATGCAATTAATAAAAGAGTAGATGATATAGTTGAGGGGTCTGTAAAGTTTGCGGAAGAAAGCCCCTGGCCGGATGACAGTGAAGTGCTGAAAGATGTATATGTTGACCAGAACTATCCTTTTATTGTTGATTAAGAATTTTATAAACAAATATCAGTAAATAGAAATTTTATTATGGCAGACAAGAAAAGTATGCAGGAGTTAGATGGTGAAGCAGTGATAGCAAAAGCAAAAGACTTTTGGTCAAAATTCAGCAAACCGGTTATGATTGCCAGTGCAGTTATAATCCTGGGTATCGGCGGCTGGTATGTTTACCAGAACTACTTTAAAAAACCAAAAGAAGAAAAAGCGGTTGAAGCAATGTTCAAAGCCGAAGAGTACTATCGTATTGATTCAGTTACCCTTGCCCTGAATGGCGATGGACAATATGATGGCTTTCTGAAAATCATCAGCAAATATGGTGGTACTGATGCAGCTAATCTGGCTAATTTTTATGCAGGCAGTTGCTACATCAAATTAAATGACAACGAAAAAGCAATCAAGCAACTGAAGAAATTCAGCAGCAGTGCAAAATCGCTACAGGCAAGAGCTTATAAACTATTAGGTGATGCGTATGCTGATATGGGTAAGAATTCAGATGCGTTGAGTTATTACAAAAAGGCGGCTAATCATTTCCAGGAAGACGAAACCAATTCCGCTGAGTATCTAATGTTTGCTGCCTACCTCGCAGACAGGATGATGAAAGACCCCAAAGAAGCTACAGCACTTTACAAAGAGATAAAAGAGAAATATCCAAAAAGCCAGCAGGCATTTGAGGCCGATGGATACCTGGCGCAAATGGGAATTTATAATGTGAATTAATTTATGGCTGACGTTAAAAACAGCAATCTTCAAGATATAGACACAGGCATTCTGAATAAGGATGCCTGTGTAGTTTTGGTGAAAACAGAATGGAATGCGGCCATCGTCGATCAATTAGAAAGGGGCTGTATTGCTACACTGGAAAAGTATGCAGTAAAGAAAATTATAGTGGTTACGGTACCCGGTGCTTTTGAAATTCCATTTGCTATAAAAAACTATTGGGAAAATTCAGGGGAAAAGAAAAAAGCGGATGCTTTTATAGCACTGGGCTGTGTGATAAAGGGAGATACGCCACATTTCGATTACGTATGTAAAGCTGTAACAGATGGAGTGGTGCAATTAAACCTTTCTTTACCAGTACCTGTTATCTTTGGAGTATTGACAGTGGATAATGAGCAGCAAGCTAATGAAAGAATCGGTGGCAAACATGGACATAAAGGGGAGGAAGCTGCTATGACCGCAATTAAAATGATTGACCTTTCTAACTCATTTAAGAAATAGGAAATTGAACGTACAATTATTCATACCATGTTTTGTTGACCAGCTTTATCCGGACACGGCTTTCAATATGGTGAAAGTGCTGGAGAAGGCTGGTTGTACTGTTAGTTATAATACTTCGCAAACGTGTTGTGGCCAGCCGGCTTTTAATGCTGGTTTCTGGGGCGAGGCAAAATCTGTTTGTACAAAATTCATTAAAGACTTTAGTGGCAGCGATTATGTGGTAGCACCAAGTGCCAGTTGTATTGGTTTTGTAAGAAATTATTACGGAAAACTGTTTGAAAACTCATCTGTTCACAATGAAGTGAAAGATTTAGGCAAAAGAGTTTTTGAGTTTTCAGAATTCATGCTGGATATTTTAAAAGTGGAAGATGTGGGAGCTGTCCTCAATGGTAAAGCCACTTATCATGATAGTTGTGCAGGATTAAGAGAGTGTAAAATAAAAGAAGAACCAAGAAGATTGCTATCTCATGTAAAAGGACTTTCTCTATCAGAAATGAATGATGTGGAAACATGCTGCGGTTTCGGCGGTACTTTTGCCGTAAAATTTGAAGCCATCTCTGTGGCGATGGGAGAACAAAAAGTAGAACATGCTTTGGCAACCGGTGCCGATTATCTTATCTCCACCGATCATTCCTGCCTGATGCACTTGCAGGGGTATATAAAACAGAAAGGGTATAATTTGAAGACCATGCATTTGGCCGATGTGCTGGCTTCTGGTTGGTAGTTGCTGGTAGAAAGCTCTCTAATCCGCTTCAGATTTTTCACTCCATGCTTTACCGGGATAATTAGATGAAGAGCTTTGTGAGGGTAGTGAAAAACAAAAAAACTGCTGCTGATTGCTGGAGGCGTTTTCTCCGGGTAATCAATTAATTATTTAGGAAGTACTACATGGTCAATAACATGTATCACACCATTGCTTTGATAAACATCTTTGATGGTGATTTCGGCCATACCTCCGTTCTCATCTTTCAACAACAATTTTCCGTCTTTTTTCATGACCCACACTTTGTCACCAGCTACAGTTGTCAACTCTGCATTTCCTTTTCCTTCTTTGATCTTTGCTTTCAGCGCATCAGCATCTAATTTGCCTGATACCACATGATAAGTAAGAATATCAGTCAACTTTGCTTTATTCTCTGGCTTTACTAATGTTTCCACAGTACCGGCAGGTAACATACCGAATGCTGCATTAGTTGGTGCAAATACGGTGAAAGTTCTGGAACAGGTACGGATGGCTAAAGACTTTCGGATTTAAAACCAGAAATTTATTTTATTCAACAACCTTGTATTTTTGATTCCGATAGTATTAGGACTGAAAACAAAATTGAATCTTATGGCATACTGGCTCGCAAAATCAGAACCCTCAACATACAGTTGGGATGAATTTGTAAAAGAAAAACAAACCTGCTGGAGTGGCGTTAGAAATTATGCTGCCCGGATTCATCTTCGTACTATGAAGAAAGGTGACGAAGTATTTTTTTACCATAGTAATGAAGGAACAGATATTGTTGGCATTGCCAAAGTTATTAAAGAGGCCTACCAGGACCCAACCATAGATGATGACCGCTGGGTAGCGGTTGACCTGAAGCCGGTGAGAAAAATTAAAACCCCTGTTACATTAGAAGCCATTAAAAAAGATAAACGTCTTGCAAATATGGCATTGGTAAGATTAAGCCGCTTATCCGTTCAGCCGGTTACCGATGATGAATGGGAGATAGTGATGGAGATGGCGGGAGAGAAATGAGTCAGG
>Ga0105046_10001419_pt1 | contig 36814 bp, 33 predicted proteins | sample MAT03_FD_78385 | JGI IMG/M metagenome (GOLD analysis project Ga0105046, IMG submission 78385) | Freshwater microbial communities from Lake Fryxell liftoff mats and glacier meltwater in Antarctica - MAT-03 (megahit assembly) | ecosystem: Environmental > Aquatic > Freshwater > Ice > Liftoff... | reverse complement strand
GATTCGAACCTGCGACCTTCGGATTATGAGCCCGACGAGCTACCTGACTGCTCCACCCCGCGGCGGACTAGGCATTGTATAGAAGTCAGAGCCTAAGCTCAATCAAGTGACCTCACGGGATGAAAATCGCCGTCCTGGCCCTTTCGGACTTCCCAGGTAATTCGGGTTCAGGACAGGTCGCGAGTCAAAGAATAGATGACGAAAGCGAGGCCGGCAGCCCCAAGCACACGGCGGAAACCATTCACGCCTTCGCTCAACTCCATCCAGGCCCAGATCGTCAGCGCGACGAAAAAGACGGCCCGGGAAAGCCCGTAGGCCAAAGAACCATCCGCAAGAAATCGGGACAGGACTGCCGCCAGCACCGCGATGATCACCGGCAGGTTCGGGGCCTGCCCCAACGTGTAACCGCGCACTTTGAAATCGAGGGAATCCCCGGAACCAAGCTTGGACATCAGGACTTCGGGGGCCAGGGGATGAAAGCGCTGGTGCGCTCGATGTATTCCTTGTAACCGGGTCGGCGGGAGCTCATGTCTTTCTCCAGCATGGTCACTCCGGATACCCGCAGGATGAAAAAGGTCATGACGATCGGCCCGATGGCAGTCCACCAGGGTGCTCCAGATCCGACCGCGACCAGCCAGACCCCCCACCACTCGGTCGTGTCGCCGAAGTAATTGGGGTGGCGGCTGTATTTCCACAATCCCTTGTCCATGACCTGGCCGTCGGTTGACGGGTCCTTGATGAATCGCGTCAACTGGATGTCACCGACCGCCTCGAAATAGAAGCCGATCGCGAAGACGGCAACGCCGATCAGGGAGAGCCAAGCGATCGAATCCGGATCCTGCGCGCCAAGCGACTGGACCGGGATCGAGACGACCATCGCGATCGTCCCCTGGAGCAGGAAGACGCCGAAGAAGGACCAGATCCAGAACGTATTCGGCCGCTTTTCCCTCATCGCCTGGTAACGACGGTCCTCGTCATGCCCCAGGTTGCGCCGGGCGACGTGGATCGCCAGCCGGAAACCCCAGACAGTGACCAGGCAAGCGATCAGCAGCATCGCGGTGGAACCTTCGCCGGCAACGTAGGAGGTCCAGGCGATCGCGACGAACACCAGACCCCAGGCGATGTCGGCCAGACCGGCATCCTTGCGGATCAGGCTGACCACCCAGGTGAACAGCATCACGACAAGCGCAGCGAGTGCTGCCGGAACGGTCACCGATAGGTCCATGGGTCAACCGTACCCGCTGGAGCCAAGGGCCACCCACCTCCACCCCCCTGGCCGGGGTAATCCTTGCTATCTGCAGGTCTTGCCGCGACAGGTGCGGAGCTGCGCTGCTTTGGTTTCAAGCTGAGCGACGACATCCGCGTAGTTCGGATCGGCGGCGAGATTGTTCAACTCGTCTGGATCCTTATTCAGGTCATAGAGCTCGTACTCGGGACCAGTCTCGAAAGACCAATGGATGTACTTGTACTGGCTGGTTCGCACCCCGTAGTAAGGCAGGTCGAAAGCGGTGATCGGCGTGTAGAAAAGGAACAGGGGACGCATTGCCTCGATCGGCTGGTCACGCTTCGGAAGCTGCTTCCTGCCCTTGGCGGCGGGCAGGAGCGAGATGCCATCGGGTGTGCGGCCGGATTTCGCGTCGGCCATGTCGAGCACGGTCGCGGTCAGGTCGACGTCCATGGCGGCACCGGTCTTGACCTTGTTCTTCTTGATGCCCGGTCCACTCATCATGGCCGGCACCCTGACCGAGTTTTCGTAGGGCAGGAACTTGGAGCTGCGCAGACGGTGATCGCCCTGCATGTAGCCGTTGTCGGACGTAAAGATGAAGTAGGTGTTCCCGAACTCGCCGGACTTCTTCAGCTTTTTGACGATCTTGCCGACCTGGTCGTCCACCGAGCGCAGTGCCCCGAGGCGACCGCGGTAGTTGTTGGTGATGCCCTCGATCTGCGTATCGGTCAGCAGCGGCAGGTTCTTCAGGTTGCTGGCCTTGTCGGAAACGTCGGCTTCGTTGAACGAAGCCGGACGCGGCAGCGGCGTGTTGTCATAGGTGTCGGCGTAACGGATCGGCGGGCGCGGATCCGGGTCCGGCGCACCCGGGCGCAGGCCCTGAAGGTGGTTGGTGTCTTCAGCGTGCGGACCCGGAGGCGAGTAGTAGAGGAAAAACGGCTTCTTGCGCGGCGCCGCGTTCTTGACGAAGTTTGCGGCCATCTTTCCGGTCACGTCCATCGAATATTCGCTCTCGTCCTGGGTGCCGAAGTAGTCGTAAGGAACGAAAGCGGCCTGGGCCTGAGCGATCACCTCGCCGAAGGACTTCGGCGTGTTGTTGGCGGCATTGGTCGCGAAGTTCAGCTGGGCTTCGGCGTAGGTCCGGTCCCCATGGAACTGGACCTTGCCGTCCACGTTCACCGCGTAGTTGAAGTAGTCGTAGGTCGAGTTGTCGAGCAGGGCAGCCCAACGGTCCCAGCCGGGCGGGATCTCGGTGCGGTCAAGTGCGCCGTACTCGTTGAGGTACTTGCCGACCAGGGCGGTCTGGTAGCCGGAGCGGTGGAGCCAGGGACCGAGCGAGTTGGCCTGGTTGAGCTTTCCGGACAGTGCCTTGAATCGATAGTGGCCTCCATCATTCGACCGGAAGTTGCTGAATACCTGGTTGTTGTGCGAGAGCTGACCGGTCAGCAGGCTGGCGCGGGCCGGGCCGCAGAGCGGGTAAGGGGCCACATAGTTGGAGAACTGCGTTCCACCGGTGTCCATCAGCCGGCTGATGTTCGGCATCAAAGGCATGTCGGAACGGATCGCATCATCGGCCTGGATCAGGACGATGTTGGGGCGGGCCGGCTTCTTCGAAGAGGGAGACTTGGCCTGGGCGAGCCCGACCGATGCGAACAGCACGAAACACGTGACGGCCACCAGTTCGGCAACCGCACAGCGAATCCAGGCCCACGTCGGCGAATGGCGCAGCAATCTGCTCATACCTGACTCTCTCCAACCCTCATTGGCATCCGGTCAATAAACATGTTCCCACAGAACCCCGGCGGGCGTCACAAGTTGTGGTCGAACCTTGGGATTCTGCGACTACGCTTGTCATGTGACGAACGCAGATCGCATTGAAGTTCTGGAACATGCAGGAACTTCGGGGTAGGCTGCCGGGATGAGCGACCCCACGAACGAACCCAAGGTCATTTCCAAGAAGCAGTATGAGAAGGAGCTCGTCAAGCTTCAGACCGAACTGGTGAAAATGCAGGGGTGGATAGTCGAAGAAGGCCTGAGTGTGGCCGTGCTCTTCGAAGGCCGGGACACGGCCGGCAAGGGCGGTGTGATCAAGCGGATCACCGAGAAGACCAGCCCCCGGGTAATCCGCACGGTAGCTCTGAGCACACCAACCGACAAAGAGAAATCCCAGTGGTATTTCCAGCGATACGTGGCCCATCTCCCGGCCGCCGGAGAAATAGTCCTGTTCGACCGCAGCTGGTACAACCGCGCCGGGGTGGAGAAAGTCATGGGCTTCTGCACCGAAGACGAGTATCAGGAGTTCATGCGCAGCGCCCCCCGATTCGAACGCATGCTCCAGCGCTCCGGCCTGATCCTGATCAAGTACTGGCTTTCGGTTTCCGACCACGAGCAGGAGAAGCGGTTCAACGCGCGCATCAAGGACCCGACCAAGCACTGGAAGCTCAGTCCGATGGACCTTGAGGCCCGTGCCCGGTGGGTCGATTACGCCGAAGCGAAGGACGAGATGTTCGCCTACACGGACACCAAAAGGACCCCCTGGAACGTGGTCGAGGCCGACAGCAAGAAGACCGCTCGCCTCAACCTGATCAGCCACCTTCTCAGCCAGATCCCGTACAAGGACATCGAGCACGAGAAGATCAAGCTGCCGCCCAGCCAGCGCCGCGCCTACGTGCGCCCACCGGCCGACAGCCAGCACTTCGTGCCGACCCGCTACCTGGTGGAGTAGAACGACCGGAACCCCTTAAACAACGAAAACCCCCTGGCGAGAGGGGGTCTCCGTAGAAAGGGACAGTAGCTGAAGCCGGGGTCAGGGCTGGTCGGTCGGCCTGATCAGCACTTCGTTGATCGACACGTGGGCCGGGCGGGTGACCGCGTATTCGATGGCGTCGGCGATGTCATGGGCTGTGAGGCGGGTGATATCTCCGACTCTCTCCTCGACCGTTTCTTTGACTCCGGGACGAATGTGGTCGAGCAGTTCGGTCTCGACGGCCCCGGGCTCGATGATCGTGATCCGCACCCCGGCCTTGCTGACTTCCTGGCGCAGGGCCTCCGAAACAGCGCCGACCCCGAACTTGGTCAGGTTGTAAACACCGGCTCCGGCGTTTGCGACCCGGCCGGCGACCGAGCTGATGTTGACGATGTCCGCCGCTTTGCGCTCGGAATTCTTCGCCGCTTCCTGGAGGTGGGGTAATGCGGCGTGGGTTGTATAGAGCAGGCCCTTGAGGTTGATGTCGATCATGCGGTCCCACTCTTCGGTGGGAGCGTCCGTCATCGGTCCGAGCAGCATCATGCCGGCGTTGTTCACGACGATGTCGAGGCTGCCGAAATCGCTGACCGTGCGTTCAACTGCCGCGATCACCTGCTGCTGATCGGTCACGTCGGCTTCAACGGCCAGGGCGGTGTGGCCCTGTCCGGCGATGTCCTTGGCGATCTTCTCCAGATTCTCAATCCTCCGGGCGACCAAAGCAACCTTTGCGCCCTGCGCGGCGAGGCTGCGTGCTGACGCTTCACCGATTCCACTGCTTGCACCGGTCACCAGGGCGACCGTGCCTTTCAACCTGTCCGACATTTCCAAACCTTTCTTAGCTTCGTTCTGAATCTACATACCCCGGCCCTGCGGTTGACCAAAACGGCATATCCTTATGGCTTGGCTTCGTACCCCCCCAGACCAGCAGGCGCCCGCCGCGTTGCTGTGATCGACATCGGCACCAACTCGACCCGGCTTCTGGTGGCAGATGTCGCCAATGGTTTCGTGACCGAGGTCGAGCGTCGCCACCGGGTTACCCGTCTGGGCCGCGGGGTCGACTACTCGCAGCAGCTCTCGGCCGAAGCGATGGAAGAGACCTGTGAGACGGTCGGCGAATACGTCGAGGTCCTGAAGGCTTTCGGGGCCGAGACCGAGTCGGTTATCGCCACCAGCGCCGTTCGTGATGCCGAGAACGGAAGCGCCTTCGTCGCTGAGCTGCGGGAGCGGTTCGCCCTGAACGCCCAGGTCATCGATGGCGACGAAGAGGCCCGCCTCACTTATCTCGGCTGCGTTTCCGAGCGTTCCGGCAACGAATCGCTGCTGGTGATCGACATCGGTGGTGGCTCGACCGAGATGGTCATCGGCCGGGGCACCGAGCCCTCATTCCATACTTCCCTCCAGGCCGGCGTGGTGCGCCACACCGAACGCCTGCTGACCAGTGACCCGCCGGGACCAGCTGAACTCGAAGAGCTTTCCGGCGACATTCACAAGCTGCTGGCCGAATCGCTCGAGGGCGAAGACCTGAAGATCGACGCGGCGGTCGGCGTGGCCGGCACGCCGTCATCACTGGCCGCGATCGACCTCGAACTCGACCCTTACGACCCGAAAGCGGTTGAAGGTCACATCCTGCCGCTGAAGACGATCCAGTGGTGGCTGTCCCGGCTCTCTTCGATTCCGCTGTCGGATCGCAAGCTGATAGTCGGGCTCCATCCCGACCGGGCCCGGGCGATCGTTGCCGGGGTCGTGATCCTGATCGAGATCATGCGTGCCTTCAACCTCGAAGAGATCGAGTGTTCCGAACACGACATCCTTTATGGCGGCGCGATTAAAGCCGCCGCTTCGCTCAGCCCGATCCGCCCCTGAGCCGCTTCTTCTCTTCGGCGAACTCCTCGTCGTCCAGCACACCCCTCTCGTGAAGGGCGGCCAGGCGTTCGAGCCGGTCGAGCCGGGTGTCTTCCGGGTCGGCTTCGACCGCGGGCAGCACGGCAGTGGCCGGCTCGACCTTGTCGGAATCCGACTTGTCGCCACCACCGAACTTCGGCAGGTTCTTCGAGATGTCCCGGGGACGGTTATCCCAGGCTTCTTTGGCCCTGTTCTTCGATTTGTCAAAAAAGTCATTGATACCCGAGAAATCTGCATCCGGGTTCTCGAGGATGATCTGCCTTCGGAAGAAGAAGGTTCCGACCCCGACCAGGATCACGACCATCAGCCTCACCAGGAAACCGCGCTGGTCGGTGGCTCCAGTGATCAGGAAGATGAACGCGACCAGTCCGAGCAGCGCAAAGACCGCTCCCGGGTAGCGACCGAACGGCACCGAAAGGAACTTGCGGGAAGAAGTGGCGGCCTTGTTCGGCGAGATCAGCCACGAGCCGATGATCAGCAGCAGTGATGACCAGATCACGGTCCAGGCAATCGTCTTGAGCAATTCGGTCCCGATGTCGTAGGCGGCCTGAGCCGCCGGTTCGATGTCGGGACTGGCAAGCTCCGGCACCAGGATCCCACCGGCAACCGAGCGCAGGATGAGGGTCACGATCGAAGCGATGATCAGCGTGATCGCAATCCAGAGAACTGACAGCCAGCGATAACCGGGTGACAGGTATACCGCCAGCGCGATCAGCAGCAGCACGATGAGCGCGGCGATCAGGGCGGTGCCGTGGATCAGGCTGGATACGGTCTGCGCGGTTTTGAGTTCGTCCGACTGAACGATTTCGATCTGGCCGACGCTAGTTGGAATGTTGGCCTTCGCCTGGTCACCGAGGCCGACCTGGCTGGCGACTTCGATGATCAGCGGCTGGAGTTCGAGCTTGACATCACCGCCGGTCGTGCTGAGCACATCCGACCTGTCTTCGAGCACGGCGATCAGAGTCTTGTGGGTCTGGATGTTCGCCGTGCGCCAAAGGTCCTGAATGCGCTGGTCCTGAAGTGCCCGCTTGGCCCCCTCGTCGGCCACCTGGCGCAGGGCGCCGGCGGCTACCCCGGAAAGATCCTTGGTGTCGCCGGGAAGTACCCTTTTCAGCTCTTTGTCGACGTCAACGTTGTCGTAGAGCGTAGTGACCGCGTAATTCGCCACAGCTTTCTGGATTTCCGGGTTCTGGAGCATCTCCAGCGAGGTGTCGCCCCACTGCTCGGTGTCGAATACCTGGCGATCCACCCAGGTGGAAAGGATGGCGATGACTGTGAAGATTCCGATCAGGATTGTGATGAATCGGACCCAGCCACGGTGCGGTCTTTCAGCGGCCATCAATTCCTCCAGTTGTAAAACGTTCGAACGAGGTCGCGAAGACTACTCGCAAAGATATACCCGGAGCGGGATTCGAACCCGCACGCCCCATCAGGAGCAGCGGCTTTTAAGGCCGATGCGTCTACCATTCCGCCATCCGGGCCGCTCCAGCTTAAGGTTTTTGCGGCCAGCCAGCCGGATTGCGAAAAATTCTTCTTTAGAAACCGCGACAAATGCCTTGGTACGGTGTTCCTGTAGTTAGCTGTCCCAGTCTACGAGGAGATTCTTGGAAGCATCAACTCTCAGTCACGCAGCACGCCGCGGTCTACTGACCCGCAAATCCCCCCTGCTCAAGCTCAAGGGTGATGAGCAGCTCATCGCGCTCGTCCGCAGTGGCAACTCTGGTGCCTTCGACATCATCGTCGATCGGTACCAGGCCCGCCTGCTTGGTTTCTGCCGCCAGATGATCGGCTCGACCGAAGACGCTGAAGATGTCCTCCAGGAAGTTTTCGTCAACGCCTACAAGGCGATGATCGCCGACAACCGCGAGATCAACCTCCGCCCCTGGCTTTATCGGATCGCCCGCAACCGCTCCCTGAACCACCTGCGCAAGCCCAAGGCTGACGCCCAGGAATCGATGGACATGGTCCCGATGGTCGCTGAAGGTGGCACCGCCGAAAAGGTCCACAACCGCGAAGAGTTCCGTCAGCTACTCAAGGACGTCACCAAACTTCCCGAAACCCAGCGCGCCGCCCTCCTGCTCAGGGAAATCGACGCTCTCTCATACGAAGAGATCGCCGAAGCGATGGATACGACCGTTCCTTCGGTCAAGTCCCTGCTGGTCCGGGCACGAATCTCCCTGGCCGAAGCAAGCCAGGCCCGCATGCTCACCTGTGGTGAGGTCCGGGTCGAGCTCGCCGAAGCCGCCGAAGGCCTGGCCAAGGCTTCCGGTCCGGTGCGCCGCCACGTTCGCGACTGCGAAGAGTGCGCCGGATTCCGCAAACAGCTTCGTTCAGACACCAAGGTCCTGGCCATGATGTTCCCGGTCGGCGGCCTGATCGCCCTCAAGGCAGCCATCGGCGCCAAGATCGGTTTCGGCTCAGGGGCCGGAGCAGGTGCCGGAACCGGCGCCGGAGCTGGAGCAGGTGCGGGCACCGCAGCCGGCACAGCAGCCGGAGCCGCCGGAACCGGTGCTGCCGCCGCCGGAGCCACCGCCGGAGCGACCGCAATCGGTGCGGGTGGCGCGGCCTCAGGCCTCGGTGCGGTCGGCAGTGCCGTCGGCATCAAGGCCCTGGCTGGCGTCGTGACTGCCGCGGTGATCACCGCCGGAGCGGTCGAAGTCAAGAAGAACGTCGCGACCAACAACGTCAACGAAGGCATCAACTCACCGAGCAAGTCGGTTGCCATGGCGCCACCGGTCAAGACCCCGGCGCAGGTCGTCATCGTTCCGGTCACCGAAGAGAACGTAAAGGCTGATGCCACTGAAGCTGAAGTCCCCGTGGTCACCGAGCCGGTTGCCGATGTCGCCCCGACCGTCCCCGACGAAACTGTTGACCCGGCCGCCGAAGCTCCGGTCCACCCGCTGATCGAAGAGCCGGCCGAATGTGTCGGCGACGGTTGTGTATCCGGTGAAGTTGTCGACGTGCCGACCGAGCACGCCCCGGTTGATCCGTCGATCCCGGTTGAGTCAGGCCCGATCGCTGCGGCCCCGCAGGCTCCGGCAAGTCCGCCGGCAGCAACGCAGCCGACTCCTTCGACGCCTTCAACCCCGGCTCCGGCCCCCGGTCCGAAGCCAACCCCGCCCAGCACTCCGGTTGGACAGGTACCGGGCGTTCCGCAGGGCTGATCCCCGCAATACGGAATCTCTGACGAAGGGCGCCGTCCGGCGCCCTTCGTCTTTAAGGCTCAGAGTGAAACGGTCTCGCCAGGCTGGATGACCAGTGCCTCGATGCCGTGGTTCGCGAGGTCGTCGGCGAAAGCGTCGACTTCGGTTTCGATCGCCGGGAAGGTGTTGTAATGAATCGGGATCACCCGCTTGGCACCGATCAGCTTCGCGGCATAAGCGGCGTCTTCACGATCCATCGTGTAGTGACCACCGATCGGCAACAGTGCGACATCGACTCCGTGGCGCTTGCCGATCAGTTCCATGTCGCCGAACAGGCAGGTGTCGCCGGCATCGTAGATGGTGAGGCCACCGATTTCGATGATCAGGCCTGCTGGAACGCCCATCGCGGTTCCCTGCTCAGCACTGAAAGGACGTTCGTTGGAACCGGGCACCGTGTTGGTGTGCCAGGCCGGGACGAGCTTGATTGAGCCCCAGTCGAAGCGGACCGTGCCGCCCAGGTTGGGATCGCTGACGTTTTCGACGCCACGCTCTTCCAGCCAGTTCGCAAGCTCGACCATCGCCACGCACTTGGCATTGGTCCGCTTCGCGACGGCGACCGCGTCGGCGACGTGATCGGCGTGACCGTGGGTCAGCGCAATGTGGGTCGGGGTGACGTCTTCGGCCGTGGCGGTGGCCAGAGGATTGTTCGGCGCCAGAAAAGGATCGACCAGCAGGGTGGTCTCGCCGTCGATCAGTTCAAAGCAGGAATGTCCGTGGTACCGGATCTCCATGTTCAGTCATCTCCTTCGTCGGATTGGTCTTTCTCCGCAAGTTCTGTCCTGAGTGCCCAGCCGACGGCTACTCCAACCATCATCCCCAGGTGGGTTTCCTCCGATAGAAGTGCGCGGACCGCTTCGATGCGCTGCTCTTCGTCCGGTACCGTCGCCGCCTTGAGAGTTTCTGACTGGAGCGACTCACCGAACCAGCCACCGGTCCCGAGTGCCGTGACCAGGACCCCCTGCAGGTCGGGGGCGACCGTCGCGATCACTTTCTCGGCATCTTCGAATGCGGCCGGATCGGAAAGGCGCTCGACCGCCATCCTCAGTTCTTCCTCTGAATAGTTCTCACTCATCGTTTGACCAAGGTAGCCGCAAGACCGGCCAGGGCCCCGACCGCCCCGCCAGCGACCGCGCTCCAGACGTTCGCGGTTTCGACAACCACCGGTAGCAGCAGGATCACGGCAACGCAGACCAACACCCCGATCACGTCCGGTTTTTCATCCTCGAAGTTGCCAGTCTCGTGCCGCTCCACCACGTACCACGCGGCGATCGCACCCAGGGCCAGGCCGTTGCCGCCACCGACGATCTCGAGTAAGCCACGCTGTTCCTCGACGCCGTACGCCGCGAGCACACCAAGTGACCCACAGGCAAACAGCAGGATGAATGTCGGAATCGAGCCGAGATGGCGCTCGAGCTTCGGGACGAACAGCACCACGGCCAGCGAGACAGCGAACAGATAACCGACGCTGTCGTAGATGAACGGTGCGGTGAGGAATCGCCACCATTCGGACTCGAACGGGACCAGCAGGGCCCCGAATCCGCCGAAGCTGTAGTCGAGGGCCACCCGGAGGAGCATCACGATGGCCGGCCCCAGGATCAGGACATAAGTGGCCCACGGCCGACTGTCCCCGAGGGTCGACGCCCGCACGGCTTTTCGCTCCTGTCGTTTCTCGCGGCGGGTTTTCTTGGCTTCGAGCGTGCCGTCACGCCGCTCGAGTTTCGGGGCCCTCTTCCTGACCCGGGCGCCGCAATATGGGCACTCGGTCACGTAAGGGCTTACCTCTGCTCCGCATGACTTGCAGACGACTCTTAGTTCGGTCTCACTCATCGGTTGGTCCCACGAGGATATCCGTCTGCGCAAAGTGGGCTTCAGCACTGCCATACTGGCCGCAGTACACACCGTCTCCGAGGAGGACCTGGAAGTAAATGGAAGCCAACAGCCTGACTGAACAGAAGTCCCTGCTAGCGACGCTGCCCCCGGGCAAGCGCACCCGCCTTCACCGGCTTCTTTTTGAGTTCGGCCCCGGAAACGGAACCCTGATGCTGCTGCCGATCGACCAGGGCATCGAGCATGGTCCGCGCGACTTCTACCCGAACCCGGCCTCGAAGGATCCGGAGTACCAGTTCAAGCTCGCCGCTGAAGCCGGCTACTCCGCCCTCGCCTGCCAGATCGGCATGGCCGAGAAGTACTACCCCGACTACGCCGGCTCGGTCCCGCTGATTCTCAAGGTCAACGGCAAGACCGACATTCCTTCGTCGGCCAAGGCTTTCTCGTCCTGCAACGCTTCGGTCGAAGACGCCGTGCGCCTCGGTGCCGACGCCATCGGCTACACGCTCTACGTCGGTTCACCGCGCCAGGACGAAGACCTCGCCCAGTTGCGCCAGGTCCGCCAGGACTGCGACCGTTTCGGCATGCCGCTGGTCGTCTGGTCCTACCCCCGTGGCGAAGCCGTCGACGGCAAGGGCGGCCCCAACTCCTTCTACGCGATCGATTACGCCGCGCGCCTGGCCATGGAAATGGGTGCCGACATCGTCAAGCTGAACATGCCGAAGGTCGGTCTCGACACCGACAAGGATGCCCAGCCTCCGTACAACGAGATGGAAGTCAGCCAGGACGAAGCGATCCGCCAGTGCGTCGAATCGGCTGGCCGCGCCCTCGTGGTGCTGTCCGGCGGTTCCAAGGCTGATGACGATGTTGTCCTCGGACACACCAAGTCGGTTATGGATGCCGGCGGCTCAGGTGTGATCTTCGGACGCAACGTGTGGCAGCGCGAATGGTCGGAGGCCCTGGAGATCGTGGCCCAGATCAAGGAATCGCTGCTCGCCAACGTCAAGCGCACCCCGTAGTCCCCTAAGCACCCATTTCAGGAATACCGAGAGGCATACCCCGCAGCGGCATCGGGCTGCTGATGCTGGTCATCGTGCTGGCATTCGGCTGGTGGCAGACTCGCGATCAGGGCAGTTCAACTGATCGCGAGCCCACCGGCGGGACCTCGACCGTAAAGGTCGACCGCGTGGTCGATGGCGACACCGCCAAAGTCTTCTACGAGGGCAACAGCGAATACGTTCGTTACATCGGCATCGACACCCCGGAGTCGGTTAAGGAGGGCACCCCGGTTGAGTGTTACGGCAAGGAGTCAAGTGACTTCAATGCCGGCCTGATCGAAGGCCAACGCATGAAGCTGGTCTTCGACGAAGAGCAGCGCGACCACTACGGCCGCCTGCTGGCTTACGTCTATGTGGATGGCAAGATGATCAATGCCGAGTTGCTCAAGAACGGATACGCGACAACCCTCGAGGTCTCCCCCAACACGTCGAAGGCCGGCCAGTTCCAGGGCCTGGAGGACAAAGCGCGAAACGCCGGTCGCGGCCTCTGGTCAGCCTGCTGAAGTCTCTTATGTATAGCTGGGCAAGTGACGTGGCTCACGCCCGATTTGGCCGCGTTTTTCCGATCGAAGTGGGCATTTGGCTCTGCCATTGGAGAAAGCGACCATGGTTCGAGAACTGCCAGTACACAAAAGTGCAAAGACCCATTCCTTCTTATGAAAACTAACTTGCGCTTTGCTCACACTTTGCTACGGTCTGGAAGGCTCTGATTCCAGCATCAACGGACTTCGGGCCACCACTATGAGAATGCGACAGAGCGCAAATCAGTTTGAAACCGCCTTCGAGCAACAGAAGGTGCTGGAGCAGAAGCGCCGTGCGCAGCTACGTCATCGGGCGGCAAACCGCTCACGCGAGCGTCGTGTATCCCGGAGCCAGCAGCAGGGCAAAGTCCGCTTCAGCGTGCTCGCCGTCTGCCTCACGGTGACCGTTGTGGTCGTCACAGTCGCCATGTTTGAAGCGCTTACGTTCTTCATGTCCTAGAGAGCGGCTTCTTCACTCTCCAGGATCTTCGAGGGGCCAGATGGCCCCTTTTTCATGCTTCGGTGGCTTCTACAGGTGCTTCCTGATCTCCACCGCGCTCGGCGATTACTTCCTTGCGGAAGACCTCCACCTCACGGGGAGCAGTGATTCCCAGGCGAACCTTGTCGCCAGAAACACCGAGAACCATTACTTCGACGTTGTCGCCGATGATGATGCTCTGTTCTCTCTTGCGGGTCAATACCAACATCAGGACTCCATTCAGAAAACTTACTTGCGGATTTGTCTACCTAATTATAGGTACTCGGTAGGTCGGTCGATAGTCGGAGTCCCCGTCTCCTTGCTAAGAAGGATATACCCCGGACAACTCCGGCATCAAGGGAAGCGACGCCCGCCCCCCGGGTTTGAATACACTCGCAATCGTTCAGATGTCACGCCGATCACTACGTCCACAGCTCAATCAGATTCGCGCCTGGGTCCACCAGGGGCGTACCGACGCGTGGATCGCCCACCAGCTCGAGGTCAGCGCCTCTGAACTCCGCGAATTCCGCAAGCAGCACGACCTTTCACCCAATGACGACGGTGACGTGACCTCGGAAGTTGATCTGCGCGACGAGATCGAAGCCGAGATCGAAGCAGCTGCTGCCCAGGAGGAAGCCCTCGACAGGGAAAAGGCCGAAGCTGAAGCAGCCGAAGCCGCGTTGCGGGCCGAAGAAGAGCCTGAAAACGAAGAGGGCGACGAAGAAATCGAGCCCGTCGGAGACACTGAGTCTGATGGCGGAGAAGCCGAAGGTCGTCCCCGCCGCCGTCGACGTCGCGGACGCCGTGGCAAGCGCAGCGGGGCCAGCAATGAACTTGAAGGAACCTTTGACCACGGCGATGAGGGATACGGCCTCTGGCTCGATCCCGCCATCCAGGACGTTCCGGCTTACACCGAGAACTGGGCTGGAAACCGCGAAGTCACGGTTACGGTCGAAGAAGACCAGATCATCATTCGTCGGGTCACCACCGACGACGAAGAGTAGGTACTACGCGTCCAGTTGGACTCTTCGTCCGCCGGCGAAGTCCCCTGCTGCCTGAAGGTGGAGCCAGAAGGCTGCGTCGACCAGGTCCTGCAGGTCTGACATGCCGGGGTCAACCCCGTTCAACTGGGCGGCCCAGTCGGTTCCCCGCCCGTAAAGATCGGCCAGTTCTTCAGCCGAGAAGGTTGCCCCGAGGCGGCGCCTGAGCTCTTCCCGCACCGGAACGGTCACCGAATCTCCACGCAGCATGCCCTGGCGCTCCAGGTCACGCAGGCGCGCGATTCCGGCTTCCCACTGGAAGAGTGCATTTTCGAGGGGATAGGACATGCGAAACACGATGCTACCGGCCGCGGCCGATGCCCCGAATCGATTGGCTCACTGACCTGCTGGATCTTTCAGACCGGGGACGAACTCATCCTCGGGATCGACCCGGCAACCAGACGGGTCGAGCGGACCATCGACTTTCCAGACCATGACCTGCGCCCCATCCGGTGCCTGTATGGCGGCGGCAACCCGGGTGATCGCGGGATCGCCCTCGATGAACGAGCGCTCCGGTGACCTGATCGGGTTTTCGTAGTCGTTGAAGTTGAGGTACGACGATGTGGCCAGGTAGTCCAGGTCGGCGTTGTTTACCGCCTGCCGGAACCCGGAGCAGGTGGCGATCGCTTCGAACCCACCGCCGCCGACATCACGGCCGATGTAAGTCACCTGGTTGGTCAGGTCTTCACCGAAGAAGCCGTACTGCTTGAAGCCGGCCGTTGAACCGGCCAGGCCGATGTGGGTATCGCTGAGCCCGCTGGCCCAGCGATACGGTGCGGCCAGACCGGATTCCGGCTCGAAGTCGTCGTAGCGGGCGTCGAAGTAGTAGCTGGAGAGCGGCCAGGCCAGGAGGAGCGCCAGGAGTGCTGCGAGGATGGTCGCCGGAACGGTCACCGAACGACCCTTCAGGAGGTCGTTGAGGCGCTCCCTGAACAGCCAGAGCAGTGCCGGCAGGACTACCGTCGCGAGGGCGAAGGCGATGCCGAAAGCTTTGCCGGGCTGGTTCCAGATTGCATCGGGGCTGCCGGCGGCGAGAAAGAGAGCGAGGAAAGCAGCGGCCAGGGCGATCCTTGGCTTCAGGCGGTCGAACCAGGGCAAAAGCGGCACAAGCACCAGGGCCATGATCAGAGCCGGGATCAGGAAACGCAGGTTGACTGCGAAGGCGGTCGGTTCGCCTTCCGGTCCGGCGGCCCCAAGGGGGGTCACCAGGTAGGCGCCGATTGCCACCAGGGCCGCCAGGCCATGGGCCCTCGTGAGTCTTCCCGGTCCCCGGAAGATCAGGGCGACCACGCCGATGATCGCGAGGGCGAGCAGCAGGGGCCAGAGCACGCCAAAACCCTTTTCGAGACCCGGCAGGAAGTAGTCCCGCCACACGGCCGAATCGGTCAGGTAATGGAAGACGTTGAAGTCCGGACGTCCGACCTGCAGCCGCTCGGGTCCCGGCAGGTTGAGCGGTCCCAGCGTTTCGACCTGCGGCAACGGATTGCCGGATGCGATCAAGCTGCGCAGGTACCAGAAGCCGCCACCGACGAACGCCGAAGCGAACCACACACCTGCGGCCCGAAGGCGTTTGCCCTCAACCGTCGCGAAGAGGACAGCGAAAGTCACCATTGCTACCGGGGCCAGGGCAGTCACCTTGGTTCCGGCGGCAAGACCGGCGGACAAACCGCCCAGGGCCAACGCCCAGTCGGGGCTGATCCTTCCGCGACCATCCCGTTCGACCGCGCCACGGTTGATCATGAACGCGACCATCGAGATTGTCAGGGCGATCGCGACGATGTCGTTCTTGCCGGTTCCCGGCTCGCGGGCGACCAGGGTGTGGGTGACCAGCAGGACCGCCGCTGCCACCATGGTCAGGTGAGGACGGCCGTAAGGACGGCCGACGCACCAGCCCGCCAGCAGGGCGATGCCGAGCCAGCCCATGTTGATGAAGATCGAAAAGAAATCCCGCCCGCTCAGCGCAATGGCGGCACCGTGCACGATCTCCGAGTTCTGCGGGTAGAACCAGTTGAGGAAGACCGTCTCGGTGTGATGGAAAGCGACTGATGAACCCGAGCGGGCCATCTCGGCCGCGAAAGGCATGTGGTACCAGACGGAATCGAAATTGGTGATGCCATGGTCAAGGTTGTAGGAAGTGAAAGCACCCCACTGGGCAACGAGGATCGTTGCCACCGCCACGGCGAAAACCCCCGCCGCCGTCGATATCGAAGGGGCCGGAAGCTTCAGGTCAGGCTGGGCATCAGCCGGATAAAGCCGCAACCAGGCAACGAGGGCGGCGATCAGGCTGACCGCCACGATGGCCCATCCCCGCAGCAACCCGAAGACACCGAGCAGCTCCGAAACGACGATCAGGGTGGCGATTCCAATGACGATCTCCCCCAGCCGCGCCACCGGCCCTTCATACGCAGGAAGCAGACTCGACCTGAGACGGTAAGCGAAGAAGCCGAGAGCGAGCACAACCAGGACCAGCTGGGCGACACCGATGTAGAAGGAGGCAAGGCTCATCGCCGTCTACCCCGCGAGGGACCTCAGGGCTTGATGCCGTTGACCACGTAAGCCTGTTCGCCGGGAACGATCATTCCCTGACGACGGGCTTCCCGGCGCAGCACGGAGTCGCCCTTGACGTGTTTCACGCGGCGTTCCAGCTGGTCGTTCACGGCCTGGACCCGGTGGAGTTCCACCTTGGTTGCCCCGGCAGAGCGATAGGTCCTGGCCAGGTTGATCAGCGGGCTGACGTAAGAAGCGAGCAGCCCGAAAACCAGGAGCACCAGCAGCACCCTGCCGAGCCGGTCCCACTGGATCCTGCCCGAACCGGGGCGGTCCGGATTCTTGCGGGCGGCCGGTCGCCGGCGCGCCGGCCGGGTCCGACTGCCGCTTGGCTGAGCGCGTACTGACACGTCCGACCTTTCTCGGCCGGACGGTCAATTCCTTCAAACTTTCTGCTTGAAAACCGAAGTCCCGCCGAAACGGGCGGAATCTCCCAGCTCCTCTTCGATCCGGAGCAGGCGGTTGTACTTGGCGACACGATCCGAACGTGACGGGGCGCCGGTCTTGATCTGACCGGCTCCGGTCGCAACCGCAAGGTCGGCGATCGTGGTGTCTTCGGTTTCACCGGAACGATGCGAGATCACAGCGGTGTAACCGGCGTCGGACGCCATGCGGATCGCTTCGAGGGTTTCGGAGAGCGTCCCGATCTGGTTCACCTTGACCAGGATCGAGTTTGCGGTTTCGCTTTCAATACCGCGTTTGAGACGCTCCGGGTTGGTCACGAACAGGTCGTCGCCGACCAGCTGGACCTTGTCGCCGAGGCGCTCGGTGAGGAGCTTCCAGCCGTCCCAGTCCTCTTCGTCCATGCCGTCCTCGATCGAAACGATCGGGAAACGTTCGGCCGCACTCACCCAGTAGTCGGCCATCTCTTCGCCGGTGAGTGAACGACCTTCATGCTCGAGGTGGTAGGAGCCGTTCCTGTAGATCTCGCTGGTTGCCGGGTCGAGGGCGATGAAGACGTCCTTGCCGGCAATGTAACCGGCGGCTTCGATGCCTTCCATCAGCATCTCGAGCGCGGCTTCGTTTGAAGAAAGGTCCGGGGCGAATCCGCCTTCGTCACCGACGGCGGTGGCGAGTCCGTGGCCGCTGAGGATCTTCTTCAGCGAATGGAAAACCTCGGTGCCGATCTGGAGACACTCGGAGAAGGTCGAAGCGCCGGCTGGCATCACCATGAACTCCTGGAAGTCGACCGAGTTGTCGGCGTGCGAGCCGCCATTCAGCACATTCATCATCGGCAGCGGCAAGAGGCTCGGATCGTTTTCGCCGTAGAGGTGGGCCAGGTATGCGTAGAGCGGACGATCTTCAAGCTCGGCGGCGGCACGGGCGGCGGCGAGGGATACGCCGAGGATGGCGTTGGCGCCGAGACGACCCTTGTTCGGGGTACCGTCGAGCTCGATCATCACCTGGTCGAGGTTGGCCTGGTCGGTCACGTCGAGGCCGATCAGGGCCTTCTGGATCTCGCCGTTGACGTTGGCCACAGCACCGGTAACGCCCTTGCCGGCCCAGGCCGATCCGCCGTCACGGAGCTCGACTGCTTCGAACTCGCCGGTCGATGCCCCGGAAGGCACCATTGCCCGCCCGACCTGACCCTCGGCGAGCGTCACCTCGGCTTCGATCGTCGGGTTTCCTCGTGAATCGAGGATCTGGCGTGCGTGAACGGCTTCTATGGTGCTCATTGCCGCCCAGTTTATTCAGGCTTGCGCAGGCTTGTGGCCTGCCTTTCGGCCTCCGTGCGCAAGGCGAGCTCGGGGTCGATCCCGCGGGCCCGGGCTGCTTCCACCGCCGCCCAGAGAAGCCGGCCGATTTCGGCCTCGTCGGCCTCGCGATCGACATTGCCGGCGCCGAGGTTGGCGGGCTTCTCCGCCGGGTCGAGCTTCCACTGGACCTTGTTCGCGTAGATCAACGCAGGCAGGCCGGGCTTGCGCCAGTCCTTCTCGCTGGTGCGACCCTCAACCCCGGTCTTGATCCGGTCCCACTGGCGGCGCACATCACCGGCCGTTTCGATGCCTGGGGTCACTTCTGCGGCCGCCTCGTCCCCTTCCGGGGGATACACGTGCGGATGGCGCCTGATCAGTTTCTCGGTGAGCTGAGTGGCGATGCCGGCCAGATCGCCTTCGCCGCGCTCTTCGAGCAGCAGGGACAGGAATACCACCTGGAACAGGACGTCACCCAGCTCGTCGCGGATCGCGTCATCGTCTCCGCTGCGCGCAGCTTCAGCCAGCTCGTAGGCCTCCTCCACCGTGTGCGGCACGATCGAACGCTCGTCCTGCTCACGGTCCCAGGGGCATTCGACCCGGAGCTTCCGGGTCACCCCATCCAGCCGCTCCAGCGCTTGTGCGAGGGAAGCGGCGTCAGTCATGGCCCGTTCTACTGGCCGGCGGATGCTGCCGCTGCGGCAGCCTGTGCTGCGGCGGCTGCGGCGGCCGGGTCCTGGGCAGCAGCAGCTGCGGCGGCCGGATCAATCGCGGCTGCGCCAGCGGCACCAGCCGCTGCCGCTGCGGCTGCCTTCTCGGCATCACCGACCGGCACGGGGCGCTGGGCCGGCAATCCCGAAATCAAGGTTGCCGGATCAACGCCAATATCGAGTGCGGAACCGGGCGGCGGAACCTTGCGGCCCTGGACCAGCGACGGGCAGGCCAGCGGAGTCTTGGTGTCACCGATCTTGTCGGCGGCATCCTCTCCGTAACAAGCCTTGTCGGCCAGGTCGACAATCGAGCCCGAGGTCGGGTCGGACTGCGTAAGGCGACCGGTTCCGACGTAGTTGTGGCAGCGGGTGACGAGGTAATCCTCGGAACAGAAGGTGCGGGCGGTCCACTTGGAGTTGTACCCGGCGACGAAAGAACTCATCGCTTCCTGCTGCGTGGTCGGAAGCAGCTGCGACTGGATCTGCTCCTTGACGTCATCGAAAGACTGCGTGGATTTCTCGGTGATCTTGGTGACCTTGTAGACGTAGTAGTCCTCGCCACCCTTCACCGGACCGCCAACGACGTTGGTCTCGGCGGACATGATGTCCGAGCCGGCCGGGTCGGGGAAGATGTTCGCCGTGGCCACGGTTTCTCCACCCTGGTCCTTGCTGGTGTGGGTCGAGTACTGCTTGGCCAGCTTGGCGAAGTTCTCGTCGGAGTCGTCGTTCTCAAGTGAAGCAACAGCCTTGTCGGCTTCGGCCTTGTTCGGAGTCACGATCAGGCGGATATCGCGTGATTCCGGAGTTTCGAAGCTCGCCTTGTTGTCGTCGTAGTACTTCTGGAGGTCACTTTCGGGAACGGAAGTGACGCTCTTGGTGATCGAGTCTTCGATCTTGCGGCTCAGGACCTGGAGCTTCACCCGGGACATGACTTCGTCCTCGGTGAATCCACTGTCCTTCAAAAATTTCTGGTAGGCGGCGTCGTCAGCGAACTGGTCCTTGCGGATCGTCGCGAATTCGCTTTCGACCTCACGGTCGGTGGCGGAGATTCCCTGTTCCGTGGCTTCGCCGGTAAGCCAGGCCTGGTCGAGGAGATCGTTGATGGTAGCGTCGCGCACCTGCTGGTACTGCGCGTCCCCGGACTTCGGTGCGGCTTTGAGCCCGCCGCGCTTCCAGGTCTGCTCGAAGGTACGGTCGAAGTTTTCCTGACTGATGTCGCCCAGACCGTCCGGAACCTCTTCGACAAGCGCTACATCTCCAGAAGGCACCGAGGGCTGTGAGACTCCCCCATTGGCAATTGCGATTCCAGCGAAAACGACGACAAGAATCGCCCCGAAAAGAACCAGCCCGAATTTGCGTGCGCCACTCATGCAGTAAAGCCTCCTGAAAAAAGTCTTTTACGTCCTCCGCTTACGAATCGGGAAGCATATCTACCTGAACGTCAAGAGAACCTCAGCGTCGCGGATCAGCGGCTTGCTGCAAGGGCATCTGCGAGGCTGGTGATCGAGGCCAGGCGCACATCAGGATCGGAATCGACCCTGATCGACATCTCTTTCGCACGCCAGTCGTAGATGGCACCTTCGACCTGCTGCCTGACCTTCTCTGCCGTTTCGGAATCGAGTTCGATCCCGGTCACGGTCAGTTTGCCGCCGCGGAACTGGGCTGCCTCCGCGCCGGCTTCGCCCAGGTTGATGCGGGCCCGCTGCAGGTTCATCAGGTTCTCGACTTCGTCCGGCATCGGTCCGAAGCGATCGATCAACTCGTCCTTAATGGCCCTCAGCTCACCCGGACGGCGGGCGGCGGCGATCCGGCGGTGCACGTCAATCTTCGCCGCCTCGAACGGGACATACGCGACCGGCAGGTAAGCGTCCACGCCAACGTCCAGTCGCACCGGTTCCCGGGTCTCCTCCGATTCGCTGCGATCCGAAAGTTCAGCGACGGCGTCATCGATCAGCTGGCAGTAGAGCTCGAAGCCGACTGCTGCCACGTGACCGCTCTGCTCGTCGCCGAGCAGGTTGCCGGCACCACGGATATCGAGATCCCGCATCGCGATCTTGAATCCGGACCCAAGCTCGGTGTGGTCGGCCAGGGTTGCCAGGCGCGTTGAAGCATCGGCCGTGAGCGCCTCTTCCGACGGGTAGAGCAGGTAAGCGAAAGCACGCTCCCGGGATCGCCCGACCCGTCCGCGGATCTGGTAGGCCTGCGCCAGCCCCAGGTGATCGGCGCGCTCGACGATCAGGGTGTTGGCGGCGGGAATGTCGATGCCGGACTCGATGATCGTGGTGGCGACCAGGCAATCCGCCTCGCCGCGCATGAAAGTCAGCATGGCCTGCTCCAGTTGGTTCTCTTCCATCTGGCCGTGGGCGACCTGGACCCGCAGCCCGGGCACCAGCGCCCGCAGCCTTTCAGCCGCTTCATCCAGGGATTCGACCCGGTTGTGGAGGAAGAAGATCTGGCCCTTGCGATCGACCTCACGTTTGATCGCACGCTCGACCAGGGTCTCGTCCCACGGACCAACGTAGGTGCGAACCGGACGGCGGCCTTCCGGCGGGGTCTCGATCACCGAGATGTCGCGCAGGCCGGCCATCGACATCTGAAGGGTCCGCGGGATCGGGGTGGCCGAGAGCGACAACACGTCGACTTTCAGCTTCATCTGACGAAGGAGTTCTTTCTGCTTGACACCGAACCGCTGCTCCTCGTCGACCACGATCAGTCCCAGATCCTTCGCGCGGACGTCACGTGAGAGCAGGCGGTGGGTGCCGATCAGGACATCGACCTTACCTTCAGAGTAGTCCTTGATGATCTGCTTCACCTCGGCCGGCTTGCGCAGCCGGCTGACCCCGTCGACCTTGAATGGCAGGTCGGCCAGCCGTTCCCGGAAAGTGCCGAGGTGCTGCTGGGCGAGGATCGTGGTCGGGGCCAGGATCATCACCTGCTTGCCATCGGAAGCTGCCTTGACCGCAGCCCGGATCGCGACTTCGGTCTTGCCGTAACCGACGTCACCGCAGACCAGGCGGTCCATCGGCCGGGCCGATTCCATGTCGCCCTTGACCGCTTCGATTGCTTCGATCTGGTCGGCGGTTTCGCGGTAGGGAAAAGATGTCTCCAGCTGCATCTGCCACTCCGAGTCCGGCGCGAACGAATGACCGGTCCGGGTGCGGCGCTCGGCATAAAGGTTGACCAGGTCGCCGGCGATCTCGGCCGCCGCACGCTGGGCGCGGGCCTTCATGTTCAGCCACTTCTTGCCGCCCAGTGCCGAGAGGGTCGGTGAACCGGCCGAGCTCGCGTAACGCGAAAGCTTGGTGAACTGGTCCGTCGGTACGAAGACCCGATCGTCGCCTTTGTACTCGAGGTACAGGTAGTCCCTGGTGATGCCGCCGACTTCGCGAGTCTCGAAACCGGCGAACCGGGCAACGCCGTGATCTTCATGGACTACGTAATCACCAACCCGCAGGTCAGAGAAAGTGAGGCGGCCGCGGACCGCTTCAGGGGCGCGTTCGTCGGCACGGCGCCGACGGTGGAGCAGCCGGCGAAACGGCAGCACTGCGAGCTTCAGCTCCGGGGAGATGAAACCTTCGGTGAGTCGTGCTTCGACCAGCGTCACCCCGGGATCAGCCGGCAGGCGACCTTCCTCAAGGATCTTCGCGTCGATCCGGTCCATCCCGTACCGGGTGCGTTCGGCCTCTCCTTTGGAATCAAACGCGACGACCGCGCGGTAACCGGAGTTGACCAGCTTGGTCAGTTCGGTTTCGGCCTCTTTGATGTTCTTGGCCGGTGTCTCCGCCAGGAATGCCCTCATCGGGCGCTCGGGGTCGGATGAACCCGATTCGTCGGCATCGACCGGTCGCTGGAGCACGAAGGCCGCGCGCTCGGCAAGCGGACCGGCTACGTCTTCGTAAAGGTGGCGGGCGTCGTCCGCGTGCATCGCCGTCGTCGCGTCTTCCCAGTGGTCCTTCAGCGCCGGTTCGATCTCCTCTTCGGCGGCGAGGATGACCACGGCCTGCTCCGGGATCAGGTCAAGGGGCGCCTTGAAGTGGTCGATCGGCAGGACTGTCGCCAGGTCGGGCTGATCGCCGTTTTCCAGGGCTTCGGCGATTTCGAGTTCAGCGAGTTCGCGATGTTCGACATCAAGCTCGGCGGCCGGAGCGATGTTCAGCGTCACGGCCTGGCCCAGGGAGCGCTGCGTGAAGGTTGAGAACCAGCGCATCGATTCAACTTCGTCGCCGAAGAAATCGATCCGGGCGGCCCGCTCTTCGGTTGCCGCATAGACGTCGAGGATGCCGCCGCGGATCGCGAACTGGCCACGCTCGGTGACCTGATCGACCCGTTCGTAGCCGGCAGCATTCAGGTCGGTGGTCAGCGTGGTCGGATCGTGTTCTTCACCGACGGAGATCGTGAAACCTTCAGGCCGGAGCGACTTGTCCGGAATCGCTTCGGCAAGCGCGATGGCGCTGGCGACCACTACCGGCGGAGTTCTTTCGTCCCGGGTGAATGAATCGAGTGCGTCGATTCGCAGACCGATCAGATGTGGTGGCGGGCTGACCTGTGAGGCGTAACCGGTACCACGGGACGGGTAGGAACGGACCTTGCGGTCACCGAGGTAAGCCCGGAGGGCCAGGGTCAGCTCGCGGGCGGAGCGGTCATCCGGGGTGACGATCAGCGCCGGGCGGTCTTCGAGGGCCCGGTCGTCTTCCAGCAAACCCGCCAGCAAGGCCGGGCGCAGGGCGCTGGAAACCTTCGATTCGACCCGGACACCGCCGTCTGCGGCCGCACGAACCCGCCCCGCGAGCCCGGTTACCCGGGGGTCATCGAGAAGAAGATCGAGGATTGGACGTAAAGACAGTTCTGGGTTCCCGGTGAAGAAGCCACCCCGGTTTTGGGGCGGCAAGTCAGCTTATAAAGAATCCAGAACGGGCAAGCATTGGAGCCACCAGCAGGCGCAGCAGGCGAGTGGAACGGAGCAGGATCAAGAACCGTGGAATCCCCTCGGCCCACCGAGGTTCTGGGTCGACTTTGCCGCCTGTGCGACGGTGAAGTCGACCCGGAACCCGGAAGCGTCGTGGGCGAGAGCGTTCCGGGTCGACTTTGCCGCCCATACGGGGGTGAAGTCGACCCGGAACCTTCGGCTGCCGGCCGTCTTCAAGGGACATTGCCATGTTCATCCAGTTGCGATTGAGCTGTTTGAGGGCTCTTGACCCGTCAGCAGCCCTTCGTCGTCAGGATCGCACAGCGAAGCGAAGCGATCCTGGCTCCTTATTTCAATGAAGCCCTTTGCCTGTCCTCTGAAATTCAACCTGCCCACGGCCTTCGTCCTGTGACCTTCCTTCGATGTCGTCCCACCGGTGGAGCATCTGCTTGATGTTGGCGACTGACTCAGGGTCGTAGGCAGCGATCCGGGCGCCCAGTTCCAGCGCGGCGTTCTCGGTGGCGGCGCCGGGTGAGATCTGGTTGACCAGGTTCATGCGGAACGCGTCTTCCACCTTGATCACGTTGGAGCTGAGCAGCAGGTACTTCGCGGTCGAAAGTCCACAGAGGCTGACCAGACGGGCCGGGCCGACGGGCACACCGAGCGCGGCTCCCGGAAAACGCATCTGGAGGTTCGACCCACCGATCCGGATGTCGCAGGAAATCGCGACTTCCGCACCGCCTCCGACCGTGTAGCCGTGGCAAGCCGCAATCGTCGGTTTCGGGAACTGGACGACGCCGTCATAAAGGTCGGCGAAAAGCTGCATGCGGTGGACCTTGCCGTCGTCATCGAGTTCTTCCTTGAGGTCTGCCCCGGCGGAAAAAGACATGTGATCGGTGGAAGAGAAGACCAGAGATCTCACGTTCTCATCCTCGCGGGCAGCAGCCAGGTGAACCAGCAGCTCATCGAGCATTTCCGTATTGATCGCGTTCAGCGAATTCGGCCGGTCGAACTGGATCAGTCCGACACCACGATCATCGACGTCATAGTTGGTGAAACTCAATTCAGGTCCTCCGCAGCTTCGCTTTTGCTTTCAGTTTCAAGTCTGTCGATCAGGCGCTCGGTCTCGGTGGCGGCGTTGAAGACCAGTTCTTCCACCTGGTCCGCCTTCTCGGAGAATCGGCCGAGCACCCAGGACGAGACCCGCTCGGGGTCGGTCGAATCGGGTCGATCGACCCCGACCCGGACCCGCCAGAAGTCGGGACTTCCGAGGTTGGCCTTGAGGCTCTTGAGGCCGTTGTGACCGGCCAGGCCACCACCCAGGCGGGTGCGAACGTCGCCGAATCCAAGATCGATCTCATCGTGGACGACGATGATCCGGTCGAGCGGGATCTTCCTGCTCCCGGCCAGCGGCCCTGCCGACTTGCCAGATTCGTTCATGAAAGTCATCGGGCGCACCAGCACGACCCTGGACCCACCGGGGCCGGTGCGGCCCTCGGTGATCAGTCCTTTGTACTTCTCTTTCGACTTGCCGAGATTCCAGCGCTCGATCAGGTGCTCCACCACCATGAAACCGACGTTGTGCCGGGTGCGCTCGTACTGCTGGCCCGGATTGCCCAGGCCGACGATCAGGAAGGGGCCATCGGCACCGTTCCCGGCGTCGCCGCCATCGCTATCAGCGGACCGGCGGAATAAAGACAGGGCTTACCCCTCGGAAGAAGAGTCGTCGTCGCTGCTGTCGCCGCCGTCGTCGCTGCTGTCGGCAGCGCCGCCTTCGGGTGCGGCTTCGCCGACAACTTCCGGATCGGCTTCGACTTCGGTCTCCGGCTCCTCTTCGACGCGCGGCGGCGAGAGGTTGACCATGGTCACTTCTGACGGCTCGTCGGCGATCAGCTCGACGCCTTCAGGCGCCTTGAGGTCTTCGAGGGTGAGCGTGTCATTGATCTCCATGGCGGAGACATCAAGTTCGATGCTGTCCGGGATGTTGGCCGGCAGTGCTTCAACCGTGACTTCGCGGGTGACATGCTCGAGAACGCCACCCTGCTTGTTGCCGGGCGCATCCTCTTCACCGGTCAGGACAACGAGGACATCGGCTTGGATCTTGACGTTCAGGTCGACCTTCTGGAGATCGAGGTGCTGAAGGTCTCCACGGACCGGGTGGTGCTGCTGCTCCTTGACGACAACCGGGACCGCGTCCGAGCCTTCGATCTGAAGATCGAACAGGGCGTGACCGGAGCCGAGAATGACCCGGGCATCGCGGCTCTCCACCTGGAACGAAAGGGCTTCGTTTCCATCTGAATAAACGACACCGGGAACCTTGCCGCCCTTGCGGAGGCGGCGGGTGGTCCGGGAACCGAATTCGTTGCGGGGCGATGCGGTGAGAGTTGCGCGTTCAGAAGACATAGGACGGAAGAGCATAGAGAACATCGGCCGGACTAGGCATGTCCGTAGTCTTCGGGAATGGCCGAAAACCCGAAAATAACCAAAGGCAGGGTTCGGCGTTCGGCAAAACTGGGTTCAGTTCTCGGTTCGCAGGGCGCGAAGTACGCAGGAACGAAGGCTACGAACCTTGTTCGTGGGGGTGATTCCGGGCAGGAAAAGCTGGATGAGAGACATGCAGAGACGGCCATGAAGATGGTCGAGGCGCTGGGGCAGATGAAAGGCGCCGCGATGAAGATCGGGCAGTTCGCGTCTTTCATCGACACCGACTTCATCCCGGAGGAATACCGCGAGACCTACCAGGAGCAGCTGTCGAAACTTCGCACCGATGCGCCTTCCATGCCCTGGCATGAGGTGGTCGAAGTCCTCGACGAAGAATACGACGGCGCGCCGCTTGACTCGATGTTCGCCTGGATCGAAGAAAAGGCTGTTGCTGCTGCTTCGATCGGACAGGTTCACCGGGCCGAACTGCTGGACGGGCGCATCGTCGCCGTCAAGATCCAGTACCCGGGAGTGGCCGAGGCTCTGGAGGCCGATCTGAAGAACGCCGGCATGCTGGTCCGGCTGGCCAAAGTGATGGCTCCCGGACTCGATGCCAAGGAAGTCGTGAAGGAACTGCGGGAACGGGTCCTGGAAGAGCTCGACTACGAATACGAAGCGCAGAACCAGCGCTCATTCAGCCGGGCCTACCGTGGTCATCCATTCATTTTCGTTCCCGACGTGATCACCCGGCTTTCCCGCCGACGGGTCCTGGTCACTGAATTCGTTGAAGGCGTTGGATTCGACGAAGTGAAGAAGATGAGCCAGGAGAAACGCAGCCGTTTCGGCGAGATCATCTTCCGCGGAAGTTTCGGATCGATCTACCATCTGCAGCACTTCAACGCCGATCCCCATCCCGGCAACTACATCCTCATGGAGGACGGCCGGGTCGCTTTCCTTGATTTCGGTATGACCAAGAAGGTGGATCGCGAACAGATCGAACTCGAGCAGCGAGCGGTCGACGCTGCGGTGCGTGACGACGCCGAAGGCCTGCGCCGCGCCCTGCATGATCTCGGTTTCATCAAGAAGCCCTCCAAGCTCGATGCCCAGCACCTGATGGATCACGTCAAGGCAATTGGCGGCTGGTACATGGAGGACCGCGAGATCGAGATCAACTCCAAGGTGGTGATGAAGATGATCGAAGTCACCCACGACCCTCGTTCCGAATACTTCGACCTGATGCGGCGCGAGTCGATCCCGGCCGACGAGTTGATGGGCCGTCGGATGGAAGTCGGCGTGCTGGCGGTGCTCGGGCAGTTGCGGGCCAAACGCAACTGGTTCAAGATCATGAGCGAATGGGTTTATGCGGACAAACCGGCAACCGAACTCGGCAAACTCGAATGGGAATACTTTGAGGACCGTGGAATCATGCAGGTCCCCGGAATCGCCGCCCAAAGAGACTGAGGAGCAACCGTGTTCAAGAGAATCAAGAGTGGCTGGCAACTGACCAAGAAGAGCTGGAGTGTCCTTTCGGATGAGCCCGGCCTGATCAAGTTTCCCGTCGTCGGAGGATTGACCGCTCTGCTGGTCGCGCTGGTCCTGATCGGTCCCGGTCTCTACTTCTACGAATCTGGTCCGCAGGCTCTCGGCATCGTCCTCGCCGCGGTCGGGGTTTACCTCGCCGCGTTCGTGAGTTTCTATTTCTCGGTCGGGCTTGCCCACAACGCCGATGAACAGATGCACGGCAAAGAGGTCACTTTCGGTGACGGCATGAAACACGCCAGCACCCGCATGTCGCAGGTCGCGGGCTGGGCTTTCGTCTCAACCGTCGTCATGACCGTGATCCGCGCGATTCAGGAGCGTTTCGGCGTTGCCGGCGCCATCCTCGGTGGCCTGGCCGGGGCTGCCTGGGGAATCCTTTCTTTCCTGGCGATCCCGGTTATCGCGATCGAAGGCACCGGGCCGATCGCCACACTCAAGCGCTGCGGCCATCTGGTCAAGAGCCGCTGGGGCGAGCAGATCACCGGCACGATCGCTATTGGTGGGGCGGTTTTCCTGTTCGGCATGCTGCCGGCAATCCTCCTCATCGTCGCCGGTGTGCTGGTCTGGACGACCAGCGCGGCCGGAGGCGGAATCCTGATCGGCATCGGCGTGATCATCTTCATCGTCGCCGCCCTGATCCAGCAGGCCCTCTCGACGATCTTCGGTGTGGCGCTTTACCGCTACGTGGCCGGAGAAGAAGTGGTCGGCAGCTTCACCAGAGAAGAGATGGAGTCAGCGGTCAGGACGAAGGGCAACAAGGGCGCGGGCGGAATGCCCAGCAACGCCCCTTCAACCATTTAGGACCCGGGCCCAGAAAGCCCATCGCTCCTTGTTGGCTGCTCCTGGCGGAGCCAAGGAGGATCATCGCGCCTTCGGTGATCCACGGCTTGGCCCATCGCTCCTTGTTGGCTGCTCCTGGCGGAGCCAAGGAGGATCATCGCGCCTTCGATCGGGCCCGGCTGGTTCTACTGCGACTGCTGGAGCAGGCGCGGGTCGTTGCTGCAGACCCCGTCGACTCCCAGTTTGACCATCTTTTCGATGATCTTCGGATCGTCGATCGTCCACACGTTGAGCCTCACCCCGGCGTCTTTGGTCACTCTCACGAGTGACGGGGTCACGACTCCGTAGAACGCCCAGACCGATTCGACCTGAAGCTCTTCGATGCCTCTCCGCACCAGCCTCGGCATGCGGGCCCGCACCGACGCGAGGCCCAGCAGCAGGCCCGGCTTCATCCAGACCGGCTTCGAAAGCCAGTCCCTGGTGACCTTTGGCACCGTCCACCCGAGGCTCAGCTCGGGTGCCAGGTGGGCGATCTTCTTGACGACCGGGACTTCCATGGTAGAGATCGTGATGCGATCGGCCAGGTCGTGTTTGCGGATCAGCTCGACGATTTCGTCTTCGCGGCCCGGGAGTTTGATGTCGAGGTTGATCACCACGTCATCAAGTGGTGCCCGGGTGAAAGCTTCGAGACCGTCGTCCAGGGTCAGCTCTTCCTTGGACGACGCGGCGTGCCAGTCATGCGCGATCACCAGCGGCGTGCGCTGACCGGCCGGAATCGACGGATGACCACTCTGCAGCCAGAGAACGTCCAGCTCGATCACGTCAACACCAATCTCAACCGCCTTCTCGAAAGAAGCGATCGTGTTGCCAGGAACTATCTTGTCGGCACCCTTGTGCCCGATGCGGAGATATGCCATCAGTAGAACCTACGGATGCTCATACTCAGACGATCAATTCATTGAAGGATCGGGTGCTGGGGGCGCCATAAAACTCATAATTCCTCGATGCATACCTATAAGTATCATATAAGTTACATAAATGCTACATATACGATTTATGTAACTTATAAGTCTCTTACTAGGGTACTTCACGGCATCATGTGTATCATCGCTGTATGGACCGCCTCACTAACCTCACGAGCGATCGAGCCGCCCTTGAACTCATCGGGGAACGCATCGCCCGAGAGCGTTTGGGGCAGAATCGGCGGCAATCTGACGTCGCAGAAGAGGCCGGCATCTCACGGAAGACTTTGATCCGGCTTGAGGCGGGTCAGGACGTAAGTCTCACCACTTTCCTCCGAGTCCTCAGAGCTCTGAATTTGATGGAGAATCTATCTCTTCTCTTACCTGAACCGGGTCCGTCCCCCATCGAGCTTTTGAAGCTGCAAGGAAAGCGAAGGTCCAGGGCATCGTGAGTCTCGCCGAGGTACGAATTTGGGATCAGCTTGTAGGTGCGGTCGTGACGGAAACTGGACAGACCGGTTTCCAGTACGACCCGAGCTTCATCCGCAAGGGGATCGAACTATCCCCGATCAATCTGCCTCTCAACAGCCGGATCTACAGATCCAACGACAGCAACCTGTTCGATGGCCTCCCCGGGTTACTTGCCGACAGCCTGCCTGACCGGTTTGGAACTGCTTTGATCGATGCCTGGCTGAGCTCGCAGGGCAGAACCCGCGAGAGCTTCGACACCGTTGAGCGGCTCTGCTACATCGGAAAAAGAGGCATGGGAGCACTTGAATTCAAGCCTTCTAAAGGCCCGGTAGGAACCAAGAAGCACGCAATCCAGATCGATCAAATGGTGGGCCTCGCATCTGACATTCTGGGCGAACGAAGCAACTTCGAAACATCTTTAGCCGACTCTCCGAAACAGGCTGTCAAGGACTTACTGAGCATCGGTACTGCCGCGGGCGGTGCGAGAGCAAAAGCCGTTATAGCCTGGAATCGAGATACGGGACAGATTCGGTCCGGACAAGTGGACGCTGGACCTGGTTTCGAGCATTGGTTGATCAAATTCGACGGAGTTTCAGACGTTCGGCACGGAGTTCTCAAAGTTTCTCAGGGATACGGCCTGAGGGAATACGCCTACTACAAAATGGCCAGGCATGCCGGAATCGAGATCAGCCTCTCTGAGATCTATGAAGAGAATGGAAGATCTCACTTCATAACAAAGAGATTTGACCGCGCCGGTAGCAAGAAGATTCACATGCAAACGCTCGCGTCACTGGCCAATCTTGATTTCAATGTGCCGGGCCATGCCTACGAGCAGGCTTTCCTGGTGGGACGCCAGTTGGGACTCGAGGTTCGAGATCTGGAGCAATTGTTCCGCAGAATGATTTTCAATATCTCAGCGCGGAATCAGGATGACCATGCGAAGAACATCTCTTTTCTAATGGATAGGGACGAGAAATGGCGACTTTCCCCGGCCTACGATCTGACCTTCGCGTATAACTCTCAAGGGACTCACACATCCACCCATCAGATGAGCGTGAATGGGAAACTCAACGACTTCTCGATGAGAGATTTTGAGGAGTGCGCAGCTACCTCGTCCCTCCGGCGTACTTTGGCGGCGGAAGTCGTCGATGAGGTGGTCGGCGCAGTCTCTCTCTGGCCCCAAATTGCGCGCGATTTGGGGATTCCTGAGGAATCGATCGCGGGAATCAAGAAAGCTCAACGACTAAAATTCGCCTGAGCCGCTCCGCAACCATTGGAACTTCAAACGACAGCCGCCTGGTTGAACAATCGACGCCGCCCGGAACTACTCCATTAGAAAAGCTGGTTCTCGCCGGCGAAGATCTCGGAGACTGAATCGTCGGTGAAGATTCTCCGGATCGAGTCGGCGAGGGTTCCGGCGGTGGACAGCACAGTGATGTTGTCCGGGGCTCCGGGGCGCAGCGGAATCGTGTCGGTGACGACGATTCTCTCCAGGCCCGACTTCTCATACGGGAGGCGCTCGAAGGCCGGGCCCGAGAAAACTCCGTGGGTGGCGCAGGCGATGACACTCGAGGCGCCTTCGTCCAGCACCGTCCGGGCGGCAGCACAAAGCGTGCCGGCGGTATCGATCATGTCGTCGGAAATGACCGCGATCTTGTCTTTCACGTCGCCGACCACATAGCCGATCTCGGCGACCTGCTGGGCGGGCCGTTCCTTCTCCATGATCGCCCACTCGGTCCCGATCTTGCGGGCAAAGTTCCGTGCCGCCTTGGCGCGGCCGGCATCCGGTGAAACCACCACGAGGTCTTCGGCTTTGTACTGGTCGGTGAACCATTGGGTGAGCATCGGCATCGCGGTCATGTGGTCAACCGGGATCGTGAAGAAACCCTGGATCTGGCCGGCGTGGAGGTCCATGGTCAGAACCCGGTCAACGCCGACCGACTCGAGGGCATGCGCGACCACGCGGGCGGTGATCGGCTCACGCGGGGCTGACTTCTTGTCCTGGCGCGCATATCCGAACCAGGGCATGACCGCGATGATCCGATGGGCGGATGCGCCCTGGGCGGCATCGGCCATGATCATCAGCTCCAACAGGGCGTCGTTCGGGGTCATGCCGGTTTCGTTGTTCTGGCAGGTGGACTGGACCAGGAAAACATCGGCACCGCGGATCGACTCTTCGTAGCGGCCGTAGATCTCTCCGTCGGAGAAAGTCTTGAGGGTCACATCACCGACGCTCAGCTGCAGCCGGGAAGCGATCTTGGAGGCCAGATCCAACGAACTGCGGCCACCGAAGACCATGGCCCGCTTGGAGTAATCATGCGGGATGGTCGACGAGAAAGACGTCGACGGCTCAATGATGCTCACGAATCAGTTTCCTGTTCTGCCGCTTGGGCCTCGCGGCGCTCGGCGTATTCTTCGATCGTTCTCTGGTCACCGCGACTCACTGCGAGCGAGCGCGGAGGCACATTCTCTCTGATTACCGCTCCGGCTCCAGTGTAAGCGCCTTCACCGATCTCTACCGGGGCGACCAGCATGGTGTCAACTCCCACCTTGGCGCCTGGCCCGACCAAAGTCCGGTGTTTGTTGACACCGTCGTAGTTCGCGGTGATCGTGCCGGCGCCGAGATTGGCCCCAACCCCGATGTCCGCGTCACCGACATAAGAGAGGTGCGGGACCTTGGCGCCTTCGCCCAGGGTTGAGTTCTTGATCTCGACGAAAGTGCCGGCTTTCGATCCATCTTCCAGGGTGGCGCCGGGCCGCAGATAGGCGAAGGGGCCGACGCTGCAGTTCTCCATCACTTCGCAGAGCACGAGATGGGAACTGATCACCTGGCTGCCGGCACCGATGCCCGAGTTGATGATCGTGGTGTGCGGCCCGATGATCGTGCCGGCACCGATCTCGGTCGCGCCGCGCAGCGAAGTCCCCGGTTCGATGCGGGTGTCTTCACCGATCGAGACGTCGGCATCGATCCAGGTCGAAGCCGGATCGACGATCGTCACCCCGGCCAGCATGTGCCGTTTCAGGATGCGCTGCCGGGCTTCTGCTTCCACCGTGGCCAGGTCAACCCGGTTGTTGATGCCGAGATTGACCGCCGTGTCTTCGGCGATGTGGGCACCAACCCGTTCGGAGCGGCCGCGCATGACGGCGAGGACATCCGGCAGGTAGTACTCGCCCTGGGCGTTGTCGATGTCGATTTCGCCCAGAGCGGTCGCCAGCGATTCGCCTTCGAATACGTAGGTCCCGGAGTTGATCTCCTTGATTTCAAGTTCAGCTTCCGTTGCGTCACCGGCGGCTTTGGCTTCGACGATCTTCTCGACCGCCCCGTCACCGTCCCGCACGACCCGGCCATAAGCGCCCGGTTCTTCGAGGATCGCAGTCATCACCGTGGCTGAAGCCCCGCTTTCGCGGTGGGCGGCCAGCAGCTCGGCGATCACTTCCGTCGAGACCAGAGGCACGTCACCGGAGAGCACCAGGACCTCGGATGACTCGCGGACGATCTCAATCGCTGCCCGGACCGCCCCGCCGGTGCCGTCGGACTCCGGCTGGATGACCATCTCGACGCCGTCCGGCAAATGCTCACCGAGGTCACGGTTGGGCGACACGATCACGGCAACCCGATCGACCCCGGCACTGCGGGCGGCAAGGATCGGCCAGGCGATCATCACCCGGCCGCAAACCGGATGGAGGACTTTGGGCAGGGAAGAACGCATGCGGGTGCCTTCACCCGCGGCCATGATCAGTGCGGTGGTCGTACTACCGGTCAAGCGGTACTCCTCGAATCAGGGTTCTTTGCTGAGCTGCTTGGCGCTGCTGCCGATCATGACCAGTGTAAAGCCGGCGAAGATGAAATCGATTCCGAGAAGCAACCCGATCGCCCAGTCCTTGGTGTTATCAAGGTCAACGATGATGATCAGGCCGATGATCAGAGAGAGGATGGCGTTGACGACGAGCCATCCGGCCCCGCGCTGGCCACGATTGGCGCCGGCGACGACCAGCTTCATCAGGCCGATGAAAATGAAGTAGATCGCCAGGACCGCAGTCAGGAATCCGACGCTGCCATCGGTGTTCAAGAGCAGGATAAGACCCGCAATCAGGGCGACCAGTGCCCAGAGGATCCGGACGATCGTGCCACCGACGTCATGGATCGTGAAAGCGGAACCGAAGATGAATACGGCCGCGATGACCAGCATCCATCCCGCGAACTTGACCGCCGCAAGCGACGCAAAGAGGGGGAACAGAATTGCCACCATCCCCAGGATGATCAGCAGAATGCCGATCCCCTTGAACCACCCGCTGGTTGCGGCCAACTCGGCGCGTACTTCCTGGTCGGTCTCCATGCGGACACAATAACTGCGCAATCGGCGACTGCGCAAACGAGCCGAACTCTGAATCCGGACTCGCAGCGAGGTAGGAATCCCTGAAATCGGGAGTCGGGATAGAGTGCGCGGTCCCTTCCGGGGTGGGGTAACCGGCTAACCCACCGGGTTTTGGTCCCGGTAATGAAGGTTCGAGTCCTTCCCCCGGAGTAAGCGTCGGCCGTGGACGTCGTGTACCCGCGTGTTCTGTTCTGTCCAGAGCGGGAACGAAGCTCCGGTTTCGTGAACGTTGGTGTTGCGCGGCGCTACTTGTCCCGTACCATCGCGTTCTATAGAGTGGCCCGGCCTGTGACGCCTGTCACACGGTTTGGGAAATCAGGAGAGAAACCGGAGAGTTAATGCGCAAGCTTGTTTTATTCGTCGTTGCCGTGGCGGCATTGTTCGCGGTACCAACCGTCGCGAACGCAGATATCACCAGTGTCCTGGACGGGGATCTGACCTGCGGAACCGTCGCCACCGAAGGTAATGTCACGTCTTCGCTTGGACAGCGCTGGTGTGGAACCCAGCCCGGCTCGATCACCGCGACCCTTCAGGTTTCGGACACAAACCTCAGTCCGGTCGTGCTCCCCACCATCCGCAGCACCCATAAGACCTTCGACGGCGTTCCGCTTGACGTGAACGTCGCTTTCCCGGCCGAAGCCGGAGGCGACACCGATTGGCCCGTGGTCGGGATCTTCCACGGCTACGGCGGAACAAAAGTGACCTTCGACCAAATGCAGCGCTGGCTCGACAAGGGTTACGCCGTCTACTCGCTGACCAACCGTGGCAGCGGTGAGTCCTGCAAGAACGCCGGAGCGATTGCTGCCGACCCGACTGGCTGTGAAAACGGCTACGTCCACCTGATGGACCCGCGTTTCGAAATTCGCGATACGCAGAACTTCCTCAGCGAACTGGTCGACCAAGGTGTGATCAGCCCGACCAGGATCGCCGCTACTGGCGGTTCGTATGGCGGCAGCCAGTCGCTCCACCTCGGAGTGCTCAGGAACCGTGTAGTCAACCCGAACGGCACTTACTCCCCATGGCAGAGCCCGCTGGGTGAAAACCTGAGCGTTGCGGTCGCCACGCCGAGCGTCCCGTGGACCGACCTGATCCAGGCACTCGCCCCGAACGGCGACACGCTGGACTACCTGAAGGACGGCAAGTTCCAGGGCAACATCGGTGTCATGAAGGAGTCGTACGTCCAGGGCCTGTACGCATCAGCCCGCAACGCGGCTGCTGGCGAAGACCCCAAGGCTGACCTGGCTGGCTGGTTCAACCGCCTCAACCAGGGCGAGCCGTACACCGACGCCGCATCACAGGCGATGGTCGACGAAATCGTCAACCACCACTCGGCCTACTACGACGACCACAGCCAGGCCCCGGCCCCGCTGCTGCTCTCGCCGGGATTCACCGACGACCTTTTCCCGGTCGACGAAGTCCTGCGTTTCTATAACCGCACCCGGGCCCAGTACCCCGGCGCGAAGATGAGTGTCTTCGCCGGATCGTTCGGACACTCCCGCGGTCAGAATAATCAGAGCAACGTGACCTCGGCCCGGTCAGCCCTCGAGGAAGCCTGGGTTGACCATTACCTGAAGGACGTCGGCCCCGAGCCAGCTTCCAACGTCACCGCGTATACCCAGACCTGCCCGAACGGAACCGCCGGTGGCGGTCCGTACACAGCAGCCGAATGGGCTGACCTGGCACCGGGCGAGCTTCGCCTGAATGACACTGGTGCAGCCAAGACCATCGCCGCTGATGCCGGTGATCCGGTCAGCTCAAGCGCGTTCAACCCGCTGACCGGCGGAGTAACCGCCTGCAGCACGGCATCGGACGCAGTCGAAGCCGGCTCGGCCACCTACGACATGGCAGCCGCCCCGGCTGGTGGATTCACCGTCCTCGGGTCGGCCACGGTTGTCGCCAAGATCACCTCGGCCAATGGACCCGACTCGCAGATCGCGGCCCGCCTCGTTGATGTGAGTGGCGGAACCAAGACGCTGATCTCACGCGCCACCTGGCGTCCGAAGGCATCGGGCTTCCAGGTCTTCCAGCTCCATCCCGGAGCCTGGAAGGTTGAAGCCGGGCATGTGGTCAGGCTCGAGCTGCTGGCCAAGGACGCCGCCGGCCCTGCTGGTGGATTCCTGACCAACTACGCGCGGCCTTCGAACGCCCAGAACGCGATCACGGTCGAAAAGCTGGAACTGAGGGTTCCGGTGGTTGAGGCCCCGGGTACGCTCGACGGCCTGGTCAAGGCGCCCGAGAAGAAGGTGCTGCCGGATGTCGCGGGTGCTGAACTGGCCCCCGGCTACGAAGCGATCGGATCCGAGACGGTTGTCAACTACGGCAAGCGGGTCGACCCGTGCCCGACCGGCACGACCGGCACCTCGCCGCCCGACTGCGTCACCGACCCGGTTGTCGGACCGCTCAGCCTC
>Ga0105046_10001418_pt1 | contig 36818 bp, 35 predicted proteins | sample MAT03_FD_78385 | JGI IMG/M metagenome (GOLD analysis project Ga0105046, IMG submission 78385) | Freshwater microbial communities from Lake Fryxell liftoff mats and glacier meltwater in Antarctica - MAT-03 (megahit assembly) | ecosystem: Environmental > Aquatic > Freshwater > Ice > Liftoff... | reverse complement strand
CGACCGGCGCGATCGACCGGCGCGATCGACAGGGCGGTCCTTCAGGCGTTACAAGCTTTTCGCCGTAAACGTGTCGCAGGCGTCGAGCTGACCGCTGTCGAGCCCGCGCCTGAACCAGCGCACGCGCTGGTCCGCGCTTCCATGAGTAAATGAATCCGGCGTGACATAGCCCCGGGACTGCTGCTGAAGGCGATCGTCGCCAATAGCGCTCGCGGCAGTCAGGGCCTCCTCGACGTCGCCGGTCTCCAGGATCTGCCGGGTGCGGTCCGCCCGGTGGGCCCAGATGCCGGCGAAGCAGTCAGCCTGCAGTTCCAGCCGCACAGACAGCGCGTTGGCCTCCCCTTCACTGGCAGTCTGGCGGGCACGCTGAACCTGATCGGAGAGTCCGGTGAGGTTCTGCACGTGATGCCCGATCTCGTGGGCAATGACGTAGGCCTGAGCGAAGTCCCCCGGCGCCTGGAAGCGGTCCTTCAGGTCCTGGTAGAAACTGAGATCGATATACACCTTCTGGTCGGCCGGACAGTAGAAGGGCCCCATTGCCGCCTGGGCACTCCCGCAGGCGGACTGGACGCTGCCGGAAAAGAGGACCAGCGTTGGCGCCACATAGCGTTGACCGCCTTCGGCGAAGAGCGCGGTCCAGGTGTCCTCGGTGTCGGCCAGGACCACCGAAATGAAATCCGAGGCGGGATCGGGCTGACCGGCGGGTGGCGCAGCCGACTGCTCCTGGCCGACCGGGGCGTTCTGCAGCAGGAAGGTGGGATCGACGCCGAAATAAAGCGCCACCAGCACGAGCACGATGGTGCCGAGCCCGCCGCCCACGAAGGCCGGCCGGCCGGTCATGCCCCGCCGGTCCTCCACGTTGGAGCTGCGCCGCCCGCCTTCCCACTTCATGGCTGCAATCCTCGACGTTCCGGTGGCGGGGGTCAATGCCCAGCCTGGTGGGTCGTTACAGGCACATCCCGCCGTCCACGCGCAGCGTGGTACCCGTGACAAAAGAGCCCCGGTCAGAGATCAGGTAGGCCGCCGCCTCCCCCGCGTCATGCTCCGGGTCACCAAAGCGACCGACGTGGTGTTTGGCGGCATTTTTCTCCAGGAAAGCGGGCATCGCCGCGTGGATCTGCTGCGCCTTCTCGGTGGCAAACACACCGAACAGCAGGGTGTTGATGCGTATGCCCTGGCGTGCGTACTCGAGAGCCGCGGCCTGCGTGAGGCCTTCCACTGCCAGTTTCGAGGCGATATAGGGCGCCATGCGCATCCCGGTATCCCGCGTCGCGCCGGAGCTGATATTGATGATTGAGTAATTATCGCCAGTCGTCGCCCCCTGGGCGAGGAACTGCCTGATCGCAAAGCGCATCCCGAGGTAGGTGCCGGTGACGTTGGTCCGCATGACCCGCTCGAAACTCTCCAGGGACTCATCGGCCAGCAGCTGGAAGTCACCCGGGAAAACGGCGTTGTTGATGAGTGCATCCAGGCGGCCATAGGTCTGCACCGCAAAGGCCACGAGACGTTCGTTATCCGCTTCGCTGGTGATGTCCATCTGGAGGTAGGCCACCTGCCCGGGTTCGCAGCCAGCGGCCTCCCGCAGGCGGGTCAGGGCTGCTGCACCACTGTCACTGTTGCGACTGGTGATGACCACGCTGGCACCGTACCTGGCGAGCCTGGTTGCCATGCCGAAGCCGATGCCCATCGTCCCGCCGGTGACGATGACGACTTTGCCGCGGAGTTCCGCGCTGATTGCCATGCTATTTCCCCTGTTTGGCCTGAATCTCGTCCAGGAGCTTGACGGTCACGAAGTTGCTGCCGTTGGCCCGCGCCGCAGCCTCGGCGTTCTTGATGATCATCGGCTGGACGAAGCCGGGGGCTTTTTCGACCCGGGCAAGGGCTGCGGCCTCCCACTCCAGCGTGGCATTGGACTTCGCATCCCGGGGCACGACCGGCTCTGACTTGCCGTAGTCCTTCGGCCGGGTGGGTTTGAGCGCGTCTATCTCCACGAATTTCAGGTCGCGCACCGCCGCCTCCGCCGGCTTGCCGGCCGGGATTCGGGACAGCGCGGGGTAAACCCAACCATCGGGTTTGGCCTTGCGTGCCGGCGACGGAATGATGCGAACCGCATGGCCGGGGTCAACCAGCGTTGCCCCGTCGATCTGCCAGCCCTGGTTGCGGAGCCGTTCCATCAACCCCCAGTAGGTAAGCATGATCTTGTCTTCATCGTGGGTGTAGATGCCGTTCGGGTTGGGCCCGGCAGCCGCCACCCTGGGTCGCTGGGACTCGGCCAGTGCCTTGTCCTGATGAATGTTCTGCAGGTTGCGCCGGGTGTGTTCTGCATCGAAGTCTTCCTCCTTGCGGTAATTGCGCAGGAAGTAATGCCGCATCATCGTCCGGTGCTCGTCGATGGGCGTGGTGAACTCATAGAAGATATTGAACTCCCCGGAACCGATCCCGCCGATCTCCACCTGACCGCGCAGCGTGAACCCGGGAACGAAGAACGTCATGATGGATTCGACTTTGGCGTCCTTGTCCCGCAACTCACTCCAGACCCCCGCGCTGGGAGCGGCGTTGACGCGCATTACCGACTGAAAGCCGTGTTCCGTTACAGTGATCTGGTGCTCCGGGGCCTGGATTGGATTTTCGTTGCCCCGGAACAGGATGCCGTGGACGACAGGCAGGTGCACGTAATCCAGATTCGTGAACTTGCAGGTGTGGTAATCCGCGTTCCAGATTTCTGCCGTGCTGGTGAAGCGGAAACCGGCATCCCCCCATTCGGGCATGGCGAAGATCGGTGACGCGGCGTCCGGGTCGTCGCCGAGACACACCCAGATCAACCCGTACTGCTCCACGGTGGCATACGCGTCGATGCGGATCCCCGGCGCCACGACCTGCGGGTCATGATCGCGACGGGAAGGGATCAGCGTGCAGGCGCCGTGGCCGTTGAAACGAAAGCCGTGAAACGGGCACGCGAGGGTGCCGTCCTTGTACAGGACTCCCTCAGCGAGGCTTGAGCCCCGGTGGGGGCACACATTGCTGATACACCGGGCTGTGCCGTCCCTCTCGCGGAACAGCACGAGATCAGCGCCGAGCATCGTGACCTTTATCGGCTCGTTGCTGAGGTCCTGGCTGAAACCCGCCACATACCAGACATTGGTGTACACGCCTGCCTCCTACACGACTCGCAGCACATAACACTTCAGGTAACGCGTCTCACGCAGCGCCAGCAGCACCGGATGATCCCGGCCGGCACCGCGCTTCTCGATGATCTGCACCTCGCGACCCGCATCGGCGGCGGCAGCCTGCAACATGGTCTCGAAGGCGGTCTCGTCAACATGATGACTGCAGCTGGAAGTAATCAGGTAGCCGCCGGGACCCAGCAGCTGCATGGCCCGCAGATTGATCTCCTTGTAGCCACGCAGACCCGCTGCGGTGGCGTCCTTGTTCTTGGCGAAGGCTGGTGGATCCAGGACGATCGTGTCGTAGCGGCGCATGGCATCGAACTCGGCGCGGAGAAAATCGAAGGCGTTCGCCGCCAACACGTCGATATTCGTGATGCCGTTTCGGGCGGCGTTGGCCCGGATCTGGTCGCAGGCCGGCTCGGAGCTGTCTACTGCAGTCACCCGCTCGGCCTTCCGCGCCATCTGCAGCGCAAAGCCACCGATGTAGCTGAAGCAGTCGAGAACGTGACCACGGGCGTAGCGCCCCGCCACAACATGATTCTCCCGCTGATCCAGAAAGCTCCCGGTCTTCTGGCCGTGCTCCAGACTCACGCCCAGCTCCAGCTGGCCCTCGCGGATCACCACCGGATCCGGCACCTCCCCCCACAACAGCCCTTTCTCCTGGGCGAGACCCTCGAGGGCCCGGACGCCCGCGTCCGAGCGGTTCATGATGCCCTTGCAGGCAAACTGCTCCACGAGCAGGGGCACGAGGAGATCACGGCGCTGCTCCATGGCCGGAATGAGCAACTGGACGCTCAGGTAGTCGCCGTAACGATCCACGACCAGCCCGGGAAGGCCATCGCCATCCCCGTGAATCGCCCGCCAGGTGCTCTCGCCCGGGAACATCGCCCGCCGCAGCCCCGCAGCCTCCGCGATCCGCTGGCGGAAGAAGCTCGCGTCAACGGGCTGTTCCGAGCGCGTGATCCGGCGGAGCGTGATCTTGGACTGCAGGGAAACGCAGGCCTGGCCCAGGAACCGACCCCGCTCATCCTGCACGGGCGCGATGGCGCCACCAGCCTGCCCCTGGGGCAGGCGAACGTCAGTGCGGTAGATCCAGGGGTGGCCGGCAGCCCAGCGGCTGGCGCCGCGAGGGCCGACAGTAATGGCGTTCAGCGACTCTTCAACACGTCGCGGATCTCAGCCAGCAGCTGCTGATCCGGTGTCGGCCCGGGCAGGGCCGGCGGCGGGGCTTCTGCCTTCAGGCGATTCATGGTCCGCACCATCAGGAAGATGATGAAGGCAAGGATCACAAAGTCGAGAATGGAATTGATGAAGACGCCGTACTTCAGCACCGGAGCGCCGGCATCGGTGGCCGCCTTTAAAGTATCGTAGGCCCCGTTGCCGAGATTGACGAAGAGGTTGCTGAAATCCACCTTGCCCATCGCCAGACCCGCGACGGGCAGGATCAGGTCGTTGGTCAGCGAGGTCACGATCTTCCCGAACGCAGCGCCGATGATGACGCCGACTGCCAGATCGACGACATTACCCCGCATCACGAAGGCCTTGAATTCCTGCAGCATCGACGCGCCCTCCAAGTGACTGAAAATGCTCTGCCTTACGGGCTGTTTTTATTGCTGGAAAGCCCGGTTCCACGCTAGGTTAATCTGCAACCTCATCAGATCGCAACACGAGCCAGATGTCCGAACCCTTCGAACTGGAGTTTTACGGTGCCACCCGCGAGGTCACCGGCTCCTGCCATATCCTTCGGGTCGGTAACCTGCAGATCCTTCTTGAGTGCGGTCTTGTCCAGGGGGGTCGCCAGCGTCATGCCCGGAATCGGGAAGAGTTTCCGTTCGATGCCGGAAAAATCGACGCGGTGGTGCTCTCCCACGCGCACATCGATCATTGCGGCCGTCTCCCGCTCCTGGTCCAGCGCGGCTTCACAGGCCCCATCCATGTCCACAAGACCACAGCACGCTTCTGCGCAATCATGCTGGAAGACAGTGCCCGGCTTGCCGAAGGCGACGCGGAGCGGGAGAACCGCAAGCGCAAGCGCACGGACCTCGCGCCAGTAGAGCCGCTCTACAGTCTTGCAGACGTGGAGCAGACCCTGCGGCAATTCATCACCCTGCCCTACCTGGAGCGGCAAGAGATTTTCCCCGGGATAGGGCTGCGTTATGTGGATGCCGGGCACATCCTGGGGTCAGCCAGCATCGAGCTCTGGCTGAAGCACCGGAACGTTGAGCGCAAGCTGGTGTTCAGCGGCGATCTTGGCCAGTACGGGACGCCAATCCTGAAAGATCCGGCCCGGAATACGGCGGCCGATCTCGTCCTGATGGAAAGCACCTACGGCAATCGCCTGCACAGGGGCCGGGAGGCCACCGTCCAGGAAATTGCCACCATCATCCAGGCTGCGGACGCCCGCAAGGGCAACATCCTGATCCCCGCCTTCGCGGTCGGGCGAACCCAGGAAATACTGGACCTGTTCGCCCGGCACTACAGCGAGTGGAACCTCAGCCGCTGGCAGATCTACCTGGACAGTCCGATGGCGATCCGGACCTCGCAGATTTACTGGGACACGCCCGAACTGTACGACGAGGGTGGCATGCCCCGGCTCAGCAACCTCGTGCTGACCGCCGCCGCGGAAGACTCCCAGCGCATCAACCGGCTGAGCAGTGGCGCCATCATCATTGCCGGTAGCGGCATGTGTGAAGGCGGCCGCATCGTCCACCACCTCAAGCACAATCTCTGGCGCCCGGAATGCCACGTGCTCATCGTCGGCTATCAGGCCAGTGGGACGCTGGGCCGCAGGCTGGTGGATGGCAACCCCACTGTGCGAATTCACCAGGAGACTATCCGGGTACAGGCACGCATTCATACGGTGGGCGGCCTTTCCGCCCACGGAGACCAGAATGATCTCGCCCGCTGGTACAGCAGCTTTGCACCCAAACCACCGGTTTACCTTATACACGGCGAGACCGACGCGGCGGACGCCCTGGCCACCCGACTGCTCAAGGATGGCGCGCCCCGGGTAGTGGTCGCGGAACGCGGCATGCGCGTTGATCTTCGCACGTTGTTGTAGAGGCGCTCCTACCAGGGGCTCCTGCGGGAGGCAGGAATGCAGGACTACGAAAAACTGGGATCGTTCTATCTGGGGCGCCGCTGGGATCCTGCTGGCGGGAAGCTCAGGGACGACCTGGTGCTCTACGACTCACCAGACCTGACCACCCATGCCGTGATCATCGGCATGACCGGCAGCGGCAAGACTGGCCTCGGCATCGCCCTGCTGGAGGAAGCGGCGCTCGACAAGGTGCCCGTCATCGCCATCGACCCGAAGGGCGATCTCGGCAATCTGCTGCTGACTTTTCCTGAACTGCGGCCGGCCGACTTCGAGCCCTGGGTAGGAGCCCAGGACGCCGCCGCGGCGGGCCAGACCGGGCCGGAGTTCGCGGCTGCCGAAGCTGCCCGGTGGCGGCAGGGCCTGGCCGACTGGGGCCAGGGACCGGACCGCATTGGGCGGCTGCGTGGGGCGGCGGAATTTGCGCTCTACACCCCGGGCAGCACCGCAGGCCTGCCTCTTTCGGTGCTTGGGTCCTTCAACTGCCCTGGCGAGTTGCTGCGGGGCGATGTGGAACTGTACCGGCAGCACGTGCAGAGCGTCGCCACCGGCCTGCTCACTCTGGTGGGCATCGAGGCAGACCCGATCACGAGCCGCGAGCACATTCTGCTGTCCGCCGTGCTCAACAGTCACTGGCAACAGGGCCTGAACCTGGACCTGGGTGGACTCATCGGCGCGATCCAGAAGCCGGGTATCAGCAAAATCGGTGTCATTGATCTCGAGAGCTTCTACGCCTCGAAGGACCGCTTTGAGCTCGCCATGCGGCTCAACCACCTGCTGGCAGCTCCGGGCTTCAAGGCGTGGACTGAAGGGGAACCGCTGGACGCGGGCAAGCTGCTGTTCACGGCAGACGGCCGACCCAGAGTTAGCGTGCTGTCCATTGCGCATCTCGGTGATGCAGAGCGCATGTTCTTCGTCACACTGCTGCTCAACGAGGTTGTGGCCTGGATGCGCACCCAGCCCGGCACCTCGTCGCTGCGCGCCATCCTTTACATGGATGAAGTGTTCGGCTTCCTCCCTCCCGTCGCCGCCCCGCCCTCCAAGCTGCTGCTGCTGACGCTGCTCAAGCAGGCCCGGGCTTTTGGCCTCGGTGTGGTGCTGTCCACCCAGAATCCCGTGGACCTCGACTACAAGGCCTTGTCCAACGCCGGCACCTGGTTTGTCGGTCGACTCCAGACCGAGCAGGACCGGCACCGGGTCCGCAACGGTCTGCTGGCCGCAGCGCCCACCGAGGGACTGGACGCTGCCAGCCTCGATGCCACCCTCGCCTCCCTCGGCAAGCGCACTTTTCTTATGCATAACGTCCACGAGAAGTCGCCTGTGCTTCTGCAGTCCCGTTGGGCGATGGCCTACCTCCGGGGCCCACTGACGCGGGAAGACATCCGTCGGCTGACCCGGACGGAGGTAGCAGGTGCACCCCGGCCCGTCACGCCCGCCGCTCCGGCGGGACAACAGAACGGAACGGAGACAGCGGGCAATCGGCCCCTGCTGCACCCGTCGATTCCCGAGCTGTTCGCGGCCGGCAAGACGCGACCCGCCAATGGGGAACGCCTCGTGTATCACCCGCGCCTGCTCGGGTCTGCCCGGGTGGCCTACGCGAGCGTCAAGTACGGCGTGGACCTGCAGCGGGACCTCACCGTTGCACTCGATGCGACGGGCGGCCCCAGCGACTGGCGGAGTGCGGAATCCGTGCCGCTTGATACGGCCACTCTGGTGAAGGAACCCGAAGCGGCTGCCAGTTTCGCCGGCCTCGCCACCGGGTTCAGCGATCCAGGCAACCTCAAGTCGGCACAGGACCAGTTCCGTACCTGGGTGCGCACGGAACAGCCGCTGATTCTCCGGCGCAGCGCGACCCTGAAAGCAATCTCCCTTCCGGATGAAACGGAGGCGACGTTTCGCATCCGCCTGCGGCACGAGGCGCGGGAGCAGCGCGACCGGGACACGGCTGCACTCCGGCAGAAGTACGCCGCAAAATTCGCGACCCTTCAGGAACGCCTCCGCCGCTCGGAGCAGGCCATATCCCGGGAGCAGGAGCAGGCAACGGGGTCGAAAATCGACGCGGCGATGTCGGTGGGTTCTGCGGTACTCGGGGCGCTGTTCGGGCGCAAGGCCATCTCGGCAGCATCAGCCGGTCGGGTATCCACGGCCATGCGCAAGGCCGGAAACGTCCAACGGCAGGCCGGCGATGTGGCGCGGGCCACGGAAACCGCGGACCAGGTGGGGGCTCAGATCAGCGAGCTCGAGGCGCAGGTGGAGACCGGGATCGCGGCCCTGGAAAGTCGCTTCGATGCGCAGAGTGAAGTGCTGGAGGAGATCAGCCTGCGCCCAAAGGCCACCGACATCACCGTCCGGTTCTGCGGCATCGCCTGGCTACCCTTCCTGGAGGACCGCCAGGGCAATCTCCGCTCCGCCCTGTAGGAGCGCCTTCAGGCGCGAACCTCACCGCGAACCTCAGCGCGAACCTCAGTTCCCAAACGGAATACCGTAAATAAGCGAGGCCGTCAGCACCCACCAGGAATTGGCGAACTCAATGTCGACAAACTCGCCTTGGATGCGCACATGAAAGCGCTCCGAGCCCCGGAAATCCAGGCCAACCCCCCAGACCAGATCCGTGCCGTCCTGCTTGGTTGGCAGGGGAAATGACCCAAGGGTGGCTGCGCTGTCCCAGCTAATGGCGCCCAACTTGCCAAAGACCTTGAGGCCCGAATCAATGGGGTAAATGCCGAGGAGCGCCAGGTCGTACCCCGAGGTTTCAACCCGATCGACGATGCTTTGCTGACCCTGCTGGACCGCAACCTGGTCCTTCACGGTGCCGAAGTTGGTATAGCCAAGCTCCACGCCCACGTAGTCTCCATAGCGCAGGCCGAGAAACTGCCGCGAGGCGTAGGCCGAGCCCTCGAAGCCCAGGTTGTCGATCTTGAAGGTTGAGTAACCGACGCCGAGCCCGCCGTAAACCTCGTTTTCTGCCCGGACGGGCTGCGCAGGCAAGGCGAGGACGGACAGCATCAACAGGGCCGGGAACAGACGGGGCATCGGGATCTCCGGGCTTTCACCAGGCGGCAGACTAGCAGTTTAGTATTAACACGTCCGTGGCGTTCCACCCTATTATTGAGCTTCAGTGCGCAAAGTATTCTATGGATGGTATGTGGCCGTGGCCTGCGGGCTGGGCCTGGCCTGTGGACTTGCCAGTGTCATCACGGCGACGTTCTCCATTTTCCTGGGGCCGCTCCGGGCCGAGTTTGGCTGGACTCAGTCCCAGACCTTCACCGGCCTCTTGCTAGTTACCGCGGCGGTCACCATCGCGGCGCCTTTCATCGGCTCGCTGGTCGATCGCTTCGGCGCCCGGCGCATCATCATTTTCGGCTTCCTGATGGAGGGCGCGGTGATCGCGTCCTTCGCGACGCAGACAGAGTCCCTCCTGACGTTCTACGCGCGGTACATCGCCCTCGCCATTCTTGGGCTCGGCACGACCCACGTGGCCTTTGCGCGGGTGATTTCCGTGTGGTTCGACCGGCGGCGGGGCCTGGCACTGGGCATAGCCCTCGCTGGCCTTGGGGTCGGCGGCATCATCTGGCCGTTGCTGTCCCAGTGGGCTATCACCGCCTACGGCTGGCGCACAGCCTACGTGATCGTGGCACTGGCCGTGGCCACCGTGGGCATCCTGGCCATCGGCCTGGTGGTCAGGGAATCTCCGGAGTCCATGGGCCTGCTGCCCGATGGGGACGAGCAGCCCACAGCGGTCGGCGGCACAGTACTGGCTGGCACGTCGCTCGCGGGCGCAGCGCCCTGGGTGCCGGCCCAGACCGGCTTCACGCTGGCCGAGACCCTGCGCCAAGGCCATTTCTGGCTGATGCTCGGGGCCTTCCTGCTGATCGGTATCGGCATACAAAGCCTGATCCTGCATCTCGTGCCCATGCTCGTCCTGCGCGATGTCGAGCCGATGCGCGCGGCCCAGGCCCAGGCACTGGTCGCGGCAGCACTCATCGTCGGCCGCCTCGGCGCGGGCATGCTGATGGACCGCTTCTTTGCGCCGCGGGTAGCGATCGCCTTTCTCGTGGGACCTGTCGTCGGCATCATCCTGCTGGCATCCGGCGCCAGCGGCACGGCGGCGTTTCTGGCCGGCATGCTGACCGGGCTCGCAGCCGGCGCTGAAGTGGACGTGACGGCCTTCCTCGCCAGCCGTTATTTTGGCCTGAAGTACTTCAGCCGGATCTACGCCTGGTTCTTCAGCGCCTACTCTGCAGGCGCCGGCATCGGGCCCCTGCTCACGGCCCAGGCGGTGGAGCACTATGGTGATTACACGGAAATTCTCTACGTGCACGCGGCGCTGCTGATTGTCGCAGGGCTGATGCTGACGAGACTGAAGCCGTTCCCGAAAAGCTTCCCCGTAGGAGCGCCAGTAGGAGCGCCTTCAGGCGCGATTCAACGCGATCGCGCCTGAAGGCGCTCCTACTGGCGCTGCTAGCGGCGGACGGGGCGCTTCTGGAGTTTCCGCTGGAGCGTCCGGCGATGGACGCCAAGGGCCCGCGCCGTCGCCGAGATGTTGCCCTGGTTCTCGGTCAACACCCTCTGGATGTGCTCCCACTCCACACGCTTGACGGACAGGGGTCGCGGCGCGTCGGGCAGCGGCCCCGGGGCCTGGGCATCCGGGGCCGTCAGCGCCGCAACGATGGCCTCAATGTCCGCCGGCTTCGTCAGATACTGGCTTGCGCCCAGTTTCACGGCTTCCACGGCCGTCGCGATGCTGCCGTAGCCCGTCAGCACCACCGTCCTCGCCGGGTGAGAGCCCCTGGTCAGCAACGGGATCAGGGTGAGCCCGGAGCCCGAGCCGATCCGCAGGTCCACCACTGCCAGGTCGGGCGGGGAGGAGGCAATCAGTGCGGTCGCCTGCTCGCAGGTCAGGGCTACAGTCACGTCGAATCCCCGGCGACGGAGGGCCGTCGCCAACACCTCGCTGAATACCGGGTCGTCTTCGACCACCAGTGTTCTCACGGGTAGCTCTCCAGCGGCCGGATGAGCGGCAGGTGCAGGCGGGCCGTGGTGCCGCCCTCATCGTTGTTCGCCGCCTCGAGGCGGCCACCCGCCTGGGTAATGGCTGCATGGGAAAGGAACAGGCCGAGACCAAGCCCCCCCTCTTTGCTCGAGATGCCCAGACGGTCCAGTGAACCCGGCTGACCGGAGCGCATGCCGCCGCCACGGTCGATCACACTGATGACCAGGCTGGCAGCATCCCAGACGCAGGTCACCCGGACTGCCTGGGGTGACACGTCGACGGCGTTATGCAGGATGTTCAACAGGGCCTGGCGTACCGTGCGCTCGACAACCAGCACCGGTGGCTGACCGGACCCGGTCAGCGGCTCGAGGCGCACGCTGCATCCCGGCCGCAGTCGGCAGACTTCTGCGACCGCCTGGCTGACGAAGCGGTCGAGCGACAGTGACTCGGCGGAATCCGCCCGGGCTACCCCTGCCGATGCAGCGATGACGGACAGGGCTTCCTTGCAGCGGGCGATCTGGTCCCGGAGAACGGTGATGTCCTGGTGCAGGGCCGGGTGAGTTTCCGCCGGGTATTCCCGGGCGATCTCACCCGCAACCACAGCCATGGTGGCGAGTGGCGTGCTCAGCTCGTGGGCAGCCCCGGCGGCCAGAGTGGCCACCGCAAGCACCCGCTCATCCCGCAGTGCCGACTCGCGCAGCCGGGCCAGGTAACGGTCCCGCTCCCGGACGGTCTGGGCCATCGCGGCGACGAACGTGGCAATCAGCACGGTCAGGATCACGAAGCCCACCCACATCCCCGCCGCGTGCAGGTCCATCGCGGATTTGCTGTTCATGTTGATGAACTCGGGAACCTCGACCCGCCAGAGCATCAAGACGGTGTAACTGCAGGCGCTGATGCCCGCGATGATCCAAGTATAGGTCTGCGGCAGCGCCGCCGCGGAAATGATCACGGGCAACACAAAGAAGTACACGAATGGGTTGGAAGACCCGCCGGTGTAGTAGAGGATGCTGGTGAGTGCGACCAGATCCACCAGCAGCTGGATGAAGAACTCACGGTCGCTGACGGGCTCCGCCGCCTTGTGCCGGAGCCAAACCCAGAAGTTGAAGAGGCACAGCCCGACCACGATCAGCAGCATCTGCAGGGCGGGAACTGGCAGGTCGTAGATCTGCCGCGCCAGCAGCAGGCACAGAGCAGAACCAGGCACCGCAATCATCCGGATCCAGATGAGTCGGCGGACGTTGAGGCCCGCGGGCTGCTCCCGGGTTGACGGCGTAGCCCCCGGAGCTGGCAGGGCGCCGGGCTTGTTCAACTGACCGGCACTCCGGCAGGGACCTCGAGCAGGGCAATGAGCCCCGGATGGTTGTCCTCAAGCCGCAGGCTGCCGCCGTGGAGCCGCGCCACCGCGGCTGCGAGGTTAAGACCCAGACCCGAGCCCGCACGGGGCGGTGCATTGCTGAGCCTCACGAATGGCTCCACGGCCCGGGTCCGCTCATCCGCCGGAATCCCTGGACCGGAATCAGCAACGGAGATGACGAGCCGACCAGCCACGACGCGGGTTCGCAACTCAATCTGGCCGCCGGCGGGGGTGAACTTGAGGGCGTTGTCGATGAGGTTGGCAACCGCCTGGGCGAGCAACTGGCGATGACCGAGTACGGAACTCCCGGGCGCACAGGTGACGGACAGCGCAACACCCTGCTCCTCGGCCTGGGGCTGGTAAAGTTCCCCGAGTTCGCCCAGCATCGTGTCCAGTGCCACGGGCTCCGGCAGCGCGCCCACGGTGCCGCTTTCAGCTTCGGCGATCTGGAGCAGAGCCGTGAGCACGCGTTGCATGTGGTCCACGTCCCGCAGGGTCTGTTCCAGGGTCTCCGGCCTGGTCTGATCCGCAGTACCATCCTTGTCCGTGGCAGCCAGGGACTGCTCCAGTCGCAGGCGCATCCGGTGCATGGGGCTGCGCAGGTCATGGGCTGCACTGTGCAGGGCTGTACGGAGAATCTCCGTGGTCCGGGCCAGCCGGGCCAGCAGGGCGTTCACCTCGACGGCGAGGGTATCGAACTCGTCGTCGTCGCCCGCCAGCGGCAGGCGGCGCGCCAGATTGCCGCTGACGATCTCCTTGCAACTCCGGCTCACTGCTTCTACCCGGGCAAAAATTCGTTGACTCTGACGGTAGCCTATTCCCAGAGCGAGCAGGGTCACCAGCAGGGTACCGATAGCCGCAGCGACGGCAAACCGGCGCCCTAGATCCCGCCGGTCGCTCAGGTCCGTGCCCACCAGGAGCCGGACTCCGGGCGCGGGGTCCAGCACCAGGGCCCGCACGGGCCGGTCGGTCTCGATGCCACCCTCCCGCAGTTCAATCTCGAATTCCGCCCAGCGTCCGTCCCGTCCGCGCATCATCGGCCAGGCCGGCAGGTTGCCGGCAATGACAAAGCCTTCGCCGTCGGTGAGGAGGTAGACCGCGTTGATGCGGCTGAACGTGCTGGCCCGCAGGTTCAGCTCGCTGATGATTCCGGGAGTGCCACTGCGGCCGTAGGCCTCGAGGAGACCGAGGGCATCGCGCTCGATGACAGCATCAACCTCGGTGTTGATAAAACGCGTGGTGAGCAGGTAGATGACGAAGACCAGCGCCACCAGCGCCGCGGCAAAGCTGGCCGCATAGACCACCGACAGTCGGAGCGCCGAGGTGCGCACGTCAGTCTGCCCGCAACATATAGCCGGCACCGCGCACTGTGTGGATCAGGGGTTTGTCGAAACCCTTGTCCACGGCCTGGCGCAGCCGGCTCAGGTGCACGTCGATGACGTTGGTTTGCGGATCGAAGTGCAGGTCCCAGACGCCCTCGAGCAACATCGTCCGGGTGACCACCTGCCCTGCCCGGCGCAGCAGGTACTCGAACAACTTGAATTCCCGGGCCGTCAGCTCAATGCGTCGTCCGCCCCGGGTCACTGTCCGCGCCAGGACATCCATTTCCAGATCTGCGAGCCGCAGCTTCATCTCGGGCGCAGGCGCGACCTGGCCCCGGCGCAGCAGCGCTTCAATCCGGGCCAACAGTTCAGCCAGGGCAAATGGCTTGGTCAGGTAGTCGTCGCCCCCGGCCTGCAGGCCCTCAACCCGGTGATCCACGGAACCCAGGGCAGAGAGAATGAGGACGGGCGTGCGGTTGCCCTGCTTGCGCAGGATCTCGATGATCGTCAGCCCGTCCAGGTAAGGCAGCATCCGGTCTGCCACGATACCGTCGTACTGGTTTTCCGTCGCCCGGAAGAGGCCATCGCGGCCGTCAGCCGCGTGATCCACCCGGTAGCCGGCTTCCGTCAGCGCCTTGACCAGGTAGCCTGCGGCGTCCCTGTCGTCTTCTATCAGGAGCAGTTGCATTCGGCTCAGAGTCCCGTCATGCCAAGAATCGACCTGTCGAGCGTAGCTGAGTCTCCAGCAAAGTGGTGACCGCCCGGCAGTTCGACGGAACGGGCGAGGCCCATGGGAACGTGGCTGATCAGACTGACCAGAATGGCTGCGGCGTGTGCCCCACAGAAGGCTGCAAAAGTCACCGGCGGGGAATCTGGCACGAGCACCCAGCAACTGGGGCCCTACCAGTGGCGCGCCGGGCCTGGCTCGGCGGGCTCCCCTGGACTCCGGTCAGCGGCGGTCAGGGTCAGCCGGTGATCGTCAGCGGCAGGAACAACCGGCCCTCATTGCGCTGGATCAGCAGTGGAATGGGCTGGCCCTTGGGCAGCTTGCCGGCGAGACCGGCCAGTTCCTGGGGACTGCTCACCACCTGATCGCCGACCTGCAGGATGATGTCGCCCGCGTTCACCCCGGCGCGGGCTGCCGGGCCGGAAGAGACGCCCACCACCAGCACGCCGCCAGTCTCGATGCCCGTCTGCTCCCGCTGTTCCGCCGTGAGGGCCGCGACCTGCACGTTCAGGATACCGGGCTTCTGCTCCTCGTTGTCATTGGCGGCCACTACTTCGTCTTCCGCGGGCTTGAGCTGCGCGACCGTCAGCTTGACCTCGCGAGGCTTTTTGTCGCGCCAGATTTTCAGGGCGACTTCGGTGCCCGGCCTCGTCTCACCCACGAGCGGGGGCAGATCGGCCGACTGGCTGATCGGCTTGCCGTTGAACTCCAGGATCACATCGCCCGGCTTCAGGCCCGCCTTGCTGGCGGGTCCCGCCTTGTCCACCTGGCCAACCAGTGCGCCCGTGGGCTTCTCCAGTCCGAAGGACTTCGCAAGGTCCCCATTCAGGGTCTGGATACCCACGCCCAGCCAGCCCCGCTGCACACTGCCCGTCGCGGCCAGCTGCCGCGCAACGCTCGTGGCTGTGTTGATCGGAATCGCAAAGGACAGACCCATGTAGCCACCACTGCGGCTGTAGATCTGGGAGTTGATCCCCACGACTTCGCCACGCGTGTTAAACAGCGGGCCGCCGGAATTACCAGGATTGACAGCCACGTCGGTCTGTATGAATGGCACGTAGTTGCCATCTGGCAGGCTGCGGCCCAGGGCGCTGACGATGCCCTGGGTGGCGGTGTGCTCCAGACCAAAGGGCGAACCGATGGCCAGCACCCAGTCGCCCACTTCGAGCTGGGAGGAATCGCCGACCTGCACGACCGGAAGCCCCTTGGCATCGATCTTGAGCAGAGCAACATCCGAAGCCTTGTCGAGACCGATGACCTTCGCCGTCTTCTCGGAATTGTCGGCGAGCTTCACGATGATCTCGTCGGCACCATCGACCACATGAGCGTTGGTCAAAATCTCGCCATCGGCAGAAATGATGAAGCCTGACCCGAGGGAATTGCCTTCACGGGGTGCTGGCATGGAGCGGGGACCCGGCATCCCGCGAAACTGGCGGAAGAGTTCTTCCATGCCCGGTGGTATGCCCGGTGTCATCCCCGGTGGCAAGCCATGCATGCCCGCACCCTCCTCCGCCTTCTGGGTGGTGCTGATGTTGACGACGCTCGCCTGGTTGCGCTTGATGATGGCCTTGAAGTTCGGGAGTCCTGGCTGCGCCTCCGGTGCCTGCGTGGCGGCTGGCACTGGCGCGGCGACGGGAACCGGGACGCGTGCGTCTGGCGCCGGACCGGACTGGACCTGACTTGACTGGACCGGACCGGATTGGGCCGGACCGGACAGGGCCGAGCCGAGCATCACCGCTGCGGTGACGGCGACGAGCACCAGAGGGACTTGGTAGCGCATGGACGAGATCCTGAATGTTCCAGAGGGGTGAAGAGTAGCCGAAGACCACCAGAGACAACCCGGTTATCGGCGCGGTTCGTGACACCGGCGAGCGGCGGAGCCGTCATCGCCTGAGACAGAGGGGGGGCAGAGTTCAGGCTGTGCCGTGCCCGCTTGCCCGCCCGCCGGTGCCACTAAGTCACGTCGTCGAAAGTCCAGGTTGTGTATCCATGCTGTGCCTGGGGAGGGGGTGACTCACCGGAGCACGGGGCAATAGTGGGCCCTGCCCCATCGCGGGAGCGTTGCGGGGAACTTAAGATTTCTTAATTGGAGTCGGGACTGAGGGCGGCGAAACGCTCGCGCCAGGCACCGGGGGCGAGACTGCCGTCAGTGACGAGCTCAAAAGTGACATTGCGGGCCCCAGGCTGGCGCAGGCTCTCAATCAGCACCAGGGCCAGATCGTCCCGGGACAAGGTGCTGCGCAGCAAGGGCCGCCAGTGGTCCCCCTGCTCCAGACGCAGGCCCTTCTGGCCGGCGGGCTCATTCACCAGGCCACCCGGTCGGACGATGGTGTAGGTGAGGCCGCTGGCCCGCAGGTAGTCCTCCCCCTTCAGGCGCCAGCCGAGAGCGCCATTCGTGGCCTTGTTGAACGGATGGGCGGGATCGGTCACGCCGATCGCCGTGAGCAGCACGAAGTGCTGCACCTTCTCCCGGCGGGCAGCGTCCACCAGATTACGGACCCCGCCGAAGTCGACGAACTCCGCGCTGTTGTCGTCGCCCACCGTGTTGGCGCCGATAACACTGATGACGCGCCCGACGCCCGCCATGGCAACGGCGACCTGCGCGGGATCCCGCACGTCGCACTCAACCCAATCCACCCCGGCAAAATCCGGGCCGAGGCGCTGCGCAGCATCGGGTCGGCTGCGGGTCATGGCCCGAAACGGGATGCCCTCCTCCTTGAGGCGCCGGACGAGATAGCGCCCGGCCCGACCGGAAGCCCCTGCCACCAGGACCCGCTCGCCGTCCCGCGACGGTGCAGTGGCGCAGCCCGGCAGGGCGAGAATGAGGGCTAGGGGAAGGGCAAGGCCAGTCAGGAGCCTGCGGTTCATCCCCCGAACACGGCGATGCCGGCCAGGGAACGGAAGGGCGCCGTGAAGCCGGTGTCCATCTGCTGCACGATCTTCTCCTCCTTTAGATCGATACGCGCGGCAACACCGGTCCAGACGTTGGCGGCCAGGGCGTAGCGCGGGTCTACGTCGGGCGTCACCTGCGCCCAGCCGTAGCCGGGGAGCGGGATGTGCTGCAGGACCTTGCCCGCCTCGTCATAGACCGCCAGGCCGTCGGCAACGGTGCACAACAGTCGCCCGTCCGGGAGATAGGCAACGGCGATGAACCAGCGCTTGTCGGTGCGATCGTAGGGATCTGCATCGGGGTAGCCGGCGAGGTCCGGCAGCTGGCGGCGATTGCCCAGGTCGTAACGCATCAGCCGGCGGGCGGTCTCCGTCGTGTAGGTGATGAAATCGCCGGACGGGTGCATCGTGGAGTGGGTGACGCCCTTGAAGCGGGTCGGCTCCGGCGAATACTCAGTCGGGTAATCGTCCAGCAGCTTCAGGTCGGGGCTGTACTTGTACATATGCCCGACACCCAGCGTGCCATCCGCAAGAAACTTGGCGCTGGTGCCCTTCCAGATCTCCTTGCCGATGAAGTACTCGCCAAAATAGTGATTGCCGTCCTTGTCCCAGCTGACGCTGCCGAAGGAGCGGCCGGAATCCCAGGGAGGCAGCTCTTTCGCGTCCGGCGTGGCCCGCACCGCGATGTGATCATGGCAGTCGAAGCCCCAGAGGGTGCCGTCCGGCGCCACTGTGCAGCCGACGATGAAGTAGCGGGTGCCGCTGGTGTACCAAGTGCCCTTCGCGATCCAGTTTTTGTCGAATTGCAGGATCCGCCCCTCCCCCATGTGATCGTCATCCGGGTTGTTGAGGTAAGTGCAGCCCAGAAAAATGTCGCCCTTTTCAAAGGGCTTCAGGGTGGAGATCTTTTGCATTGACGGGACTCCGTGGGTTCTGTGTCCCGAATTATTGCCGAATCCTTTGGGCAAGTCCCGGCGAAATATCACCGTCCCGTAGTTGCGAGAGAGACTCCATGTACATCAATTTCTGGTATCCCGTCGGCCGGACCGAGGACGTGACGGACAAGCCGGCAAGCGTCAGGCTGTTGGGCCTGCCCTTGGTCGCCTGGCGGGACTCCAGGGGCACGGCGCATGTCATGAGCGACACTTGTGTCCACCGGGGGGCCTCACTCAGCACAGGCACGGTCAAGGACGACTGCATCGTGTGCCCTTACCACGGCTGGCGCTACGAGGCCGGAGGCAAGTGCAAGACCATTCCGTCACTGGGTGCGGATGCCAAGCTGCCGTCCCGGGCCAAGATTGACAGCTATCCCGTTGAGGAAAAGTATGGCCTGGTATTCGCCTTCCTCGGCGATCTGCCCGCGGCCGAGCGGCCACCGATCTACACGATCCCCGAGTGGGACCAGGAGGGCTGGCGGGCGACCCCGGTCACGATCATCGAACTGGGGCTGTACTTCGAACGCTCCATGGAGAATGGCCTGGATCCCGCCCACAACGAGTTCGTCCACCCTTCGCAGGGTTCGCCAGGCCTGGAGCCGGACTACCTGAAGCACGGCCTCAATCTGGAGAACTCCGAGTGGGGCACCAAGTTCTTCGTGGCCTTCGACGAGAAGACCCACCAGCAATCGGACTTCACGGGCCTCCGAGCCTCCAAAAGTGGCGTCCGGGCGGGTTCAGGAAATCACGGCCCCAATCACCTGCAAACCTGGATCAACTTCAGCGCGACCAACTCCTTTCACCAGTACTTCTTCGAGGCACCCGTGGACGAGGCTCACACGCGGGTCTACTTCATCAACACCCGCAACTGCATGATGGATCCGAAGATGGATTCCAGGGCCTATGACGCCAACATGAAGGTGGCCAACGAGGATATTGCGGTGCTGATGCACCTGAATCCCATCCGCACGCCCGAGAGCAACATCAAGGAGATCCTGCTGCCCACCGATCAGGCAGTGGTCAAGTACCGGGAATATCTGGGGCAGTGGGAAGAGCGGGGCTGGCGCGTCGACCTGAAGAAGCTGCGGGCAGAAGCGGGCGACGTGGCCTATGCGATCCCTTGCCCCGACCGGCGGACGTCCGGCAACTGGGTGCTGGATGCGGTGCCGTTGCTGCCGGGGAAGAGCGCGGCGACCGCCGCGACTGGCCGGCGTACCGCAGCAGTGGGTCTCGCCTGAACTCGCTCCTACGGCTCCGGTTTCAGCGCCCTGGCGAGGGCCAGCGCGCCACTGAAGTCGCCGGCAAACGAAAGCCGGCCTGGCACCGGCCGAAACTTCATCCCGTCTAGAACCTTGCGGGGCTGGGCCTGCAGGCCAGACAGGATGAGGTGAATCCCCCGCCGCGCACAACGGTCCGCCAGCCCCTGCAAGGCGTGGACCCCGCTGGCGTCCATCATCGGCACCAGCCGTGTGCGCAAAATGAAAACCTGCGGTGCCTTCGCGAACTGATCCAGCACATCGTCGAGCCGGCTCGCGACGCCGAAGAACAACGGGCCACTGATCTGAAACGCCTCGACTCCAGGTGGTAGCCGGAGCCGCTGCTCCCGGTCCGGGTCCGCAGCGAGGTCGTCAGCGTCCTCATCCAGCACCAGGGTACCGCTCCCGATCTCCACGACGCGGGCCATCCGGTCCATAAACACAAGGGCCGCCAGCACTACACCCACTTCGATGGCCAGAGTCAGGGTCGTGAAGACCGTGAGCCCGAAGGTCACGAGCAAGACGAGCCCATCGCCCCGCGGAGCAGACAGCAGGTACCGGAACCGCTCGTGCTCGCTCATGTTGTAGGCCACTACGGTCAGCAGTGCCGCCAGTGAGGCGAGCGGCACGTAGCTCACCAGTGGCGCGGCTGCCAACAGGAAGACCAGCAGCAGAATCGCGTGCAGCATCCCCGCCACCGGGGAAACAGCGCCGGCCCGAACGTTGGTCGCTGTCCTGGCGATAGCCCCCGTCGCTGGCAGGCCGCCGAACAGACCCGAGACCGTGTTGGCGACGCCCTGCGCCACCAGCTCCATGTTTGACCGGTGGCGGCGCCCCGTCATGCCGTCAGCCACCACCGCCGACAACAGGGACTCGACGCCGGCCAGGAACGCAATGGTGAAGGCAGCGGGTAGCAGTTCCTGGATACGGGCCAGGGAAACCGCCGGGAGGCTGGGCGCCGGCAGAAGATGCGGCAACTCGCCAAAACGGGACCCGATGGTCTCGACGGGTAGCCCCAGCAGATGGACAGCAGCCACGCCGGCGACCACGACGAGCAGAAAACCAGGCGCCTTGGGCGCCAGCTTCCGGATCACGACCATGGCCACAATGGACACCACCGCCAGCCCCACCGCCCAGGGGTTGGTGCTGGACAGTCCGGAACCGATGGCGGCCAGCTTCGGCAGAAATTCCGCCGGCACGTCACGCAGCGGAAGACCCAGCAGGTCGGGGATCTGGCTGGAAAAGATGATCACGGCGATGCCCGCGGTAAACCCCGTGATCAGGGGCTGGGGCATGTATTTCATCAGCGTGCCGCAGCGCATGAGGCCCGCAATGACGAGGATGATCCCCGCCATGCAGGTGGCCAGGACAAGACCGTCGTAGCCGTGCCGGTCGATAACCGCGTAGACCACCGGGATGAAGGCCCCGGTAGGACCGCCGATCTGCACGCGGGAGCCTCCCAGCGCCGAGACCAGGAAGCCGCCGATGATCGCCGTCAGCAGGCCCTTCTCTGGTGTCGTGCCACTCGCAATGGCAATGGCAATCGCCAGCGGCAGGGCCACGATCGCCACGGTAAGGCCGGCCACTGCGTCCCGGCGGAAGGCATCGAGGCTATAGCCCTCGCGAAAGACGGTAACCAGCTTGGGTTCGAAAAGCGGAACGCCAGCCATTCAGGCTAAATCCCCGTGCAGAGCAGGTCGAGCGCCGCGACGATCTTGCCACGCTCCAGGCTTATCTGCTCATCCGCCTCGGCAGCTGCGGCTCCCCCACACCCTGGCTGCGGAGGTAGTCGTCGTAGCCCCCGTGGAAGTCCACGATCCCGTCGGCCTTCATCTCGATCACCCGCGTGGCCAGTGAGCCCACGAACTCCCGGTCGTGACTGACAAAGATCAGCGTGCCCGGGTAATTTTCCAGCGCCAGGTTGAGCGCTTCGATGGACTCCATGTCCAGGTGATTCGTCGGCTCGTCCATAAGGAGCACATTCGGCTTCAGCAGCATCACCTTGCCAAAGAGCAGACGGCCTTCCTCGCCGCCGGAGATGACCTTGACCGATTTGCGGCTCTCGTCCTTCGAGAACAGCATCCGACCCAGCGTTGCCCGGAGCGCCTGCTCGTCATCGGTCTTCTGCTGCCACTGGCGAATCCAGTCGAAGAGCGTGAGGTCGCTGGCAAAGTCGTCATTGCGATCCTGGGGGACGTAACCCAGGGCGACATTCTCGGACCACTTGATCGTCCCCTTCTCAGGCACCAGTTCCTGCATCAGGCACTTCAATAGTGTGGTCTTGCCGACACCGTTCGCGCCGATGATGGCAATCCGCTCCCCCACTTCGACCTTCAGGTTGAGGCCCTTGAACAGCGGCAACCCGTCGTAACCCTTGGTGAGCCCCTCGACCTCCACCGCCTGGCGGTAGAGCTTGCGGGCCTGGTCAAAGCGGATGAATGGGCTCACGCGGCTCGACGGCTTCACCTCGACCACCTCGATCTTCTCGATCTGGCGGGCCCGGGACGTCGCCTGCCGGGCTTTCGAGGCATTGGCGGAGAAGCGGCTGACGAAGGTCTGCAACTCGGCGATCTGGGCCTTCTTTTTCGCATTGTCCGCCAGCAACCGCTCGCGGGCCACCGTGGACGCCGTCATGTACTGGTCGTAGTTGCCCGGATAGATGCGCAACTCCCCGTAGTCCAGGTCCGCCATGTGGGTGCAGACGCTGTTCAGGAAGTGCCGGTCATGGGAAATGATCACCATGGTGCAGTCCCGGGAGTTCAGCAGTTCCTCCACCCAGCGTATGGAATTGATGTCCAGGTTGTTGGTGGGCTCGTCGAGCAGCAGCACGTCCGGATTGCCGAACAGCGCCTGGGCGAGCAGCACCCGCAGTTTCCAGCCGGGCGCCACCTCGCTCATCAACCCCGCATCCAGTTCCGGCGGAATGCCCACGCCGCGCAGGAGTTCGCTGGCCCGGGACTCGGCCGTGTAGCCGTCCATCTCGGCAAACTGGGTCTCCAGGTCGGCGACCCGCATGCCGTCCTCTTCGCTCATCTCTGGCAGGGAGTAGATCCGGTCCCGCTCCTGCCGCACCGGCCAGAGTTCCGCATGGCCCATGATCACGGTGTCGATCACCGCAAACTCCTCGAAGGCAAACTGGTCCTGGCGCAACTTGCCAAGGCGTATGCCGGAATCGAGTGCCACGTTGCCCGCCGTGGGTACGAGATCTCCCCCCAGGATCTTCATGAAGGTGGATTTGCCACAGCCGTTGGCGCCGATCAGGCCATAGCGATTGCCATCGCCGAACTTGGCCGAGACGTTCTCGAACAGGGGCTTGGCGCCGAACTGCATGGTGATGTTGGCGGTGGTGATCAAGGGGGCAATCCTGGGGTGGAAGTGGGGTGGCGGCGGGCTGGAGATGCTACACGAGCGCAGGCTGGTCGGGCGTCGGGAAGCAAAAGACCCTAGAATTACCCCATGACCATGCGCCTTTTCGACTTCGACAGGGCCCCAAACCCCCGGCGGGTGCGCATCTTCCTGGCGGAGAAGCAGCTCCGGATACCCCGGGTGAACGTGAACCTGTTCCGCCTGGAGCAGTTGTCCCCGGAATTCATGGCCATCAACCCGGGCGGCACGGTGCCGGTGCTGGAAACCGAAGACGGCACCTACCTGACCGAGTGTCTCGCCATCTGCCGGTATCTCGAGTTCCTGCAACTGGAACCGCGGCTGTTTGGCAGCACCCCGCGCCAGGAAGCGCTGACCCTCATGTGGACGAACATCGTGGAGAACGAGGGCCTCCCCGCCGTCGCTGAAGTGCTGCGCAACCTGTCACCCGGGTTCAGGGACCACGTGTTTCCGGGGCCGGTGGCCTACCCGCAGATTCCCGCACTCGTCGAGCGCGGCCGGCAGCGGACTGAGCAGTTCTTTGCTCGCGTCGAGCAACAGCTTGAACACCAGCAGTACCTGGCGGGCGGCGAGTTTTCCTTCGCCGACATCAGCCTGTTCGTGACTGCGGAGTTCGCTGGTTGGGTCGATATCCAGCCGACGCGAACCAGGCCGTCATTACAGCGCTGGTACGAGCGCGTGGCAGCACGCCCCAGCGTCACGGCCTAGCAGCTGCTCCAGGGCAAATCTGCGTCGGCGCCCGTCAGTGCCTCCTGCGCCCGACGCAACTGGCGCCGGGCCCGGAACATGTCCTGCCTGGCGACGGCCTCCAGCCAGACGTCCATGCCGGGTTCAGGACCGAGTTCGATAGCGGCCAGGACCTCGCGTGCGGCCCGGTGCTCAGCAACGGCTGCAGTCCACGCGGTCTCCGCCGCCGGACGGCGCCAGGGCCGGGCCCAGGCGACAGCAGCGGTCCAGGGTTCTGTGCTCGGTGCCAGTTCCATCTCACACCTCGATAAGTAGAAGACGGGAAATCTGCTGCACGAGTCGTGCCAACCCGCGTGGACCGGATTCTTCAAGGCTGGCGTCGTGCCCGTCTGGAACGCCGCACCAAACCGGGGCGCCGGCGGCTGACGGCAGTACCGATCGGGTGCGCCTTCACAAGATGAGCGCTCCGACGAACAGCCCGACCATGATGAAGGCAATCACGACCTTCGCCACCAGGCCTGCCATGAGGCCAAGCCAGGTCGCGATGCCCACCTTGACGGCGCGGCCTTGATCTCGCCCCGCCAGGTACTCACCGATAGCGGCGCCAACCAGCGGCATGAAGAGCACACCAACCAGGCCGAGGAAGAGGCCGGCCAGCGTGCCCAGCGCGGCACCGAAGATAGCCTGGCGACTGGCTCCGGCCCTGCGGGCACCGAGCAGGCCAGCCACGTACTCCAGCACCCAGGCCATCATAGCGAGCACACCGGCCATGACCACCACGCTTGGGCCCACGCGGGTGAAGTCGTCAATCCAGGCGCCGAGCACGATGCCTGCCAGCACGAACAGCGTGCCCGGCAGAGCCGGCAACACCGTGCCCGCCACGCCAACGCAGATCAGCGCAACGCAAAGTACCCAGAGAAATGTATCGTCCACCTCAGACGTGTTACGTCAAAGATACATTCAGGTCAACGGTTTCTGTAGGCGTGGTGAGAAACTGGCCTGTCCTTGGCGATTCTCGGACTTAACAAGTCTCTGGAAGCCTACCAAAGTGCAAACACCACGCCCACACTCAGGACGTCTCGATACTGAGTCTGCTAGCATTGCTAGCATCAGTAAACGTCTGGGGGTGCGGCGTGGCACAGCTTGTCGTTCGCAATCTGCCCGAGGATCTGGTCAGGGCCTTGAAGCAACGCGCAGCAAAGCACAATCGAAGTGCCGAGCAGGAGCATCGGGAGATACTCCAGGCCGCGCTCTGTGGTTCGCGACGGCGTCGTCTGGCCGATGTTCTGGGCGCCATGCCGAATGTTGGTGAGGATCGGGATTTCCTTCGGGCACAAAAAGATCGGCGAACCTGACTTTGTTTCTGGTTGATACCGACGTAATCAGCGAGGCACGCAAGGGCGAAAAAGCCAACGCGGGGGTCAGGACATTCTTTCACAGTGCGAGCCGCGACAAGGTTCCGCTCTTCTTGTCTGCGATCACTATTGGTGAGCTTCGGCAAGGAACTGAACTGATCCGGCACCGTGGCGACAAACCACAGGCAGCGCGCCTGGAACGTTGGCTCGACCGGATCACGCGCGAGTATGCGGAATCAATCCTGCCCTTCGACGAAGAAACGGCGCATATCTGGGGTCGCTTGCGCGTACCACACCCGGAGAATCCCCTGGATAAGCAGATCGCCGCAACCGCACTGATCTATGACCTGATTGTGATTAGCCGTAATAGCGGGCACTACGAGCCAACCGGCGTGCGGGTCATGAATCCGTTTACCTGAGCGGCATCACGTCGAACGCGATGCTGATCCGCTCCCCTGCCTGAGCAAAGGGCAAGGTGCGATGCCAGAACCAGGAGGGAAATAACACGAGCTGGCCGGGCCTGGCACTCACGCGACGCCGCTCCGGCTCGATCTTCAGGGCGAACCGGGTCGGCGGCTCACCAAACTCCAGCGCCCCATCGTCCCCGAGCCCCGGGGGCACTGCCACGTAATAGACGCCGCTGAGCCAGGCCAATGGGTGCAGGTGGGGTAACTGGTGGCCGCCCGGCGCGAGTACGGTCCCCCAGATTCGCAACGTCCACCGGTCGGTGGCCCAAGCCATCACGGGATGCCGCTCAAAGCCCTCGTGCCGCAACTCCGCGATCACGTGCCGCAGCTCCCCGTTCAGCGCGTCCCGGAACGCGCCGAGCACCGGCGACGAGTCCGGATCGAGCTCGCCGGTCTGCGCGCCGCCCCGGGTGGCTTTGCTCAGTGGACTCGGGAGCAGCGAGGGCTCGGCGCGCAACAAGTGCGCGAGCCGTGCGTTGAAGTCTGCATGGTCGCGATAGCCGCGGGGAACCGGCAACTCCCGAATCTTCACCAGTCGCTCCAGATCGACGAGTTCACGAGCGGCGTCGGCCTGACCCGCATCCCGCAGCGCAACCGCACGGGCAGCCAGCACGAGCCGCTCTCCCGGATGGCGCTGCAAAAATTCGGCACTCACGCGGAGCGCTGCATCACTGCGGCTGGCAGCCGACAGCAGGATGGTGAGATCGGCAGTAGCCCGCGCGTTTTCCGGGTTGACGCGCACGGCCGTTTCCAGAGCGGCCAGCGCCTCGCGTGACTGGCCAAGCTGGTGGTGGGCCAGACCGAGATTGATCAGCGCCATATCGTCGGGGCCGGTCTCGAGCGCAGCCTGGAGCAGCGGCACGGCAGCAGCATACTGGCCGAGAGCCACGAGCACCGCGCCCTTGGTAGCGAGCAGCTCAGGACGAGCCGGTGATCCGGTCAGCCCGGCGTCGCACTCAGTCAGTGCCTCGTCGCCCCTGCCAGCCTCGACGAGCGTGGTGGCCAGGTTGCAGCGAACCTCCAGGTCATCCGGCTCCAGCTCAAGTACGCGCCGGTGACACTCGATGGCTTCCTGAATGTGCCCCCGGTGCTGGAGCAGCGCGCCAAGATTGGCGAGGGCCTTGCTGGAGTCGGGATCGCGCGCGAGGGCCCTGCGGAATGCCCTCTCCGCCAGGTGCAGATAGCCGCTGGCGAGATAGCTCAGGCCCAGTTCGGCGGCGGGCTCCGGATCGAGCGGCGCGGCGTCAGTAGCCTTGCGCAGCAACTTGAGGGAACGGTCGAGATCGCCCAGGTCCCGCGCCAGAATGCCCTGCAGGCGCAGCGCCTGGGACTGCAACGGCTCCGCGCGAAGAACGGCAGTGTATTGCGCATCGGCCTCCTGTGCCCGTCCCGCCTGATGCAGCGCCATAGCCCGGCGCAACTGGTCATTGCCAGAACCCGAATCACTCATTCCCGTTCTGGCAGCAGTTCGCCCAGGGCATACAGCGTCTTCTGCGGGAAGCGCTCCAGCGGATAGAAGCGGGTGATGGTCGTAACGGCGTCCTCGAAGGCCGCGATGTTCAGGTGACGAAGCAGATAGCGCACATCGTCCTCGTCGTGGAACTCCGCACCGATCCGCATCGCCAGGCACTTCATCGCCAGCAGGTACCCGGGCTGCGCCACCATGACACGCAGGTGATCGAGCGCCAGGAACGGACTCCACTCGCCATGTTCACTCAGGAAACCCTTCACCCCATCGTTCAGCCAGTCGGGCTGCACACCGGCACGCTGCGCTACCCGCACCGCGGCCTCGCGCACCTGCCTTGCGGGCCGAAACAGGCCATCCACATCCTGAGTAGACGGTCGCGCAGCGTAGGCCAGGCACATCACGGCGCCACCCACCAGGAACAGTTCGCCTTCGGTGCCGGTCTTGCCCAACTCCTCGTTCAGCAAGCCGAACAGCCGACGCAAGTCCGCATCGGTAAGGGCCGGCATCTCAGACTCGCGCGCCAACGCTGGCATCGATGAAGATATTGCGGCGGCGGAAGGTTGGGGGCGAGTGCGTCAACAGGTAGAGTCGCAGGCTCTCCAGCCGGGAACCAAAGAACGGACTGATCAGGGGCACGATCTGGCCGGTCCACACGGGTACGTCAAGGCCACGCCTCGCGCAGGCGTGCTCCACCATGGCCGCGATGTAATTGGCCTGAATCTCGGCAAGGCGGGCCGTCGGCGCCGACTGGACCGCGTCCCGGAGTTCGCCACCGGCGAGTCCGGCAAGGAAGGAGTTCAGTTCGGCCAGTGCAAAGCGGTCAGGTGCAAACCGGTCAGCGGCCTCCTCCCCGCCACAGGCTGAGGTGAGCTCCTGAAAACGGGCGCCGGACGGGGGCAACAGTCGAGCCAGCACAAAGGCCGACATATCCATACCGGCGCGCCTCGCCGCACGCTGGATGGCGGCCTTCTCACCGGCAGAGACCCGAATTTGCAGCTGGGCGGTCTTGGGGCCGGAGCTGATGGAGCTGGCGCTCATGGGGCCGAGAATAGGCGGGTAGCGGATTAACGTCAATACGTATGTATTGACATCTCGACGCCCACCTAGCCAGCCTTCAGCCACTTCTGCTTCGCACCGAAGCCGAGCTTCCATAGCCACGTCTCGGTGTAGAGGATCCGCTCGGGAACTACCTTCAGCACCTGCCGCTCAAAGGGCTTGCTCGTGTCCATGGCGAGATCGCTCATCCACTCGTGCCAGCGGAAGATCTTCATCCCCCGCTCCCAGCCGGGCGCGTGGGGCTCGAGGAGGTGGGCCGTGCCAAAGATCTGCGCCCCCCGGGCGCTGTGCCAGCCGTGATACGCGCCGTGTACCGCCACCGAGATGCGGGGATCGCGCTGCAGTGCTTTGACTTTTGGGGTGCCGGGGTCGGGCAGCATGTAGAGATCCAGCCCGTCGGCATAGAACTCGATGGGACTGGCGATGGGCTGGCCCTTGGCCGTCACTGTGGCCATCACGCACATGTTGTTGACGCCCAGCAGTTGCTGGATGCGGTCTTCCAACTGATCGCGGGGCAGTTCAGCCAGGGGCCAGGGTGGCTCGACCCAGCGATAGGCGGTGCTCATGGGGACTCTCCTTGCGGTGCTATAGTCATTTTATGCTGACACCACGCCGTGGCCGACTCCTCATCATTGCGCTGGTTGTCCATTTCGCGCTGTTGCTGCCTATTACCGAGATTGCCCACGGCACCGTTCATCCAGACGACGGGAACTGCGGCGTTTGCCTGCACCTCGGCTCCTTGCAGCAAGGGGTCGCACCGTCGGTTGCCGTCGGCATACCGCTACCGGACAGGCACACTCCTGTTCAGTCCATGATTCTTGCCGATACCCCGACCGCTCCCACCCCGGCCACTGCCCGGGGCCCACCAGCCCTTTAGCGCCGCCACCGCGCGTCTTGCTGAAGCACGGGGCCCCGTTTTGGCGGGCTACCCAATGGAAACGGACAATCAGGGAGTCAGGGCACATATGTACAGGTTCAGTCTTTTATTTCTGCTCGTCATCGGGCTAACCAGACCTGCGGGACTGCTGGCGGAAACCCGCTCTGCCGGAAAGCATGAGCATGGCAGCAGCAGCCTGAGCATCGCCGTCGATGGCAACATTCTGGCTATCGATCTGGACGGCCCCGCAGCCAACCTCATCGGCTTCGAGCACAAGCCTGCCACTCCGGAGCAGACCGCCGTGCTGGCGAAGGCGCTGAACGTGCTGCGGGTCGGGGACGCCCTGTTCCTGACGCCACCGGAGGCCAACTGCCGGATGGTTTCCGCAGCGGTATCACCACCTGGGTTTGGCGCCGACGGGCACTCCGATCTGGAGGCGTCATGGGAGTTCCGGTGCAGTAATCCGGCGGTACTGCAGTGGGTGGACGTGCAGCTCCTGGCGAAGTTCCCGGGGATCGCGAAGCTGGCCACCGGCATCGTGACACCCGCGGGCCAGAAGGCGGTCGTCCTGACGCCCGGCACGCCGCGGGTTCTGCTGCCGCGCCCGGAACCCAACAGGTGAGCCTTGTCGAACTGCGGGACGTGAGCTTTGGCTGGCGACCCGGCCAGCCGCTGCTGCAAATACCCCGGTTCGACGTGGAGGCTGGCGAACGGGTCTTCATCAGCGGGGCCAGCGGCAGTGGCAAGAGCACTCTGCTCGGCCTCATCGGCGGCGTGCTGGCCCCCGACAGTGGCACCGTCCGCGTGCTTGGGGAGTCGCTGGGGGACCTCAGTGCAGCGCGCCGGGATGCCCTGCGGGTGGACCGCATCGGCTTCATCTTTCAGATGTTCAACCTGCTGCCCTACCTGTCGGTGCGGGACAACGTGGCCCTGCCCTGCCGGTTCTCCGCCCGGCGCCGGGAGCGGGCGACGGGCGGGGGCCTCGAGCTTCGGGTCGAGGCCGATCGTCTGCTCAGTCGGCTGGGCCTCGATGAGGCTGGGTTGCTGGATCGACGGGTGACGGAACTGAGCATTGGCCAGCAGCAGCGGGTGGCGGCGGCCCGGGCACTGATCGGCAAACCCGAGCTGCTGATTGCCGACGAGCCCACCTCCTCGCTCGACGCCGCCGCCCGCGCGGACTTCCTCCGGCTGCTGATGAGCGAGTGCGCGGCCGCCGGCAGCGCCATCGTCTTCGTCAGTCACGACCGGTCCCTGGCCCCGCAGTTCGACCGGCAGGTCGACCTGCTGGCGCTGAACCAGCTGGCGCGGCGGGACGCTGCATGAGTGGCCTGCGCACCATCCTCGGTCTCGCCGCCCGCAGCCTGTGGAACCGGCGCGGCACCGCGCTGCTGACGATATTCTCCATCGCTGTCAGCGTCACGCTCCTGCTTGGCGTGGAGCGCGTGCGCACGGAGGCCCGGGCGAGTTTTGCCAACACGATTTCCGGCACCGACCTGATCGTCGGCGCCCGGAGCGGCGACCTGAACCTGCTCCTCTACTCCGTGTTCAGGATCGGCAACGCCACCAACAACATCACCTGGCAGACCTACCAGGACCTGGCCCAGCGCCGGGAAGTTGCCTGGACGATCCCCATCTCCCTGGGGGATTCCCACCGGGGCTTCCGGGTCATGGGAACCAGCGATGACTACTACGAACACTACCGTTTCGCCGGTGACCGCACCCTGCAGTTCGCCGCCGGCGGGCGCGTGGCAGACCTGTTCGACGCCGTCATCGGCGCCGACGTTGCCCGGCAGCTCGGGTATCAGCTGGGACAGCCTGTCGTGATCGCCCACGGCCTCGGCGCCACGAGCTTCATGAACCACGATGACAAGCCCTTCGTGATCCGGGGGATCCTGAAGAAGACCGGCACGCCCGTGGACCGCACGGTCCACGTGAGCCTGGAGGCGATCGAGGCGATCCACGCGGACTGGCAGAGCGGCACCCGCGTCCGGGGCCAGGAGATTTCGCCAGATCAGGTCCGCACCCTGGACCTGACGCCAAAGGCCATCACCGCCGTGCTGGTCGGCCTCAAGTCCCGGGCGGCTTCCTTTCGTCTGCAGCGCGTGTTGAATGAGTACCCTGAGGAACCCCTGTCGGCGATCATCCCGGGAGTAGCCCTGCAACAGCTGTGGGATCTCGTCGGCATCGTGGAGGTCGCGCTGCTCGCCATCAGCGGCTTCGTGGTGCTGGGCGGTCTCCTCGGCATGCTGACGGCAATCCTCACCAGCCTGAACGAGCGCCGCCGGGAAATGGCCATCCTCCGCTCCGTTGGCGCCAGGCCCTGGCACATCTTCGGGCTGCTGGTGAGCGAGGCGGGACTTCTGGCGCTCGCGGGCGTGATCCTCGGCTTCGCCACGCTGTACCTGCTGCTCGCCGCCGGGGCGCCGCTCATCGAGGCGCGCTTCGGCATCTTCGTCGCGGTCCGGCCACCCGGCCAGTGGGACCTGACCATCGCTGGCGTGGTGATCGGGGCAGCTCTGCTTATGGGCGTACTGCCGGCCTGGCGCGCCTATCGCAACGCGCTTTCTGACGGCCTCACGATTCGGGTATAGGATTCTGGAACATGACAAAGCTGATCGCTGCCGCACTGCTGGGACTATCGCTGGTCACGACCACCGTCTCCGCCGCGCCGGCCAAGCCGAAAGAACTGAGCTGGGATGACCTGATGCCGCCGGTGAGCGCCCCACCACCACCGGCGTTTCCGGGCTCGGGCATTCCCGGCAAGGGCGGGCCGGACCAGCAACCCGGCTCCCCCTATGTGCCGCAGTATGCCTACAACCCTGTGAAATCCCTGGACGGGAAGTACGTGAAGCTGCCCGGCTACATCGTGCCCCTGGAGTCCGACGAGGGCGGAGAGCTCAATGAATTCCTGCTCGTCCCCTACTTCGGCGCCTGCATCCACGTGCCCCCGCCGCCGCCCAACCAGATCGTCTACGTGAAACTAAGGAAGCCCTTCAACCTCAAGTCCATGGCGGATCCTTACTGGATCACCGGCACCATCAGCACCAAGCCCTGGACGGGCGACATGGCGGATACGGACTACGTCATGAGCGGCGACAAGGTTGAGATCTTCGAGTGGAAGGACTGAACCGGACCACCGCGGGCCAGCCGCTCAGGCACTGAACTCCGCTACCCCTGCCAGGCTCCGCTGGGGCTTGGCCAGCCCCGTGTCGATTTGCCCGACGATGCGTCCGGCCTCCAGGTCCACCTTGGACATGACCCCGGTGAAGATGTTGGTGCAGAACGCGTGGCGGTCGTCGTCTGCCGCAGTGATCATCGCGTAGCCGTAGCAGTCCAGGGGCAATGTCCGAAGCGACACGCCGTTGCGGTCGATAAAGTCAATGAAGCTGCCACGCAGAAGGAGCAGCGTCCCGTCTTTCCTGTACGCGACTCCGGTCGTCCACTTCTGCCGGTAGTCCTCGCCGCCCGGATAGGTGACGAGGTCCGGCAACTGGCGGCCGCTCCGCACGTCAAACCGCAGGACGCGCATCCCAAGATCGGTGATGTAGGTGATGAACTGCCCGCCCGGCTCGAGTATCGAGTGGGTTACGCCGTGAAAGCCGGTGAGGGACTCAGCGGTCTCGTTGGAAAACTCTGCAAGCGGCGTAAATGTTGCGTCAAAATGCGCAATCCGGCCGTAGCCCACCACGTCGGTACCGGGCAGCCGCCGCATGTCGCCGCCGGTGTACGGCTTGTTCCCCTTCAGGTACTCACAGAGATAGAGCCCGCCTTCCGGGGCGAAGCACACACTGCCCCACGCCCGGTCGCCAAAGCTCTGCGCGGGCAGCTGCTTGCCGTCCGGGCCGACCCGGATTACCGCGTGGGAAAACGGATCGAACCCCCACAGCACGCCGCCGGGGCCAAACCGCAGGTTGACGATGAGATGGGTCGTGCCCACCGTGTACAGCGTCCCCTTGGGGACCCTGTGACGGTCGAACTGCAGGATGCGACCCTCGCCAGCGTGATCATCCCCAGGCACGTTCATCAGGTACGTGCAGCCCAGGAAGATGTCACCCGCGGCAAACGGCTTCATGGTCGAGGTCTTGGTCAGGGCAACCACCGGCAGAAAGGCAGCAGAATCACCAGTGCTGCCGCTTCACGCCGGAAGCCGCGGACGACGCCGGGTAACCGGCGACCGATAGCCCACCGGCTTGACGACAAACACATCGCACTCCACCCGGTCGATCACGCGCTCGGCAGTAGTGCCGATGAACGGCTGGCCGAGGCGGCTGCGCGAGACGGCACCGAGCAACAGGATATCGGCCCCCACGTGCCACACTGCTTCCGGCAGGACTCCGGTCGCCTCGCCCGGGAAGACATAGCGATTGGCCGGGAGGATGTCGTGGCGGTTGCCCAGGCGCTCCACGGCGTCGATCCGGCTGTGCTGCACGTCATCCGCATGGATGATGCTGATCGTCCCACCGATGCTGTCGACGAGCGTCCGGGCGGCCCCGAGCAGCCGGGAATCGAGCCTGGAGCGACCGGCCTGAGCGTGCCCGGGGTCGACGGCCACCAGCACCTTCGGCTTTTTCGGGAGCGCGCCACCCCGCACCAGCCACAAGGGGCACGGACAGCTGCGGATCAATTCCCAGTCGGTATTCGACAGAATCCATCGGACCAGCCGGTTGTGGTGGCTGGTCCCGGCAACGAGCAGGTCCGGGCGCTTCGCCAGTACCTGCCGGACTAGCGCCTCGTGCTCGGGGTAATCCCACTCCACCACGCACTGCACCCGCAGGCCCCGCCGGCGCAGGGTTGCCGCCAATGCTTCCAGCTTACGGCGCCGTTCCCGAAGCGCGGCGTCGATAATCTCCGGTGCCGAGATCCCCACTGCCTTGGCCGTAGGCTGGGGCAGGACGAAGGTGTTAAGCAGTGTCAGGCGGGCACCGCAACTCTCGGCCAGCGCGGCAGCCTTCTGCAGTGCCGGATGGGTCTTCCGCAGCGGGTCGACGACGACGGCAATGGACTTCCAGGGGCTGGCTGGCATCGGGGCTAGCGCTGTATGGAACTGAGGTACTCGACCAAACGGTCGATGAGGCCCTGGGCGACGGCCCGGCTGGGCTGATCCTCCGGCACCTGCGCCTCAAGCTCGTAGCCCCAGACCGGCATCGGCCGGGTGCCGTGGGCGGGCAGCACGGCCCGTCCGTCGATGATTTCCCGAACGCGCTGCACCGGAAAACGGCCACCAGCGCGCTTCGCCAGCTGGGTGAGATCGGGGATCAGGACCTTGATGGAGGTTGCCACTGGACCATCACCATAACCGAACTTGCCATGGCAGCTCGCGCAGAAGCGCTGGAAGAGCTGGTCGCCGCTGTAGTCCAGGAACGGGTTCAGGTCGGTCGCCGCTGCCACGGGGGAAACCGCGAGAAGTATCGCCAGCAAAAATGACTTCTGAGTCTCGATCACCATCAGCTCACCATAGTTCCCAAGGCCATCTCCCCAGAATCGGGGAAACTACCTACCCGCTGGCCACCCGGCTCTGCGCATCCAGGACCACGCGCCGCCGCTCCGCATATGCCACATCCTCAACCCACAGGCGTGCCGCCCGCCGCTCAAGCCAGGGGCGCGCCCACCGGGCCAAAGGCAGCACGTACTTCATCTGCGGCCGGTCAGACGTGGCGAGCGTGGCCTCGATCACCGCGCAGCGCGTGTCGTCGATGGGCGTGGCGTGGGTTTCCACCACCGAGCCAGCGCCGTCGCCACCGACGATGGTCATGACGATGGTACGCGGGTCGGGGCAGTGAAAGCGGGCGTCCACCTCCACGGCCAGGCGCCCCAGAACGGCGAAGGCTACCCGTACCGTGATCTCGTCGTCCCGGCGCTCGACGACCTGCAAGCGGCGGAATGTGTGGGGATGATAGTGCACACCGTGCCAGGGATCGAGCCGGTTCGCCAGCAGATCCTCCGGACGGCAGCGGGCTTCCAGGCGCACGACCGCATCGATGTAGCGAGCAGGACGCAGCGGCAGGCAGGGGCGCTCGGTCGGCGCCTCGCCCGCGTCGTCCAGCCGGACCCACACGAGCACCCCATCGTCATGGAGGGGGAGTGGCCGCCAGGACCCCTGGGGTTTATCGCCCAGTTCCATGCCGTGCCAGGGACACACCAGCCGGCCCTGCCGCACGCAGCCAGCGGCCAGCGACGCGCCCATGTGGGGGCAGACATCGGGCGCTGCCATGAGTCCGTTGGCGCCGCGCCAGAAGACCAGATCCCGGGCATCAATCCGGTAGCGGCGCGGTTCGACGCCGAAACGGCGCCGCTCGTCCACCACGAACCAGCCGCCGCCGGAACGGCCCAGCGCGATCTGCAGGGCGCTTGCCATCCAGCGCGGCTCTGCCTGCTGCCAGGCCGGCAGCGTCGACGCGGGGGGCAACGCCGGCAGCGGCCGCCCGAACAGGATGAGTTCACTCATGGTGAGCTGGCGAAGGGGCCGCGAACGGCAACGGACCACAGCGGCTCGGGCCGGACGCCCAGGCCATCAAGCAGTGTGCTGGCGGCCAGCATGCCGGCAGAAGCGGCGCGCTCCATGAGTGCGGTCGGAAACGGCAACTGCACAAAGTCTCCAGCCAGGCTCAGGCCACGGAAGGGGGTTCGCACCTCCGGCCGCAGCGCGTGGCTGCCCGGCGCGAAGGCCGGACAATCCTGCCGCAGGATGAAGCGCTCTTCAGTGATCGCGGCTGCTGCGGTCTCCGGGTAGAGGGTGTGCAGACCGGCGAGTAACTGCTTTTTCAGCGCCGTCTCGTTGGCACCGGTCGGCAAGGCGTAGGCATGCAGCTCAACCACCGAACCGCCGGTGCGGGCGGCCCAGGCCCGGCTCTCGTCCTCAAGATTCTCGTAGATGGAAATGTTATCGAGAGGGCCAACGCCTGCGGTGCCCGCAAAAGCCGACCGGCCGGCCGCCACGGGCCGGTCGAGCCACAGGCGCCACACGGCAAAGGCATTCGTCACGCGGAGTGAGTCGATGCGCCGGCGCCAGACGGCGTCGTCGAGACCGCGGGAGGCGCCGACGATGGCCTTGATGCCCGGCACTTCGGTGGCGAGAACGACCAGATCGGCTGTCAGGGCTTCACCGTCGGTCTCCACAACCCACTGTCCGTCACCGGCGGCATCCTGTCTGACCAGGGCTCGGGCACTGGTGCCTGTGCAGACCGTGGCCCCCAACCCGCCAAGCAATTCGCCCAGGGGCTGGAATATGCCGCGGGAGAAGGGTCGGTCGGCCACATCGAACACGAGCCCGTCGTAATTGGCCGTGAAATAGAAGTGCATCATCTGCAACAACTCGGCGGCCGACATGTCGGCCTGGGGATTGAAGCAGGAGTGGGCGAAGACATGGAGCAGGCGCTGGCGGGCCAGCGGCGGAAAATTGAGTGAGTCCAGGTAGGCGCCGGCCGTGCGCTGGTCGAACTCTGCGTAGGTCCGGGGGCGATCAAAGCGGAGCATGGCCATGGCGGCCGGCACATTCACCTTCATGAGGTCCCGAATGCCGAGCGTCTCCGTGCGCCACGTCAGCTTCGCCACGTTGACCAGGGGTGCATAGGTCAACCCGGCGAAGGACTCGTTGCCGGTGGGCGTCAGGATCGGGTAGTCGGTGGTGGGTTTCAGGCAACCGAGTTCCGGATCCACCCGCCGCAGCAGTTGCCGGAGGTTGTAGTACTGGCGGAAGAAGGCGTGGAAGCCCCGCTCCATGTCGAAGGTCGTCCCGTCCCTGAGACGATCGCTCCAGGCACCCGCCCGGCCGCCGAGGAAGG